>Ga0335073_10010970_pt1 | contig 12742 bp, 7 predicted proteins | sample Lox_Sample_22_FD_207093 | JGI IMG/M metagenome (GOLD analysis project Ga0335073, IMG submission 207093) | Soil microbial communities from Loxahatchee National Wildlife Refuge, Florida, United States - Lox_Sample_2.2 | ecosystem: Environmental > Terrestrial > Soil > Wetlands | place: USA: Florida...
TGAAGGATTTCGGCTGCCATTTCGCCAAGGGCGACCGCATTCAGGTGAAAGGGTCCAAGGTCAAATTCAATGGTCTCCCGGCGGTGCTGGCTCGCGAGGTGCGTCTCGAAGCCACCACCGTCTACCTCCGCGACGAGCACGGAGTGCCGTATTGGAAATCCTAGGAATGCGCCTGTGACCCTCCGGACCCCTATGCGGTGGCCCGCTGGCTGGAAAAACCCCGCCACGTTGGACCTCCTGAACGGCACCGCGATCGACTACCTCATCGTCCCCGGCGAATTTGCATTCTCAGCCGTGGGGGCTCGCGCGCGGCAACTCGGCATCGAGTTCGGACCGCTCCCACCCGGCATCGAGATCGTCAAAGGTGTTTGGCCGGGCGTCCAGTGGCCCACGAGCGGCGCCGGCGCCGGTCCCACCGGCGTCCCATGGGTCGATTCCAACGGCTGGCTGATTCGCCTGAATCGCGCCCAGCATCCCGATTCCATGGTCTGGGTCGATGCGCCGCCTCCGGCAAAAACCTTCATCACCGCCGACGCTTACCTGATCGCCTCGGCCGACAGCGCTTCTCACGGAGGGCGCTGGATCATCGATCTCGATCTTCCGTTGGCGAAGAGTCTGCTGGCCCCGGACGCGGGCTCGCTCGCCATCTGGAAGCGCCTCACAGCTACCGCGGAATTCTTCGCCGCCCACGAGACGTGGCGCGATTATTCGGCGGTCGGCGTCGCCGGCGTGATTTCCGATTTCGCCGGGGAGAACGAATTTTTCAGCCGTGAATTGCTCAACCTCATGGGTCGCGCCGGCCTGCACTACCGGATCCTCCTCAAAGACCGCGTCTCCACCGCGTCGTTCGAATCCCTCCGCGCCGTAAGCTATACCGACGCCGCGCCTCCCACCCCCGAACTTCGTCGCAGGATTTTGCAATTCGTCGAATCCGGGGGACTGCTGATCGCCGCTCCGGCCTGGGGCGAGGTGGCCGGCGCGCCGGTCGCCGGCTTCCAGCCCGCCGGATACAATCTGCGAGCCGCCGGCAAGGGAAGGGTCGCGCTGGCGAACGACGCCCCATCCGATCCTTATGCGTGGGCCGCCGATGCGGCCCTCCTGGTGAGCCATCGTTACGACCTGGTGCGATTCTGGAATAGCGGCGCTGTCCGCTCCTTCTACACCCTGTCCCCGGACCGCAAACGGGCACTGGTCCACCTGCTGTTCTACGCCGATCGCGGACCGGATTCCGCGACGGTCCGGGTGGCGGGCCGCTATCGCGCCGCGCACGCCGCCACCATCGACGATCCGAAGTTGAAAAACCTCGCACTCGCGCCGCAAGGAGATGGCGTGGAGGTGCATTTGCCGCAGGTATCGCAGTACGTGGTGCTGGAACTCGACGTCTAACGAGGGGGCCGGGATGATCAGGAATCACACACGCAGAGACTGGTTACGCACCGCCGCCGCGGCGGTCTCGGGGGCTTATGTGGCCAGTCCGCGGCTGGCTCGCGCCGCGGAAGCACCCGCCGGGCGGGTCGCGCTGGCGCGATGCAAAACCTACCAGCCGGCTGAGTTGACGCCCGCGCTCCGCGGCATGTTCGACCGGCTTGGGGGGCTCGGCAAGCTCGTCAAAGGCAAGACCGTGGCGATCAAGATCAATCTCACCGGATCGCCGACCTACCGCCTGGGATACGAACCTCTCGAAAACACCCACTACACCCACCCCGCCGTGATCGCGGCCACCGTGCAGTTGCTGGGCAGAGCCGGAGCGCGGCGCATTCGGATCCTGGAAAGCCCCTGGGCCACGGCCGATCCCGTGGAAGAATACCTCCTGCAAGCCAATATCGAGCCGCGCGACATTCTCCGCGCCGCGCCGAACGTCGAGTTCGAAAATACCAACTACCTGGGCTTCGCCAAAAAATATGCGCGGGTTCGCGTGCCCTCCGGCGGATACGTTTTTCCAGCCTTCGACCTCAATCACTCTTATGAAGACTGCGAAGTCTTCGTCAGCATCGCCAAGATGAAGGAGCACGCTACCGCCGGCATCACCCTTTGCATGAAGAATTGCTTCGGCATTACTCCCTGCACAATTTACGGCGAAGGCGCGGGCGTGGATGAGCCCTCCCTCCTGCCCAAAGGCGGCCGCAGCCCGATTCACGCGGGCAATCGCGGGCCCTCGAAGAGCGCGCCGCAGGAAAAAGACCCCCAATCGCCGCGCCTCGATACCTGGCGAGTTCCGCGAACCGTGGTGGATCTCGTCTCCGCGCGTCCCATTCACCTGGCCATCGTGGAAGGCATAAAAACCATGACCGGCGGCGAGGGCCCGTGGGTAAGCCCGTACCAAAAGCCGGTCGAGCCGGGCGTTCTGGTGGCGGGTCTCAATCCCGTAAGTACCGATGCGGTCGCCATGGCGGTAATGGGCTTCGATCCCATGGCCGATCGCGGCACGCCACCCTTCGAGCGCTGCGATAGCACCCTCAAGCTCGCCGAGGACGTGGGTCTGGGCACGCGGAATCTCGGCCGCATTGAGGTGATTGGTCCCAAAATCGCGGAGGTTCGCTTCGATTTCGCGGCGCTCCGCAGGGAGCGGGATCGCCTGCCGGAACGTCCCCTGGGAATGCGGGGATAGATTGCGCGCGGCCCTCCGATTCCTGCTCTTCGCCTCGATCGCGTACGCGCAAGATCTCTACCGCATGGAAAAAAGCGCCGACGCCATGGGCGCGACGTTTACCGTCGCGGTCTACGGCGCCGATCGCGCCAAAATGGAGGGCTCCATCGATGCCACACTCGCCGAAGCGCAGCGGCTCGACGCGCTGCTTTCCAACTACCGACCGGAGAGCGAATGGAGCAGACTCAATCGCACGGCCGCGAGCCACCCGGTACGCGTCTCCGCCGAGTTGTTCGGCTTGCTTTCGGCGTGCCTGGAATACAGCCGCGCAAGCCAGGGAGCCTTTGACATCACCGTCGGTCCCGTCATGAAGATCTGGGGATTCTATAAAAGCGCCGGCCGCCTCGCGCCGCCATCGGAAGTGGATGCCGTCCTGAAAACCGTCGGATACCGCCATCTTCACCTCGATCCGGCAGCGCAGACTGTGTCGTTCGACACCGCCGGCGTGGAACTCGACCCGGGAGGCATCGGCAAGGGGTACGCCGTCGACCGCATGGTGGAAATTCTGCGGCGGAGAGGCGTCGATCGCGCCCTGGTAGCCGGGTCCGACAGCAGCATCTACGGCCTCGGCGCGCCGCCCGGCGAGCCCCGCGGCTGGCTGGTAAGCATTCGCGATCCCCGCAACTCCCGCCAATCCGCGGCGGAAGTCTACCTGAAGGATATGTCGCTTTCCACGTCGGGTAGCTACGAGAAGTTCTTTCAGGCAGGCGGCCGCACATACTCCCACATCATGGACCCGCGCACCGGCTATCCCGCCCAGGGAACGGTATCGGTTTCCGTGGTCGCACCGCGCACCATCGACAGTGAAGCCTGGGCCAAGCCGTATTTCGTTAACGGCCGCCAATGGACCAAAGCACATCACCCCGCCGATTCGCGAATCTTTTTCTGCGACGCCGCGTGTGGATGGGTGGAATAGGCCGGGCTTCGATGGCGGAAGGCGCCGAATCTCAACCGATGATCTCCCGTGGTGGCCTTGCCAGTGCTCTCGAGGAAGAATCTTTCCGCCGAATTGGGGGCCGTTTGGCGTTGATGGTGGATGCCGTTTTTGCTCTTCGCGCCGGGACAGGAACCCCGTGCCTCAGGCCGTCCGCCGCTTAAGTTAAGCGGTGGATAAATGGCTTTCTCCTTTCGAATCAGCAAAAGTGGTTATCCGCACCGCTTATATTAGCGCCGCCAGGATTGATTTTGAGTTCCCGTAGAGCGGAAATTCGTTCTCCGGTTTTTTCTCTGCCCCTCTGTCAATCGAAACCGCTGGTGGGCGGCGATTCATAGCGCCGCCTTATCGCGCCGCGGCCCCGGACGCGCAAGTGGGCTTTACTTTCCCGCCGTTCCGATCACCGCAAAGAATGCCGCCTTCGGCTTTCCCTCGCGATCGAACAGCAGCGGATAGTTCGTCCGCCCCCGTACCGGGAAGTAATTCAGCCACGACGTGGCGTCCGTGACACCCCAGAAGGTCACCCGGCTGACCGTTGCGCGGTGCTTCACGAATACCTCGAACAGCTCCGCGTAGCGCTGCGCCAGTTCCTTCTGCCTGGCCTCCGGAAGCCCATTCACGTAAGGATTGAGCTCCGCTCCGCCCGCCGAGACCGCCGAAATATCGGCCGAAGTCCCCGGCGCCCGGCGTGGCAGCACGTCCACATCGAGTTCGGTGATGCACACCTTGACGCCCAGCGCCGCAAACGCCTCAATGGTATCGGCTTGCTGTTGCGGCGTGGGCCACGTGAGCTGATCGTGCCCCTGCAATCCCACCGCCGTGATTGGAATTCCCTGCGCCTTGAGCTTCTTGACGAGTTCCACCGCTCCGCTGCGCTTCGGTTCGTTCTCCAGCGAGTAGTCGTTATAGTAAAGCTCCGCCGCCGGGTCTGCCTCGTGCGCGAACTGAAACGCCTTAGCGATGTAGTCGTCCCCGATAATATTCAGCCAGGGCGATTTCCGCAGCGTGCCGTCGTCGTTGAGCGCTTCGTTCACCACGTCCCACCCGCCAATGCGGCCCCGGTAGCGGCCCACCACCGTCCGGATATGATCGTGCATGCGTTCGAGCAGCGCGTCGCGCGTGAGGGGCAGGCCTTTATCGTCTTTGAACACCCAGCCCGGGGTCTGGCTGTGCCACACCAGATTGTGGCCGACAATGAACATTTTGTGCTTCTCGCCGAACGCCACATATTGATCGGCAGGCCCGAAATTGTATCCATCCACGCGTGGATGAATCGACCCCCACTTCAGCGCATTCTCCGGTGAAATACTGTCGAATTGCGCCGCGACGATGGCGGCGTCGCGTTCGTCCTTTCCATCGACGTCGGCCTGATTGACCGCCGCGCCAATCCGGAATATGCCGCGAAACGCTTCCTTCAATGTAGTCGGCTGGGCTTGCACCGCACCCGTACTCAGAACAGCCAGACACACCAACCCGATGCTCGTGTTTCCCATGGTCTTATTCCTATATTGCCGGTGAGAATCCCTTCCGCCGGTCCGCTAATTCGTCCTGGATCTGGATGTTCAGCTTCTGTCCGATTCGATAGCAGATCAGGCAAACGATCACAACCACGAACAGCACCGTCGGAAAGAGGCTGATCGTCAAGCGGATGCCGCTTAGCGCGCCGGCCGACTGCACCGCGTTGGCGCGATATCCGAAGCCGGAAAGCAGCCAGCCGGCCATCGCGCCGCCCAGGCTCAAACCGGCCTTCAAACCGAAAATGATGGTGGCATAAATCACGCCGGTGATCCGCCGCCCGGTCTTCCACTCCGAGTAATCCACCACATCGGCATACATCGACCAGATCAACGGAATCGTTGGCGCATAGCTCAGCGCCCGGATATACTCGAGCAGGAAAATCGAACCGACCGCCTCGCGCGGCAGAAGCGCAAACAGCGCCATGAAAATCGTGGTCAGCGAGAATCCCGTAATCGCGACGGCTTTCTTGCCGAACTTCGTCGAAAGATACGTCGAGCAGAGCACGCCGATCACGGTGACAAACTGGCTCGACATATTGAAGAAGCTGAAACCCACAGAAGCCACATTCGTGCGGTTGGGGTCCACGATCAGTCCGAAGGTATTCAACAGGTACGGCCAGAGTCCGTGTCCCGAAGGATTCGCCAGACCGACATCCGCCAGAAGGTCGAACAACCGGTCGTGGTTCACGTAGTACTGAAAATAATACGAAAGCGTTCCGCCGCGCATCGCCAGCACCGAGAAATGCGCCAGCGTCAGAATGAACATCGCCACCCACGGCCCGGTTGCGAGCAGCGTTCGAAAATCCTTTTTGGCGTCCGATTTTTGCTTCGGATCGGGCTGGATGCGCTCGCGCGTCGTCGCGAAGGTGATCAGAAAGAGCACCACGCAGACCGATGCCCACAATCCCATCGTCATCTGCCAGCCCCTGGCATTGTCTCCGTGCCCGAATTTCGCGACCAGCGGCAGCGTGAATCCGCCCACCAGCAACTGCGCGACCATCGCCGCCACGAAGCGGTAGGACGAGAGGCTCGTGCGCTCATTCACATCGCCCGTCATCACTCCGGTGAGCGCGGAATACGGCGTGTTATTGGCCGAATAGAGCGTCATCAGCATGATGTTGGTGACGCACGCGTAGACGATTTTTCCGGCGGCGGAGAAATTCGGCGTAGTATAGGCGATCACCATCACCACGCCCCACGGCAGGGCCGTCCACAACACCCAAGGACGAAACTTTCCCCAGCGTGTGTTGGTGCGATCCGCCGTCACGCCCATTAGAGGATCGAAGAAAGCGTCCCAGAGCCGCCCCACCAGCAGAAGCGATCCGGCCACCGCCGCCACAATTCCCATGGTGTCGGTGTAGAAATTCAACTGGAACAGGATCATCGTCTGAAAGACGAAGTTGGCCGCGCCGTCGCCAAGGCTGTAGCCCGCCTTCTCCAGGAACGAAAGCTTTTGGACCCTTGGTTCGCTCATTTCACCGCCAGCGTTACTTTCTGCAAGTCGGCATCGCGCGAGGAGTTGCCGATCATAATCTCGAAATCTCCGGACTCCACGGTGTGCTTCATGTTGGCATTGTAGAACGCCAGCAGTTCGGGCGTGATGTCAAAGGTTACCGTCCGTTTTTCGCCGGGTTCGAGCGCCACTCGCTGGAATCCCTTCAGCTCCTTGACCGGGCGCGTAGCCGAACTGAACACATCGCGAATGTACATCTGCACCGTCTCGCTGCCCGCCCGCCCGCCCGTGTTCGCCACATCGGCAGATACCCGCGCGGACGCGCCGTTCCCGATGGTTTTCTTATCCAGGCGCACGTTGTCGATTTTGAAGGTAGTGTAGCTCAGGCCGAAGCCGAACGGATAAAGCGGGGTCACGTCGTCGAAAAGATAGCCGCGCCGGGCCGTCGGTTTGTGATTGTAGAATGCCGGAATATGGCCGGATGATCGCGGAATCGTGATCGGCAGCTTTCCCCCGGGATTGCAGTCGCCGAACAGCACCTCGGCCACGGCGTGTCCCGTCTCCTGCCCGAGGTACCAGCATTCGAAAATGGCCGGCACTTCGCGCGCCAGCAGGTTGATGGAAAGCGGCCGCCCGTTGAACAGAAATACGATCACCGGTTTCCCGGTCGCGAGCATCGCGCGCACCAGTTCTTCCTGGCGCCCTACCAGATGGAGGCTCGGCCGGTCGCCCAAATGCCAGAAAGCCCATGCCTCGCGCGAAGTCTGTTCGTTTCCGCCGATCGCCAGCACGATCACGTCCGCCTGCTCCGCCACTTTCACCGCTTCGGCGATCTGCTTGCGATCTTCCGCCGGGTCGGGCGCCACCACCTCGTCCTGTACCCAGGATCCGCCCACGGTAATCTTGCAGCCCTCGCTGTAGAGCACCTTAGCGCGGCCGCCCACCCTGGCTTTGATCCCCTCGAGGACACTCACATCGTGCTTGGGGATGCCGCTGTATCCGCCCAGCATGCTGCGATTGGCGTTCGGCCCGATCACAGCAATCGTCTGAAGCCGGTTCAGCGAAAGGGGCACGGTCTGGTTCTCGTTCTTGAGCAGGGTGATGGTTTGCCGCGCCGCTTCCAGCGCGAGCTGGCGATGTTCGTCGCAACCCACCAGCCGGTCGGCGTAATCGGGATCGACATACGGATCGTCGAAAAGCCCCAACTGAAACTTGGCGTGCAGCATCGGGGCCACCAGCTCATCGAGCTGCTTTTCCTTCAGCTTGCCCTTGCGCACCAGTTCCACCAGGTGCAGATAGCATTCCGGCTCCGGCAGCTCGATGTTGACACCCGCCTCCACCGCCAGCCGGCAGGCTTCCTTTAAATCGGGCGCCACGCCGTGTCCGCCCACATCCTTGCGCGATTTCAGCTCGAGAATGGCGTAATAGTCGGAGACCACGAAACCTTTGAAGCCCCACTCCTTACGGAGCACATCGCGGAGCAGCCAGCGGTTGGCGTGCGAGGGAATGCCGTCGATCTCGTTATACGAAGCCATGACGCTCATGGCGCCGCCCTTTTTGATGGCTTCCTGGAAGGTATATAAAAAGGTTTCCCGCAGCACCCGCTCGGATACGTTCACCGGAGCGCAATTCGTGCCCGATTCCGGTTGTCCGTGCGCCGCAAAATGCTTCAGCGTGGCGATCACGTGCTTTTTGTCTTTGAAAGTGGCGTCGCCCTGAAATCCGCGCACGGCCGCGATTCCCATGCGCGAAACCAGGAAGGGATCTTCGCCGTAAGTCTCTTCCACCCGCCCCCAGCGTGGGTCGCGAGCCACATCCACCACCGGCGTCAAGGCCTGGTGCGCACCCCGGGACCGCGCCTCCGCCGCCGTCATGGCAAAAAGCGACTTCACCAGCTCCGGATTGAACGTGGCGGCCAGCCCGATGGGCTGCGGGAAGCTGGTCCCCCCGATCGCCGCGTGGCCGTGCAGGCATTCCTCGTGAAAAATCACCGGTATACCGAGCCGGCTCTTCTCCAAAAAGAATTTTTGGATGGCGTTGGTCAACTCCGCCATTGTGCGCGCCGTCCGGTTATCGGCTGAATCGCGCGGCCCGCCGGCATCGCTCGGACGGCCAACCTGCCCGAGCCCGCGGCCATGACGAAAGGCCTTTTTCGCCTTGGCGGCGTCGAAATTGCCCTTGTCGTCAACTAGCGTCTCGGCCTTTTTTTGCCAGACGCACATCATTTGGGCGGCTTTTTCCTCGAGCGTCATGCGAGCCAGGAGGTCCTTCACTCGTTTGGCGGGCGCAAGCGCCGGATTACGATACGCCGGGACTTTCGAAGATGGCTTTTTCATGTGGCTAAACGCCTTCGTTGCGGAACCAAACTATACCTGGATTGCAGCTTGGGACGCAAGAAGGGAAAATTTCGCCACGCGAGATGCGCCGGAACCACGGCAACTTCGGCGGCATCGACAGGTCCGTGTGGAGTGGCCATCCCGCAAGCGAGGATTGACCGCCCAAGCTACCTCCCTTTCCTCCTTGACACCAATTTTGTTCTGATATACAACTAAATTGCATAATAATATAGTTTGGAATCCGAAATTAACGGTTTTTTGGGTGAGAGCAGCTTGCTTCGGGAGGTAAGTCCAAGTTATGAAACGATGGGGTCTTTGTTTGATCCTATGCATCCTCGCTTTGGTTGCATTAAGCGGGCGTCTCGTTCACGCCCAAGTCCTCTACGGGTCGCTGACCGGCAACGTTACCGATCCGACGGGCGCAGCCATTCCGGGCGCCCATGTCGTAGCCATCAACCAGGCCACGAACTTCACCAGTGAACTCGATACCGACTCGCACGGCGTATATCGTTTCACCGACCTGTTGTCGGGATTCTACAAGGTGACAGTGACCGCCAAATCATTCCGGACCTTCGTCGAGACCGACGTCGAGGTGCAGGTATCGGGTGTCCGCCGCGTGGATGTACAACTTACGATTTCCGCTACCACTGACTCCGTCCAGATCTCCGCCGACTCGGTCGTGCTCCAAACCGATAAGGCCGATATCCACACCGAAATCACTCCCAGCGAGATCGAAAACCTGCCCTATAACGGGACTGAGGGCAAGAACTTCCAGGCGCTTCTGCTCTTGCAACCCGGCGCCAACACCACCGCCGGAACCGGCGAGGCCAATTCCGCCGCCGGCAACCCGCAGCGCGCCATCACCGTCTCCCAGAACGGCATATCTTCTCAGGCCAACAATACCCGCCTCGACGGCGCCACCGACGCTTATCCCTGGCTGCCCGTCAATGTAGCCTACATTCCGTCGCCGGAGGCCATCGATACCGTCAGCGTCAGCGCTAATGCGTTCGATGCCGAGCAGGGTTCGGCCGGAGGCGCGGCGATCAACGTCACCATCAAATCCGGGACCAACGACCTCCATGGTGTGGCGTTCGAACGTAACACCAACAACGACATTACGGCCGTCAACAACTACTTCAGCCATCCCGGGCGCCTTTCCAAGAATATTCAAAACCAGTTCGGCTTCGCCATCGGCGGACCGGTCTGGATTCCCAAAATCATTCACGGCAAAAACAAGCTTTTCTGGTTCATGGATTACGAGAGCACCCGCCAGGCCCAATACTCCAGCGATGTGAACCTGACCCTGCCCACGGCCGCCATGCGCACGGGCGATTTCAGCGCCACCGGAACCACCATTTACGATCCACTAACTGGAGCCGCCAATGGCACCGGCCGCCAGCCATTCGCCGGCAACGTGATCCCGTCGAACCGCATCGCCGCCGCCTCCCAGATACTGGCTTCTCAGCTTCCCGCCCTGACCCGGCCGAACCAGTATCTGACCAACTTCGATGCTTACGGCGACACGCACTACATCGTCAATCGCTGGGATTGGAAGGCCAACTACAATCCCAACGAGAAGGCTGCGATTTGGGGCCGGTACAGCGTTTCGCCGATGAACATCATCGACCCGTTCGTGCTGGGTAAAGATGCCGGCGACGCCTTTAGCGGAGGCAATCCCATCAATGCCGGCGGCCGCGTGCAGGTGGCTGCCGCGGGCATGACCTATGCCCTGTCTCCCACTCTGGTGCTCGACGGCAATGCCGGCTACACGCGCCAGCACATCGGCGCCAATGGCGACCAGATAGACGGCGACTATGGTTTGAATACGCTGCACATTCCGGGCACCAACGGGATCGGTCCGAACTACATGGGCATTCCCGGCTTCCAGACGGCCGGTATTGCCAATATTGGCAACACCAACACCGGCAGCCCGTTCGAGTTCCGCGACAATCAATATACCGCCGTCCTCAACCTGTCGAAGACCAAGGGCACGCACAACCTGCGCTTCGGCTGGGAGTACGACAAGTACGCCCTGAATCACTTTCAGCCGCAAGGTGGAACCTTCGGCACCGCCCGCGGCACGTTCGACTTCAATGGCTCGCTGGCCGCACTTCCAACCTCGGCCGGCGGCGCCGCTATCAACGCCGGCACGCCTTCCAACTCGTGGGCGCAGTTCCTGCTCGGGTATCCCGATGAAACCGGCAAAGTGACGCAGTTCAACAACCCCAATGCATTGCGCTTCTCCAACTGGGCGCTCTACGCTCGCGATCAGTGGCAGATTTCCCCGAAGGTCACCGTCGATTACGGCCTCCGGTGGGAATATTACCCGATTTACTCGCACGACTACTTCGGTGCTGTCCGCTTCGATCCCGCCACCGAATTTATCTACGTCGGCGGCGAAGGTGGCACCCCGTGGGACGCCGGCGCCACTGCCTCTAAAAAGGGTTTCGCCCCGCGCATCGGACTGGCTTACCGATTGAACGAAAAGACGGTGATCCGCAGCGGCTACGGCATCAGCGTAGACCCCGACAACATGCGCAACCAGCGCAATCAGTACCCCTCGGTGGTGAATAACTTCTACCAGCAGCCGCTGGCCTACGAATTCGTCAGCTACGCCGGAGTTCCCAACTCCGACGGAGCCACACAGGTCAACCTCACCGACGGTATCCCCACGGCAACCTTCCCCTCCATCAGTCAGGGTGTGATCAAGCCGGCGTCCGGCGCTTCCGCCACCACCTACCTGCCCAACATCAGCACCGTAACCTTCCCGCAGAACTTCGACCGAGGCTATTACCAGACGTGGAACTTCTTCGTGCAACGCGAGTTCTCTCCGACTCTGACGGCGCAAGTAGGTTATGTCGGCACGCATGGAGTCCGGATCGACAACTACGTCAACATCAACGGCTCGGCACCAGGCACCGGCACCGCCGGCAGGCAGTTCTACCCGAATCTCGATACCGACCTCAACTCGGTGAAGCCTTTCGGCGCCATGACCTATGAGGGATTGCAGGCGACCGTCCGGAAACGCATCGGCGCATCCATATTCGGCGCCAGCTATGCGTTTTCCAAGGCCATCGACAACTACAACGGCGACAACGACGACGGCACCGTGTGGCGCACCTACCCGCTATCGTACTCGCTCGACAAGGCCCTGTCGGGCATCAACCGGCAGCAGACGCTCAGCATTTACTGGGTGTACAACCTGCCGTTCGGCAAGGGTCACACCCTGTTCAACAAAGGCGCCGCGGCCGCGATTATCGGCGGGTGGCAGATCAATGGGACCATCGCCCGCTATAGCGGCCTACCGTTCACCGTCGGGACTTCCTCGGCCCTCAACGGCGGAGGTCAGAGCAACAGCGCCACGCAAGTCGATCCCGTCGTCAAGATCCTTGGCGGGCACGATCAGTACCATCCTTATTTCGATGGTTCGGCTTTCGTCAATCCGCCAACCAACGTCCTCGGTGACACTGGAAGAAACATTCTGATTGGGCCGGGCTACTTCCAGATGAACGCCACCATCATGCGCATGTTCTCGTTTAAAGAGGGCAAGCTCAAATTCCAACTGCAAGGCGAGGCATACAACCTGACCAACACGGTGGTATTTGCCAATCCCGGTACGACTTGCTGCTGGGTCACCAACGCCACGACCGGCGCAATCAACTACAACAACTTCGCCGTCATCAGCGGAACGCAATCCACGCCTCGTTACCTTGTGGTAGCCGGCTACCTGCGCTTCTAGGGGATAGAACAAGGTACCGCTTGCTTGCGCGCGCCTGGCGGCAAGCAAGCGGTGCCTTAACCTTCTTTCTCACCGTTCGTCCCCGCCCACCCCGGCAAATTCCCGGTCAAATTCCC
>Ga0335073_10010971_pt1 | contig 12742 bp, 13 predicted proteins | sample Lox_Sample_22_FD_207093 | JGI IMG/M metagenome (GOLD analysis project Ga0335073, IMG submission 207093) | Soil microbial communities from Loxahatchee National Wildlife Refuge, Florida, United States - Lox_Sample_2.2 | ecosystem: Environmental > Terrestrial > Soil > Wetlands | place: USA...
GATCGTGCAGAGCCCCGCCTACCGGGACGACAAGCGGAACACCACCCTGAACACCCTGCCGGACCTGCTGCAAGGCCACCGCGGGGCCCGGCTGTCCGCGCAGGCGAACGGCACCCGGATCGAGGCACCGCAGGCCCTGCTGGTGGCCATCAACCCGTACGGCATGGGGGACATCGCCGGACTGGGCCGCCGGACCCGGCTGGACCGCGGCATCCTCGGCGTCGTCGGCGTCACGGTCAGCAACGCCCGCCAGGCGGCCGGCCTGCTGCGCGGCAGCAACGCCGCGGGCCTGAGCGTGCTGACCGCCGAGCAGATCAAGATCAGTGCCGACACGGCCCAGATCCCGGTCGGCGTCGACGGCGAGTCGATCCTGATGACGGCCCCGGTGACCTGCACCATCTCCCCCCGCGCACTGCGCGTCTGGGTGCCACGCGACCGCCCGGGCGTCCCCGCGCCCAAGCCGCAGAAGGACTGGGCCAGGCTGCGGCAGCTGGCCGGCCTGCGCCGTGAGCCTGCCGCCGTGACAAGCGGGTTACGGAGGGCGGATAGCAGTCCGTTCGGGAAAATTCTTAGGCCCGAACGGACGGGGCGGATTCTTCACCTCCCCTGCACGGGCCCGGCACCAGGCCTGCATACCCGGCTGATCGGCTGTGCTGACGACGGATCGCCGGCCTCCGGGAGCGCCTCATGCCACAAGCCGCTGACCTCAGCTACTTCGCGCCTCTGGCGTCGGCCAGGTACGTGCTGCTCACGACGTTCAAGCGACAGGGCACTCAGATATCCGTTCCGGTACGCGGGATGGTCGACGGAGACCGGGCCTACTTCCAGGCCTGGAGCCGGTCGGGTAACGCCAAGCGGCTGCGGCATACCGACACGGTGCGGGTGGCGCCGTGCACCGTGCTGGGCCTGTACAGCAACGCGCCGCCGCTGGTGGCGACCGCGCGGCCGCTGCCCGACGACGAAGCCGGCCAGGTCGCCGAGAAACTCGCGCGCAAGTACCCGGTTCAGCACCGCTACCTGACCGGCTGGCTGAGCCGGGCCCGGCCTGGGCAGATGGTGCACTACGAACTCCTGATCCCGCGACGCGGCAGGTGACCGGGCATGGCATGACGCCCGATCGGGCCTGGTCAGGTTGGCCGGCCGGGGACGGGGTAGTCGGCTGGCGGCGTGGTGAACGACTACGTGACCTGGGTCGTCATCGGCCTGGCCTGCCTCGGCGGGACATTTATCCTCATTTTCGGATTATCCGGTGTCATCTGGTGCGAGTTTTCTGGCGCGGTCACGTTAGACCCGGCGCTGCGCGGGTACGCGCCCGGAACTTAAGCCATCCGGATGAAGGGGCGGTCAGCATGGAACGTTCAAGCAGTACTCAGCCTCGGCACGGCCGGGAACAGCCGGCCCAGGACCGCTCGACCGGGGAACTCGTCACGATGATGGCCGAGCAGGTGTCCGTGCTCATCCGCGATGAGCTGGAACTCGCCCGGCTGGAGATGACGAGCAAGGGCAGGCAGGCGGCGTTCGGCGCGGGGATGTTCGGGGTCAGCGGCGTGTTCGCGTTCTACGGGGCGGGCTGCCTGCTCGCGTGCGCGATCATCGCCATCAGCGGCGTCATGGCGGCCTGGCTCGCCGCGCTCATCGTCGGCGCGGCCTTGCTGGCCTGCGCTGGCGGCGCGGCGCTCCTGGGCAAGCGGCGTGTGCAGGGGGCCGCGCCCCCGGTGCCGTCCGAAGCCGTCGCCGGCGTCAGGGCCGATGTCGCGGAGATCAGGGAAAGGGCGCGCGGATGACCGCACCGGAAATCAAGCAGGAGATCGAGCAGAGCCGGGAGCGACTCGGCCAGACCGTGGAAGAACTGGCCGCCAGGGCCGACGTCAAGGCCCGGGCTCGGGCCAAGGCCTGCGAGGTGTCGCGGCGGGTGAAGCAGAGCGTGCAGCGCCGCTGGCCGCTCGCGGCGGCGGTGGGGGTCGCGGCGGTGGGGAGCCTGGTGGCCGGCTCGGTCATGGTCTGGAGGTGGCGGAAGACATGAGCCGCGCACAGCCCCGCGAGTCGATCCCGCCGCGGACCGAAGTCTCCGGTGGCCCGCAGACGCCGCTCGAGCTGGGCGGGACCGGCTGGAAGAACACGGTCAAGCGCGCCGGGAACAAGTTCGTCCTCGACCGGTGCAGCATGACGGCGGGCAGCCTGGCGTACCACTGGTTCCTGGCCCTGTTCCCGGCGCTCATCGCCCTGCTCGGCCTGGCCAAGCTGATGCGCCTCAACTCCGGCATGGTGCAGCACCTGGTCAACGGCCTGGAGAAGGCGCTGCCCCCGGGGGCCGCGAACGTCTTCAGCCAGGCCGTCGAGTCGGCCATCCACCGTTCGGCGGCCAGTTCGCTGACCGCCCTGATCATCGGCGTGGTGATAGCGGTGTGGAGTGCCTCCGGCGGCATGGCGGCGCTGCAGACCGGGCTGGACATCGCCTACGAGGTCCCGGTCGACCGCAAGTTCGCGGCCAAGCGGCTGTACTCGATTCCGCTCATGGTGGCCACGCTGGTGCTCGGCGGCATCGCCTCGGCGCTTATCGTGTTCGGCGCGTCCATCGGGTCGGGCATCGCGGGCCACATCGGCATCACCGGGACCGCGTTCACCGTCGTCTGGACGGTAGTGCGCTGGGCGGTGACCCTCGTGCTGATCACGCTGCTGTTCTCGGTCTACTACTTCGCCGGCCCGAACCGTGAGACGCCCCGCTGGCAGTGGGTCAGCCCGGGCGGCCTCCTCGGCACGGTCATCTTCCTGCTCGCCTCGCTCGGGTTCAGCTTCTACGTGGCCAAGTTCGGCTCGTACGGCAAGACCTACGGCGCGTTCGCCGGGGTGGTCATCCTCATCTTCTGGCTCTACCTGACCGGGCTGGCGATCCTGCTCGGGGCCGAGCTGAACGCCGAATCCGAGCGGCAGGCCGCTGCCCAGGCCGGGCACCCGGGCGCCCGGGCCGGCGCGGAACAGGTGGCACAGGGAGAGCCCAACGCGCGCCAGGAAGCCAAGCCAGGTAGTTTACGGCAGGGGGCAGTTCACGGGGTGCCTAGCAAGCGCGCGAAAGGTACCAGTTGCTGGAGTACTGGGTCGATGTCGTGCTTGGCCATGCGATGACTCCTCTGCGTAGGAACCCCGCGGGCCGGGGCGGGCCGGGCCGCGGGCTCAGGCTGGTTCAGTGGTCTCTGAGGGCCTTGATCAGTTCGGCCTTACTCATCGTGGAGCGGCCCTTGATGCCGATCTCCCGGGCCCGCCGGAGCAGGTCCGGCTTGGCCCAGTCGTCGTAGGAGCCGCTCTTACCGCCCTTGCGGCCCACCCGGCTGGGGGAACTGGCGGCCGCCGCGTTGGCGATCCGAGCGGACTTTTCCTTGCTTTCGCCTTGGTCGCGGAGTTTCCGGTACGTCTGCTCGTCCTTGATCTGCGCTCTGGGCATGATTCCTCCTTCGCCGCTTTCTTCCCGAAATGGATGACCGGCCCACTGCCCGCCGCGCCGGGAATCAATCCTCGGGGACGGCCGTGTTCTCCGGCGACGCCGGCTAGCGGCGGGCGAGCGGGAACGCGAACCACAGGGCACCGAACATGCAGGTGACGAACGCGGTGATCAGCGCCGCGGGCAGCGGGCTGGCGACGAAACCGGTCACCAGCAGGACCGCGGCCGACACGGCCAGGCCGACCGTGACCAGCCCGCTGATGGCCATCACGCTGGCCGCTCGCACCAGGCGTTCCTTCTGACCGCGGCGGAACACCAGCCGGTGGTAGGCGACCGGTCCCAGCAGCAGCGCGGTGGCGACCGCCGCCAGCACCAGCGTGGCCAGGTACAGGTCACGCTGGCCCTGGCTGAGCCGGGTGAACCGGTTGGTGAACGGCAGCGAGAGCAGGAACCCGAACAGAACCTGCACGCCCAGCCCGGTCACCCGCAGTTCCTGCAGCAACTCGGCGAGATTGCGGTCAGCCCGCTCCGCCTCGGATTCATCGCGTGGATCGGAAGGCCCCGCAGGTCGTCCCATGGCAGCCCACCTCCTGACCTCAAGACCGGTTGGCTACCCAGGCCGGACGCCGCCGAAACGGTGCCCGGGAAGACGTCAACGGCCGGTTCTCACAGGTCCATCGGGCTCCCTGAGCGGCGGCCTGAGCGCTCCGGGTCGACCATTTCCTGCGGTGACGGCGGCGTCCCGCCAGCCAGGCCGATGTAAGCATGATTCAGCCGCACCCCGGACCATGAGCGGCCGGGTAGCCCCGGTCACCTGGTCTCGCTGCTTTCCTCCCGCGGCTGGTCAGGGGGACGGAATTTCCCGGCGGACAGGTGTCCTTCGACCAGCCGGGCGGCGATCGTCCGTACCCGCTGGTTGGTGTTCTGGGAGTAACGGCTCAGCAGGTGGAAGGCCTCCTCGGGAGGGACGTCCAGTTCCGCGTGCAGCATGCCCTTAGCCTGCTCGATGACGGCCCGGGAGGCCAGGCCAGCATGCAGGTTGCCGACCATGCCGCGGCAGGCGCCGTACAGCGAGGCGTTACGGACCTGTCATCAGGGTGCTCGACCTGCTTGGCGCGGCGTGCATGTTCACGATCCGGGGGGAGAGCACGGGCAGGCCGGAGTCAGAGGACGAGGCAGGCTGATCAGCCCGGTCGAGGGTTCCGGTTGCGTGCTGGCACGCGACCGTGCTGGCCGCGGTGGGCCTGGCCGTATCCGAACGGGCCGCCGGCAGCGACAGCGCCCGCAATCACGCCATCGCCCGGGTCGTCAAGGAGGTCACCGACTATCTGGGCAACACCCCTCGAACGGACAATGGTAAGCGAACACGGCCAACAGTTCAGGTCGGCCGGATCGGGACGGAGAGCGAGCATTGGAAGACCAGGACAACGGGCATGAGCCGCCGACCAGTAGGACTCCGCCTGCCGGCTGGCAGGACTGGCAGCGGTGGGTGGAGGGCGTGGACTGGCCGGACTGGCGCTCCTGGCTCAAGCAGGTCGCTTCGACGGACTGGGCCTCGGGATCGTGGCCGCGTACCGGGTGGGAGCAGTCGCCTCAGGCGGGCGAAATTCCCCTCATCCTGCGGGCCTGGGAGGAAGACGAGCCTGGTGACCAGATCGGCCGGCATCTGGCGCAGGTCTGGCCGGCCTTCCGGCGGTGGTGGCGGGAAGGCGCCAATGACCGCCCGAGCGCGGGCGAGGCCAGGGCGGCGCTCGAGGAACATATGCCGGAACTCGTCCCCGCCTGGGAGCGGCTGACCGCCATGCTTCCCGGTGACGCCGACGCCAGCCCCGCGCTGGCGTTGTGGAACCCGCCGCCGTTCCTGACCGGCTGCTCGCAGGCGGCGGTCCTGCCGGGCGGACCGGCCCTGATCCGCAACTACGACTGGGACTACCGGCTGTTCGACGCGGTGGTGGCCAAGACGGCGTACGCCGGCCGGGGGGTGCTCGGCACGCTCGACTGCCTGTGGGGACTGCTGGACGGGGTCAACGACGCCGGGCTGGCTGTGTCGCTGACGTTCGGGGGACGGCCGCAGGTGGGCGAGGGCTTCGGGATCCCGCTGGTGATCCGGTACGTACTGGAGGTCTGCGGCACTATCGAAGAGGCCGTGCGGGTGCTGCGCCGGGTCCCGGTCCACATGTCCTACAACGTCACCGTGCTTGACGGCTCCGGCCGGTGGGCCACGGCGTACCTGGCCCCCGACCGGCCAGCCCGGATCACCGGCCAGGCTGTGGTCACCAACCATCAGGGCGAGGTGGAATGGGCGCCATACGTCGCGGCGATCCGCAGCGTGGAGCGCCAGGAGCACCTCGAGAAGCTGCTGGCCGCCGGCGCGGACGTCTCCGGCGTCGTCGCCGCCTGCCTGGGCCCGCCGCTCTACGCCACCCGCTTCCACGAAGGCTTCGGGACCCTGTACACCGCCGAGTACCGCCCGGCCGGGCGCAGCGTGAGCTATCACTGGCCGCAGCAGTCCTGGGAGCAGTCCCTGGACACGTTCCAGCCCGGTGGTTTCCAGATCCAGCTCGGAACCCCGTAAGGCCCTCGTTCACTCTGAAGCGGACAGGACGAAAGTGATCGTGACACGAGTACCGCGGGGGCCGGGCAGCGTCTGCATCTGGTCGGCTACCCTCCGCGCCACCCACAGACCGTGATCGGGCAGCTCAGGCAGCGAGTCCGGCTGGGCGGCCGGATCTCCCGATGCGATCAGGTCGCCGTCGTCAACCTGGCAGTGCAATGCTCCCGCCAGGTTCCACACCCGCAGCCGGCCCTTCCCCCCGCCATGGCAGACCGCGTTGGCCGCCAGTTCGTGCATGGCCAGGACCACATCCGCGACCCGGTCCTCGGGCAACCCCGCCTGACCGGCGCAAACCCGGATCTCGGCCCGCAGGACGGGCAGCACGCCGGAGTCGAAGGCCAGGTCGAGAACCGGCCGGACGTCGCCGTCAGCTGGCTGACCCGCACGACGGTCACCGTCCATTTGCATCGCAAGGGCCCGTATACGTCGAGCGGATCAAAATGGGCGGCATAAATGGCTGTTCGAGCGCCCGAGGTGCTGATGCCATTTCGCCTCCCAGCGCCGCGGCGCTGGTCATAACCGGGGATCGGTCACGAACGCAGCCCGTCGTCTCGGGCTACGCAATCGACCCCACCCAGGACTGTGCCGTCGACAGTCACCTCTCTACCAGCAGCGCGCGCCGGTAAACAGGTTTGCCATGGACGCAGGGGGTAGTCCGGTGCGGAGCCCACGGACGTACGCCCCCGTAGCAGCCTTTCCGCTCCGGTGTACCGGCGCCGGGACGGGTGAATTATGGTACGAGTACGTCTCACCGGCTCCGGCGGGCGGCGGCCCCGGGTAAGCGGGGCGTCCCGGGGCGGAGGAAAGGCGTCCCGGGGCGGCGGAAAGGACAGCCAGTGGCGCGTGCGGCAGGCACCGGGCCCGGGTCGGCGGCGGCAGGAATTTTCGCCGCCGATGATGAGGTTGGCCGTGACCTGGCCGCGGTGGACTGGGCCGCCACCTCGCTCGGGCCGCCCAGGTGCTGGCCGCAGAGCCTGCAGACGGCGGTGGACATCCTGCTGTCATCCCGCTTCTCGATGTGGATGGCCTGGGGGCCTCAGCTGACGTTCTTCTGCAACGCCGCCTACCGGCGTGACACCCTGGGCCGCAAGTACCCGTGGGCGCTGGGCCGGCCCGCCAGCGAGGTGTGGGCGGAGATCTGGGACGACATCGGCCCGCGCATCGGCACCGTGCTGGCCACGGGGAAGGCGACCTGGGACGAGGCCCTGCTGCTGTTCCTGGAGCGGTCCGGGTACCCGGAGGAGACCTACCACACCTTCTCCTACAGTCCGCTGCGCGACGACGCCGGTGCGGTGGTCGGCATGCTGTGCGTGGTCAGCGAGGACACCGAACGCGTCATCGGCGAGCGCCGGATGGCGACCCTGCGCGATCTGGGCTCGGACCCGAGCGTGGTGCGCACCGAGCAGGAGATGCTCGACTTCGCCGGACGGCAGCTGGACCGCAACCGGGAGGACCTGCCTTTCACCTTGACCTATCTGTTCGGTGACGATGGCGCCGCGGCCCGGCTGGCGGGAAGGACCGGCATCGCAGCCGGGCACCCGGCCGCCCAGGCCGCGCTCGCGGCCGGCGATCCGGACTCGGCGTGGCCCGCCGCGACGCTGCTGCGGGGTCACCCCGCGCTGGTGGACCTGGATGGCGTTCCGTTCACCGCCCTGCCGGCCGGCGCCTGGAGCGAGCCGCCCGCCCAGGCGCTGGCAGTACCGCTGGCCCGCCACGGCGGCGCCCCGTACGGGTTCCTGGTGGCCGGCCTGAACCGGTACCGGCCCCTGGACGACGGCTATCGCGGGTTCGTCGACCTGGTGGCCAGGCACCTCGCGGCGGGGATCGCGAGCGCCCGCAGCTACCAGGACCAGCAGCGCCGCGCGGAGGAACTCGCCGAGCTGGATCGCGCCAAGACCGCGTTCTTCGCCAACATCAGCCACGAGTTCCGCACCCCGCTGACCCTGATCGTGGGACCGGTGCAGGAACTGCAGCGCCAGCTGGCCGACGCCGGCCCGCAGGTACGCGAGGAGCTGGCGGTGATCAGCCGCAACGGGCTGCGCCTGGGCAGGCTGGTCAACACGCTGCTGGACTTCTCCCGCATCGAGGCCGGGCGGATGCAGGCGAGCTACGAACCGGCCGACCTCGCGCAGGTGACCGCCGAGCTGGCCAGCGTCTTCCGCTCCGCCGTCGACCGCGCCGGCCTGGCCTTCGAGGTGGACTGCCCGCCGCTGCCCGAGCCGGTCTACCTCGACCGGGGCATGTGGGAGAAGGTGGTACTGAACCTGCTCAGCAACGCGCTGAAGTTCACCTTCGACGGCTCCATACGCATCACCGCGCGCGCCGGGGCCGGCCAGGCGGTCGTCACGGTCGCCGACACCGGCATCGGCGTCCCCGAGCATGAGATACCCCGGTTGTTCGAGCGGTTCCACCGCATCGAGAACGCCCGCGCCCGCTCGAACGAGGGCAGCGGCATCGGCCTGGCCCTGGTCCAGGAACTCATCGCGCTGCACGGCGGCACTATCACCGCGTCCAGCATCGAGGGCAAGGGCACCACGTTCACCGTCCGCCTGCCCTTCGGGCACGCCCACCTGCCTGCCGACGCCCTGGTCCCGGCCGGCCACGCGGTGACGATCTCGGCCACCGCCGATCCCTTCGTCCAGGAAGCCCTGCGCTGGCTGCCCGGGGCCAGGCCAGACGGCGACGACGGCACAGGGGCGGGAACCGGGCACGAGGAGATTCTGCCCGGAAGTGCCGCAGGCCCCTCGGCGCAGGCGGGCCGGGCCCTGCCCGCGCGGGTGCTGGTCGCGGACGACAACGCCGATATGCGCGAGTACCTGGCCCGGCTCCTGCGAGCCGCCGGCTACCAGGTCACTGCGGTCACCGACGGGCAGGCCGCCCTGGACGCGGTCCGCGCCGGCCTGCCGGACCTGGTACTGACCGACGTGATGATGCCCGGCCTGGACGGCCTGGACCTGGTGGGCGCCTTGCGCGCCGATCCGCGCACCGCCCCGGTCCCGGTGGTGTTCCTGTCCGCCCGGGCCGGGGAAGAGGCGGCGGCCGCGGGCCTGGAGGCCGGCGCGGACGATTACCTGCCCAAGCCGTTCTCCGCGGTGGAACTGCTGGCGCGGGTGCGCTCGAATCTGGAGATGGCCCGGTTCCGCAACCGCGAGTCCCGGTTCCGGCGCGCCCTGATCGATTCCCTCCAGGAGGGCTTCTTCCTCACCGACGACCAGGGCACGCTCATCGAGGCCAACCAGGCGTTCCTGGCCCTGGTCGGCTACGATCCCGGCGGCCTGCCGTACCGGTGGCCGCACCCGTGGGCGCCGGATCCCGCGACCGACCCCGAGGCGCGCGCGCTGATGGATCAGGCCTTCACCGGCTACCAGCGGCACCGCGGCGGTCGCTACACGGTGCCGGCCCGGCACCGGGACGGGCACACCGTCTGGCTCGCGTGCAGTTCGGCCAGCCTGCCCGACCGCGATGGCCGGGCCCGGCTGTTCGTCGGCACCGCGCGGGACGTGACATCCGAGCGGCTGGCCGCGCAGCGGGAGGCCACGCTGGCCGGCTTCGCCGCCGCGCTGGCCGCCGCGGGCGAGATATCCGACATGCTGACCACCGCGGCCCGCGAGATCGCCGCCGCGCTGCATGCCAGCCAGGCCACCATCGCCTTGTGGTCCAGCAGCGGCAGCCCGGCCATCACCGGCTGGCCGCGGCTGCCTCCGGGACGGGAGTCCTCCGCTGCGGTGACCGGTGCCCTGGCCGCCGCCCGGCACCAGATGGCCGCGTCAGTCGCCGTGCTGCCCGGCGACGACGGGGCCCGCCTGCTGGCTGCCCCGCTGGACGGGGCGGGCACCTCGGCGGTGGTGACCGGGTTCCCGGCGGCGCGCGCCGTGCGGGCCGAGGAACGGGAGCTGTTCGCCGCCCTGACCAGCCACCTGGCCCAGGTGCTGGCCAGGGCCCGTGACTATGCGCAGGCCCGCGCGGTCGCGCTGACGCTGCAGCAGGCCATCCTCGGCCCGACCAAGCTGCCGCACGGCTTCGCCGCGCGGTACGCCCCGGCGGTAGCGCCGCTGGAGGTCGGCGGGGACTGGTACGACGTGGTCCCGATGCCCGGCCAGCGGATCGGCGTCGTCGTCGGCGACTGCGTCGGCCGCGGCCTGCCCGCCGCCGCGGTCATGGGCCAGCTCCGCTCGGCCAGCCAGGCGGTGCTGCTGCGCGCCTCCGGTCCCGCCGAGGCCCTGGCCGACCTCGACACCTTCGCCGCCCGGATTCCCGCAGCCGAGTGCACCTCGGTCTTTTGCGCCGTCATCGACCTGGACGCCGCGACCGTGACCTACAGCAGCGCCGGCCACCCCCCGCCCATCCTGGTCAGCCACGACGGCGGGCGTTCCCTGCTCGACCAGGCGCAATCCCTGCCGCTTGCGGTACGCCCGGCCCGCTCGCGGCGCAAGCAGGCATCAGTCGCGGTCCCTCCCGGCGGGACGCTCATGCTGTACACCGACGGGCTGGTGGAACGGCGGCATGTGCCCCTGGACGACGGGATCAGCGCTGCCGCGGCCCTGCTCACCGGGCACGGCACGCAGCACCCCGATGCGCTCGCCGATCAGGTCATGTCGGGCATGATGCCCGCAGCGGGCTTCGAGGACGACGTGGCGGTCCTGATCTACCGGCACCCGCCGGATCCGCTGAACGTGCACGTGACCGCGGCCGACCCGTCATGCCTGGCCGTCATCCGCGCGCGGCTGCGGCAGTGGCTGCCCCAGGCCGGCATCGGCGACCAGGACGGCACCGACATCCTGATCGCCATCGGCGAGGCGACCGCGAACGCCTTCGAGCACGCGACGGCCGGCCGCGGCGACGGGCAAGACGCCGTGCAGATCACCGTCACCGTCCGCGTGGCACACGCCACCGTGGAGGCAACGGTCACCGACACCGGCAGCTGGCGGCCTCCGCGAGAACAGCCAGGCACCCGCGGCCACGGGATCGCCTTCATGCGCGCCCTGATGGATGACGTCGACATCAGCACCTCCGAGCGCGGGACGACCGTGACGATGACTAAGGGGCTGTAGCCATGGCCGAATACACCGCCGCCGGCGATGGTGCCGACCACAGCGCCGCAGGCCACGACCTGCAGGCACGTTTCGACATCGTGCCCGGCACCGGGCAGCAGCCCGCGACCGTGCGCGCCTCCGGCGATATCGACCTGGCCAGCGCCGCCCGGTTCCAGGCCGCGCTCACCGAGGCGGCCGCAACCTCCGGCCAGATCACCGCCGACATGACCGCGGTCACCTACTGTGACAGCGCCGCTATCAACGCCCTGTTCACCGCGGCCAGGGACAGCCGTCTCACCCTCATAGTCCCCGAGATCGGACCGATCACCACCATGCTCAAGATCGCCGGGCTGGACCAGATCACCACCGTCATAACACCTCACTAACCCCCGGGCACGAGAATGGACCAGGGCGACCTGGGTAGAGAGGCCAGCCACGGCGTGTGCGAGCACGGTCAAGTGAGCGCCGGTGACGGAAGGCGGCTGACATGCCCAGGGGATCTAGCCCAAAGCGGGAACGGCAATGCGCTCGCACAGCGGCTCTGGCGGTCCGACCTATGAGCAGCTCTACGCCGAGGCCCGCCGCCGTAACGCCAAAGGTCGTTCGTCCATGAACAAAGCCCAGCGCGCGCGGGCGCTCGGCCGCTGACCTGCGCGTCAGCGGCCGACGGGCGCGGTGTCACGGCCCATGTTCTTCTCGATCGTGCCGAGCAGCTCGTTCCACGACGCCTCGAATTTCGCCACGCCCTCGTCCTCGAGGACCTGGACCACGTCGTCGTAGCTGATGCCGAGGTTCTCCAGATCGGCGAAGACCTGCCGGGACGCGTCGTAGGTGCCGTGCACGGTGTCGCCGCGCAGCTCGCCATGGTCGGCCACGGCCTTGATGGTGGCCTCGGGCATGGTGTTCACCGTGTCGGCGGCGACGAGCTCGACCACGTACATGGTGTCGGGGAACGACGGGTCCTTCGTGGACGTCGAGGCCCACAGCGGCCGCTGGACCTGCGCCCCGCTGGCCCGCAGCGCCTGCCAGCGCTCCCCCGCGAACCGCCGCTCGAACAGCTCATAGGCCAGCCGGGCGTTGGCGATGGCCGCCTTGCCGCGCAGCGCTGCCGCCTCGGCGGTGCCCAGCTTGTCCAGCCTGGAATCGACCTCGGTATCCATCCGGCTGACGAAGAAGGACGCTACCGAGCGGATCTGGGACACGTCGCGCCCGGCCGCCGCGGCCTGCTCCAGGCCCGCCAGATAGGCGTCGATGACCTGGCCGTACCGCTGCAGCGAGAAGATCAGCGTGACGTTGACGCTGATCCCCTCCGAGATGGCCTGCGTGATCGCGGGCAGCCCCTCGGGCGTGGCGGGGATCTTGATGAACAGGTTCGGCCGGTCGACCATCCACCACAGGTTGCGCGCCTCGGCGATGGTCTTATGCGTGTCTTTGGCCACTCTCGGATCCACCTCGATGGACACCCGGCCGTCCAGGCCGCCCGTGGCGTCGTACACCGGGCGGAGCACGTCACAGGCCCAGCGGATGTCGTAGGTGGTGATCGCGCGGGAGGCCTCTTCCACCGGCACGCCGCGGGTTCGGAGGTCGGCGAGCTGCCCGTCATAGGCGTCGCCGTGGTCCACCGCGTGCGCGAAGATCGTGGGGTTGGAGGTCACGCCG
>Ga0335073_10010972_pt1 | contig 12742 bp, 8 predicted proteins | sample Lox_Sample_22_FD_207093 | JGI IMG/M metagenome (GOLD analysis project Ga0335073, IMG submission 207093) | Soil microbial communities from Loxahatchee National Wildlife Refuge, Florida, United States - Lox_Sample_2.2 | ecosystem: Environmental > Terrestrial > Soil > Wetlands | place: USA: Florida...
ATCCTCGCGCCGGCCAGTCGTGCGGTCCGGATCAACAAGAACGCAATCAGCGTGCGCGGGGAGACCAAAGACTTGATCCGCTTACTCACCAGCACCGAGTGGCGGTGCTGCACGTCGACCGGCGTCATGAGACCCTTGCTCGGGTCCTGGCATTCACCCCCGTGAGACTCCCGATCCGAGATCGCGCTGCGGGAGGTCGCTATCCGGAGATGTCCGCTCACGATCTGATCCGCGAAGCCGAACGCCAACATCTCGCCCCCCGCAGCGGAACCCCGGCCATGTAGATCGGAAGCGGCGATTCGCCGCGTCTTCGGCAGCGCCCTGCGAGGCGGCATCACGCCGCTCGCACGCGATCGCAGTCTCGCGGGCAGAGGAGGACCAGCGAAGCGCTGCAACGGCGTCCCTGCTCGTCACCAGAAGCGCTAGGTCGCGCACTCCAATCCGGCTGGGCAACCAAGGCCGCGTCGACAGCAGCGCTGCTACTAAAGGCGTCAAACGGCGGCGCGTCAGCGATCGCAGATCCCGTCGGCGAGACCTGCATCCGTGGTCGCGGTGGTACCTCGGGGGCGGCGCCGACTGTCTTGGAATGCGCGGATAGTGCGCACATCGCGCTCGAGCGGATCCCGGCCGAGATCGACGCAATCGGTGTTAGCCAGATCCCGGAAGCTGGCTAGCAGAAGAGCAGCAGCCGTGCCGGTGCCGGTCGCGCTACCCCTCCCGGACAACCTGGCCACGCGGGCTGCCGTACGTCGTGTCGCTGCTCCGCCTTTGGAGCGGCTGCCGCGACGCTTGTCAACGACAGACGCCCCCGGGGACCGAATCAGCGACCACGCGAGCGACTGCTTCAACGCGGCCTCGTCCGGGCCGCGCCACGGCTGACCGGAACGACCGTCGAAGCGCGGCTTGCCGGCGCGGCGGAAGCGATCGCTGGCACGCGACGAGCCGCAAGGTTGATCGCCGCCGCATTCCGCGAGAATGACGCCGTGCCGACGAACTGGACTTGGATCTTCCAGGCGAAGCCGGGTGAATGGGATCTTCGTAGCCAGTTGGCAGAGCAGCCGCGGGCTCAGTGGAAGGTGGCGACGTTCGCCGCGGAAATGAAGATCGGCGACACGGTTTATCTGTGGGAATCCGGACCGAAAGCGGCTCTGCTGGCGCGATGCCGTCTCACGTCAAAGCCAGTCGTGCAACCGCTGCGTCCTGAGCTTCGTGCCTACGTTCGTCATCCCAAATACCTGGGTGAGATCAGACGCGCCGGTCTCCTCGTCGAGCTCGTCATCGAGCCCGAGCTCACGCGCCAGGAACTTCTAGAACACCCTGCGCTTGCTGCCCTCGCACCGATTGGCGGTCCGACCGCTGCTAGGCAAGGGACCAACTTCAGCGTTCCGCCGCAGGCCGCCGAGCTTCTGGACGCCCTCGTGGGGTCGCGCCGGCGCCGCTGATGCGCGCCAGCGCGTCGTCGCCCTTGCAATACCGAGCAGACCACCGCCAGAATCGTGAAAGCGACAGTCCCGATCCCGCAGCCAGCGCCCGCAATCGGGGGACTTGCTCGTAGGCCCGGGCTGCGGTCTGTGGCTGAGGCGCTGGGTGTGGCAGGTCGCTCGCGAACGGATCCTCGCTCCTCGACCCGGTGCGCCACAAGTTGTCGTCGTGATATCACCCCAGACCATGCGGGTCGCGGCTATCTCAGATCTGTTTGCAGCGCGGATTCCGCGCCCAGGACCCGTGCGTCCAGGAATGGCGGTTCCGGGGCCACCGGGCCTGCCGAAGTTCGTGCCGCAGCACGCCATCCCCACCGTCGAGGAGCTATCCGAGTTCGATCTGATCGTCGTTCTAGGGAGCATCAGCGACGCGGATCGGGCAGTCGAGCTCGGCGGAGTGCTCGATCACCTTCTCGACAGGCGCAAGCTCATCGCGCTTGCCTACTACGTCCGTCTCGACGAACCTGGCCTCGCCGCGATCGCATCGCGACTGCTCCCCACCGCCAACATGACGCACGGTCCTAGCGGCCACCCCGTTAGGAGCATCGAGGCCAGTTGGCACGGGTTCTTCACGAGCTACGGTAGGAGTGCGACCTCCTTCGCGAACATCGATGCTCGCGTCTTAGGTGTTGTGGACGCTACGCCCGCTCCGCTTCCGGTCGCGTTAGAGCTTTCCAGTCGTGCCGGCGCGCTATACGTGCTGCCTTTTCACGTCGGGGACCGCGAGAGTCAGCCATCGCTGGAGCGAGTTGTGTTCGCCTTGCGCGACGCAATCATGTCGGACCGTGAGCAAATGCTCCCGCTCGAATACCTCGCTGACCTCAGACTTCCGGGCGAGCAACACGTACTCGCGCGAATTGCCGAACTTGAGAACGATCTCGCGACGCGGCAAGACGAGGCGAGCAAGCTCTACCGCTACCGATTGCTGCTCGGACGCCTTCACGACGAACCGCTCGAGGAACTTGTCCGAGAAACGCTCAGCGTCATCCTCGAACCAACAGACTTCCGCGTTGAGGACCGGCCCGAACGCTTCGGTGAAGATTTCTGGATTACTGGGCCCGCGGGTGACGTCGCGCTCGCGGAGGTCAAGGGCATCAACTCTGGGGTCGGGCGACGTCAAATCAATCAAGTCGATAACCATCGCGAGGCGCTCGGGCGCGACACAACCGAGCTACCAGGGCTTCTCGTAGTCAACGCATACCGACTGGACCCTGACCTCAGCCGAAAGATCGGCGAGCGGATTCATCCGAGTATCATCGGCGCTCTCCGCCGCCAGAACGTGACGCTGCTCCGCTCGGCAGACCTCTACGCCCTCCTCGGCCGAAGGTTGCGCGGTGACGCTGCGGGCGAGCGGCTAGTCGATGCGCTGACGAGCGGCGGTGGCTGGCTCGAGGTGACTGACGAACAGGTAACGCTCCACGGCGCCGAGGTACCGCCGAGATAATGAGGTAGCGGTTTGCCGACGTAGGGCACGAGCGAGCGCCCAGCCGACTGATCGGTAGCCCCACGGACTCGCAACCGGCGGGGCGGCAAGCCGCGGGCTGGGGCGAGTTGCCGTCCCGCGGGAGCGGACGATCAGGACGGTAGCCCGTGGCGACAAAATACGCGCACCTAGCGAGAGTCCTTGTCGTCATCGCCGCTGCCCATCCAGTTCCTGGCCAACCGCATGCTGGCGCCGGCGACGCGAAGCACTGCATCGTCGCCAAAGCGGAAGCCAGCCGATCACCGCCGCTCAGACGAATGCAATCCCGGTGTTGAATCTTGGTTGCCCGCGCGGGCGACGGTTCGCGTAGGGTCGAAGGCTGAACCGAGGTCTGGCTCCGAATGCAATTCCGGCGGCGGCTCGTCCGTGTCGGCGGTGCGGAGTCGGCGTTATCGGTTCACGCGATAGAGATCGCGCAATGCATGCGGCCGAAGGACAGACCTACCGCAGGCTTATTCGGAGTAGGGGGCGAGACTGCGATCGCCTGCGACGACCAGCGCGTCAACAAGGCGTTGCCACTCGCCCTGCGCGTCACCGACGGTCGCAGCGTCACGGATGTCCGTCAGCCATGACGAAAGCAGGTACGTGCGCCGAGAAATCTGGTCAACATCGGCAAGAACCAATGCGGCGACGCGAGGCAACCCGAACGTCACCTGGTCTCCGACCGCGAGAGGGCGGACCAATCCGATCAGTGCGTCCACGCCATCCGGGTCGCCCATCGCGACGGCCATCCAGGCGTCGATCGCTTCGCCCCACGACAGAGGATCTGGCCATGAAATCGGGTCCGCGTGGAGTTCGCGGTACAAGAACTCGACGTCGTGCGTGGGCGTAGGCAGCAGAGACGACAGCGCGCGACCTCCGTAGTGACGCTCGCGGAACGGCGAGTGCCCGTCGGCGTTGAGCGCGAGGACTTGCGTGATGACTGCTGGCCAGAGCCGCCGAGCGGCTTCAGCTCGCGACGGCGTCTCTTCCGCTGCGCCGTTGAGGGCCCGCAGGAGTCCGTCGAGCCTCGCGCTGTTGTCTACATAAGCAGCGATTGCGTCGTGTAGTGGCGCGTCGTCGCCCGCGGCCGCGAGATTGAGCAGCGCGCGCGCCGCCTCCAATGTGTGCGTGCCGCGATCATCGAAGTTCTTGTCATATGCGAGCAACCCTCGGCGTTGTGCGTCGAGCACATGAGTGAGGAGTTCTCGCGCCCGATCACTGACGCAACTGCTCTGCGTCGCGGCCACACCGAGCGCACGTAGTCCGGCATCTAATCGGGGGACGAAGACATTCTCATCGGGTACGGCGTCGAGCGATTCTGCAACCGGCTCAGCGATCGATTCGATGCGTCGTTGTTGCGTGTCGGTGTCCCACGGACCAAGCACGCAGTCGCGCATGGATTCGATGGCGACGTCGAGCATGAGTTCGTGATGGCAGCGACCGTTCTCGGCGCACGGGCTCTCCCAGATCGCGTCCATGCCTCGTGCGAGGTGCACGCGCGTCTCATTGGGGACGGCGCGTGCGAGTTGGAACGCGGCATCTGCGATACGAACAGCGGGCGTCCGATCACCGTCGTCGTCCACGAACGAGCGAAGCCCTGCAGCTTGTGGCAGTAAAAGCAGCGGCACCGCCCCTGCTGCCAGGCGATCGGCTCCCTGCTCCAAGAATGCTCCGTAGTACTCGTACTGGTTTGCGGGCGCTGCATGCTCGGCGATTTCGAGCAGAGCGTTGACGGCAAAACGTTGTGCCTGATCCGGTAACGCCTCGCCGTGCAGAACGACGACCTCGACGGCGTGCGCAGCAATCGCAGCTGCCATCTGCGACACGCTGACCGCAGAGGCCGCCGGTGGGTCGGCCACCAGGGCCTCGGCGATGGCGAGGTCCTTCACCAATTCATCACCGACAGGCGGTGGTGTTTTTGCGCGACCGCGCGCACCACCGGCGAAGTACCTCCATTGGATCCGCAGAACCTCGTTTCCGCGCTGCAGATCCTCATTGCCTTCGCGCAGCGCCTCCTCGACCCATTCGGGTGGAGTGCTTTGCACGTAGAGCTGGTCGCCGTCGGCGTACGCCCGATATCGGCTGCGATCCAATGCGCTGGCCCAGGCCTCGACCATTGTCGTGAACGACGGAGATTCGTTGTGTTCATCTGCAGTCGGCTGTGTTTCGTCTCCGGGCTCGTCGGCCGCCTCCATCTCCCGCGCACGCGCAACGAGCTGCTCGCCGACGGCGCGCAGCGCGTCCGCGCGCTCCGGATCGGCGTTGAGCGTCAGCCATGTTGCGGCCTCACGAAGCGACCACGTTCTCCGCTCTGGCGCCGCCAATCCCTCAGAACTTGCAGCAAGCCCTGACGATTCGTGAACCACACGGCTGAACTCCAGATGCCATGCCCACGGCTCCTCCAGGAACGGGTCGAGCAGCGTTCCCGCGTTTTCCAAGTGTCGTACGAGCAGACCAACCACGAGCGCCGGCATGGCCAGGTTCTCGCAACCCTCCATGAGAATTTGGACGATCCGGTCCGCCGGAAGCCCCATCGAGAAGAGCTGGTCGCAGAAGCGCTCGAGGGCTTGCAGCGCACTCATGCATGGATACGGACCAACTCCCGTTCCGCGATACCACCACCAAACCTGCTGATCGCCGGCGTACTTCACGCGACTGCCCGTCACTCGAAGCTCGACGCTCTCGGCAGCGATCTCCTCATCCGTCAACTGGTTCCAGCGGTCGCCGAGACTTGCCAGCGTGCGCACGCGAGTACGCGCCGCGTGATTGAGGAGCCGGTTCACCACGGCCACCCCGCGACGGAAATCCGTCTGGAACAACGGCCCGAACGGGCCGAGGTACCAGGCCGAGAGCGGAATCCCAAAACCCGTGAAGGTGTGACGGCGGACGCCCTCATCAAGGAGCCCGGAACCGTCTCCACTGTCGTCGATGTAGTACGCCGCCACGAGATCCGCGAGCAGCCCGTGGCCGTAGGTCGCGACCGCTCGCCCTGTCAGCGGCTCCTCCACGGCCGGTGCAAGATCCTGAGGCGCGTCCTCGGCGACACGACGTAGCAACTGCGCACCGTGCTCTCCGAGATCCGGGCCGAGGAGCGCTAGAAGCTCAAGGAACGTGTCGTCCCGGATTGCCAGTGGCAGCTCGGGACGGCGTCGGCGCCTTCGGCCTCCGGCACCAAGTATGGGAGGCCCGGACGGCTGCCGCTGCGCGCGCGCCTGTTCGGCCGCGCGTTGTTCGTCGGTCACTGCTGCACGCGTGGCCGCTTCTTCCTCCTTCCGCGCTCGGAGCTCCGCTTCCGCTTGTTCGCCAACCGAGAGCAAGCGCTCACGCAGCAGCGCTCGCAGCGGATGACCGGTGGGGGTGTCGCGCACGACGAGCGCGCGAAGCCAACCGCGCAGGAGGGTTGCCGTCTCGTCAGAAGCTCGCCACGGCGCCGCGTCGTCCAAGAGCAGCGCAACGATCGGCTCGGCGACGACGGGGTCAACCACCCCACCATCTCGATGTCGTTGCTCGACGATTCGGAACAGCCGGCGCAGTCCCGCCTCGTCGCCCGTCCGCAGCTCCGGCCAGGCATCCGCCAGCAAAGGTCCCGGATCGCCCAGTGTCACCAGAGCCTCGCTCGGAAGATCCGCCCAACGTGCGCCGTGAACCGCGGCAACGGCGTCGAATGTGGCCTGCACCCTCCCCAGACGGCCGCGTATCGGGTCATCCGCGCGGTCAGGCAGAGATAGAACGGCCTGGCACGCCAAGCGTCCTGCCGAGAGCGCCCACCGTGGTGCTCCGACGTTCAAGAGCTCTGCCGCCGGGTCCCCGTCCGCGAGGAGGACCCGGGTCACCGCGTATCGCCGAATTTCCTCATGGGCGAAATCTGGGAGGGCCTGCCACGGGTTGCCTTCAGAGCCGCGCAGCAAACCGTCGCGGCGTAGCCCGTCGAGCGCAGTCGCGTCCAGCTGGCGCGCCAAATCTACGCTTGAGCCCTCGGTCAGGTCACGTGCCGCCAGCCGAAGCATCGTTTGCTCGCGGGCATCTGGAAGGCCTCGGTCCTGCTCCCCATGCCTCCGAACCAGCCCGGCCCAGACCTGGCTCATGGCATCGGTATCGCTCAGCGGCGTCCCCGAGAACGCGCTTCGAACGAGCAGGTCGACCACGACAAGGCGCCGCAGCAGCTCGCGCGATCGGGCGTTACCGAGCAGGCGAGCCAGAGATGGAAACCGACTCGCGATCTCATCCAGTTGGGCGTCGTTGAGCGTGTCGACGACGTGACTGGCTAGCTCTGCGCCATCAAGCCGGCTCGCGATGAGATCGTGGACGACCTGCCGGCCCTCACTGGACGTCACGGCAATGATCCGAACCTCGCTCGCACGTGCCGCCTCGACCAGGTAGGCGAGGACCTCGCTCCAGCCCTCAGTGGCTGCGTCCGCCGCGTCCACGATGAGCAATCTCCGCGGTGCGCTGAGATCCGCGAGCAGGGCCTCCACAGAGCGACCGAGCTGAGAAAGCAGCTCGAACGACCGCTGGGGGAGCTGCCGCAGATTCATCAGGACGATTTCGGTCTCACCCACGTCCCCCTCGACTGCCGCCGCCGCAGCGTCCATGATGAGCGCACTCTTGCCCACGCCGGATTCCCCGCTGACGATCATCGCGGCCGCGTTGTCGCTAGCCGCGATGATCGCGATTCCCTCGGCGTTCCGGTCCAAGTGGAGGCCCGCGTCATCGACTGCGCCCAGGTGGTCAGGAACGCGAGCCGTGCGCTGCAGATGATTGAGCAACTCCCACGCGTGCCCTGCACGCCATCGGCCAGTATCGAGCAGCGAATGCACCGCGCGACGAAGGAGCGTTCTGTCGACCGTGGCCGCGCTTGGCCCGTATTGCCCGGCAAGCGTCTCGAGCCGTTCGAGAAGGTGTCCTGCTCCGACAAGGTCACGGCCACGAGCAACGGGGACGAGCCGGTTCTGAGCAGCGCTCCAGTCTGAGACATTCGGCTCCTCGACATCCGGCGTCAACACGTAGAGAAGGGTCAGAAGCCGCCACGTCGTGTCGCGCGCGAGCCCGTCGTCTGCGTGTTCGACCTCTAGCGTGCGGAGTGCGGTGCCGACCATCGTCCTCAGATAGCCGAGACGGTCACGCACCCCCCGTGGGAAACGTCCCTCTTCCTCGACCAAGTCGAAGAAGGCGGTCGCGTTCATTTGGTTCCGTGCTAGCGATGCGAGCTGAGCGAGTTGTTCGGCGTGCGTTTGGCGTCCGGCGACGGCCAGCGCGAGGCGATGCTCCCGTCCGTCGCTCGGCGCGTTGAGCAAGGCCCGGACGAACTCGACGATGAGCTTCTGTGTGTCCTCGTCGCTCGGGACGACGTTCGGACGGCGCCGGATCCCGATCGCGAGCTGCACGCTGGGCTCGGTCTCATCCGGTCGCGCCCCGTCGATCACCAGGTCGTCGATCGGGACGCGAGGGGACTGTTGGAACCTGACGCCGACGACTGCCCTGCTATCGCCGAGTTCCGGTGCGGTCTCTCCGGTTAGCAGGCCGGCGAGGTAGAGCGCCCCGACCCTCCGCTCGAGCGTGACGCCCCCGCCTCCAGTCGAGTACGGACTGGATGCCCGCGGGTCCGAAACCGGGACGTCGGACCTCGATGGGTCGGACTCCGAGTCAGCGCCTAACGCAGGCGTCTCGTCCATCGGTAGAGCCTTTTGCCCTCACATCCATGCTCCAATGGTGACAGCCCGGCCTGCTGGATCCGCGACCTACGAGATTCCGATGATGCGGTTGTGGTCGTGGGGGAATGCGTCGCTGGCCGTCCGACGATCGCATTCGCCTGGACGGCGGTGATCGGCTGGTTTCGGCTTTGGCGACGGTCCACACGCGGAATCGGAGCGGCTCGACGGCGGCGCCCACGGGCGCATCCGCCCTGAGGCGTAGCGCCCTGCAACTGGCGAGCGCGTCAGCGCTTTAGGCCGCCGCCAGCGCTTTCCGATTTCTCGAGGTCGGTCAAAAACTCTGTCACGCAGTTTCGACGTACACATGGCTAGGACGTTGCGCCATGCCTATCCACGGCTCGGCCAGCAGTGTAGATCGCGCGCTGCAGTCGCACGGCGGATTCCAATGCGTCCGGAATGACGATGACGAAGGGGCCTTCGGTGACCGCCTCGGTGCTCGGGTCGTAACCGCCACCCCAGTACATGGCCGCGGCTTCATACACGTCGATGCCGAGATCGCGCATAGCCTGCTTCACGAGCTTGCCCTCGCCCCTGGCGTACTCGTCGAAGTGCTCAAGGATGTCCCGAGCGGACTTGGCGCCTGGCACCGCCGCCTCAAACTCTCGGATCGCCTGACGGAGATGTTCGCGGTGAGCCTTGTCGACGCCCAGGCGGTTGAGTTCTCTGGCCATCATCTCCGCACACCGTTGCAAGGCACGTAGCTGGCCGAAGATCTGCCGGGCGTAGATCTGCGACTGGGTGTCGCCGCCGTGGTCTCTGGCGTCCCTGGCGAATAGCTGAACCGCCCATAGCGCCCACTGGGACTGTGAGACTGCGATTGCGTACGGGTTGTCTGCTGGGGACCATTGCGCTTCCGAGTCGTCGTTCATCGCTCAAGCGGCTGAGTTCGACAGACTCACGCGCTGGTGGTAATGATGTCCTGGCGGTACGTCGCCTGTTATGACAGCCGCTTGCACTCGTCGCACTTCGGACGACCGGCGGTTCCCGAGACCCGGTGTTCGGGCTTGATCCGCTTGCCGTCCGAACATGCGTTGTTGTCGTGGTAGACGTTGCGGTGGCCCGGCCCGTACTCGGGGTGGGTCGTGTGGTACGGATTGACCTTCACGGTGATGCTCCTTGCTCCGTTCGGGCCCGCCTGCGGGCACAGGACGACCAACCCGAACGATTAATACGGATTGTCACGACCCGCTCGGATGGAAAGGTCCGAGCAGGATGCGAGGATGCGAGCTGCGCATCGGGCTCGCTCGTTGCCGCTCGCCGTGATGCTCCACATGGCCCAGGGGCGGGCACCCCTGGGCCATCGCGTCGATCGCGTGGTCAGGCTCGCCGTGCAGGCGCCGAGGATCGAGGCCGCTGGCCGCTCGCCGCGCCGCCGCACGTCGGCGGAAGTGCCGCAATCGCAATGCCAGCCGATCGAAGCTTGAGGGTTAGATTCGGACCGGACCGCGGGCAACATCCTCGGCCTCCATCCGATTGCGGAACGTCGGCTGGGTTCGGATTCGGGATCGACACGACCTCAGGCACCGCCAGGAAACCGGTGACCTGAAGGGTCGAATCAGCGATCCTCGACAGGGAATTGAGGTCCTTGGCAGTGGCCGATCACTCCCACACGTTTGCCAATAGTCTGTCGAACCCCATGCCGACGATAGCTCTCACGTTCGATGATGGTCCGTGGCCGGACGGGACGCCTAAGCTGCTCGACGTACTTGGAGCGGGCGGCGTCAAAGCGACCTTCTTCGTTTGGGGACAACAGGCGTCAGAACATCGTGAGATTGTCCGCAGGACTCTTGAGTCGGGCCACTCAGTACAGCCGCATTGCTGGACCCATCGCTCGCACCGTGACATGAGCCCTCAGCAGATCCGTTCCGACATCGACGAGGTGACGTCACTCTTGCGCGAACTCGGAGCGCCTTCGCCGCAGCTGTGGCGGCCGCCGTGGGGCCACTGGCTGGTCGGAGCGACTCGCGAGCTCGCGAGCGACCGCGGGTTAGCGCTCGCTGGCTGGACGATTGACGCGACGGACTATGCCGGCACGACCGCCACCGTTATGCACCGCAACGTCGTAGCTGCGCTCGATGAGGCCGCGCGCGACAGCTCGGATGCGGTCGTACTCATGCATGATTCGCCGCTTGAGCCCGGGCAATGGGAGAAGCGACAGAACATCAATGACACCGTCGAGCTAGTCCGCCGGCTTGTCGCCGATGAGAGTCGTCGGTTCAGTGCACTGGCCCATGGCCTCTGGAACAACCTCGTTCCAGTTAACTCGCGCCGCTAGAGGGGGCCGGGGCGCGCAAATCGCAACCGGCTGGGGACGGCCCCCGGCACAATCGCTTTCGTGGGCATCGCCTGCTCACGTTGCGCGATGGCATTGGCGACCAGGCGCAACTTTCCGAAGAATGGAGTGCTAGCCGCCCGCCTGCAAGCGCTATGCGCCGGGGGCGGTCTCCGCGGACTGCTGGTTTTTACCAATGGAGCGAGGTAGCTGCCGTGACCGGGTTAGGGCGTAATCCGGCGGCGTACGCCGGCCGTCCGACACCTGTTCTGCCTTCGTCACGAATAGCTCGGTCGCGACGCCGACTCCCCGCTAAACGGGAAAGGCATGCATCGGAGCCACGGCCCGTTCGCAGCCCTTTGCACAAACCTCCCCGCCCGGGGTTCTGACGGAGCGGAGAACATTAGGCATCTGCAGCGTCGCCGTAGGCAGCGAGCGCGGGCTCAGCTTGTCGACCGACATCGTTCAGCCACGACGGGAACTTCCCAGGCGCGACCAGCGTGGCCCGGCGGATGGCTTCGACGGCGGTCGAGGCTTCACTCCAGTCGGTCTTCCCCTCGCGACGGTGTGCGCCAGAAACCACGTCCAAGACCGCCGCCGCTTTAGGCCTTGTATCTCCTGGCGAACCACCTGGAGCGGACCGCGCGGCGTGGACACGGTGATGATCTCGGACCGATTGCGAACTGCGCCACCTCGTGCCATACCGACGACAGCGTAGTCGTCGACGATGTCCGACCCGATCGGATGGGCATTCGCGGCGATCGGGTCCGATCGATCAACGTCGCGAGCGCTCGCTAGCGTTGGGGAACTGTATTTTCCTGACCCGTTCGGCCGGGCCCCCCGCCGCGCCCACGGGGCATGCGGGCGGGGAAACGCCCGGGAAACTGCCGTATTCGGCCGGGCTCTGAGCGCGCGGCCCCCATCCGCGAGGCCTACGGGTAATACGTGTAGCGTTGATTGCCCATGTAGATGGACCCGCCGCACACGACGCTGTAGTAGTCGTTGCGGTTTGGGCCGGGCGGGCCGAGACGCCGGGCCGGCTTGCCCGTGTAGTACTGGCGCATCGATGTGTATTCGCGGTGGCCAGCGCATAGGCGGATGTGGCTGAGCTGCACGACGATGGGGCGCGTCACGAAGTGGCCGGCGGCGCAGGTCGTGGTGCAGACCCACATGTGGCCGACGCCCCTGGCGCTCGTGTGCGCCTGGTTCCAGCCGCTCCACTTGAGCCGGGCGTCCCAGCCCATGCGGCCCTCCTCGATGGTCGCGGGCTGGTACAGCAGCGGAGCGGTCGAGCCGAGCGGCCGGACGAAGACGTTCGCGGGTACGTTGAGGGTTGCGGTGTAGCTGTCGTTGAGCCCGAACGCGTCGGTCACGGTCAGCGTCGCCGACCAGGGGCCCGGGAACGTGTACGTGTGGGTGGCGACGGGGTCGGCGCCGCTGTCGTACTCAGCGCCATCGCCGAAGGACCAGCTGTAGTCGTCCAGGTTCCCGGCGCCCGCCGCGGCGTGCGACCCGGTCGCGTTGAAGGTGACCGTCTGCCCTGCGGAGGAGCTGCGGAAGGTGGCGACGGGGGGAGTGTCGATGACGAGTCGCTGGCTGGCCTGGCTGCTCAGGCCGTCGCTGTCGGTCACGGTCTCGCTCACGTCGTAGGCCCCGGCTTGAGCGTAGGTGTGCGTGACCGCATCGCCTCGGCCGGTGGCGCCATCTCCGAAGCTCCAGACGAACGAGGCGAGGGCACTCCCGTCGTTGCTCTGGCTCTGATCTTGGAAAGTGACCGCCGCGCCAGGGGCCGGCGGCGGCATGAGGCCGAGCT
>Ga0335073_10010974_pt1 | contig 12741 bp, 10 predicted proteins | sample Lox_Sample_22_FD_207093 | JGI IMG/M metagenome (GOLD analysis project Ga0335073, IMG submission 207093) | Soil microbial communities from Loxahatchee National Wildlife Refuge, Florida, United States - Lox_Sample_2.2 | ecosystem: Environmental > Terrestrial > Soil > Wetlands | place: USA...
TTATATGAGGGCCCTTTTTCCCCAAATCGGAATGTCGCTCTCCTGCGTGAACAGTAGTGGAGCCAGGATATCTTTGGCGATACTGATAATCCTGTATTGCATGGATGACTTCTCTCGATCCAGGGATGTATTCTGTGAAAAAATCATGGAAGTTGTCTGATCTGAAGGAATACCATACTGCTGCTGCGTAACCTACGGTCGACAAGACTAAAAATGCAAGAATATTCCGAGGGCCGAAGATGGACCTCCTAGGTTTGGGAGGGGTAGGGCGAGAACCAGGTGGAGAAGGAAGCGGAGGTGAACCTCCCGGAGGAAGGGAGCGGGAAGAAGCTGCTGGAGAACTTGTTGGGGAAACAGTTGAAGTCTGTACTTTTTGAACAATTGGAGAAGACGTTGATGACTGTGATGATTGAGGAGTCAATGGCGTCTTTGGGGGTTCATCAGCGCATCTTCCTGGAGTATGATTGAATGTCCTCTATGTTCTGTTAGAAAATTTTGATGATGATGGAGATGATGATCTCGGGACAACAAACCTTTTGTATTCGTCGTGAGAAGGAAGGCTTTGAGGGTGCCAGGAGGAGTGGATTTGCCCGTGACAATCGTCTCAGCATGTTCTGATGCCTCTGCAATAATCCAGGAGACGGTGATGGATCAATTGACCTGGATTGAAGAGTCAATTGAAGGATGTCGTTGTTGCTTCCACTCTGCTTTCTCTTCTTGGACTGGAATTTTTTGATGGGCTGACGCAACGAGTGGCCTCTGATTGGTCAGCAGCTCAGGGCACCGGTAGCTTTTTACCCTAGGCTTTTCGAGGATCACCATTTTCCCGTTCAAGTGAACAGCTTCACAGCCACGAGGGTGTCACAACAATTAGAGGAGCAAAGTACTGCGGTTTGACAACAGAGAATCATCAATGATTGCCAAAGACTTATAAGGCACTTCAGAATCTACCTTCATCTCCCGGAGAAAGTCCTTGGATAGCGCAACAGCAAATGAAATCATGACATCGGCTTTGCGAACGGATTTCTTAAAAGACCTTCTACTGAAGAATCTCCGGGATAGCAAACAGTTTCCCAAACAACTCCCTACTACTGTGCATCCTCTCCAGATAGTACAAGTATATTCCCTTCTGTTCAATATCTCTAATCAAAGTTCACTACTTTTCGAGAACCTCACGAGACCCAGAAGCCCTTGGTCGCTTTCGCTTCCGACAAGTTTACATCTATAATGTGCAAATTCACCGCAGAATGTTGCAACGACTTTGAAAGGTATCGTATGTTATCCTGCTCTGCTCATTGAAAGGAAACATGAGCGAAGACTGTCGGAAATGACCGGAGGCCTAATATATCCTCAGAACTGGTTTTTCAAGGTTGTAAAACTCCCAACTTCAGGCGAATTGGCCGGAGCCATCGAGATCAGAGGTTTAAAGTATATTGGAAATGAAGGAGAAGGTCTTATTGGAGAACCATATAATTTCAACTCATACCCAGACGTCATCAACTTACTAAAGGATCCTAACCGGCAAAGCATCTATATACCACCCAGTCCCACTCCAAACCAAGAATATAGCGGTCAACAGGATACTACCGTCCCGTTTCAGACTCAACGAGTTCCTGCCCCTCAGAAGGCACCATCAGCCCACCAACCTAAACGGCGAAAAGGAAGTAAGGATCATCCGGAATGGAATAATGTCAAATCTGTGGCGTACAAAGGATACCAAGTCACTGCCGGACAAATAGGAATGCTAGATAACGATGCATCATGGGTCACTCCAGAAACTATCGAGAAGAAGGGCGCTCGACCCACACAAGAAGAAGAAGAAATGCTTCCCACGCCACAGCCCCTTGTCAGAAACGGAGAAGGTCATCCTCCCTTGGGGAGTCCTGGTTCTCCATCTCAAGCTGTTGAGGAACAATCTCAATTCGAAACTCAAGCCCCTCCGTTACTGGCGGAATCAGAGTTGAGGGAGGAACAAGCTAGGTTGGAGTCGCAGACTGATGCTAAAGAAGAGGAAGAGGAGGAGAAGGCATTATCATGGTCAGCGTCACCCCCTCCGGAACAAAAGAATACCGAGCCTCCATCCTCGTCGCCTTTGTGGCCTCCTGCAATAGAAACAGGAAATGATGAAACTGATCATCCACCTCTTGACTCCGAGGAGGAACCAGAAGAAATGGGAGAAAGAAATCAAGAGGACGGTGAAGAAGTCGAACACGAAGAAACGGAAGTCCTCTTTGAAGAGGACAAAGTTAAAGAAGATGTGGAAATGGATGTCGATGTGCCTCCTTCCACGTTAGTTGTCAGCACAGCCGAAATCATGACTCAAAATGCGGACACCAAGACAGAAGAAATCGTCGAAAATATTCCTGAGGACGTTGATGCTGAGCGAGATGAAGGGGAAAAGATGCATATCGAGGAACAGGAGGCTGTCTTGCAGGGAGATAACTCTGAAGAGCAGCGAGAGACTGTGGAAGAAGTGGAGCAGACCATTCTTGGTTCATCTGAAAAGAAAGAAGCGCCTCTGTCAACCGGTGAAGTTATCCGAGACTCAGCTTCACAAACTTTATCTAAAGATCCCCAGGCGACCACCAATCTGCATTCGCAGCCGATCTTAACAACCCAAGATGATTCTTTTACCAGTCAATACCCAACCTCGTCGTCAGCCAATCAACCAACTTCAACACAACACCCCTCCGATGATTCTCAACAACACCTTCCATCTCAGCAACCATCTTCGAACGCCAGAGCTTCCGAAACACCTGTCTTCCATCCTCCAACAGACTTTGCGTCGCGACACACCTCCCCACCAAAAGCTACACCAGTTCCCCCTCAAATTTCCTCGGCGCAAGTTCAAGTCACTGAAACTCCTCTACAAGCTCAAAAACCTCAACAGCCGCTTGTTCCAAGTTCTGTAACGCATATCACCTCGACATTACCGGTAAACCAATCGTCCCCTTTGAAACAACCTATCGGTGAGTCGCGGCGGAAACATAAACGGGATAGACATGTTGGTCCGATTATTCCGAGGTTTAGTAGGAAGGAGAAGAAGATGAAAATCGATCTCCAAGCCTTGCTTTTCGAAGATCATAGAAAGTTTATGGGAATCAGAGCGGAACAGCCTGCACACCGGGAGGATGAGGATGTTGAGATGAAAGATGTTATTGAGGAAGTGATTGAAGAAGTTGTCGACGAAACTGCGGAAGAAGTTGTGGAAGAAGTTGTGGAAAAGGAAGTCAATGAGGACGCTGAGGAGCGAATGGAAGAAGAGCAACACCAAGAGGATGTTCGGGCAGTAGCAAAGGAGGGAGAGAGGGAGGCCATTGAAATTGTAGATCAGGATGAGGATGACAAAATTGTTGAAGAGATCGTCGAAGAACGCATCACGAAAACAATCCAGGAACCACCTGCGGCAGGGGAGCCAATGGTTACGCAAGCCGAAGTTGTCGAAACACAAGAAAGTTCACAAACTTTCGACGTGTCTGCTTCGAGATGGGGGAGATTCATTAGCCATTGGAAACGATTTTCTTAATTTACCGTACATGTACATTTGGGATGCAGTGTGTAGAAATTGAAATTGGATACCACTGATTGTACAGGAAACAATCTAATCTGTTGGTGCCCAATATGCACTTACATAGGAGACGCTACTTTCTGACACATTCTCTACATGTGAACTCTGTGCATATTTGATGAAGTTCCAATTCCCAGTTACTCCCTGTTTCTTTAACTCTGACAATGCGCACATGACAACCCCGATTGGATGACTAGGGATCAACAATGCCAATACAAAGAGGAGAACCGTCCACAAATGGTGTTTCCTGTGTCATGGAGATAGTTAGCAAATGCGTCGTAGTCGCCATTGGCAATGAGATCCATCCCTTCCTTATCAAGTGATTCAATTGCCTTGTAGATTGGCGGCGATGAGTATACAGACCGTGGTGTTGAATGATTGAGGCGACGATGTTGTTTATTATAGTATGTGAATTGAAAGCGAGAACCCCTGAATCAGATGTGTGTACCCGATACGAGATACCAATGACAAAAGTCGCTCGACACAATGAACAGGTTCTCGGTGTCATTCAAGTACGGGGCAAAGAAGCGTCCGTATTCTTTTTCCTTCTCAGAACTCGTAGCACCTACCATAATCGGTACCACAGGAGGAAGTTCGTCAAATTTCCTACCGTGAGATGCGTTGACTGAGTGGCATACTTGGACAGAATTGTAAAAATATATGGAAGATGCATTTCGAGAGAGTGCTCATCTTCATCTTGAGCAACCGTCATGGTAGTAAAACTGCCTTTCGAATGGAGCTCTTTAATCACTTAGATTAGCTAGAGTGACGAGTCAGGAATATGCTTTCTGTGTCAATGCGAAGGTTCCCTAGTGGTGTTTCGTAGGTTACACATTGGGACAAGGCAGCGTTCGGAAGATACACATGATGCGAAGGACCTAGCAGAAATACTCGTTTACTGACATTAGCTGAGACTGAAGTCCCTGGCTTACATCCCGCTAAGGTCCACAGCCTTGTAAGCAAATGAGGCAGTTTCTCCAGAGTAACTGTACCCTGCATGTCTAAAAAATTAGGACCACCCCTGCTGCAGCCCATTACGGAGCGATGATGACTCGCGCTCCTTTTCTCCCGGCATGCTCTTCAGGAACCGCCTCGAGCCAGCGATTCAACTGAGATGACAATTCGGATTCTGTAGGATTTAGCCCGCTCAGCTATTTGGGTATATTACTTCTACTTGAATACCATGAACCAGCGTGGGTTGCTTGACGAAGTGCCATGGAGTCGCAACAGGAGGCGAACAGCACTGATCGGCGAATCGCAACAGCCCTGCAGTGATCGTAATCAACCCCTCTGGAAAGTCTGACGGTTGTGACTATTGTCTATCATTATTATTTCTTCTACAAGATCCCAAGCTCGATATGGTAATCTCGTTTTCCTTACTAGTACATACATTTGTATCTTTATTTTACTATGCTAATTTGTCATTGATGGTATCTCAATTTCTCCGGATGTCATGTATGCTAAAACAATTTGGAACCTGCAAGAAGTACCGTTCCATACTCGCACGGAAGCTAAAGTTAGACAGATTTTGAGATGGAAGACTCACCGATTTTTGTACTGTCTAGGAGTCACAATTGTAGGTTCCTTTGTACCTCCACCAACCAGTCCTCGCTCCTTCACCCAACTTTCAAGCTTTTTATCCCAAGTGAAAGTACGAATAAAATCTAGCGATTAGAGTTAGGAAATGCCAGTCACATTACCAATAATCCCGAGGATGAGGTCCTGACTTTCCTCATCAATACCAATCACTAATGAATAGTCCATGACGTTCATCTTCGCAAGGAACAAGGTATCATTCCACAAACTGTGCCGTAAAATACGCTTAGAATATTGCCCGACAAACAGTGGCGATTCATAGATAACTGACATTAGCGATAGAGCTTTTTCACTGGAACGTACATTCAACAAGATTTTCATCCAAAAGCACTTCATTTGCCTTTCCAGTACTCTGAACATGACGATTCCGCATTGACCCTTTCAAGTCAAAGATTCTGGTTGTCTTGCGGTTATAGAATAGATTCTCCATGACAAGGACATCCATTTTCATAGTTTTGCCCGTGACAGGGTTCTTAGAGCCGATCTGATAGAAGCCCAAGATCTTGGCTAAAACCGTAGGAAGTTCGTGGAAAAAGGCTTGTGACATGTACTCGAAATAAGATGGAGCAAACTTGATAAATGCGTCCATCTCATATCGTGACATCTGCTTGACTACAAGTCGATTATCTAGAGTCAATATTGATATAGGAGAGATATACCTAGAGTCTTTAAGAACGCTGACTTGGATTTTCCACCAGAAGAATCCCATTTGAGGCAACGGGACAGACTTTGAATATAATGATCATTACAGCCACAATTTATTCTTAGAGCGTCGAATTGTTCAGCATAGAATATTTTGCAGAAAAAGTTGGCAGATCCTTCCTGGAATTGATATTTCATGTGCGTACCAGTCGATTTGAGGAGTGATGCTTCAATTTCACGGGCGGATGATTCTCCAGCGTTAGGCATTGGTAGAGGTTGCGGTGACTGATCTCCATCGCGACTCGGAGGAATAGATTGATCAGGACTTTCAGTCGGTGCGGGCGGTGGTGAAACCGGATGTGCGCTCTTGATCGCAACCAACTTGGATTCATAATCTTGCGAACTATTCGTTAGCGGATTTTCAATTCTGTGCTTTACCTCAACGTAAAGGCGATCAATGAGCTAGGCTCATCTTCCCGGACAATCACATCTGAATCAGAGAAAATGTGCGCTGACGGTTGTCTACCAAGTTAGAAAAATTGTAGAACAGTCATACAGAGGATAATCAAGAGGCTTCCATAAGGCCGCTGAGCGATCTGCCCACAAATTCGTCAGAGCCTTCATGATGGACACAGATTCTCTAGCCTCTTCAGGTGGTATTTGAGTAGTGGTGACTTCTTCAGAAGGTGTCGGTTGAACGCCTTGAGTTTCTCCCAATTCACTAACGACGTCTCCTACAACGCCGCCAGCAGAGGTTGCGAGATCTGAGGTGCTTGGCTCAGCCGGTCGCATGGACTTGCCAGGGTCTTGTTCTAGAGACTTCAAGGAAGCATTTTCGCTCGTTTGTGGATCACGAATAACGTTCATCGGTATATCTTCAGGCTCCTTCCACGTGCTACTCTTACGACTGTGACCAGCACTCAAGGAATCCATCTCATTTCCGTCTTCATCATCCGATGCTTCTTGCACAGCGTCTTGGGGATTGCTGAAAACCTCAACCTTGGGCTTCGCTGATGTCACCGGGAAGGCTCGACGGTATCCGATTCTCTTACGCCGTTTGATCTCCTCTTTCTCATATTGACGACTCAATTCATCGAAATGCTTGGCAAGACTTGACACGGAATGACTTGTGCCAGTAACGCGTTGTAACTTTTTGATGGTATTCGACATAAACTGCTTGTGAGGTTTGGTGTCACTCTCATCGATAGAGTATCGAGCTTTCTGACGAGTTTCCAATGAAGACGTACTGTCGTTGCTCTTCGATTTTCCGTGAATCGAGGCCACTGATGAAGCTCTGGCTATAGGTATTTTACTGGCAGGAATTGCTCGTGAATTACTTCGGTAACCTTTACTTGAGTCCATGAGAGCAGGGCCATCATCAGATTCACTGGATTGTGTGGAGACCTCGCGAGATCTCCCCTGAGGAGGGCTGATACTGGGACTAAGAGCCGGGAATGGTGGGTCTCTGCTTGGCTTTCGCAGTGGACTGGGGGCTGGAGAAATTATCTCGGCTTGAAGTCTCGCAATCTTGGGAGCGACTGTTAAGGTTTTGCCTCGACGTTCTCCATCGATGTCGGAGATCTCGGAGATGCGGGAATCCATGCTTGATGGCAACAATGAAGGCGAAATATATTCTCCCATGCGAATTATTGGGATATCTAGGGCTCCAGCTGGTGTGCCTTTGGGCGATTGTGATTGAGATTCCGTTGCCTCCGTCTGATTGTCATCAGTTTGGTTTTTGGATTCTGCGGTTGACTCCCCATCCTTGGGTTTCTCAGAAATTTGAACTTGCTCGGTGGTCAAAGCTTTAGCATCTGAGGTTTGAGCATCAGGAATTGTCGGCCTTCGATCCAAATTATCCATAAATGGAATTCCAGTATCACTCACGAGCTTGCGAAGTTGCATGGCTGTCAACTTCCGAAGATCCTTGTCGGAAGGCAAATAATTCTTTTCGAAATCACCAAATTGAGTGTCCCAGTAGACAACATGGTCCTGTAAATCCTTCAATACTCGATTCAGCGGTAGACGATCCAGAACCATAGATTCATGCCAGATTTTTTCCAACGCACTCATCGAGGCGTCCCTTTGGGAATGGATCTGAGCTAGCATTTGAATGATTTCCGTTTTGCACTGTTCTTGCTTCTCTGCAACAATGTTGTCCATGCTGATGGATCTCAGCCGATCGCTGACAGAATCGAAAAACCTGTTAACTTTCCCCGATATAGCCTCTTTTTCTTCATTCTTCAACTGTACATCTACTTCAGGTTCCCACATTAATCGCATATCTGGTACCACAAGACTTAGAACATCGACCGAGTCATACTGAAACCTCACAGCCCAGTTGTCATAGCCGAAATAACGAACATGATACCGATTTACATCGTGTGGACATATACCACTTCGATGCGTGACATCCTTGGCATAGAATGCCAGTTCGAGCCACTTTCCAAAGGAATATCTGTAGGAGTTTTCTGACATCTTGGATACAGGCATAGTTAGCTCGCACACAGAGCACCAACTCCACATTAGGATAGATTGCTGCAGACCAGGGAGTGGACAAGGTAGTTTCTCGATAAAGACGTTCATTCGACCGTGATTGTGGACATAATTGCGGACATGGTCATGTTGTAGCTTTTCGCATTCCTCACAAGCCACCTCTTTGTGCAGGAATAGATCTTCGACGTATTGACCGAGCGTACAATCCGTGTCAGAGTAATAATCGATGACGTGGATATCAGGTCCTTGACAAGGTACAGAAGTTTTCTTCTGGAGATTGCTGTACAGAACGATAATATTTTGATGGGCTAGTGGATTCATCAATTCTGGACTCTGTTGTTGGAAGTTTTCCCATTGTTTGTGTCGTAAAGCCAACTCTTGAATGGCACGATTATGCCGATATTCGTGTAGCAGGTTCTTGACTCTTTGAACGTACGACTCTTGACTGGGTTCGGAACCAGCTGCACAAACTATCTCTTGCGACTCATTCAACGGCTTTTCTTCAAATTTCTCAGGGTCTACGCTATCCGTAGCTCCTTCATTATGCTCACGTGATGCCTCTTGTTTAGCTAGTGTCTCCCGGTCTTCTTCCTCATCTTTGATGTGCTCCTCTCGGAATCTGTTCGCCGCAATCTCGGCTTCTTGCGCTTTAACTAGCAGCTCGGGCGGTGGGAATTTGACATAAGGTGATGCTGATAGGATGATCTCTTCGAACTCGCGGATCACATGGTCATAAACAGTTGAATCCATGGAATGAGGTTGTCCATTAGGTCTATTAACCTCCTCAGATCCGTTGACATTGTGATTTTCGTATGGCGAACTAGGAATATTGACCATGTTGTCGTACATCAAACTTGTCTCCAATTTCAGATTATACGCGACGTAAACCATAAAATCGAGAACGCGTTTGACCCGAGTGAGTGTTTGCATGTCTCCACCACGAAGGACGACCGTGCATCCTAGCTCTTGCGGACATCCGTTCAAATAAATGAGAGTTTTCTTTCGACCAGGGATTAAATCATGGACACTTGTGCGAACTGAGAATTGACCACACGTGCCTAACTCCGGATTTGAGGACAATTTGTCGATGGACGAAATGATATCTGCCTCACAACATCGTGACAATGCTTCAATAACAGATGCTTTGACATTGTACAATGTCGAGACTCCATGCTCAAACAGGTAATCCAAAGCAATTCCAGAGACTGAGTTGCCAATTACCAAAACAGATGGTTTATGACTTACAATCCGCATCACCAGATTATGAATATATTCCTTCCCCTGAGCGATCATTGGATCCAACGACATAAGTTGCATTTCGCTGTGGTGGTACTCGACAGGAAAGGTAACGAGCATGATGCGAGGATTATGAATAGTTCGAGGCATCCTTTTGAGTGCCAAATTCTTGGTGAATACGACTCCAGATACGTATGTCGAATCAGATTCACTTCCGCCAGGTAGTCGCTTGATTTTAACATAAGAGCGCACATCGATATCATCTCCAGCACCACGAACATCAGGATCAATCGTATCGGCGATTTTAAGTAGAATAGGCATAAGAGTGCGTTGCCAAATATCAACTTTCTCTATCCCCTCCTCCACAAGCATCTGCCTTAACAACTTTTCGACGTGCAACATCGATGTCTGATTCATGTCGCCGGCTACATTAACGGGCGAACTTGGTTGATAAGGGGGAGCATTTGAGAAGGGATATGAAACTGATATTGTGGGAGAACCAGGAGCTAGATCAGGCCCTCGAAAGTAATCTCCTCCAAGGGATGTTGAATTTCGATGACTTCGTGATTTCGACCTTGCTCGTCGTTGAATATTTTGCATGCTACGCCGTTTAGAGCTCCGAAATCGTTCATCCATTGATGCTTTCGTGAGACTTCGGTGGCGTTGAAGCGGGGCAGGGGGTTTAAGGTGGTCGGGTTGCATTGCATCGTTGGTCGCATTATCTAGAAAACCTTCCCGAATGGCGGATATGGGAGCATATGATTCTTCTCCAGAGACATCGTCGACTTGGTCTTCTGAGTCGGGTTGTACATCATTAGATAACATTTCATCGTCATTCACACTAGTCTGATGAAAAGGTGCTCGAAAATAGGCTTCTTCAAATGGGATGGAGTTACTTCGAGGTCTGCCGCCAATAATCTGGGAAGCGCCAAACGAGGATGACCTCCGTCTACCTATCTGAAGTCCAAGATTTGATCGTGATGATTGCGGACGTGATGAAGGAACCGCATCGATCAGTGGCAGTTCAACAGCTGTATGCCGTCCTGATGTTCCGATAGGTGTTCGTGTCGCCGGAATGGCCATTTGCGGCACTGTTCCAGGCCGGCGTCCAGTGGGGATTGTATAAGTAGCTCGTGGCGACTCTGGTCCTGGAGATAGGACACCTTCAGGCCGTTGTTGGGGTTCTTCGGGAGGCACTATGTTCAAAGCTATTGTCGACGGGTGTATCGACTCAGCTAGAAGTCAGTAAATGGTCGAAGAAGAGCAGTTACTATCTGCCTCATCCTGAAGATCGTCATACTCGTCCATGAGATCTCGACAGGAGTTACACACGCGAATCCTTTCTTGATGACCAAATCGTGCCCCGGGGATATAAGTAGTACATTTATCATCGAAAATTCGTCCACAAATCCTACAATGATGTTTTCGTCGGAAAGCTACTGTTAGCCTATGTCTAAAGGAAGTCGGATACTTGTAAACTTTTCGCCGCATAGAAAACATTCATGACTAGTCTCATCCTTCATCCAAAATTCACGTCCCAAATCCCCAGTCTTTAGTCTGCCGATGATACTCTTAACGGTCCGAGCTGGGTGTGCCGTATAAGATGAAATACTTTCTGAATCGCTTGAAGGTTCACGAGTGAGTCGAAACCCGCCAAGTCCAGGCAAATTTATCTCTCGAATATGTGCTCTAGTTGTCGACTTCGCAGGTTCAGACTGCGGCTTTTCAGAACCAGCTATCGAAAACTCGTCTTCGGATCGCGTGAGTCCGCCGAGCGCGTGGACTGTTGAAACAACAGGTTCCAGAACATTTGCAGTCTTCTTCTCTATTGGCCGTACCATACTTTGACGGCTCGAGGTGCTCTCTGTTTTCTCTGGTGCGGCAGATGGATTTGGTAAAGGAGCAGTGCTGGCGTCAACCGGTGGTATAGAGGAGACACTTGGGTTTTTACTTTGATGCGCGGAACCTAGCGAGATTCCTAGTCCAGTTGGTGTGGACTGAGGAGGTACTTCAAGCTCGAAAGGAGGAGGAAGCTGAGCTTGCAGGGTTGGTGTAGTCGAGGGAATAGGAGACTTTCCAGAAGTCGCGAGTGAGAGAACTTTATTGTATATTTTATTGAGCATAGGCTCAGCAGGGATATCCGGGTGTATGGCTCCTTCCCCCTCGGGAAACGAGGTGAAGGAAGCTTGTTCGGGAGACTTGGGAGCTCTGGTTGGTTGTTCTTCGGATGGAGCTGCAGCTGCTGACGAGCCGCTCTGATCACGGGCTGAGGCTGATAACGACGACATCATTATGGGGGGATATCAAAAGGAATGCAAAAGAAAGAAAAGGTAAGGAAACTTTGTATGTTCCCTTAAATCCAAACGAAGCAGATAGACTTCCACGTATCTTTAACAAGGAAGACGTCCAATCGCGTCATTGCCTTGTGGAAGGCGTCCGAAAACAGTAGAGTCGATGATGTTTGGGATATGACGAATTTGGAAGTTCAAACAGAATTTACATTTACAGAAACTAATGGGCCTGAATTGCGGTAATGTTTGTAAAGTATTCACGTCAGATGCGGTGTGAGATTGACGACCACGGCACCGTCGATCTGCAGGTGCATGTGCATTGCTGTCTCTGCTTTTCCAGTGTCGCCTCGTTTCTCAAGACACTTGCCTCTTCCTTTCATTGCTATTTTCACTGCAACCTTTCTGGCTAGCAGCTCTTCTTATCTCTTGTGGCAGGAAAAATGACGGACGCTGCTCCGATCCCGAGCTCAGTCGCTCCCAACGAAGGGACCAGCATCGGGTATCCAACGCAAGGCTGTCAGATTGACTAACATCAGTGATAATAAAAACATTAGGAACCGGGAGGACCATAGACTACCTGCTGAGTTCCACTCGCATGAGGGACACTTCTTCTGACCGATAGTTTTAATCTCCTCCAGTTGGAGCCTTACATCATTCGTCTGATCTTGTCTCGTCTTGAGTTACCGGATCTCCTGAAATGCCGATTGCTCCACAGAGACATGGAAACTCACTGCCGTCGACAACTGGACACTAAGTATGTCCAAGAGTCCTATGCATTCTTGGGCGCCTATACTTGCCCGGCGAGAACAGAATGGGATGAATGGGGGACTGAGAGGTGGAAGCCAACGTTCGAGAGCGAAACTGATATGGTCACCTGGAGAGGCACAGTTACTGCAGGCAACCTCCCGGTTG
>Ga0335073_10010975_pt1 | contig 12740 bp, 6 predicted proteins | sample Lox_Sample_22_FD_207093 | JGI IMG/M metagenome (GOLD analysis project Ga0335073, IMG submission 207093) | Soil microbial communities from Loxahatchee National Wildlife Refuge, Florida, United States - Lox_Sample_2.2 | ecosystem: Environmental > Terrestrial > Soil > Wetlands | place: USA: Florida...
GCGCTTCAGAAGAGATTCGCGCCCTCTACCAGCAGCACGCACGCGGCAATTCGCTCTACCGAAACCAGGGGAATGGGAAGTTTGAAAACATCAGCCAACAGGCCGGGGTCGAGATGGGCCGATGGTCCTGGTGCTCAGACTTCTGGGATTTCGATCATGACGGCTACCCCGACCTATACATAGCCAATGGATATATTTCGGCATCGGACAAGAACGATCTTGCCAGCTTTTTCTGGCGCCAGGTGGTGGCAAAATCACCCCAGGACTCCACCCCTTCGCCGGCTTATGAGCATGGTTGGAATGCGCTCAACGAATTGATTCGATCCGATGGCTCGTGGAGTGGCTATGAACGGAATGTTATGTTCGCGAACAACCGCGATGGCACGTTTACCGAGGTCTCGGGTGCAGTGGGACTGGATTTTCCTGAAGACAGCCGTTCGTTTGCGCTGGCCGATCTTGATCACGACGGGCGACTGGAAATTATCCTCAAGAATCGGAATGCCCCACAACTACGGATTTTGCACAATGGGATGAAGGACCTTGGTTCTTCTGTCGCGTTCCGCTTGCGTGGGAAAACAAGCAATCGCGATGCCATTGGCAGTGCGATCACGGTTGAGGTGGGGACCTTACGGCAAACGAAATACCTGCAGGCAGGATCTGGATTTCTTGCCCAGCACACGAAAGAAGTTTTGTTTGGCGTGGGCAAGCCGGAAGACAAAATCACGGTTACCGTGCGATGGCCCAGTGGGCTGACGCAGAAATTTGAACGTATACCGGTCGACCGCCGGATCGAGATCGTAGAGGGCTCGGCTGAATTCGTGGCCAAGCCTTTCGTCGCCCCGCCCGCGGCATGGGCTGGCGCGGGACCACCGCCGAAGTTAGAAGAGTTACCTTCGCAGGTAGAGACGTGGCTGCTTGAACCCTTGAAGGCTCCGGAGTTTTCTCTGCCGGACGTGGCGGGCAACATACACGAGCTCAAAAGCCTGCAGGGTCACTTTGTGCTGCTCAACTTTTGGGTGGCCGCGTCAACCGTCTGCGCGGATCAATTGCGGCTACTGCAACGGCACGCGCAGCAGTTGCAAATTCTGGCGGTAAACGTAGACGACGCGGCCGATACGCGGAAGGCGCGCCGGTTCGCGGGGCAGGAAACTTTCTCCTATCCGGTGCTTTTTGCTACGGAGGAGGTGGCTGGTGTTTACAACATCATTTACCGTTACTTATTCGACCGGCGCCGGAACCTTGCCATTCCCACTTCTTTCCTGTTGGACAAAGAGGGCATGATCGTCAAGGTGTACCAGGGGCCGATAGACCCTGGGCGTGTGCTGGAAGATGTGAGGTCGGCACCTGCCACGGCTGCCGATCGCCAGCGACGGGCACTCCCCTCAGGTGGAGCGCTCTATCAGGGCGCGTTTCAGCGCAATGACTTTACCTATGGTGTTGCCTTGTTCCAACACGGTTACCTGGACCAGGCGGCGGAGTCATTTCAGCAGGTCATTAAAGCCAAGCCAGATGATGCTGATGGCTATTACAACCTGGGCACGCTGAGCCTGAGACGAAATGATTTTCAGCAGGCGCGCCTCTATCTGGAGCAGACCTTGAAGCTGCGGCCGAACTATCCGGAGGCGTGGAACAACCTGGGTATGATCGCTGCCCAGGAAGGCCATCCGGATGAGGCGGTCAAAAACTTTCAACAGTCGCTTCTGCTGCGGCCGCGCTACGGGACCGCACTGCTGAACCTCGGGAATGTCTACCGCAGACAGAGGTCATTTGAGAAAGCAGAGGACTTTCTAGACCAGGCGCTCGCCGTTCAACCCGATGATGCTGAAGTCGTCTACAGTCTCGGCATGTTATATGCCCAACAAGGCCAGATGCAGCGCGCTTCGGGTTATTTACAGAAAGCGGTGGATCTGCGTCCGGACTACCCTGAGGCGTTGAACAACCTTGGGGTGCTCTTCGTTCATGGGCAGGACTACGCAAGGGCAGAGGAACAATTCAAGACCTGCATCCGCGTCGCCCCGAACTTTGACCAGTCCTATCTGAACCTTGCCCGTCTGTATGCGCTGCGCAACGACAAGCAACAAGCCCGAGATGTGTTACAGGAACTGCTCCGACTGCAGCCCCAGAACCCACGCGCCCGGCAGGCCATGGAGATGCTACAGTGAGCGTCATGCCGCGGTCATGCGAGGGGCCAAGCATTGTTCGAAAGACCGCGGGCAAAGCTTTGGACGAGAGGCACGGTTTTACGGGCTGCGGAAAACGCGGGACCGGGCCGGAAAGCAATACGTCAGGGACCAAAGCCCAAGACCATTACATTGCGTTTGCGCCGAGGATAAATCCACGACTTACTTTAGATCCGAGTTTCTCCGCGGCCTGTGAAGCCGTGCCCTTGATTGCGAACCCTTCTGCAGCGGCCTTCTTGGCTCCCAGGAGATTCCCGTTCTCCTTCTTGAGGCTCCTCAGCCTGCTGACTCTGTCCTGCATTCTTTTCGGCGGCCGCGTGTATGCGTTTGAGCAGAACCCGGGTTTTCCCGAAGTAGAAAGGTTAGTTCAGCAGGGTCGTCTCGCCGAAGCAGAGAGCAAAATCGAGGAGCAACTTGCCCAGCATCCCAGCGTGGATGGTTACAATCTGCTGGGCATTATCGAAAGCGACAAGCAGGACTTCCCTGCCGCGGTTGCAGCCTTGCAGCACGCTTTGCAACTTTCCCCCAACTCTGCGCCGACCCATAACAACCTGGGCAACGTTTACGTGGCAGAAAAGAAGCTCGACGCGGCAGAGAAAGAATTCCGGACTGGATTGCGGCTCGACCCAAAGAACCGGGATGCAAACTACAACCTGGGTGTGCTGTTGATGGCCCGCGGTTCCCCCGGGGAAGCCATTCCCTATTTTGAGCGGGTACGCCCGGCAAATGCCGAAACGAGTCTCAACCTCATCCGCGCTTATCTTGAAAGCAAACGGACCAGCGAAGCTCTGCGCATAGCGGCTGACCTTTCCCAGCTTCACAAGAACGACATCCGGTTGCATTTCTCGCTGGGCGTATTGCTGGCATCGGAAGGACAGTACAAGACGGCGCAGCTTGAACTCGAGAAGGCTGATGCCTTAAATCCGGAATCCTTCGAGATTACCTACAACCTGGGACAGACGTTGCTTCGCAACCGTCAATATCCCCAGGCGGAACTGGTTTTGAAGCGTGCGCTGGCAGCTAAGCCTGAGTCCTCCGAAACGCTCTACCTGCTGGCCCAGGTTCTTGCGGATGAATCGCGTCCTATGGACGCGCTCGCCTTGCTTGTTCGGGCGCACAAGCGAGCACCAGAGAACCCGGACATCATCCTTCTCATGGCCCAGATCAGCATGTCTCAGAATTATTTTGAGGATGCTATCCCGCTGCTCGAGTCCGGCGTCGGCATTGCACCGCAACGGGTGGATCTCCATGCTGCCCTGGGCGAGAGCTACCTGAGGTCGGGCAGAAGCGAGAAGGCGGTAGAAGAGTTTGAGAAAGTGATAGCGATCGAACCCTCGGCGCCGTCTTATGCTTTGCTCGCTTTGTCCTACCAGCGCATGGGAAGGTTTGATGAGGCAAAGCAGAACTTTCAGTTGGGGCTTAAGCGGGATCCTCACAATACCGTGTGCTTGTTCAACCTGGGTTTGATTGCGGAACAACAGGGAGATTCTGCCGGCGCGGAAGAAAAATTCCATGAAGTCCTGCGCTTAAATCCCAACTACGCCGACGCACTCCTGGAATTGGCCAACCTCTACATCGCCAGCAAGAAGCTTCCCGAGGCGGCGGACCTGCTCAGAAAATACGTCAAAGTCAACGGCAACCGAGCTACCGGATACTACAAGCTCGCGATGGTGGAACGAAGCTTGCATGAAACCGCCGCCGCGGATCATGACCTGAACATGTTTCAGACCCTCTCGAAACATGTTTCGGACGGCGAATTTCCGAACGAACATCTTTTCGACTACCTCGATAACCGATCCAGGCTTGCTCCTCAGGCCCGCAATCAACTGGATATAGCCGACATCACGGAACAGCTCCGCAGTCATCCGGATCAACCGGAAGGTTTATATCTGCTGGCCGAAGCGTATCTGAGGGCGGGCAGGATCGAGGAAGCTAAAGCTACCATTGCGCATCTCGACAAGGTCAGCGCAAACGATAATCGCACCGTGGCGGGAATAGGAGTCTTGCTCGCGCGCTACCACCTGTATGACGAGGCCATTCAGCATTTCGAGGCCGCGCTCCAGCTGGATCCAAATTCAGACGAAATAAAATTCGACCTAGCAGATGCTTGCTTCCGGAAGAGCCTCTATTCGCAGGCGCTCGATTGGGCGCAACAGGTTTCAGAGCAGGGCCGCAAAGACGCTGCCTACCTTTCTCTGCTTGGCGACATTTACGGTCACCTGGGTGACGCGGTCCACGCAGAAGAAATTTACCGCGATGCGGTCGGACGGAATCCAGATAACGATCAGGCTTATCTTGCGCTGGCCTTGGAGGAGTTCCGACAGCGGGACATCCCAGCCGCCAAGCGAACGCTGCTGGAAGGGCAAACGCGCATCCCGGGCTCGGGAAAGATACTCTGGGGCCTGGGAATCGCTTTTGCGCTGGAAGGAAATACCGCGAAGGCCGGACAGGAATTTGAGCGCGCAGTGGATCTGCTGCCGGAATGGCCGGGCAGCTATTCGACGCTGGGCATTTTCTACTTTGAGACCGGGCAAATTGCTAAAGCCAGGGAAGTCCTCGACCGCTTCAAGAACAGCAGCGGAGCCGGCGGGCTGGACATAAACCGAATTGAACAGGTATTGGCGCAAGCGCCTGAGACTGCCCCAGCCGGTAATGTGCCCATGACGATGGCTAACCGGCAACAACTACTGCTGTTCGCGCTTTCGCTGGCAGATAGGACACTCTGACTCGTGGGCCATCGATTTTTCCTTACCGTTGCCTGTCTGCTGATTGCCGGGGCTGTCGCATCCAGTCAGATTAGCTCACACCAGCCAGCGCCAGCGCAGGAATCATCCATCCCCGTCCGCTACACCGACGTTCGCAAAGCTGCCGGAATCACGTTCCTTCAAGACTCCACGCAAACCGATCAGAAATATTATCTGGAAACCATGGGCACCGGAGTGGGTTGGATTGACTACGATCAGGACGGACTGATGGACCTGTACTTCGTCCAATCGGCAGCCACCGACATTTATAAACCGCCCGCGCCGTTGCGATCCGCCCTTTATCACAACAACGGTGACGGAACGTTTACCGACGTCACGGAAAAAGCCGGCGTAGGCGGCGAAGGGCACTACGGTCAAGGTGTAGCGGTCGGAGATTTTGACAACGATGGCTACCCCGATCTTTACGTGACAGGGTACGGACGCGCCATTCTCTACCGCAACAATCACGATGGCACGTTCACCGACGTTACCGCCAAGGCTGGAGTTGCCGACGAAGGCGGATGGTCAACCAGCGCGGGATGGTTTGACTACGATAAGGATGGCTGGCTCGACCTGGTGGTCACCAATTACATTCAGTGGACGCCGAAGAACAACCTCTGGTGCGGAGAGCGCGCTCCGGGATATCGCTCCTACTGCAATCCGAGCGACTACAAAGGCCAGAAAACCAAGCTCTACCACAACAACCACGATGGCACATTCACCGATGTGAGCGAGAAGTCAGGCGTTGGCCTGCCGGAATCGAAAGGTATGGGTGTGGTGCTGGCGGACTTCGACAACGACGGTTGGCCGGATATCGCGATTGCCAACGACACCTGGCCCAATTTCCTGTTTCTCAATAATCACGACGGCACATTCAAGGACGTGTCCCTGATTTCAGGACTGGCAGTAAGCGAAGATGGAAAATATGAAGCAGGAATGGGTATAGACGCCGCGGATGTAAATGGCGACGGTTTGCTGGATGTGTACATCACTCATCTGGATTTCGAATTAAATCGCTTATACCTCAACAATGGAGACAAGACATTTACGGACGATACATACAGTTCCGGCATCGGCGCCAGGGCGAGGCTCCTGAGTGGCGTGGCGGCCAAGTTCCTGGACTACGACAATGACGGCTGGGTCGATATCCTGCAGTTGAATGGCGCCATGTTGGACAACGTAAGCCTTTATCACGGTGAAGTCTCCTATAAAGAACCGCTGCTGATGTTCCGCAACCTGGGCCATGGCCATTTCGCCATGTCCTCGGCTTCTCTGGGGCCGGATTTCCTTCGCCCGGTTGCTGGCCGCGGTCTCGCAACCGCGGATTTCGACAATGATGGCGACGTCGACATTGCAGTGAACAATCGAGGCGACTTTCCCGAGTTGCTGCGCAATGACGGAGGCAATGCAAACCACTGGCTCACGGTGAAATTGATCGGAACAAAATCCAACCGGGACGGTATCGGTGCTCGACTGAAACTCACCTCAGAAGGATTTGTGCAGTACTCACAGGCAGTAGGCGGCAGCAGCTACATGTCCGCCAGCGATCCGCGCATTCATTTTGGCCTGGGCAAAAGGTCCAAAATCGAATCCCTGGTGATCACCTGGCCGAGCGGGCAGACGGATAAATTTACGGACGTTCCCGTCGACCAAATTATCGCGGTTAAAGAGGGTGCCGGCATCGTCCCCTGCCCCTTCCCCAAGATGCGGGCTCGTTGAGTCTCTATAATCGGACCATCGTATGAACTTTCCCCGCAGGCGCTTCCTCGGTTCTTCCCTTTTCTTGCTGGGCAGTAAACTCACCGAGGCGCTTACTACCCCTCTCTGGAACTGGAAAGACCGAAGCATGGTGGACGCGGCGACTTCTCCGGTTCAGTATTTCGACGTGGCGCAGAAGGCGGGACTGAATGCTCCCAATGTGTGGGGCGGCATAGACCACAAGCGGGTCATCATTGAGGCCAAGGGCAGCGGACTTGCCTTCTTCGACTACGACAACGATGGCTGGCTCGACATCTATCTCACCAATGGAGACCGTCTCGACGCGCACTGGCCCCCGGGAAAAGCCCCCACGTCACATCTATACAAGAACAACAGGGACGGAACATTCACCGATGTCACGGAGAAATCCGGACTAGCGCGTACCGGCTGGCAGACGGGCGTGTGCATCGGGGATTACAACAATGACGGATGGGACGACCTGTTCTGCTGTTTTTGGGGACACAACATTCTTTTCCGCAACAATGGAGATGGAACATTTACCGATGTCACGCAAAAAGCCGGGTTGAGCCAGGCAAAGGTACGCTGGGGAGCAGGCTGTACGTTTCTCGACTATGACCGGGACAGCTACCTCGACCTCTTCGTTTGCAATTATTTGACGCTGGATCCGCGGAGCATTCCTCCCCCGAGTGACACTCACTACTGCCAGTGGAAAGGCGTTCCCATCATGTGCGGGCCCCGCGGCTTGCCCGGCGATACCAACATCCTCTATCACAACAACGGAGATGGTACCTTTAGCGATGTTTCCGAAAAGGCAGGGATCCTGAAACCGGGTCCCAGGTATTCCATCACTGCTGTCTCCTATGACTTCGACAACGATGGGTGGCCGGATATCTATGTCGCCGTAGACTCGGAGCCCAGCATCCTGTTCAAGAACAATCACGATGGCACATTCACCGATGTTGCCGTTATGGCTGGTTGCGCCTACAGTGACAACGGGCACGAGCAGGCTGGGATGGGTGTCGCCGTTGCGGACTATGATTGCGACGGATGGTTCGATATTTTCAAGACCAATTTTGCCGATGACACCTGCAACCTATATCACAACAACGGAGATGGGACGTTCAGCGACGTCACCTTTGCCTCCGGCGTTGGCGTCAACAACCAGTATGTTGCCTGGGGTTGCGGCTTTGTCGACTACGATAATGACGGATGGCAGGACATTATCCAGATCAACGGTCATGTTTATCCTGAGATTGATCACTACAACTTCGGCCAGACTTTCAAGAATCCGCGGCTGGTTTACAAGAATCTCGGCAACGGCCGCTTCCAAGATGTTTCCGCGGAAATGGGGCCTGGCATCAGTGAGCGTTATTCCAGCCGGGGCGCAGCCTTTGGGGACTATGACAACGACGGGGGCATGGATGCGCTGGTTCTGAACATGAATGACCTGCCCTCTCTGCTTCACAATGTGGGCGGTAATAAACAAAACTGGATCAAGATCAAGCTCGTGGGAACCAAGTGCAACCGGACGGCAATTGGGACACGGGTTCGAGTGGTCACCGGGAAACATCGCCAGATGGATGAGGTGCACAGCGGCACGAGTGTAATGTCACAAAGTGACCTGCGCCTTCACTTCGGCTTGGGCAAAGCCGAGACGGTGGATCTGATCGAGGTGAAATGGCCGACCACGCAAAAAGTTGAACGATTCACGAATGTGAAGGCAAATCAGATACTCACGATCCGTGAAGGCGAGGGTATTGTTAAGCCGCGGGGTTGAGGCGGAAGCGCTCTAGCGTTCCGCTCGCACGGCAGCTGTCGATTGTCGAATCACCAATTCTGCGCGGACGGTGTGAGTCACACCCATGGTCTTGCCGAGTTGGCTGGCGGAATACAGTGAGGTGAAGGCGCAGCCGGCGATGTCGGCGCGGGACACGCGAATGGTGGTCAGCGGCGGGGACATGAAACTGCTCAGCGCAATGTCATCAAAGCCGACCACGGAGATATTTTCCGGAACCCGCAGCCCTGCCTCGTACACGGCCCCCATGATGCCAATCGCGGTCAGGTCGTTCGAAGCCAGCACTGCTGTCGGACGCTGCGGCAGCTTCAGGATCTCTAACATCGCCGCATATCCTCCGTCGAAGCGGTGGTTGGCGGAGCGGATCAATTCCTTGCTGCACTCGAGCTTCTTGCGGCGCAGAGATGCCAGGAACGCCTCATGCCGGGTTCTGGCCGACGCCAGGTTATCCGGGCCGCTGATAAATGCGATCCTGCGATGACCCAACGAGGTAAGGTGGTCGATCGCCTGATCTACGCCGCTGTCGTAGTCCAGGGAAATATTGCTGATACCAGGCCCCACAGATCCTGTGTCCAGAAAAACGATGGGGATTCCACGGCCGCTGAGCGTCTGGATGAGGTGAGGATCCATTTCCGACGTCATGATCGCGACGCCGTCCACTTTGCGCTCCAGCATTCGGCGCACGCAACCCTCCATGCGCTCCGGCTGGTAGTCAGTATTCGCGATCAGGACTTCGTAGCTGCGCTCTACGGCGAGGCGCTCGAAACACTTGACCAACTCGGGAAAGAACGGGTTCTCGATGTCGGAAATGATGAGGCCATAAATATGGCTTTTGCCTGTCCCCAAGGTACGGGCATGGGTATTGGGGTAGTATCCGGTACGCTGGATCGCCGCACGGACACGCTTTTCCGTACGCGCATCGACCGGCGCCGTGCCATTCACGACACGCGAGACGGTGGCGGTGGAAACCCCGGCCCTCTTCGCTACTTCCCTGATGTTCATAATTGTGGACTAGCGAGACTGGCAGCTCGACGAAGGTCGCGTATGAAACTTGGTTGCTGTAAACGAATTATTTTTTTCATATGATACACGGCGCGCGACCAGCCCCACCCTTTCGCCGATATCTAACCCGGCTCCCAAGACACAAGCAAGAGTACGTTCGAGGGTTACCGCGGGTTCCGGAGAATGTTCTATTTTCCGAGGAGCGCGTCCAGTCCGGCCTGGGCGATCTGCTCGTCAACCTCCGACTTGGCTCCGCTGGCGGCAATGCCGCCGAGAAGTTCGCCGTCTACCCGGATCGGCAAGCCACCCTGGTTGGGGAAGAAATTCGGAAAGGCCAAGTCCTGCACATTGCCTTTCTTGACTGCGTCCGCCGCGTCTTTGGAAGGACTTCCGTAGGCAGCCGCATCGCGCGCCTTCTTCTGCGCAAACTGCAAAGTATTGAGGGGTGCGCCGTCCCCCTTCTCCAGGAACAGCAAATTGCCGCTCTCGTCGACAATACAGATGGTCACTCCAACGTTCTGTTCCCTGGCCTTGGCTTCCGCGGCCGCAACCATAGTCTTGATTGCCGCCAGATTCAGATACTTTTTGGTCGGCAGGTTATTGGCTTGCATCGCCATCATGGGAGCCAGCAGCATGGCTACGAGCTGGAACATGGTTTAGGCCTCGTCGGTTTTATTTTGCAGCTTTCGGATATCCTGGCTGGCCCTCAAGAACCACCAGGAACTGCTTTACTTCACGCCGCTGGCGCTCCACTGCAGCAGCCTGCGCCTTTGCAATCTGATCGTGGATTTGAAATTCCTGCTGGGCCTTCTCCGCCATGCCCATGCGATCGTAGGCCACCGCCAGCCGGTAGTGTGCCTCACTCAGCTGGCTGTTTGCGCCGATGGCCTTGAGGTAATAATCAACTGCTTTCTGGGGTTGGCGCCGGGAGAAACTCAGGATGCCCAGTTGCAGGTAAGCATCCGCGCATTTGGTGTCGAGGGTGACGGCTTTGGTTAGCAGGGCCTCGACCTGTTGCATAGCCTGGGCATCCGCCTCCGGTCCCTGCCGCTTCCAGATCGCCATGGCATAGGCATAATTCGCGAGTGGATTCCCCGGTTGCAGGCGGACGAAACGCGCCAGCCGCTCCTTCACGCATGGCAAAGGTTTCGGCGCAGCCATTTCAATCCTACTCATGAAGATGTACAGCTCCGGATCCGCGGGGTTCAGATCCGAGGCCGCACACAGGCTTGCCCCTGCCTGGTCGTAAAGATCACCAGAAAACTGGGCTGTACCCAAAGCAGCCAGCATCCGGGCCGACTTCGGGTACGCTTTGGTTCCGTTCTTAAAAACCTCGGCCGCCTGCCAGATTGCGCGATGTAGCAATAACTCTGAGCCCCAGGCGAAATAATTTTGCTCACTCGGGTCCAGCCTGACCGCTTGCTCCTCTTCATGGACTGCAGAAAGGGAGTCGCCGGTTTTCTCATCGATCTCGGCCAGCAGGCGATGCAGATCCCCACTTTCGTGGCGCGCCAGAAGGGTCTGCACATGCTCCCGCGCGCGCGAAAAATCACCGGTTTCCTTGTATGCGATGGCCAGATCGTACTCATTCGCTTGATTCGAAGGATCGATCTGATAAGCGGCCATGAGCAGCGGGATTGAGTCCGCGAAACGGCCGGCGTGCAAATAGAAGGCACCGAACTGATGGTTGGCCGCAAAACTACCCGGCATGCCGGCGAGCGCAGCACGCAATTTGCTCTCTTCCGCGGGATCGCGGGCCAGCTCCGCGTTAGCATGCGCGGATCCGTTTTGCTTGAGCGCGAGTGTTTCCCGTGCAAGATCTTCGCTGGTGCGCAAGGTGGAATCCGAGCCATGGCCACCTGCGGCTGTCCAGTCGGTAACTCCAGCTACGGCAAAATTGGGATCGTCCACAAACTCCACAGCCGGGAGAGACTCCACCAGGAGCAACTTTAGCGGCTTCTCACCGCTTCCGGACCCCACAACGACAGTTTCCGGGTGGCTTGTGCGTTCCGCCTTGCGGGCGCTGATCTGGTAGCTGCCGCCGGAAATACCAGAAAATTGGAAATCTCCGGCCGCATCTGTCTTCGTCTCCGCGTTGTGTCCCAGTTTGACCAGGGCGCCGGCGACCGGCTTGCCGGCGGAATCGAGTACAGTGCCGTGGACGGTATTCTCCTTCGAGGCCTGCGCATTTACCGCCAGGGCCGGCAGGCAAATCAGAACAGCGGTGAGAACAAAGCGAAAGGACAGGCAGGGCATGAGGGGATGGATCCAACTTCCCGGGAATTTTACTAGGTTGGCGACTGGTATTCCCGGCAAACCCCGACCAGACCGGCAACTCATTGATTCAGGCTTCGTTACCGTATGCTGGATAAAGAGCAGATTCCCTCCCCGCGCTTCGGTTATATGCGTGAGCTAACCACGCCGGTCACGAACCGTTTCTCTCCCAGCCGTCATCTATAGTGGAGGTCAGCCGGGTCCTTTGTTTGCCATGCCGTTAGCGTTCGATTTTTTCCTGCATTTCGCCTATATCATCCTCTTCTTGTGGGTGCTGGCAGAGCAACTGGGTGTCCCGGTGCCCAGTCTGCCTCTGCTTCTGGCCGCAGGTACTTTGACGGCAACGCACAAGCTTTCTCTGATCCTGGTGTTGTTGGCGGCGGTGGCCGGCTGCTTCGTCAGCGATTCGCTCTGGTACTTGTTGGGCAAACGTTTTGGCGGCACCATGGTCAAGCTGGTTTGCCGGCTCTCCTTTGAAAGTTCCACCTGCGTGCGCAAGACAGAGGACTACTTCACCAAGTGGGGTGAGCAGGCCTTACTGGTGGCCAAATTCATTCCCGGGCTGGGCACGGTGGCCGCACCCATCGCCGGTCAGACAGGCATGCGGTACCGCGTGTTCCTGGCTTATGACATCGCCGGCGCCCTGCTGTGGGCTGCCACGATTACGCTCGTCGGCCGCTTCTTTGGGGATGTTCTCCGTAAGCACCCGGGAGCGCTTTCCTGGATGGGGCATTTTGCGGGCGCAATCTTCATTCTGGCCATCGTTGGCCTGCTGGGCTACCGCATCTGGAAGCAGCAGGCGTTCCTGAAGCAGGTTCGGACTTCGCGGCTGGATCCAGTCGAGCTCAAACGGATGCTGGACACCGGCCAGAATCCTTACATTGTCGACCTGCGTCACCCACTCGACTACCTGCCTGATCCGCGTGTGTTGCCCGGGGCCATCCGGCTCTCGCCGGAAACGCTCATGCAGCGCTCACCGGAAATCCCCCGCGATCGGGATGTGATTCTTTACTGCACCTGCCCCAG
>Ga0335073_10010977_pt1 | contig 12738 bp, 10 predicted proteins | sample Lox_Sample_22_FD_207093 | JGI IMG/M metagenome (GOLD analysis project Ga0335073, IMG submission 207093) | Soil microbial communities from Loxahatchee National Wildlife Refuge, Florida, United States - Lox_Sample_2.2 | ecosystem: Environmental > Terrestrial > Soil > Wetlands | place: USA...
CCGATCGCGCTAAGGTTCAGTGGCAGATCGACGGACAGAACCTGAACAACGTCCTGAACGTGATTGACTTCAACGGCCTGTTCTCCGGCAACGCGATCGGGCCGGGACGCAGCGCCATGATGCGGCTGACGACCAGCTTCTGACGCTAGGATTGGCCGAATAGGCGGAAGTACGCGTTCAGCAGACCTGAACGGCGTTCCGGTGCTTGCGATTGGTGCCACTCATAAATCTGGCGCTCCGAGTCTCGCAGCAGCGCAAGAAATTCGGCGTCGCCGATCAGCCGCTTCGACAGCAGGTCGAGCTGTTTTTGTCGCATGGAGCCGCGCTTCCGCAACGCAGCGCTGAAGCCGCGAAACCACGCGCCGGCTCCGCCATTACGAACGGCAAAGGTCATCCACAAAACCTGATAAACGACGATGCGCGACAGCAAACGGCTGCGCAAGTCTCTTGGGTAATCCTTCGTCAGCAGATAAATCTGATTGCGCGTGATCAGTTCGATGACCCGCGGATGGAGCGGTTCGCCCAAAGTCGCGCTGCCGATGTGATAGGCCACGGCATCGGGCAGATACAGACCGCCGTATCCGAGAAGCTGTGCGCGCAGAGCGAGGTCGAGATCGTCGAGGTAAGCGAAGAAGTCAGAATCAAGTCCCCCGGCGGCAACCAATGTCTCGCGCCGATACAGCACTGCGGCGCCGCATCCGGCGAGAATTGGCATCGGCTTGTCGAATTGCCCGTCATCGCGCTCGAGATGTCCGAGCCGATATCCCGCGCCGGCCATGAGCATCGCATCGCCCGCGCCGTCGAGATGCGCGCGCTGTGTTGCGCGCAGCAGCTTGCCGGTTGCAAATCCTAACTTAGGATCAGCATCAAGCGCCGCGACCAGCTTTGCCATGTAGTCCGGCGCGAGCTCGACATCATTGTTCAACAGCAATACGTAGCGCGAGGTGCTGGCCGCGACCGCGCGATTGATCGAGCCGGTGGTGCCTTCATTGTCTGGGAGCTCGAGTCGCCGCGTGTTGCGCGGCAGCGGATCGGGCAGGATCTGTCCCGGCTGCGCCTCGTTTTCGATGATGATGACTTCCCACTCGTCTGCGGGCAGCGTCTGTTGCTGGATGAAATCGATGCAGCGCGCAGTGAGGTCGGGACGATGCAGGGCAGGGATGGCGATGGCGACGGTCTTCACGCGGGTACGCTTTTTGGTTACTCCTGCCCTGGTCCCTGCCGCATCATTCCCGCGGGCGGCGGTGGAATCGCGATGTCCAAGTTCGTGACCGGTCCCAGCGAGCTGAGCGGCTTCTCGAAGTCTTTGTCATTGCCGACGACCAGCACGGCAAGCTGGTCCTTGTGGACGTATTTTTTGGCGACGCGCGCCACATCGTCGGCCGTCACCTTCTCCACTTCACTGCGATAACGCTCGAGAAAATTAAGGGGGTAATGGTAGAACTCATACGCCATCTTCTCGCGCAGAACTTTGTCGGGCGTGTCGAACTGGAAAATGAAAGAGTTCAGGATGTCGTCCTTGGCGCGATTGAGTTCTTCGTCGGTGACGGGCTTGGTGAGCAGGTCGTCTATCTCATGGTTGATGGCAACGATTCCAGTCACCGTGGTCGCGCTCTTGGTCTGCATCCCGATATGCGTCAGCCCGGGATGGTCCCATCCGTAGCCAACACCACCACCAACCGAATACGCCAGCCCCTGCGCTGAACGCAGATTATTGAACAGTCTCGACGAGAACCCGCCACCAAAGATTTCGTTCATCACGGTGACGGCGAAGTAGTCGGGATTGCTGCGCTCGATACCGAGGTCGAGCATCGCGATGCTGCTCTGGTTGACGTCGCCCTTCTGGACGAAGTAATAGCCGGGCTTCGACTCAACAAACTTGATCTCCGGCTCTTTCGCCTGCGGGCCGCGTGGCCACGATTCGAAGACCTGCCGCAGCTTTGCTTCCATCTGCTTGGCATCGAAGTCGCCGGTGATACCGAAGATGATGTTGTTGGGATGGACGTACTGCTGGTGCCAGTTCAGGAGGTCCTGGCGCGTGACTGCGGCAACGGTTGCGTACTCGGGCACGCGCGCGTAAGGATTGTCCTTGCCGTAGCCGACGATGAGGCTTTCGCGATGGACGATCGAATCGACGTTATCGTTGCGGCGAGCAATCGCCGTGTATGCCTGCCGTTTGGCGAGTTCGAGCTTCCTTTCGCGGAACTCGGGATTGTGCAGCAGGTCGAGGTAGAGCGCGAAGACGTCGTCGAAATCTCCCTTGAGGCAGTTGAGCGAGAGGCTGGTGGAATCCGACTGATTGTCAGTCTCGATCTTTGCCGCACGCGCTTCGAGGAAGTCGTCCATCTGGTCGCCGGTTTTGCTCTTGGTGCCGCCGGTACGCCACACGTCGCCATACAGATCGGTGAGACCGGTTTTGTCGGCAGGCTCGCTGATCGAGCCGCCGCGAATGCGCGCAGTTGCGCTGATTAGCGGCAGTTCGTGATCCGGCAGCAGGAAGATAACCATGCCGTTCTTTAGCTGAATGCGCGTTGGCTCTTCAGGAGTGAATGCCGGCAACGGCGGCGCCTGGATTTTGTTCCAGGGGGTGGGTTGCTGGGCAGGAGCGAGAGTTGCCACCGAGAGCAGACATGTCAGCGCGAGCAAAAAGCAGATCCCTCGGCGACTGAAGTCGCCTCGTGATGACAATTTCCAATAGCGGGCGCCTTTAGATTTCGCCAAAGGCATTGCCTGCCGGAGATGTGCACTCATTGCTGCACCCCCGCCTGTGCGGGCTGCTGGGTGAGCGCCTGCGTCTGGATGATTCCCACGGTGCGGTTGGAATCCTGGAACACTTCATTCGCGACGCGGCGAATGTCGGCTTTGGTCACCTTATCCACGCGGTTAAGATAGCGGAAGAGCTCTCGCCAATCGCCATAGCGCGTCTGATACCACGCGAGCTGCTGTGCGAGCCCTGCATTGCTGGCGAGGCCACGAATCAGGCCGGCCTTGGTGCGGGTTTTGAACATCTGTAACTCTTCGTCAGTCACATCTTGGGTCTTCAACTTGTTGATCTCCTCCGCGAACGCCGCCTGCAATTCAGCAGTGGTGTGTCCAGGGACGGGCACGGCGTAAAACGCGAACAGGTGCGAATACTTGCTGCCGGGAAATCCGGTGAAGCCGGCGGCAAATGCGGCAATCTGTTTGTCGCGCACCAGCGAGCGATAGAGGCGCGAGGTACGGCCGTTCGACAGGATGTCGGTGATGGCGTCGTAGACCGCGTCATCAGGCGCAAGATAACTCGGACGGTGATAGCCCTCGAGGTAGAACGGCTGCGATGGGTCGTGTAGCGTGACCTCACGCACCGAGTTCTGCGGCGGCTCGGTCGTCGTTATCTCCTGCGGCTTCGGCTTCGCGGGAATCTGCCCGAAGTAGCGCTCGATGATGGGGAAAACTTCGGCGGGATCCAGATCGCCGACCAGCCCAATGACCATGTTGCTGGGCAGGTAGTAGCGATGGAAGAAGGCCTCGGCATCGGTGGCGGAAAAGCCGTCGAGATCGGAGGCGTAGCCGATCGTCGGACGATGGTAGGGGTTCGCCATGAAAGCCGTGCCGAGGAACTGCTCGACCAGGCGCCCGACGGGGCTGCTATCGGTGCGCATGCGGCGCTCTTCCATGACCACGCTGCGCTCCTTGTAGAAGTCGCGCATCACCGGATGCGCCATGCGATCGGATTCCAATGCGGCCCACAGCTCGATCTGGTTCGCCGGCATGGAGTACATGTAGGCCGTCTCGTCGTAGTTGGTGAAGGCGTTCATGCCCACGCCGCCGTGCTCTTCGACGATCTTGCCGAACTGGTTCTTGATGACATACTGGTCGGCGCCTTTGATCGCGTCCTGCCACGCCTGCTTGAGTTGCGCCAGCTTCTGCGGATCCTGGCCCACGCGCTTTGTCCGCTCGGCTTCATAGGCTGCATAGGTTTCTTCGACCTTCTCCAGCGCCGGCTTCTCGGCCGCATAATCCTTGGTGCCGATGTCGGGCGTGCCTTTAAAGGCCATATGCTCCATCATGTGCGCCAGGCCGGTTTCGTGTAGCGGATCCTGCGCCGAGCCGGCATCGACCATGGTGAAGAATGAGAAGACGGGCGCTTCCGGACGCCGCCAGAGTACGACGGTCAAGCCATTCGGCAGGGTTTTGACCGAGACTCGCTTCTCATACTGCGAGAGGTCGAACGAACTAGTCGCCTGAGTGGCCGCGGCCGATGGTGGTTGGGAAGTCTGCGCCGCGAGCGGCACCGCCGTCGCGAACAGTGCCAATGCGGCCAGATGGAAAAGCCGGCGTTTCATCATGCCTCCAAAGCGGGGAGACGCAAGTTGGAACGAACTTAGAACGTTACGCAGGAGAGAAGGCGGAAGTCAAACGGGCGAGGAGCCAGCAATTAGCAATTGGCGCTTGGTGCTTACACACAAACCGCAGCATAAAAGCACGAGCCATGATCCGGCTGCTTTTCAAGACAGGATCCGGCGTGTTACCCACGGCCAAGGGGTAATTGTAACGGCTAGCCGCTAATTGCCGGGCTTAAGACCGTTGCGCACAAGCGAATTTTGCCTCTTGGGTGTACTGTATTCAGTTCACTTTTTCTCGAGGTCTGCATGGCTGATATCCAATCGAAGTTTCGCCGTCTCGTGCTGGTCGTTATTTCATGCTTCTCCGTTGTTCCCTTCGCCGCAGCGCAGGCCACATCCAGCCTGTCGCCGGAGATGCGGGGAAAGGTCGACGCCATCGCGCAGCAGGTATTGCAGACGACCGGCGTTCCCTCGGCGTCGGTTGCCGTCGTGCAGGGCGGCAAGATCGTCTACACGCAGGCGTACGGCAAGGCGAGGCTGGAACCGGAGATGGCAGCCACACCGGCGATGCTGTACAGCATCGGCTCCATCAGCAAGCAGTTCACGGCGACGGCGATGCTCATCCTGCAACAGGAGGGCAAGCTGTCGCTCGACGATCCGGTTTCCAAATACGTTTCCGGGCTGACCGACGGCGATCACATCACGATTCGCGAGTTGCTGTCGCACACTTCCGGATATCAGGATTATTGGCCGCAAGACTATGTTCCGCCGTTAATGCTGAAGCCGATCAGCGCCGAACAGATCATGGATATGTGGGCGAAAAAACCGCTCGACTTCCCGCCGGGAACGAAGTGGCAGTACAGCAACACGAATTATGTGATCGCAGGCGTCATCGTAGAGAAAGTTTCCGGCATGCCACTGCTGCGGTTTCTCAGCCAGCACGTGTTTATGCCGCTCAACATGAAGAGCGTCGCCGACACCAACCTGAACAAGTTGCCGCCGACTGATCCCACCGGATATTTCCGCTATGCGCTCGGACCACTGCATCCCGCGCCGAAAGAAGGCCGTGGCTGGATGTTTGCTGCCGGCGAGTTGGCGATGACCGCTGAGGACCTTGCTCAATGGGACATCTCGATGATGGATGAGACGGTGCTGAATCCGGCGTCATATCACGAGATGGAAACGGACACACTGCTGAAGAGCGGGGTGGGCACGCATTATGGACTGGGCATCTTCGTGCGCGACGTAAATGGACATCGCGAGTTATCGCACGGCGGGGAGGTCTCGGGATTCGTCTCCGATAGCCTCGTGCTGCCTGATGACAAGATCGCCGTGGTCGTACTCACCAATCAAGATGCGTCGGAGGCAGCATCGGAGATCGGCGACCAGATTAGGGACTTGCTGCTGCAGGCTGCTAATCCACAAGATCCAAAGCAGGACGCATTGATGCGCCAAGTTTACGATGGCTTGCAGCAGGGTAAGATCGACCGATCGCTGTTCACCGACAACGCCAATGCCTACTTCGACGAGCAGGCGCTGAAAGATTACGCCGACAGCCTGGGACCGTTAGGCGCGCCGGAGGCGTTCAAAGGCGTGCGGACTTCGTTGCGCGGCGGCATGACCGAGCGCATCTACACTGTGAAGTACCCGAAGAAGAATCTCGTCATCATCATTTACGAGATGCCCGACGGCAAGATCGAGCAGTACCTGGTCGCGGAGCAGTAGAGCAAACTTGCCGGGCGAATTTCAACCTTGAGGAGACCTTACGCGCTTCTGGCCTCCCTGCCTGGCCTTTCGCGGAGTCGTGAGCCGACCAGGCGGCCGGGCTGCGTCTACTCGATCGGGACCACTTAGCCCGACAAGCGATCGGCCGACCCGACTTTCTTGCATTCGCAGTTCTAGAGCCCGAGCTCCGTTAAGCCTGCGTGGTCATCCGGCCTGCGTCCCAGCGGCCAGTGAAACAAGCGGTCTTGCTCCGTTATCGACAGGTCGTTGATGCTGGCGTATCGAAGTCTGGACAATCCCGTCGCGTCGAACTCCCAGTTCTCATTTCCGTATGCACGATACCACTGTCCCGTCTTGTCACACGACTCATACGCGAAGCGAACGGCGATCCTGTTCCCTCCGAACGCCCAGAGCTCTTTGATGAGACGATATTCGAGTTCGGCGCTCCATTTTCTTGTGAGAAATTCGGTGATCTCTGCTCTGCCGTGCAGAAACTCCGCGCGGTTGCGCCAGTAGCAATCCACCGTGTAGCCGCGCGCCACCCGCTCCGGATCACGCGAATTCCAGTTATCTTCCACCGCGCGTATCTTGAGGATGGCTGTCTCTTTCGTGAAGGGAGGGATTAACTGCACGCCCGGTTTTGCTTCTGTGGGCATAAAATATTCCTTTCGCCGAGGATTTTCCTACCGACCCGAGTATTTTTTTGCCGCCCGCATACTGCCGATCGATTCTGCTCATCGTCGTTTCGGCGAGTACCCCGAATCCAGTTGCTTATGTTCCTTCATCGACTGCCACTGCTCGTCGTAGTCCCCCATCGTTCCCGTTTCACCCGCCGGCGAGGTCGCGACGCGGGAAGCGTCGAGGGTTGCGATTCCATTGACCTCTCGATAGGTCTCTCCTTCGACTTGCACAAAGTACCGCACCTCCGGACCGATGCCCGTGGCCGCAACCAGTTCGGGTAATGGCTCCGTATCGTATTGAATGGGATAGATCGTTCCCGCGGAGGTGTGCAACTGCAGCTTCATTTTGGCTCCTTACGGTCTTGCCAACTGACGACGGAACCACGGCTCATTGCCAGGCCCCGGCAACAAGCCCCGAGTGCATCACACCAGAAAAATCAGGCCCTGACAATTGCACCATAGTATCGGCGAGACCTGGATATCGGTCTATATTTCGTCTGTCTTAGAACGGCAGTGTCCCGCCAATATACAAGAGGGTTGCCGATACTATCGTCCAATTGTTTTACTTCCTCATACCTGAGTTAATTGCAACTGTGGAGAAGGTGGCGCGTCATTCCCGCAGTATTTATCTTCTTGGTTAATTGGGGGCTAGATGAACGATCAACGACAGAAAGAGCAGCATTCCGCAGCGCGCGATCAGGACATCCGGGCCGCACTGGATCGGCATTGGGCGGCGTCTGATGCCAACGACGTTCAAACGGAGCACCTCATCTATCACGAGGACGCGGTACTCGATTATCCCCAGTCAGGCGAGCGAACCCGCGGTCGAAGCAACATACAGAATCAACGGGCGAGTCAGCCGAACAAGAAGCGGTTCACCGTCCGGCGAATCATTGGCGGCGGTGACCTGTGGGTCACCGAACTCACCCTGACCTATGACGACAAGCCGTTTTACACCGTGAGCATCATGGAGTTCAGGGACGAGAAGGTTGCGCGCGAGACCCAGTATTTCGCGGATGCCTTCGCGGCCCCTACGTGGCGCGCTCAATGGGTCGAACGGATGGACAGATAGTCCAGCGGCGCTGGGATTCGCAACCCGATGTCGGGGTTTGCAACGTGATTGTCGAGGCTGCCCGGGGACGGCGGAGGGACAAAAGATGGATTGGAAACGGCTGGTGCAGTTTGCGCTGCAGGGGAGCAGCGATTTCGAACAATATGCCATCTTGCTGATACGCCTGTCGCTTGGGCTGTTCTTTGCAATTTCGGGGGCAAACAAGTTGTTTGTGGCAGCCGGCAGAAAACGTATCTATGAAACGCTCGTTGAGGCCAAAGTCCCTTTTCCCCGCGCCATGGCGTATTTCGTGTCGGGGGTCGAGTTCGTTTGCGGATGCTTGCTGGTCGTGGGGTTTCTTTCGGGCCCGGCCTGCGTCGCCCTGTTGGTCGACATGATTGTCGCCATCCTGACCAGCACGCTGTCCAGCATCCCGAAGGAACTTTCGCCTGTTAACTGGCTCGACGATTTTCTCTACCTTCCGGAAGTCTTGTATGCACTCTTCTTTGTCTGGCTTATCTGCTCCGGCCCGGGAAAATTCAGCGTCGATCACTGGCTTGCCGGTGCGTTACCGAGATGATCGACGAAGCATCTCGCAACAAATTCACGGTCGTGGTCGTTCCATGACGACCGGGCACCCCCAGATGCGCGACGTAAACTGTCTATGTTTTGGCCAGAGTGCCTGGTCTGACCTTGTACTGATTGGCCAACCGGTCCAGCTCCTGATCAGCAGCCTCGATCATCTTCTCGGCGCTTTGCTCGGAGATGAGGCCTTCATGTACCGCCTGCTCAATTGCGCTTTTCTTGGCGGCGATAAGTTTCGTCTTGGCAGCTTTCACCTCGGAGAGGACCGGCGCCGTGCCGCCACCATACAAGTCGGATACCCGCCGTTCTGCACTCTCGAGTTCCTGCTGGACTTCCTGGCGAAGCTCATTGTAGGTCGGCCCCGATACCAGATGATTCTCCAGCAACTTGTCGAGCTCCGACCGTGCCGAAGAAACCGCGATTTGCTGCACCCGCGCCAGCTCGTAAAGCTCTTCGCTCGCGCTGCTCATCCCGAGCACCCGCAGCAAGGGCTTGATCGCCAATCCCTGGACCACAATCGTGAAGGCAACCACACCGAAGGTCATGGCAAGGATCTGTTCGCGATCAGGAAATGACCGCGCGAGACTCAACGCCAGGGCCAGCGCCAGCGCACCACGAATCCCTCCTGCTACTAAGATGTGCTGCCAGCTCGAAGAAATCTTCTGTCTGCGAAGGTTGCTGAAAGGCACCAGCCCGTAAACCGACAAGACTCGCCCTAAAACTACGGTGGTGATCGCCAGCAGGGTCGGACGCCAGTCGCGCAACAGCGTCCCCACCCGAACCTGCAGCCCAATCAAAAGGAACACCAGCGAATTCACGATGAAAGACAGATACTCCCAGAAAGACCACAGCGCGATGCGGGTCCGCGGGCGCATACCCGTTCGGACCCCCAGCGAGCCGAATGTCACACCCGCAGCCACGGTGGCGATCACGCCGGAAAGATGCAGGGTCTGAGCGGCCAGGTAGGAGCCATAGGCCAGAACCGTGGTAAGGGTGATTTCGATCGCCGGGTCTTCGATCCGTTGCGTGAACTTAGTTACGGCGTAACCAAGGCCCGCGCCCACTGCCGCGCCGCCGCAGACTTCCACCAGGAAGGTTTGCACTCCGCTTCGTATGCTGAGGCTGCCGGAGATGACGCCTGCTGCCAGGACCGTGAACAAGGCTGCCGCCGTCCCGTCATTGAACAGACTCTCTCCTTCCACGATGACGGAGAGCCGTTTGGGAACTTCCATCTCTTTGAAGATCGATAAGACCGAAATGGGGTCGGTCGCAGCCGTAATGGCGCCAAACACCAGGGCCACCAGCAGCGGCAGGCCCAACAACCAGTGAGCGGCGAATCCGGTCACGAGAGTTGCGGCCAAAACTCCGACGGTGGCCAGCAGCGCAATGGGAAGAGCATTTGCCCGGAGCTGACGCACCTCCAGCTTGAGGCTGCCATCAAACAGCAGTGCAGGAAGAAAAATCACCAGAACGATGTTGGGCGTCAGCCAGTCCGGCTGGTTCTTGACCAGGCTCGCCACGATCGGCAGATGCACCGTGCCCAATACGAGTCCGCCGATCACGAGTGCGACGGTATAAGGAATTCTTATCCGGGCGGCAATGACTCCAATCACCGAGGCCGCAATCAACAGCCATATAAGGAACTCAATTGCGAAATTGGTGGTCATCGTTCCTGTTTGATGTTCGCCCGAGGCATGCGTAGCTTAAAAGCTTGAGGCAGCAAAGCGAGCGCAGGCGGCGAAGGCAGGATTTCCGCCGCATTATTTCCTGGATCGCCGGTCGATCCAATTCTACCTGGCGCCTTTATTGCCGCGGATTTGGACTAGGGATGGCGTGCGCTGATCTTCCGGATGAGCAGCTCTGCTCCCGTGCTCCGCTGAACCCTTTCAACCAGCGAGTGCCGACGCGAAGTTCCGCCTTCCGTGCAGCGCTGGTCTTCGGGCCTTGGCAGCCGGGGAGTACCGCTCACACGAGCAAGTCTTCAATCTTTACCGGCAGTTCCCGCACCCGGATACCCGTTGCATGGTGCACGGCCTCGGTGATCGCTGCGGCGATGCCGGCGAGCCCGATCTCTCCGATGCCGCGAGCCCCAATCTCATTGATCTCCTTGTCGGGATAGTCAAGGAAGTAGACTTCGATTGCAGGAGCGTCCGCATTCACCGCGACCAGATAGTCGGCGAGACTGCTGTTGATTGGCGCGCCGCTTTGCGGATCGTATTCCGTGCGCTCCAGCAGCGCCATGCCGATGCCCATCACAACTGCCCCCTGAATCTGGTTGCGGCCGGCCAAGGTGTTGATGATCGTGCCGGCATCGATGACGCTTACCACTCGACTGACCCGCAAGCGTGCGATCTCCGCTTGCCACGTGACTTCGACGAAATGACATCCAAAGGACTGGGTCGATAACTTCGCCTCGGGATCCCCAAACAGCGCCGGAGATGAAGCGTTGCCGGTAACCATACGGAGGTTGGCGCGCTGCAGCAGTTCGGAGAAGGGCAGCCCTTTCGCATTACCGTCATCCTTAAGGAACAGTGCCCCGTTATCGAAGCCCACTTCCTCGGGCTTGCGATTCACGAACGGGGATCCCGGCGTGAAAACAGCAACCGTCTTGAGCGACTCGATAGCCTGGTCAGCCGCACCAAATACCGCGTTTACTATGGAAGGTGTAGCCAGCGAGCCGCCCGAGATCGGGCCTTCGGGAAACGAAGTATCGCCGAGCTGGACTTCCACTTTGTCCAGCGGAACCCCGGTTCTGGCTGATGCGAGCTGTGCGAAGTTGGTGTAGGTACCGGTGCCGATGTCCTGCGTGGCGCTGGCCACGCGGCAGGAGCCGTCGTCACGCAGCTGAACGCTTACCGCGGCAGGGAAGCGACCCGCAATCCACGAGCACCCGGCCATTCCCCAGCCAAGAGTCAAGCCATCGTGCTTCATCGAGCCGACGGCAGGATTGCGCTTGGACCAGCCGAACTTTTCCGCCCCCCGTTGAAAACATTCGAGCAAATGCCGCGATGAAAATGGAATCCCCTTGCCTTCATCGATCTTCGGCTCGTTGATCACGCGAAGTTCAACCGGATCCATCTTCAACTCATGGGCCAGTTCGTTCATCGCGGACTCGGTGGCATAGAGGCCGGGGACTCGGCCCGGACCACGCATGTCGGCCCCGGCGCCAATGTTTCGCTTGGCGCGGCCAAAAGTCACGCGCAGATTGGGCACGCTGTACTGCAACGCCGTGGCCTCGCCGCAGCCTTCATGATGGGCGTCCAGCATCGACCGGGTGTAGATGTAATCGTGCTGCAGCGAAAGCAGCTTCCCCTCCCTGGTTGCGCCCAGACGCACGCGCTGCTGAGTGCGCGGCCGGTGTCCCACAGCGTGGAACATCATTTTGCGGGCGAGGACGAGTCGCACCGGTGCACCTGTTTGTCGCGCAGCCGCTGCCGCCAGGGGACAGAGTGTCCACGGCCACAGCTTGCTGCCAAACCCCGACCCCACGAACTTCGTGATCACGCGCACGTTTTCGACCGGCAGGCCGAACATCTGCGCCAGGACGCCGCGCAGATTCACCACGCCCTGCGAGGACTCGTACAACGTCAGGTTTGATCCTTCCCAAATCGCTGTGGTCGAATGCGGCTCCATCGGGTTGTGCTTCTCAAATGGCGTGACATAAGTGTGGTCCACCTTGACCGGCGCACTGGCGAAAGCCGACTCAGGATCGCCGCGTTCACTCTCGACACGCTTCATCGGTCCGAAGGTGGTCATGACTTCGTCGGGCTCGTCGTCCGCCGTCAGCGGCAGTTCGACGTTCGGCTCTTCGGCGGTGTAGATGGCGTCAACCGCATCGGCAGCGGCTTTGGCAGTTTCAAACGTCTCCGCCACAGCGAGCGCGACGTACTGGCCGTAGTAACGAATGACATCGTCTTCGAACGGCGGCCGCCGCTCTTCGCAGATTCCGGAGAAACCCGGGCCTGGAATGGAACGAAAAATTTTGCCGATATTGCCGCGATGCAGGATGGCACGTACGCCGGGCATGGTCTCAGCCGCGCTGGTATCGAGCCGGTCGATCTTCCCTTTCGCGATCGTGGCTCCGACCGGCACCGCATACAGCATCCCGGGAAAATGGAAATCGGAGGTGTACTGTGCAACGCCGGTGACTTTTTGCGGTCCGTCAACGCGAACCGTGTCGCGGCCAATGAGTGATCCTTGCTGTTGCGTCGACATGCTCGTTCTCCCTCGGCTCGCTCAGCCGTTCACCGCCGTTTGCAGCGCGTGCACCAGGCAGCGCTTTGCCAGTTCGATCTTGAATTCGTTTTCGCTCTGCGGCCTGGCATCGCGGAGCGCGGCTTCAGCGGCCTGACGAAAACTGTCGGCATTCGCA
>Ga0335073_10010978_pt1 | contig 12738 bp, 14 predicted proteins | sample Lox_Sample_22_FD_207093 | JGI IMG/M metagenome (GOLD analysis project Ga0335073, IMG submission 207093) | Soil microbial communities from Loxahatchee National Wildlife Refuge, Florida, United States - Lox_Sample_2.2 | ecosystem: Environmental > Terrestrial > Soil > Wetlands | place: USA...
TGACAGCCGCGTACGCGCTCTCGAAACTGCGGCCCTTCCTCGGGAACGCGATTCTCTTCTTGATGCTCGCCACCCTGATGATCCCGGCCACCGTGCTGGTCATTCCGCAGTACGTGACCATGGCTGCGGAGCCCATCGTGCACTGGAACCTGATCGGGAGCCCGTGGGCGATCTGGCTGCCGTCCGCCGCTAACGCCTTCAACATCTTCCTGCTCAAGCGGTTCTTCGACTCGATCCCGACCGACTACATCGATGCAGCTCAGATTGACGGCGCGTCCCGGATCCGGATCCTGTGGCGGATCGTGCTGCCCATGTCCCGGCCGATCATCGGTGTCGTGTCGATCTTCGGGCTGGTCGCGGTGTGGAAGGACTTCCTCTGGCCGCTCCTGGCTGAGTACGGCTACACCCCGACCAGGGAGACCCTCAACGTCGGAATCTGGCAGGCATCCAACGGCGCCACAACGCAGAACCTGATCATTGCCGCGTCTGCGATGGCAGCGATCCCGACGATCGTTTTCTTCCTGATCTTCCAGCGCAACATCATGGCCGGCCTGACCTCGGGTGGCATCCGGGGCTGACTACCAACGAGCCGCCGCCTCGCCGCAGACCGTTCGCTCCGTCGCCGCCGGTCGGCGGCACCGTGCCCAGATACTGGAGAAAGCAGGTTCACCGTGCACGAACTCGGATCCCGCGGGCCATCCGCGCCAGGGGACTCCTGGTGGCGCAGCGCCGCCATCTACCAGCTGTACGTGCGCAGTTTCGCGGACGGCAACGGGGACGGGATCGGCGATCTCGCCGGAGTGCGGACACGGCTGAGCTACCTCGCCGGCCTGGGTATCGACGCCATCTGGTTGAACCCGTGGTACCCGTCGCCGATGTCCGATGCCGGCTACGACATCTCCGACTACCGCAGCATCGACCCGGTCTTCGGCACGCTCGCGGACGCTGACGCGCTCATCGCCGAAGCGCACGCGGCAGGCATCCGGATCATCATCGACGTGGTCCCGAACCATTGCTCCGACCAGCATCCGTGGTTCCAGGCTGCGCTGTCAGCGGCTCCTGGATCCGCCGAGCGGGCCAGGTTCTGGTTCCGCCCAGGCCGCGGCCGGGACGGCGAGCTTCCCCCGAACGGCTGGCAGTCCATCTTCGGCGGCCCTGCGTGGACTCGCGTCACCGAGCGTGACGGGCGGCCGGGTGAGTGGTACCTGCATCTGTTCGCGCCGGAGCAGCCCGACTTCAACTGGGCGAACCCGGACGTCCGGGCTGAGTTCGAGGAGGTGCTGCGGTTCTGGTTCGAGCGCGGCGCCGACGGCATCAGGATCGACTCGGCGGCCTTGATCTCCAAGGACGCGTCCCTGCCGGAGGTGAGCATCGACGCACCGCCAGGACCGCATCATCCGTATGCAGATCGCGACGACGTGCACGAGGTGTACCGCCAGTGGCGGGCCGTCGCTGACGAGTATCCGGGCAGGGTCCTGATCGGGGAGATCTGGATTCCGGACGCGGTCCGGCTCGCCCGGTACGTCAGTCCGGGGGAGCTGCACACCGTTTTCAACTTCCCGTACCTGAGCTGCCCCTGGAGTGCCCCCGCGCTGCGCGAGGTCATCGACAGCACGCTGGCCCTGAACGGGCCGGTCGGCGCCCCGGCGACCTGGGTGCTGTCCAACCATGATGTGGACCGCATCGTGTCGAGGTACGGCAGGACCGACACGTCCTTCAACCTGCAGCAGCGCGCGTACTTTCACAGCCTTCCTGTCGATCTCCAACTCGGCACCCGGCGAGCAAGGGCCGCGGCGCTGCTCACGCTGGCCCTGCCAGGGTCGGTCTACGTCTACCAGGGCGAGGAGATCGGCCTGTGGGAAGTGCAGGACATCCCCGACGAGCTGCGCCAGGATCCCATCTGGCGCCGAACTCGCGGCGCCGACCCGGGCCGGGACGGCAGCCGCGTACCGCTGCCATGGTCAGGCCAGGAGCCGCCGTTCGGTTTCTCCCCGCCCGGCGCGGCCGGCGAGCCGTGGCTGCGCCAGCCCAAGGAGTGGCGGGAGCTGACTGTCGAGGCCGAGAACGGTGAAGCGGGGTCGATGCTCGAGCTGTACCGCGGTGCGTTGCGCCTCCGGCGAGCCGAGCCTGCGCTTGGCGACGGCTCGATGACGTGGCTGCCCTCGGCCGAGGGGGTGCTGGCCTTCGATCGCGGCGCCAGCGTGCGCTGCGTCTCGAACCTGTCCGCCGCTTCGGTCGGGCTGCCCAGTCACCGCGCAGTGATACTGGCCAGTGACCCGCTCGATGGCGGCATGCTGCCGCCGGACACCACGGTCTGGCTGCGGACAGAACTGCAGGACTGACTCCAGCCGCACCGGCACCTGCTCACCGTCACCGTCCGCATGCAGGTCCGCCACGGTGGCCTCGAGCCGCCGCAGCCGTGGGTTATGGCCCGCCAGTTTGGAATTAGTCACGGCCGTTCCTGGCGGTCGATCTCGCTCGGCGGCAGCGCGGAGTCTCCCGCATCTCCCGCCGGCGGCGCGATCGTGGGCTGGGATCTGTCCCGCCTGGCCCAGTAGCGCAGCCAGAGCAGGCCGAAAACGGGAAGGACAAGCGGGACGAAGCCGTAGCCGATGCCGTAGTCGGACCACACGGTGGCGTCGGGGAAAGAGGCCGGGTCGAGGACGCTCCAGGTCCCGACCGCCACCACGCCGATGAACTCGATCGAGCATGACACGACGCAGATACGGCGTGCGGTCCGGCTGCCGGCGGTGAGGGTGACCGTGGCGATGATGTAGACCACGCCTGCGAAGGCCGACAGCACGTAGGCGACCGGGGCGTGGTGGAACTTCGTGGCGATCTGCACAGCGGCCCGCGAGGAAGCTGCGAGCGCGAAGAGACCGTAGATGGCGACCAGCAGCCGGCCCGGGCCGGTCCTGGTCGACGTCGGCTGCGATGCCGAGAGCTCGGGTGCTGCCTTCGGCTCAGACATGGATAACCGGCCAGATCTGATGCAGCCGGACCATCAGCACGGCCGCGACGAGCCCGGCCACCGCGGCTACCGCCGGCCCCCATCGTGACCGTTCCAGCGCCCCCCAGAACGCGGCGGCCACCGGGATCAGCGGGATCCCGATCAGGTACCCGATGAGCACCGGGAGGTCGGCCGGGTGTCCGCCGCCGGCCAGCCGGGCCACGATCATGCCGACCAGGACGAGAAGCAGGATCTCAAGCACGCCAAGCGCACCGAGCAAGATGGCGCCCATTCGCTGGTTGAAGGCGGTCAGCAGCACCGCGTACACAGCGAGGGCGAGACCCGCGATGATGATCGTCGTGGGAAGAGCACCGTTCACGGCCGCAAATTTACTACGTTTCGTAGTACCTGGCGCCAGGCTGATGGCGCGGGCTCACGGCCGGATGGCGCCGAATCCGTGCATGTGTGGCTAGGGTCGTGACCCGTGGACCGGATCGCGATCGTCGGCTGCGGGGGAAGCGGCAAGTCCTGCCTGGCCCGATCCCTCGGCAGCCTGCTCGGCGTCACGCCCGTCCACCTGGACGGCCTGTACTACGACCCAGACTGGAGACCGCTGGACCGGGAGCTGTTCGCCGCCCTGCAGCGCGACCTGGTGACCGCGCCGCGATGGATCATCGACGGCAACTACGCATCCAGCCTCCCGATCCGGCTCCAGGCGGCAGACACGGTGATCTTCTTAGACCTGCCCAGCTGGACCTGCCTCTACGGGGTCGCGAGGCGCCGGATGCGCTACGGAGGAGGCCGGCACAAAGACTTCGGTGTCTACGACCGCGTCAGCTGGGACGTCGTCCGGTACATCCTCGGCTACCGCCGCCGAATGGCGCCGCGGGTCCGGGGGCTGATCGCCGATCACGCCGGGAACGCGGAGGTCGTCGTGCTGCGCAGCCGCCGCGCCACCCGCGACTACGTTGCCGTCGTGACGGCGCAGGCTGCGGATTCCGCGCGGACCACCGCTGCCAATGAGCACCAAGGGTAAGCCAGCAGAGGCGTCCCGAGCCGCCCCGCTTGCGATAACTCTGGGTGATTCCTTGACTGCAAATGATCAATTCGGCTGGGCTCGCCGCGCGGGATGTGGTCGGCTTTGCGTTGGGACAGGTGTGGTCATACCTGCGCGCGCAAGGGGTGTTATCTGTGGGCGAGGAGACGGATCCGGACCTGCTCCCGGACGCGGAACGTGACTCGCCTCCGGCGAAGGGCACGCCACCTGGCGAGCTTCCCAAACGCCAGCCGAGATTAGGCCCGGGGCGCATAGCGCATCCACTGCCTGATCTCTCCGAGCAGGATGCGGCGAAGATGGCGCGCATGCTCGCAGACGAGCGCGCCAAACTGGAGGACGAATCGGCCATCGGTGCTCCCGATGAGCCTGCTCTGTTCGGCCAGCCCTCAGCGGCGGCGCACGCCTTCCTTCCGGAGCAGCGGCGGCCCGAGTTAAGAGCCGGTAACCCGTCGGCGGTGCCCCCCTGGAGCCGGGCGGCCGGGCCGGCCTGGCCTGCCCTCGGGGCCATCGTGGGCCTGCAATCCGGCGAGCGGGCCGGTGCCCTCGGCCTGATGTCCCTTGCTGCGGGCTTGTCACCCGGACCGGCCGTGGAAACGCGAGACGAGGCGGGCGCACCCGGAACCGATTTGGTGCCGCCAGAACAAGCGCCCGCCGATGTCGGGTCCGGTGACGAGGAGCCTCGCCATGTTGTGCGGGCCCTTGGCGGCGCGGCGCCCATCGCGGTCGCCAGTGCGGCGGACGCGTCCGCGGACCCCGCGATTGCGGCCGTGCAGGAGACGTTCGCGATCGTGGGTGCTGCGGGGGACGATACGGCCGCCTACTTCTACGGCTGGCTGTTCACCGGTCATCCCGAGCTTCGCGCGCTGTTCCCGACCGCGATGAACGAGCAGCGGGACCGCCTGTTGCGGGCGCTCGGCAGGATCGTTGCGAGCCTGAGCTCCCCGGACGAGCTGGCGGTCTACCTCGCGCAGCTCGGCAGGGATCATCGCAAGTACGCCGTGGAGCGCGAGATGTACGACGCGGTCGGGACTGCGCTCCTGGCCACGCTGCGGGCGTTCGCCGGGCCTGCGTTCACGCCGGCCGCCGAGGAGGCGTGGGCGCAGGCGTACAAGGTGGCGTCGTCGCTGATGATCGCCGCTGCCGACGAGGACAGCCTGACCTCGCCGCCGTTCTGGAACGGTGAGGTAGTCAGCAACGAGCAGCGCAGGCCAGGGCTGTCCATCCTGACGGTGGCAACGTATCTGCCGCTGCCCTATGAACCGGGCCAGCACGTCACCGTGCAGACGCCCCGATGGCCGAAGGTCTGGCGGTCCTACTCGGTGGCGTGCCGGCCGCGCGAGGACGGCCTGATGACCTTCCACGTCAGGGCCGTCCCCGGCGGCTGGGTCAGCAACTCGCTGGTTTACCACGCCGAGCCGGGCACCGAACTCATCCTCGGTCCCGCTCTCGGCACGATGACGCTGGGCCGAGCCGGCCATAGGGACCTGCTCTGCATCGCAGGCGGCACCGGCCTGGCGCCCATCAAGGCCATCGTCGAGCAGGTGATCAGGGAGTCAGCAGACTGTCCGCGGCAGATCCACCTGTTCTACGGCGCCCGGACCAGAGAGGATCTGTACGACCTGCCGGAGCTATGGCGCCTCGCCGACGCCTACCAGGGCTTCCGCCTCACGCCGGTGACCTCGGACGACCCGGCCTTTGAGGGGATGCAGGGCAACGTGGGCCGGGTGGCCGTGCGCTACATGCCGCCCCGGGATTGCGAGGCCTACGTCGCCGGGCCGCCCGCGATGGTCCGGGAAACCGTCGAGGTGCTGGCGAAATCGGGCCTGCCACATCAGCGGATCCACTATGACGAGGCGCTGCTCGCCGACGGCCAGCAGCCAGGCGGGGGAGAGCCCCAAAGTGACATTACCCCATCGGGTAGTACCCTGAAAGGGTCTTAACAATAGCTGAGAGGGCTTGGGGCGATGACAGCAGAGATCATCGAGCTGGATGACCGGGGCCGGGCGCCACTGCGGAAATATGCGCGTCCGAAGGGGCGCTACCTGGTGGAAGTCGATGAAGAAGGTGTCATCCATCTATATCCAGCTGCGGTGATGACCGAGCTGGAAGTTGCGATGTGGCGCCACCGGCCGGAAGACGCGGCCCGAGTCGACGCAAGTCTCGCGAATCCCGGTCAGCTCGTTGAGCTGACCAAGGAAGAGTTGTGACGCGGAGGCTCGCCTTCGAGCCGACAGCGCGGGAGAGATTCCTGGCGCTGCGCAAAGACCGGGAAAGCGCCCTTTACCTGGCCGTCAAGGAAGTGCTCAGCGAGTTGCTGGAGAACCCAGGGAGCCGTCAGCTGCGCCAGGCGCGGTACCGCCCCGACACCTGGGCTGTGCCGGTGCGGTGCGGTGACGTTCGTTGGCTTGTCTTGTGGCGGCCGTCAGACGACGATCCCGATCTCATCGAAGTGCACTATGTTGGCCCGGCTCCCGGAGAACGGTAGCTGTGTCCCGTAGGGACTCTGCCTGCCCGCGTCAAACCGGCGGGGCACAATGCATGCTGGCTCCCTGAGAACATAGCCCCCGAGAAGGCGGATGAAGTGGTGACAGCGCCCGTTCCGGCACCTGCCCAGTCGATCGACCGGAAGATCGCCGAGGAACTCGGCGTGCGTGAGCGGCAGGTGACGTCGGCCGTCGAGCTGCTGGACGGCGGTGCCACCGTGCCGTTCATCGCCCGCTACCGCAAGGAGGCGACCGGTGCGCTCGACGACGCCCAGTTGCGCACGCTCGAGGAGCGCCTCCGGTACCTGCGGGAACTGGAGGAGCGGCGCGCGGTCATCCTGGAATCGGTGCGCTCGCAGGGCAAGCTGGATGAGGCGCTCGAGGCGCAGATCATGGCGGCCGATTCCAAGGCGCGGCTGGAGGACATCTACCTCCCCTACAAGCCGAAGCGCCGGACCAAGGCCCAGATCGCACGCGAGGCCGGGCTCGAGCCGCTGGCCGACGGCCTGCTCGCCGACCCCGGGCTCGACCCGCAGGCGGCGGCCGTGCCGTACGTGGACGCCGCGAAGGGTGTGGCCGACGTGGCCGCCGCCCTGGACGGGGCGCGCGCGATCCTGTCCGAGCGGTTCGCCGAGGACGCCGACCTGATCGGCGTGCTCAGAGAGCGGATGTGGTCGCGCGGCCAGATCGTCTCGCGGGTTCGGGAGGGCAAGCAGGAGGCCGGCGCCAAGTTCGCCGACTACTTCGAGTTCGCCGAGCCGTTCACCCGGCTGCGCTCGCACCGGATCCTGGCCATGTTCCGGGGCGAGAACGAGGAGGTCCTCGACCTCGATCTGGAACCGGGGGAGGTGGTGCCGGACGCCCCGGCGCCGGCCGCCACGGGCGGCGCGTTCAACGACTACGAGGCGCTGATCGCGGAGCAGTTCGGCATCGCAGATGCCGGCCGGACCGGGCCCGGCGCCCGCTGGCTCGCTGACACCGTCCGCTGGGCATGGCGAACCCGCATCCAGGTCCGTCTCGGCGTGGACCTGCGGATGCGGCTGTGGCAGAGCGCCGAAGAGGACGCGGTCGGCGTGTTCGCCGCCAACCTGCGCGACCTGCTGCTGGCCGCGCCCGCTGGGGCGCGGGCCACGATGGGCCTCGATCCGGGGTTCCGGACCGGCGTGAAGGTGGCCGTGGTCGACGCCACCGGCAAGGTGGTCGCGACGGAGACGATCTACCCGCACGAGCTGAGGCGGTCGGCGCAGGCCTCCGGGCGGCCGTCGGCGCCGGGAACGGGCTGGGCGGCGTCGCTCGCCGTTCTCGGCCGGCTGGCAGCGGCTCACAAGGTCGAGCTCATCGCGATCGGCAACGGCACCGCGTCCCGGGAGACCGACCGGCTCGCCGCAGAGCTCCTGCGGGCACATCCAGAGCTGACGCTGACCAAGATTGTGGTCTCCGAGGCCGGGGCCTCGGTGTACTCGGCGTCCGAGTACGCATCGCGGGAGCTACCGGGCATGGACGTCTCGCTGCGCGGCGCGGTGTCCATCGCCCGCCGGCTGCAGGATCCGCTTGCCGAGCTGGTCAAGATCGACCCGAAGTCCATCGGGGTCGGCCAGTACCAGCACGACGTGTCCGAGGCGAAGCTCTCGCTCTCGCTGGACGCCGTGGTCGAGGACTGCGTGAACGCGGTCGGCGTGGACGTGAACACGGCGTCCGTGCCGCTGCTCGCGCGGGTGTCCGGCATCGGCGAAGGGCTGGCGGGGACCATCGTCGCGCACCGGGATTCCGCCGGGCCGTTCCGCAGCCGCGCGGCTCTCACCAAGGTTCCCAGGCTGGGCCCGAAGGCTTTCGAGCAGTGCGCCGGCTTCCTGCGCATCAACGGGGGTGACGACCCGCTGGACGCCTCGAGCGTGCACCCAGAGGCGTACCCGGTGGTCCGCCGCATCCTGGCGGCGGCCGGGACGACGATGCCGGAGCTGATCGGGAACACCGCGGTCCTGCGTTCCGTGCGGCCCGAGGAGTTCATCGATGAGCGCTTCGGCCTGCCGACCGTCACCGACATCCTCGGCGAGCTGGAGAAGCCCGGCCGTGACCCGCGCCCGGCGTTCACGACCGCGGCGTTTGCCGAGAACGTGCAGACGCTCGAGGACCTGGCACCCGGCATGATCCTGGAGGGCGTCGTCACCAACGTCGCGGCGTTCGGCGCGTTCGTCGACGTCGGCGTGCACCAGGACGGCCTCGTGCACGTCTCGGCGATGTCCCGGGCCTTCGTCTCCGATCCGCGCGAGGTTGTCAGGTCCGGCGACGTCGTCCGGGTCAAGGTCCTCGGTGTCGACGTCGCCCGCAAGCGGATCTCGCTCACGCTGCGCCTCGATGACGAGCCCGGCGACGGCGGCCGGGACGCCCGCCCGGCGAAGGCAGCACACCGGCCGGGGCCCGCACGGCCGACGGGGCCGGGCCGCGGCGGGGCATCGAAGGACCGCGGCCGTGACCGGGGCACCCAGGGCGGCGAGGGCGCGATGGCCGAGGCACTCCGCCGCGCGGGGCTGGCCGGCGGCAACCGCGAAGATCGCCGCCCCCGGTAGCGTCGCGGCCCCGCCAGCCTCTGGCGTTCCGGATCAGCGCGGCAGCGGCTTCTCCATGTAGATGCGGCGGTAGCCGTCCTCGGCGCGGCGGTCGACCTCGGTGTAGCCGAGGCGGGCATAGATGGCCTGGTTCTCGGTCATCGCCTCGTGGGTCACCAGCGCCATCCGGGCGAACCCGCGGCGGGCGGCCTCCTGCTCGGCGAACTCCATCAGGGCGCGGCCAAGCCCGCGGCCCTGGGCGTCGGGATGAATGGCGACGTTCTCGACGAGCAGGTGTCCCTCGCGGGGGTACAGGGTCAGCACGGCCATGACAGGGGAGCCGGCGACCCAGGTCGTGCCGTCCTCGACGGACGGCCCGTAGTAGCGCAAAGTGGGCGCGGGCTGCTTGTCCATCCGGGTCAGGTACTTGGCATAGGCGGCGGCGATGATCGCCTTGATCGCCGGCAGATCGGCGGCGGTCGCGCGACGGAGCCCGGACGGCCCGGACGCATCGGGTGAGGCAGGCACACGCCGACCTTACAAGCCGGGCGGATCGATGACGGTCACGCCCATCACGGCCACGCCCATCACGGCTACGGCCATCACGGCCAGGGCCGGACGGACACATTCCGTGCCAGCGCCAGCGCCGCCGTCAGCCCGGGGGAGCTGCCGGTTCTGCCGATGCCCTGGGTCGATGCCGCGCCCGTCGCGCAGCCGAGCGCCAGCGCCTCCGGCGGGTCGTCGCCCCGCAACAGCCCGGCGAGCAGGCCCGCGTTGAAGCAGTGACCAGCGCCGGCATCACCCGCCGGGACTTCAGGCTGACGAACCGCCAGGTCATCCGCGTCGACCAGGACGCGATCGACGCGTCGCGGATCGCCGTCACCGGCACGCCGGGACGGAAGACGGAGGGTGAGCAGGTGTTCGCCAAGGTGGACCGGCGCGGCGACGGGATCGTGGGCCTGTTCAACACCACGACCGCGCTGCACCGGTCACGATGTCGACGACTGCCGCGGCGATCGGCCTGCCGCCCCACCCGCACGGTTGCCTAGTGGAGAGCTGGGCGCCATTCCTATCTATTCACTAGAGTTTATTGACGAGGCATTTATTCGATGCTCAGCTGAAGGTGGGCATATCGGCCTCGTCCGTGGCCCGGAAATGACGCTGGTGATGGGAGAAAGCAGGAGTGCGCAGCCATGACACAGACCGGTGAAACCACCCCAGCGGTCGGCCCGCCCCGCGCGGCGGAGATCGAGATTCACTCCATTCAGCCCATCCCCGACGGCGACCGTCACGGCACCGTCGGGCAGCAGTGGCGGCTTTGGTACGCGTGCAACGCGAACTTCTTCTGCATCGTCCTCGGTTCGTTCGCCGTCCTGCTCGGCCTGAACCTGTTCTGGGCCATCGTCGCCATCGTGGTCGGGTCGGTGATCGGCGGGGTGCTCACCGGCTTGCATGGCGTGCAGGGCCCGCGTCTCGGCGTCCCGCAGATGATCCAGTCCCGGGGGCAGTTCGGGTTCTACTTCGGAGTGGTCCTGTTCCTGATGGGGATCCTGCTGGATGTCGGGTACATGGGCGGTGGCCTGGTCGTTGGCGCCCAGTCCCTTCAGGGGGTCATCCCCGGACTGCCGGTCCAGGCCTGGATCGCGATCTTCGCCGTGCCGTGCGTGGTCCTCGCAGTCTGGGGTTACCGGCTGATCCACGCGGTTCAGCCGTACCTGGTGGTGATCATGACTGGTGTCTGGATCGCCATGCTGGGCCTGGTCATCGCGTCAGGCGATCATCTCGCCAAGGGGATGGGTGGCGTGCATCTGGACAGCTTCCCGGTCTTCCTCGTCGTGGTCGGGCTGTTCTTCATGAACCAGCTCAGCTGGGCCATCTACGTCTCGGACTACTCCCGGTACATGCCCAGGGACACGTCCGGGTCGCGGATCTTCACCGCGGTGGCCGTCGGCTCCACCGTGTCCACCGTGGCGTTCTGCGCGCTGGGTGCGTGGGTCACCGCCATCGCGCCGACCGCGGCATCCCCGGTGACCGTGATCGCGAGCGTCGCGGGCAAGTGGGTGCTGTGGTTCTCGGCGCTGTCCCTGATCGCCGGGGCGGCGATGAACGCCTACACCGGCATGCTGTCCTGGGAGTCGGTGCGGTCGACCTGGCAGCAGGTGAAGCTGTCCCGCCTCGCCCGCGTGGTCGGGGTGCTGCTGGTCTCCGCCGTGGCGCTGGTGCTGGCGCTGCTGGGCTGGAAATCCTTCGTGACCACGTTCAGCAACTTCCTCAGCGTCCTGCTGTTCGTGTTCGTGCCGTGGTCCCTGATCAACCTGGTCGACTTCTACCTGGTGCAGCGCGAGCACTACGACGTCGCCTCGTTCTACAGCCCGCGCGGCATCTACGGAGGCTGGCGGTGGGTCGCGGTCATCCCCTACCTCGTCGCGGTCGGCCTCGAGCTGCTGTTCGTCGACCAGGTCGACCTCAAGGGCCCGCTGGTGAATGCCCTCGGCGGCGCCGACATCTCCTGGATCGTGGGCGGCGTGGTCGCTGCCGTCGGCTACCTGATAGCGGTCCGCATCGCGGGCCGCGGCGCGGAGGTCTCCACGGACCAGCTGACGGGGGTGAGCGGGTAGCTCGGCGGGCACAGCGCAGGGCAGGGCCGGGAGCCCGGGGGCCTGGGAGCGCACCTCGCGGCGGCCGCGAACGCCGGGCACCGGGAATTCCTCGCCGGGGGCCCGCGGCCATGGGCATGACCACCGGCCGGTTCGCCGAGCCGGACGAGGTCGCCCAGCTCATCGCGTTCCTCGCCTCGCCCCAGGCCGGCAGCATCACCGGCGCCGACTTCCTCATTGACGGCGGCCTGGTGAAGACCGCCTGACGATGAGCCGTCCAGCTACGCGGCGAGCAGGCGCTCGAAGAAGGAACGGTACCGGCGCAGGCCATCCCTCAGGTCCTCGGTGGATACCTCACCACCGCCGGCCCACCGGTTCTCGAGCTGATCGCGTTCGCTAGCGAACATCTGGGCCAGACGCTGCATGAGGTCCGCTACGAGGGCGTCGGCGTCCTGGACCGCCTTTCTTGGCTCGTCCACGAACTCCGCCTGGATGTCCTTCCACCGCGCCCGCATGCTCCGCATCTCATCGCCTTCGAGCAGCTGCGCGGGAGCCCGGCCGCCCGTGTCCTGTGCCGTTTCAGAGTTCGTCATGGTGGACCCGGCTACCCAGCCACCATGGTTCAAACGCCCGGGGGGCCGGTCCAGGTCAGGTCGGCGAGGTTGACCACGATCGCTTCCTGGGTGGTGCGGGCGATGACGACGACCGCCTCCTCGTCCGGATCGGGGTTCTCCTCGCGGTGCGGCACCCAGGGCGGGACGTAGATGTAGTCGCCGGGGCTGGCGCGCAGCCGCCGCTCGGCCGGCTCCCCGCCCGTGTCGTCGAGGAACACGAACTCCGGGTGGCCGCTGACGACGTAGATCCCGGTCTCGGAGATCCCGTGATGGTGGTTCGCTGAGGCCGTGGACGGGGAGACGTGCGTCTGGCCCATCCACAGGTCACGCGACCCGACGCTGCTTCCGGAGATCGCCTCAAGGCGTCTCATGCCGCCGGTCTGAGCGGTCTGCCCGGACAGCGCCGAGCTCGCGACCTGATACAGGTGCCGGTGGAAGCCATCTTGTTCAGCCGTCAACGCGACTCCTTGACCGAGTGCCAGGATTCCCTA
>Ga0335073_10010979_pt1 | contig 12738 bp, 18 predicted proteins | sample Lox_Sample_22_FD_207093 | JGI IMG/M metagenome (GOLD analysis project Ga0335073, IMG submission 207093) | Soil microbial communities from Loxahatchee National Wildlife Refuge, Florida, United States - Lox_Sample_2.2 | ecosystem: Environmental > Terrestrial > Soil > Wetlands | place: USA...
TGTATCTGCGTGAAGAAGACGGCTTCCAATTACCAACTTCACGACATCAGACGATATTGTTACCTGGCGAATCTCAGTTCTTAGGACCTCTTACACCGGCTGCCACTGTAGATGAAGACGACCATCTTTTCCAAAGTACAACAACGACGCACGATGCAATTCCAGAAAATCAAAATCTGACGCCACCTGTCACTACCCTCGAACCAACGTCAACTGGCACAACACCACCAGCCGTCACAGACATAAAGCGGATGCCGTCAGTACAACGTCGAGGAGCAGAGTACCTAGCCCAATTTCTCGCTAAACGCAAATCCTCTCCAACGCAAACCCCTCTTCCACCATCTCAAACCCAACCCGCCAACAAAACGCGCAACACATTCGACCACGTTTCAATATTACGTCTCATACTATACTTCCTGGTTCTTATCTCAGTGATCGCAAACATTTTCCTAGCGACACAAATATACGGGACTCTAAAACCATTAGACGTCAGATTAAATGGGGTTATGAAACCAGGCAAGGTAGGCGAGACATTTGATATTTTTGGCCCGAGTGCAAAGATAAAACTTAGTGGATGGTTGAAACCAAAGGTGAAAGCTAGGGAGGAAATTATGGTGGAGGTTGTGGGGTCGCCTGTCAGAGTGCATCCTGGTGCATGGAGGAGATGGAGTGCTGCGCAGGTTAGTAGACGGCCGCAGAGGATGGGAGATGACGAATGCGAGGAGTGGAGGAAGATGAAGGGAAGGAAGAAAGTATGATGGTTTATTCTTACATAGTGTTTTGGGGAAGTGGTGTTAAGGGATTTTGTGGGGAAGGATATCTGATCTTTTATTTGTGGAGCATGGCCATTGAAGTTAGGATTATATGGGCATATCTAATGTACTATCTCGTTTTGTTCCTTAAATCTTCGGGTTCTCCAATTCTGTCTCAAACAATATTCCAATGGATATTTGGTTCGGATTCCATGTTTTCCAAAGTGACCATCCCTTCAATGATCTAAAAGTTGTTCAGTTGCGCCAGGAAGACCAATCCACTTGGGCAATCCATCGTTAACATCCCTCTGCCTCTCCCCATAGAACATATGCATAACCCCCTCCAACTTGGGCTCATCCCTACTCCTCAATTTCTCTCCTTCCGGAGTCCCATCCTCATCAACAACGACAATATTTGCACCCACATAAACTCCCCAACTCTTATAATTCTTGGTCCATGAAAATATAGGACATCCACAAACCTTACAGCGATATACCATCACCCTATCCAGAAACTCGTAGCTGTCAAACATCTCATGTAAATTTGCAGGCGGAGTAACTTGGTTTTCTCGGAAGACGGCGATTAGGCCGAATGGTGCTCCGTGGAGAGATTGGCACATGTTGCAGTGGCAGTAGTGCGAGTGTACTGGTGCACCATGGATGGTGATGGATGCTTTTCCGCAAAAACAGGTGGATTTTAGAATGCTTGAGGAGGTCAGTGGCATTGTGAATGGGTTGGAGGCAAGATTGAGTGGATTGTGAGAGGAAGTTGTTCGGGGAGGGCCGAAGATTTTTGTGGGGAGATCGGCAGATTTATGCAAGTACAGCCGCGTTTTTGCGTTCGCCCGTCGGTGTCTTGCGGTTGCTCAGGGACTGCATCTTTTGTCGAAGAGATCATGATTGATGTCGTATGAGAATTATACTCTGAACCTACGCGTCTATCTCCGAAAGTGGAATGAAGATTATGTATAGCAAAATTTCACGGACTGCCATTTTACGCACTTGAACTGATTTGCGCCTTTACGGCAGCGGCTTGTGCCTCTTCCTCCGTTTTCAAGGTCATTTGCAAGGCATGTATACTTCCTTCCGGCGGCGTCATCTCCTCCTTCAAGAGATCATATATCAGTCTATGTCGGGCGGGCAATTTCTAGGTCAATTAATGATCCAACACATTCTCAAACCTTCCCAGCAAATGCTGATGATACAACTGTTATTCTAATAATCAACCAAATTCTATCAGAAGCGCACCTGAAATGGGTTTCTGGATTTGTGTTTCCTCTCATCGCCATATGGTGTCGATGCAATGCGGAATCATTGTGAATTTCCAAAAGTGACGGATTGAATGTCGTTGTAATCTATTTGTTAGATCAAATACGGGACAGGGTCTACTTTCCGCCGAATTGAATCTTCTATGGGAGTCTGAGAGGTAGGCTCTGTCGCCATAAATCGCTGTGATAAAGCAAGCCGATGTTGATATGGTAGTCTTCGCAAGGCGGATTGAGCGGTGGTACGAATTGTCATGGAGTCGCTCTAGCCTCTGGATTCGAATCTCTTGTCGATCGCACGAAGCGGAAAATTTCCTTCTCTCCGGCAACTGCGCAAGGCTGGAAATTGCGCTTCTTGCGTCAAAGTTGGAGATTGCGGCAGATCAGACAATTCATTTTATAGATGTATAATTCTGAAAGCTTGCTTAGAACAGAAATACTTGCTATCTAAGTGATCGAAGACCATTTTACTACTTTTATCATGTGAGATACACACCCACCTGCAATCTGGCTGTGACCCCTGAATGGTACTAGCAAATTTTCGCCAATTTTGGTGCAAATTTGGTTGTAATGGCAATCGGTTTTGCGGTGCATCTTCTTTTTGCATGATTTCACCCCACGTTAAAATTTAGCCTTCGTGAAGCTACGCCCCCTTCCTTTTCTCCCAAAAAGAAAAGATACACCAAAAGAAGGGGCACTTCACAAACTCATCGTCTCCCATCTCAAAACCTTATCCCAATCCTCCTTTCATCATATCCCTACTACATTACATTTCCGCAATGGTAAAACATCCCATTTCTCCTTTGCCTGGTTTCGGACGTTTGAGTTGTTGACTAAATTGCGATTTATAGAGCCGATCTCTGCGACATCCCCGTCGTGGAAATAGGAATGGTTTGCCAAGTCCATCTCCTTCAGCATCAACGCCTCCTGGAACAGATGATTTTCCTCCTAGGAAGAGAGCTCGGTATAATGCGCCGCCCGCACGGAATGCAATGACCGCTCCCCCAAGCGATGCGGATGATCTAAACATCGACATTGAAACCCCAAATGAGTTATTAAAGATCCCTAGAATACGGATAAAAATGGCGCAACCGTCCGACTTGTCCATATCCAATTCACCGCAACATACTACGAGTCAGAGTAATAATGAGATCGAGGAAGATTACGGTTCGACCCAGGAAACCAAGGAGGAAAGTTGGGATGATAGAGAGGTTAGTGAGATGGTTGATGCGCGTGAAAATTGGAGAGTCATTGGACTTTCTAATGTTGGAAATACCTGTTTTACGAACGCTATTCTGCAAGTTTTCTCGTATTCTACACCATCCCTTATCTGAAGTGTTTGCTGACCCATGTAGACAAACGGAAGTATTAGGAGAATACTTTGTTAGAAGATATGAATACATTCCTCCACCGATAACAGCACCTCTTCTCTCTGCAGATTTCACATCTCGCTCATCAAGAAGTAAAACTCGCAGAAGTGAAGTAACCCAAGAAGATCCACCTGCTCCTGCTTCAAAGTATCTCCATGCACATCAGCAATTACTCATTGTAGATCTCTATGTTCTTCCTTTTCACGTCTACTCCGCGCATTACATCCCTCTGTATCACCGCCCGTTCATCGAAGAGGAATCATATACCATCAACCCAAAAAGCATAAATCAGATAGTAAATACACCATCGCCCCACGCGAATTCATATCCACTTTCAACAGCATCTATCCCTCGTTCCGTAAGGGACAAAGTCAAGAAGACGCTATGGAATTCTTCTCAAAAGTAAGAGAACGACTACATGATGAACTTCGTGCAGATCTAGAAGAGTCGCTACAGAACCAGGGACAACAAGTCGAAGAGAATGAGGACTGGATAATGGAAAAGTCACCTATAAGTGATATATTTAGAGGTTACTATGTAACTAAGGTATCCCAGAACCTCTAATATGTGCTCATAATAGCGAATCTGTACTGTTTGTAGTACGGCCAGAGACGCTCCGTTTGAAGAAACGTGGCAATTACCTGTTGCGGTTCCAGCAGCTATACAAGCTTACTCCCTCTCGGACTTAATTGCACATTATGCCGGTGTCGAAAACGGAGTCAATGTAGAATGTCGAGAATGTGGAGGAAACACACCTCACGACTCTCGTCCATCATACTTACAAACTCCCCGCGTCCTAGTGATCCAAGCACTTCGTTTTGTCGTCCCTAAAACACCACTCCAATTAGCCGCCAAAATCGACACTGAATCAGCAACCGAAACACCATCCGATTCCTCTGAAACTACTACCCTTCCAGCCACTAAACGACGCCGTCCTCCAAAACGAAAAGTCATTAAAAACCCAGTGCACATAACGTTTCCGCTCAAAGGCCTAGATATGACTAGTTACCTGCGCACGCCTTCTTCTGGAGAGGAAGAAGAAATATATGATTTATTTGGAGTTGTAGAACATGTTGGACGACGAATGGATGGAGGACATTATATAGCTTATGTCCGTGCCAAAGATTCGTTTGGAAAGGATATTTGGTGGAAATGCAATGATGCAAAATGTTGGATGGTGACTTCTGATATGGTATCTGCTGTGCAGGGATATATCTGGTTTTATGAACGACGTACAAAGAGAGGGACGGCTCCGGAGGAATGGGGAGATGTTTTGAATGAGCAGGCGGATATGGGTCTTGCAACGCCTGAGAGTGTGGATAGACCTGTTGAAGGCTCCACGGAAGATAGAACTATGGTGCAAAGTGAAGAAAGTGACATTAAGACGAGTATGCCCGAAAAGGAGGGTGGAAGTGAGTCTAATTCATGGCAGGGAAGACTGAGGGTTTCTTCTCTTGAGGGAGCTGGTAAGTATAAAGTATAATCCTTTCGAAAGAAGGGTGCTAGAATATGCATTAAGACATAAATACCCCGGGAGATATTTTGGCATGGCGATTGCTGTAGACTAATAATTGAATTCCCTTTCCCTATTAAAATTTGTCTAGATGATTATGGATTTTGTCTATTCCCCCCGTTGGTAAGATGCTCATACATTAAAAACTCGTTCTTTCCCTTCCCGAAGTTTTCCGGCAATCAAAAATGCGACATCCATACTTTGTTCTGTAGTTAAGTTAGTCGGGTTCCGTTTGGAGTGTACCATAATTCAATCGGGGATCACAGAAGGATTCGTATTTCCTACTTAATTCCGACTCTTCGAGCTCCATACTCCCTCCAACACATTCCGTTACTCCAACTTCTCCTGTCAATTCGAAATGGACTCCTTGCAGTTTGCTCCCCAGTCTAGCATGGATTTCAAGAGATTGCGTTAATTCGGAGATGATATGACTGTAATGTCTCGTCTTGATTCCTTGGTCTGTAGTCAAGGTATTTCCGTGCATCGGATCACAAGCAAAAATAACAGTCTTTGCATGTCTTGACGAATTGACAGCTTCAATATGTTTTGGTAAGACTTTTGCAACCTAAACTCAGCCTGAAGTCCTTCAAAAGGGACGTACATTCTTATAACCATACCGTGAGATGAGAGTAACTTTTCCAATTTCACACTTCGGATTCACAATATCCAAAAGTTCAATGAGCTCCGAACCTTCAAGAGTAGGTCCCAATTTGATGCCAATGGGATTCTCGATTCCGCGAATGAATTCTATGTGTGCTCCATCTAAATCTCGCGTTCGTTCGCCGACCCAAAGGTAATGTGCACTTCCATCAAACCAATACGGACCAGTTTGACGGGTGAGTTTCTCTTCATAATCAAGTAGAAGGGCTTCATGAGAAGTGAATATTTCAGTGCGATCAAGAACTTCGCTGACGAAAGGATTGTCGGCGCCGATGTGAGACATGAAGTCTAGACAATCGAGAACAGAAGTTACTGTTGATGTATACTCTTTAAGAAGTGATGATGAGCGGACATGTCCTAAGGACCATTCTTGGGGAGAATGAAGAGATGCAAAGCCGCTGGAAAGCAGGGCTCTCAGATAATTCAAAGTCGTTGCTGAATGGAAATATGCACTGTCATTAGCTCCACACAAAGAGAAGGATGTACAGGAGTAGTCTTTCTGGGTCAGGTTCTCTATCGTCAGGACTGATCCCGTTTATTATCTCCCCACTACAATTAGATCGTATCACAAATAGTGTTACCGGAAGGAAGGGACTTCTCGTCCATCCACTATTTCAGTCGGTGATGACCGCGGTTTTGCGAACTGTCCAGCCATTCTAGCAATTCTGACAACTGGAGACTTGGCACCTGTCTATCAGCATCGCCATAGCGATTGAGATACCCCAGATCAAGACCAAACTCATCTGCAACAGGACTTTTATCTTTGCCTCGATTGGATCCTACAGTAAATTTTGTTGCCCTTCGACCGTTATACTTTTGAAGAATATGCGAATGCTTCCGCGCAGTCTCCGCCATGAAGAAGAAACTTTTCGTTTAAAGCTACCTTCTTAAGTTCTTCACGTAATCGACGTATCTTGTTGTCAATTTAAGAAACAATTGAGGGGTACCTCTGATATGGAGACTAGAGGAGGTAGCACTTCCAACTTTTCAAGGGAGGAAGCATGCTTTGCTTTATCGGCGTAGATAGGTTGTTGCTTCGCTTTCCTTTGGCGCCAGCTGGACGGAGACCATTCACAGCTGTCTGAAACACTTTGTGAGTTGTGTCCGTTCGAAATCGAAGTGGATGGAGGCATTCTAGTCACGATGCCAGTGCCTGGTCGCGGAGTGAAAATTAAGCGAAGGCACCGAACCCCTTTGAATTTTTTGGAATCACGTGAGGCGAACGTCAGATGGAGGGAGAGATGGACAGCGTGAGACCAAGTAACAATACAACAAGGACAAGTATACCCTGATATATATCTTAATGCTACTCTTCCTCAGAATCGCTTTGAGCATGCCGATACCCTTGAACCTCCCTCGACTTACGCCCAAGCGTCATCTATTTCAGCCAGCATCGAGATCATGTGTTCTTTGGCGGCAAGAACCCGAAGCTGGAAGTCCATTAGAGCAAACAGTCTGAACTGCTCCCGGGGTTCCGCCATCATGTTGGAGAGCTTCCACCATTCACCTTGTAGTTTAGAACTGATGCTCGATTCGTAAGAGTCGGGAAATATCAGTTTCGTTTCGTGTAATTCGTGGCGTGTGAAACGGATTTGATTTGCAAAAAGATTTATCGCGTTGTGTAATTCGTGAATTGCGTTACGTAGGTAATCAGTAAAGGACTTCACTTTGACTATATCTTCGAGTAGATGTTGTGGTTCCATCTCAAATACGTAGATTTTTTCAATGAGAAATTCATACGTATCGTTCAGCGGGATTTGTCGAGAAACTGGTTTGGTAAACGGAAACTTATTATCGACGTCGGCGAGAAAGTTGAACAAAGGAAGAAAAACAGAGTGAAGCTCTTTCTCTGGGCCTTGTATAGATACATGGTGGGAATATTTAGGCGGGATTTCCGGGATATTCTGAGATATATTAAGAAGAAGCGGATAGAGACGGGAAGGACGGTTCCAGGGTAATCGAACGATGTGAGTCAAATATATAAATTTGAGACGCCTGGAGATTTTAAGTAGAATTTCAGCAGAGGGACGCGCATGTGGCGTTAGGCTTAGTAGGGGAAGGATTATCTCAACGCCAATCCTTTGCATGAACTTATCGGGGACGAATGCGGAGTGGAATGAGAATTGTCGCTCCTCTCTTCTGGACTTCAGATCATAGCTAATAATATCCCAATCACTATCAAACGCTTTGCGTTTGCAGAACAGCTCGTAAAAAACACAGCCAAGCGCAAACAGATCCACCTTGTTGGTATATTTCGCTTGCGGTCTAGTGAGTTCTGGAGCCCGATAGCCGGATGTTCCCCTGGCTGAGGTTGTAGTAAGAGCCCTCCTTGAAGTTCCCTCCGAGGTCAGACCAAAATCCGCAATTTTCAAAGCTTCAGCACGCGAAGAATACAAAACTAACGAAAATAAGCTTGGTTCAAAGATTAGAGGAAGGAAAGTGATAAGTACCATTTGGCGGTTTCAAGTCACGATGGATTTCATTCAAGGAATGAATATAATTCAAACCGCTCAATATATTAGTCATAACATGTAGAATGTCGGCCACTTGGCTCTCGCTCGAGGAACAGAAGAACATCTGTAGGTTCTTCGAGAAAGCGGTGCGCGTTGCTGGTCCAGGTGAGTAAAGCCATTGCTGCAGATTGAAATCGCACAATTGCATGTCGAAAAAGTAACACGAACTAGGAAGCCTTCCGTGACTAAAAACAGAGACTATGTTTTTGTTCTCTGGAGACGTGCAGATTTTCGTCACTGCACGGACTTCATCTTGAATGTCTTTTTCCGTCATGTTGCCGAATATACGGATTACCTTTCTTGCAAAAGTCTAATATGTAAGACGAAGGGAACGACTACGAGGGACAGATTGGGAATATACTTGCTTAGATCGTTTGTTGATTATCTAGAGTGTCAGTTCTTAAGCTACCAGATTCCCGATACCTTGTGAACTTCGGCATAGCCACCTCGATCAATGAGACCAAGATGCTTAAGTGAGCGATCTTTGCCCAAGATCCAGGCGACGTCAACTTCGTCATTCAACTCATCCTTCTGTTTTTTTCCTCCGTCTAGTAGGTTCATCGTCTTGTATTCAAGGCGTTGCAGTTCTCTTTTGCGTTCTAATTGTCGTTATAGTGAGTACAGGAAAGGAGGCGAGGCGCTGCTGCGAGGGCTCTAGCGCTCTGTTATAAGAACATGTGGCTGAGTACGAACCTTATTGGTTCCGGCAATATTTTTACACGAGTTTGTGAGCACGAGTCTCTATTCATTCCGGCGGAGCTGTTCAGAAGGAAGCGGGCCATCAGAAGAGTTGAATTGGAAGAATGGATCGATCGATCGACGTTCGTTCACTAGACGATCAATCAATCGTGGTCTCTTCACCCTTAAAAGTCGAACATGAGATAACGGAGCGATATGCTCCAAAGTAGACATTCGGCTATTCCTATGTAAAGCCATTTAACCCGGGAATCTCTATCCAATCATACTTCTTTTCCTTCCTCGCATTCTGACAACTTCCAATTTCTTCAAGACAGTCTTCGATCCTGGAAATGCTTCGGTATAAGAATTAAGAACTTCAGCATACTATGTCTTAGCAACACTCTTCAATCAAGGCGATACCAATCCCTCTGATTTCGGATGAGTACTTGCAAATGCCCGTTCCAGCACATACAAATCCACAGCCATGTCCTCCTCACTAGTACTCACACTACCCAGCCCAAAGTCAATTAACACAACTTCAAGCTTTCCAGCGGTTTCTCGCAAGATAAGGTTGCTTGTGGTCAAATCTCCATGGTAGACGTTCGCAGCATGTAATCCACCTATCGAAGCTCCTATTAAGCGCATTACTTGTGTGACTAGTTCAATTTCCTCGTTATGCTGTTCTAGCCATTGTCGTATTGAGGGCCCTTGTATCCACTCCATCACAATGGAGCGTTCATTGTCGTTCACAAAGTATAGTGCTGGAACAGGGACTCCAGCCCGTGTTAGTCGTTGTAATAGCCGTGCTTCGACTAATAGTCTATGTCGACTGAGAGTTTCGTCCAAGACTGGGTGTCGATATGGTTTCGAAGGTCGCAGTTTCAGGGCTGCTGGATATGATGGTTGAATAAAGTAGGTCTTGTACAGAAGCTAGTCATTAGCTCAGGAAGAATGGATATTAACATACAGCTTCAGCTCCCTGCTTTACGAACACAAGCTCTGGCTCTTCCATGTCTTGAAGTTGGAGAAAAGCGAAGGGAAATTCTGAGCCTTTGAACTTTTTTTTTTTTTGGGATCGACGGTTTTGTAAATAAAACGAATATTTGCTGTCAATATTCCGGCCTCGAAAAGCCGATATAAAGGCTATTCAGCGGACCTCCTTCGCACCAACAAAACCACTTCGCTCCATCGCTCGACCTTTACCTGGACAAAACTTTGTCCTAAATCTACTAGCATACATACAGAATGCACGGGGGACCAGAAGCTGATGACGATCTCTCCCTTCCAAAAGGTACCTCGTCTCCCCCCATTCCCATACCTCCTCCGCTGTCTTCTCTCCAGGAGAACTTAAATGCTAACTTTGAGTGGTAGCCACAGTCCAAAAACTCATTTCTGAGCTTCTTCCAGCAGATTTAACATTCGCCAAAGAATCACGAGACTTACTAATTGACTGCTGCGTTGAATTCATCCACCTAGTCTCCTCAGAAGCAAACGAGATTTGTGAACGAGAAACCAAGAAGACCATTTCGGCGGATCATGTAATTCAGGCTCTTACGGAATTGGGATTCGAGGACTATGTACAGGAGATTAAGGAAATTGCTGTGGAACATAAGGAGCAGCAGAAAGTATGGCCCCTCCCTTGTGTTGTTTGCGTTGTGGCGTTGGGATGGAACTGATTGTGTAGGTGAGAGAGAAGAAACAGAATAAGTTGCATATGTCGGGGATGTCGCAGGAGGAGTTGCAGAGGATGCAGGAGGAGTTGTTAGGTCAGTCTAGAGCTAAGTTTGAGCAGACTCAGCATAGGGAGGAAGAGCCATGAGGTAGGTTTGGGTGAGGTGTGAGTGGTTTGTAGATATATGTCCTCTTCTGTGTGGAGGAAGTGAATTCCCGGAGGTTTAGAAAAATTTGATAGCGTTTATGAGTCCGCCAGATGATCAAAGGCCATAATTTTTGAAGTTGTATGCCTTGCATATATCCATTACGTTATTAACCTTCGGATATCCCTACCTCACCTTTTCATGCAAAGACTGGTTTTGCTAGTTTATCCCATTCTTCGGACCATGCTTCCCATCCCAGATTTTTGACTCCCTTTCGTAAACGACCCAACTCTTCATCATGACTCAACAATTTCTAAGGTCAGCACATCCCGAAATTCTCCATACAATTAGTATCTCATATAACTCATCCGAATCATTAAACACCACACCATTAACTCCATCTTTAACAACTTCTCCCACACTAGTATTAGGTCACCGGTCACTGAGATAGGATCATACGCAGGGAAATTGACAGCACAAACAGGAACTCCACAACCGAATAAATCAACTATTTTCATAGGGAAATCCATCCCTGAACTGCTCGTATGCAAACTTATCCCCAAATCCGCACAAGCAAGTAACTTTGGGTAATCTTCAGGCTGTAACCACACCGTTTTGACGATACATTTACCTTCCTCATCAGATAAATGTAAGTCCGCAATTCGGCTTAGATAGAGTCCTTGCATGGGTCCACGACCAGTTATAAGTAACAAGATCCGCGGAAGGGCTGAGTTTGAAGATTCAGAGTACTTGACTAAAGCATCTAGGAGAGGTTGTAATGGTTCATCTGCAGTGTAACTGGTACTTGTAACTAGTAATTTTGCGGTTTTTGGATCGAATCCTCTTGTTTCGGGTAATGTCTCGAGAAATAGTTCTTGCGCAGGTTCGTTGAGAGGTTTATACCGGTCTGGAGGCCGATCCATTAATACGGTTACATTTTGTAGGCCGTAGTTGGTTGTAAGATGGTGTTTCATCAGATTGGTGACGCAGAAATGAGCGTAAGCACCTTTGGAAAAGAGATGTTCGTAGATTCGGTGGATGTGGACCAGTGGGTGGCTTGGAGAAAGACGGAGGGAGAGGAGAGTGTAGCCTAGATTGTGCCAGTCTATGACGAGTCTTGCAGAGCGCAGAGTGCAAACGAATCTGGCGATTACAATTGTTGGAATGGATGGTGGATTCTATCATTAATGAAGGCATGGAGGGAGAGGCACTTGTATTAAGATGTATGAAGGTTGTGGGATTGTTAGAAGAAGATGTAACAGTGAGTATATCTGAAAGAGAACTTTCAACGGGCCAAAGACGATAAATAAAGCCTTTCCTCCCTTTGTGAGAAATTTTGGAGTCGAGGGTAGGTAGTGTAAATGGATCTTGTCCTTCAAAGCGAGTACATCAGAAAACAATTCAGCACCTTTGCTCAGTACAGACTTTAAGAAGGGAGATAATACCTTTCAATCCAAGTAAATCGACATGCCATCCTGCTTTAGCTAGAGAGGCAGCATGATTCTGCATCCGTGGACTGCGTCCAACATCTCCCAACACTAGGACTGCAATGCGTTTCTCCTTATTGTGCGTAAGAGGAAAGACAAACAACACCAGGAACAGAAGAGTAAAGAGACCTGTAAAGATACTCACTCCCACTGCGATGAGAATTGCTGCATTGTTCCAGAGCCAGAGCAGCATTTGACGTGACACGCGGCAAGGCACAAGTTTGACTGTGATCGCCGATCCAACAAAAGGCCAAATTTCGTGGCATTTCATCTGCAATCCGACATCAACAAGATCATCGCGGACGTTACCTCGATGTCGGATCCTCCTGAACCATCGAAACCTCCAGAAGAGGACGACCGAGAGGAAGTTATTGAAGAAGAGGAAGAAGAAGATGAAGATGAGGAGGAGGAAGAACCACAACTGAAATATGAACGGATAACAGGCGACATTGCAAAAGTTGTCCGAGGGGATCTAGTCAGTTCATTCTGTGTTGGGTCAAAAGTCATTGTATGTCCTCTCCCCTTCTTATATCGTGTCGAGGAAATGAGACAGGCTGACTGGGGCTGCTAGGCAATTGGATCCCATAATGGGAAGATATATTTATTTGATTTGAAAGGGAATGAGTTGAGAAGAGTCAAAGCTCATTCGGCGAGTGTCAGTGACCTGTCACTCGACAAGACAA
>Ga0335073_10010981_pt1 | contig 12736 bp, 15 predicted proteins | sample Lox_Sample_22_FD_207093 | JGI IMG/M metagenome (GOLD analysis project Ga0335073, IMG submission 207093) | Soil microbial communities from Loxahatchee National Wildlife Refuge, Florida, United States - Lox_Sample_2.2 | ecosystem: Environmental > Terrestrial > Soil > Wetlands | place: USA...
AGAAGAATCCTGCAATTTGTCGGCTGTGATCGAAGCGCGCTGATTGGCAACGCATATAGGTTGAGCAGCAGCAAATGACACACAGGACTTTCGCGGCGGGGTTCGGCTGGATGATCCTGGAGTAGCGCTTCGTGAAGTCACTTCGCCGTCAGAGAAACTATCGTTGGGAGAGACGACATCGGGAGACGAGCATGTTGTTTTGGGAGAAGAAAGGAGACACGACAGAATCGAAGTGGTGGGGGTTCGACTAACTGACTGTTTTCTGAATAGGCCGGAGTGCGACGCCTCCTGTGACTGGGCTTGGTTGGACATCCGGCAACAAAAGTTGATGTTATTGATGCATCTTGAATTATGGTCTCGGGTATCTCAGAGTCCTTTTCACTGGAGTATGAGACTCTTGCTTAGAGTCTCTCTGTTTTAGCTACGCATCCGAAGGCAGCCAGTAGTAGAAAAATCGAAGAATTGAGGGATTTATTTAACCGTATCCATGTAGAATTATGTGTTGTTTCGTGACTTTAAATTTGTGGAGGAATTTTTCGGCAGAATGGTCGGGACAATTTAATTAGGATTTGTGATTATGTCAGATCTAGCATTCGTGCACCGCAATAACCTCAAAACTGAGATTGGCCGCAATGAGCCATTCATTCCCACTTCCATGAGCGGTTGAGGCTTGAGCTGAGAGCGACTGAGCTAATTGACAGCTATATGCATACCACCGAGGAGCTTTGTGACCATATAATGCGAAAAGGTTATTTAACCAAAACTATTTATCATATCGAAGTGGTGTCCCTCAAACGACACGGAACAATGCCAGCTTTGACAATACCGTGTGATATCTAACCTTCGGCGTTGCATCCTTTCCGGGTTTGGGCGTGGAAGAGGAGGGTTCCTGAGAAATAGGCGGAAAAATCAGATCCAAGACTGAGAAAGATAGTCAAAATAACCCAATCCCGGCGGAACATAGCTTCATACATTCTTGCTTCGTGCCTCTTCACCCTTTGCACCCTTTGCGAAGAACATTTTCTCAAGGTCACACCCACTTACTGCGTGGACCCCTCTGCTTTTTGCGTAGTCCTTTATATCTTGATCCCCAGTGACGAGCACAGCCTTTTCCACGCTGGGGATTCTCCCGGAATGACGATCAGCTTGATCCTGTACCACTTGTATAACGAGGGCATCAATCCCGTCTTCAGTATTCCTTGAGAGTAGTTGCTGTGATCGGCCAGCCAGGTTTGAAAGGCCATTGCCTTGCTGTGTGATCACTCGCACCCTTTTTGACAAAAGCGCTTGTTCGATAACAGAAAGCGCTTCAAACGCGGCAGGACCAAGTGGAGGAAGGTTTGCTTTGAGGGTATCTAATTCATTGACGACTACCTATGAGGACACGAAAGGAATAGAAGGTCATACCGATTAGAGGAACAACGATTTGCCACTCTCTTGTTTGTACCGCTTGCTTCAGCAAATCCAGTTCTAAGACAAGAATACTCGTATCAAACACCAGAATCTACAGTCACCGACAGTCGCTGGTGTGAAAGTACGGTATATGTTGACTTCATCGTCTGTCGCCCAGCTTTGTCCTTTCTTGAGAGTTTGGAAGAATGTACGATATGGGGCTCAGGTCGCTGCGCTTTCAGCTGTGTCTTCAGCTCACGTCTCCGAGCCTACAGTCATTTTTCAGCTGAGCATACGCGGAAGCGTACGCTCAAGAATTGTCTTTCATCTAGGCTATTGACATCTCCTTGGTTCTCCCCTTCGGTAACGATGGGATCATCAAGAGGTTGTTGGCCGAAGGCTTCCACAGTTTGTTGGAGACCGTCGCTTGCTTCAGAATCTTTTGCTTCCGCCTCTGCTACGCGCATTGCGAGCGCATCAGATGTCCTGAACAAAAATGGTTCACGGTCCGCAATTTCAAGGCAGTCACAAACCTGGGGTCAACCAAGAAATAATTTGGGAGAGAAAAACCTTTGTCAACTGAATTCCAAGACAGAGGATCCTCCCCCTTCTTACTCCTGTGTCCTTCGTCAAGGACATCTCCATCAGGTCGACGTTCTCTAAAGCCTCCTGGGGGAACGGTCGTTCCGACCACTCTAAGCCGGGTATGATAAGATCCTCAAGTAGAATTGGGCCTGCTATCTCCATCTTCGCGAGTTGTTCTAGTGAGACCGGTTTCTCCCAATTGTCCTCCAATTCAGTTTTCAATTGATTTAAAATTTGGGCCAATTCTTGCCACGGAACATTCGGCTCCAACAACTTTAGGAGAGGCGGATGGCTGGCAATAGAAAGGAGAAACACCAGCCAAATATGAAGAAAAATCGAATTGACATGGTCAAATCCACGCAGGACTTCGGATAACAGGCCAAACGCTAGTTTACAAGACTGCTCAAAGGTGATTCCGGACACCGATGTTGTTTTAGCTTCATCCGGATTGAAAACGTCGGAGGTATTCGGCAGGTGTTCGAGCTGCCTCGAGTCGAAATCCCAGTGGTGACCCATTTGATCGGCCTGAGATGTCGGAAGGAACTGCTCGCCGGAATGGAGTTCTTCAAGTGGCGCAAATTTATCAATTGTCGCTCGTTTTCTCCCGCCCAGGGCTTCGTGAAAGAGATATTTTTTGCAGTTGAATTGGTACAGTGCTGTGACCGTCGTAATGGCCATTTGACCCCACTGCACTTGAGACGGAGGATCATCATCCAAACTATTCCAAAATTGATCCAACACATTGTCGAACAAATCTACTTGTGATTGAGTAAATATTATGCCACAGAGCTTCACAAAACAGGTACGCCAATTTGCTGGTCTGGTGTGTAGAACTGGATCAACCATGGCGATAAGGGATTCTCTGGCACCAATAAATCCATGGCGGACCGTCAAACTATGGTCAGCAAGGTCCAACAAGGAAGGTAATACCTTTTAGCAAAATAATACATCTGTGAAAGAAGATCGGAATTATTTAGTGTGCCCAAGTGGTGAAACAAGCGTCCTTCCGTACCACCATCTAGATAAATAGCCTTCCAATACCATTGTGAGGCGAGGTCTTTCCAATGGTCTTTCCTCTCCAAGTCGATTTCTTCAACTTCGTATAAATATTGCGCTAACCCGCCTAGACATTCCATCCACGTCCTTTGAAACGTAGGTACGTCTTGCAAAAGAACCCCTGTCAAAGTATACGCCATAAAAATAAAAGATTCCATGTGAGCTTCAGTGGAGGGCAGTCGTAAGCGTAAATGCTCTAGCAGTTGGACAATCCCGTTCCTCCAGTAACGACTGAGCATGTCGTGTCGTCGGGCCAATCGCCGAACAGTCGAAGATGCAGAGGGATGTTGGCTCATAATGAAGAATGTATGAAACACTTCAAGAAGCCTTCGATTAGCTGACGCTAGGTAGGGGGAGTACTCTCTGTGAATCTTACAGTATTCGCCGGGATTGTTTGGGAAAGATGTTCGAGATTGATTGCGACTCAGATCAATACCATCTTCCGGTTGCTCGTAGATAGATGTAAGTCTCCCCTCTATGGCCTGAATCTCTTGGTGTGCTGTTTTGACTTCACGCAGAATGTCCTCTGCGGAAAGTACAACCTTCGGTTTGTCATAAACCACCCCTGTCGTGGTTAGCCTGGGGGGGATGTTGTCAGGATTCCAGAGCGAAACACTTTGATTATCTTCTTTAACCGGCGCTATTCTGCTGTATTCACCTCGTCCCTTCGGGGCCTTGACATTCGAAGGGGTAGACTTTATGGCAGCACTGCCGATCAAGAGGAGTCCTCCACGATGTCTCTGTTGCTGGTTACCAGTATCAGACTTATGAGGATGGATCCGCAACAGACCGGGTTGAGATGATTCAGAATTCGGTGCAAGCATATCCTTGTCCTTCTTCAATTTCGATTGTTCTGAGCCTTTAGCGACACCAGGTTTCTCAGTGTTTTTGTGGTTGTACAGTTTCCCTTCCTGTACCACTCCGCGAGTAATATCGCTTCCAAAATCTGTATCTTCGCTCCGCACGAGATTCGACGTCTCATGACTGCCAGTGGAAATGGGCACAGCAGGAATATTCGAAATGTTTTGATTTGCTTTTGCGGATGTCTCAACAATTTCAAGAGGTAGATGAGCCGGAATAGTCCCTCTTTGAGGCTGGTCGGGAGGACTCATTTCGTTCCTAGGCGACAACATGAGACGATTCATATCGATGTGAAGCTCTTCGGATGATGTTCTTGGCTGGAAGCTCCTTTGTGGAGAGCCTCGCTTGGATCTGTTCGGCCTTCCTCGACGGCGACCCCGGCTCCCTCCCCGCGAGCTAGGAGCAGGTATTTCGACTTGAGTATGAGCCTGAATAGACAGATTAGACGTCGCAAGTGCAAGTGATCCCATATCATCATTAGCCCCAGAATCTGGGGGGCGAATAATGGGCCTAGTCGGCGGTGACACATCGGTGAATAAGCTATCCGATTGATTATTCTTTCCCTCTTCAGAACTCAAGACCGGTCTGGCAGCGATAGTTGGAGATCCAGGACTTTCAACAGGTCCCCCTCGTCCAGACCGAAGGTTGCGTCTCTGCCGGACGCTCCCAGACGCTGAAGCCTCTCCAGCGGTCCTGTGTACTGTTAGCCTTTGCCGTCGAAATAAGTTAAGACGCACCTTGCAGCACGGCGTTGAGCTTGTATAAATCGCGTGTCTATCATAGTAAGGATATGAGTCTGTCTGAGAGTCGAAGCTAGGAAAGTAGGGCGGGTTTAGCAGACGCCGTGTTTTGAAACGTGGACGTCTTTTCGTTGTGTCTCTCGACGTACGGTTTCATTAGAGGTAGCATCGAATTCGAGGAGAATGTCCTTCAATAATTATTTTCTAGTATCGGCCGCACAGACAAGAAGACGGCAGTGAGTGATGGCGACAGGATTTGGAAACGAAGGGTTTTGGTAACCTTCGATCGTAGACGTGGTAAGGGGTGGTAAGCTAAATGTGGCTGTAGCGATTGATCGTCCAGCAGTCAGAACTTGAAACTAGGCCGATCGGTTGCATCGAAATTTACGGCTTTCGACATGCAAATGCAGCGATCGATCAGTCGAGATTTCAGCAGAAACAAACGGACTTATCAGTCCTCATGCATGGCCAATTCCGCTCAACTAAATTTCGATCGTCAATCAAATTCAAGTTGCACTAGACTAGCTTTAGATATTGGATTGCAGCCCTTTAAAAAGTGAATATTTATGCATTTTGAGGCAGCAGGTTTCTTTCCATGCGTGTGTTAAGCACATCTTGTGTGCCTTAGCCAAGAAAGCATCTCATGACAATATGCAATTGGGTCGATGTTCTAAGGTGTTTTTGCAGGTCGTCCAAGGGCATTGACTGCACAGCATCCTAGCTATAGCTAGCTGGTATATATTATGGTATTAAGGCACAAATCTCTCCGCGTTTTAGCTAGTAGAACTAGAAGCTGCAGCCTAACTATGCATATATCTGCAGCTGCTGTTATTACTAGCTAACCAGGGACTACTAGTAGCCGTGCACGCTTGGAATCAAAGTTCAAGCCGTTGCATGCACGGCATTTATAGTGGTCCCGCTCCAGACAGGCTATAATGCATGACTAGTGCTCCTGCCAGCTGCAGTGAGCAATTTCAACGGAATTGCACGATGTTGAAATTGCACGAGAGAAAGCTAACTGCTAGTAGGGATGTTAGTAGATGCGCAGCTGCAGCATCAATTCAAATCCCAAAAACTTAATAAATAATAATTCACGGCACAATTTTTCGATAAAAACACGTTGGTAACTTGTTTGTTTCAAATTCAATTCAGCTGCAGGTGATTCATTTTGTTTTCCTTGTTCCGTACCGCCGATCACCGGTCGATCTTGTCATCATGGCTTTCACAGCGCTGGAAGAGCTTGAAATCGAGCTAGTGAACGACACCAAAGTCAAAGTGGCCGGAATCGATGCTGACGGCGTCATACGAGGGAAAATTATGTCGAAAGAGAAGTTTCTATCGGCAGCAAAGTCGGGCTTTGGCTTCTGCAGGTATCCAGGGTTTTGCAATACGAATTGATTGACCTTTAGCGTGATATTTGGGTGGGACATACATGACAAGGTGCCAAGCAATCCCCAAATCAAGCTCATAATAGCTGTACACTGAGGAACTTTTGATTTCGAACTCTCGAAATGGTTGGTCATATTCCTGGCAGTCGTTGACCAAAAAGGTTACATGGACATCGAAGCAAACATAGATCTCTCGACGCTCCGCCGTATTCCCTGGGAAAACAACATCCCTTTCTTCCTTGTGAATCTTCACGTCACCGTCTGTTGCTAACTGGAGGTGTTCTTTGCCAACAGCGAAACCCATGAATCAAGTAACTTCAGTAATGTTCTGGATGTTTCGCTGATCACTTTGAATAGTATGCGCTTGTCCAAGGAGCCTTCTTCGCGACTTAGTCATTCGGCTTGCAGACTTTGGCTTTCGAGCGAAGGCTGGGATTGAGTACGAGTTCTGTCATTTCCAAGATTGTGGCCAGACTGATTGTTTAGATCATTTTGACGAAACAGCGGACAGCCTGGATAAGAAACGAGGACACGACCTGAAGGTATTTGACACAAATCACGACCACTCTAATGTTCCAAGCCACTTACACCTGGAATGCATGGCTATTCTCTTCTTCGACCGTCTCTGAATCAAAATTACTTCTATGAACTCTTCGACTTATGCACCCAGTTCAGAGTCCCCCTTGAAGGTCTGCACACGGAAACAGGGCCAGGTGTCTTTGAGGTTGCTCTAGCTTTTGGAGGTTGCATCTCATAAATTCGGGTCTGATCTTAGATGCAATGGAGATGGCAGATAGAGCTGCCCTGTTTAAACTTTCATCAAAACAGCTAGGCGCCATGCATGGTATAATGCCCAGTTTTATGGCGAAGCCTCATCCTGGATTACCAGGAACGAGTGGCCACATTCATATTTCCCTAGTCGACTCCGAAAGCGGCAAGAATTTGTTTGTCCGCGAAGAAGAAGATCGAGATGCCCAATGGAGCGACATCAGGTTCCTGAGTGACATTGGTCGTCAATTGTACGTTTCTTTTTGATCTGTCTGACTTCAATAGCTTGGCTGGTATTCTCGAAGGACTTCCAGACGTGAGCTTCGTGCTGGATTACCGCTGATTTTTTTAGATCATGCCGATGTTGGCACCAAATATTAATTCGTACGTCTCATTTTGCTATCGAAATTGATCTAGATATAAACGACTCGTAGAGAATTACTGGGCTCCGGTTACAGTCTCATGGGGTTTTGAAAATCGGGTCGCATCGGTCAGGCTGATTGGTCCACCGGTAGATCCTTCTTCTCCGATTTTCGGGTAACGTTTAGACTGCCTCGGCGAAAGCCACCCGACTAGAGGTGCGAGTCCCTGGTGCTGATATGCATCCTCATTATTCGGTAAAGAAATCTGGCGTCCAAGGTTAATCTTATCTTCAGCTCGCAGCACTGTTGGCTTTGGGCTTTCGAGGTATCGAACAAAAGCTACAAATAAAAATCCCGCCCCTTGCAGCTGGGGCATCTTCAGACCTGAAAGGTGAACGACTACCGAAGACGTTGGCGGCTGCAACGGAAAAGTTCATGTCTAAATCCAGTCTCGCAAGAGAGGTGCTGGGGGATGAGTTCGTGACACATTTTGGTGGAACGAGACTGCACGAAATCCGGCAATTTGAAGAAGCGATCACAGATTGGGAGGTAGTTCGATATTTGGAGCTTGCGTAGAGGGTAGTTGCGAGTTCCGAGCTCGAGAAACTCGTGTTGCATTTCGATATAGAGGCAGATTTCATACAAAGCGTCGGGTCGTTCGTTTACAATTCAGATCTGTTGGATCTAAGAAGCTGTGTCAATTTCTCATTGTAAGCAAAGCACAGGTTCCAATTTATTTCCTAATAGTACAGAAACAATTCCATCCCAGTAAAAAGCGTGCCAGGGTATCACCCACGTTGTCTAGGACGAGAAATAGGCTGGAGCTCCTCGTCAGTAGAAGGGTTTTCAGACTGTGAATAAAATCCGTCTGCATTTCGCGAGCTTGATCCGCTGTTTCTCACACCCACACCGGCTTTGCTAGGAACGGGCTGTCTTCGTTTTACCGAGTCCAGTTCGCTGCCGCTCAGGACAGTACCATGTGAGTTTTCGTTGTTGATCACACTGGTTCTGTTGACTTTGTTTGACCTAGACGCCGCTCGCCCCCTTTCGATCTGTTGTTCCAGTTTCAATCGATGTGAGATCTGATTAAGTTCAGAAAATCCTCAGAGTTACCATGTGCAATTTAGGCCAAGTGGCCCGTTGGCCTATCAACAACTTATGTGCTAATTGTTCTCTTGTCGGGTCACTGAACAATGAGACCATTCGTGAATGATGTACCTCAAAATATACCAGAAGTCGCTTATGGAAATCTTCGGCTGTAGATCAGATTAGAATGAGACAATAATAGAGGAACCCATATCGTTATCGTGCCTTCAAATCGCTGGAAAATTAGATAAAGATGCAGCTCGTAGTCTACCTGCAGCCAGATCTGCTCCCAGGAGATTCCAAACCACCTAGGGGTAAGTTCTAAATCACGCGCTACCCGAAGCCATTTCTCATAATTTAGCCGCCACTGGGTGAAGAAGAAATACCGTCAGATCGAGCTATCGATGTCAGCACAACGTAAGCCGTCACATAACCTTGATGTATTGCTCCAAAGCACTTCCCACGAATCCCCCTCTCCACCCTTTGCCCTTTCGGCTGTACAATCAGTGGTTATCGACAAATCTTGGCTGTACTGACTGACTGGTCTTCCCACCGCACCACGCGCTACACTGTCAAACTCTAGCTAGATCAATATCGTACCAGAAAAGAAGAACAAGGCGATGTGGGGATTTGTTTGACTGACGATTGAAAAATTGATGTTGAAGTATCTGGAACTTGTCAGGGACACGAGACTAAAGGTTTGCACGTCTTTCTGAAACATTAGTGAATATCGAGAAACAAGGGGCACAGTGTTTCTAGAGGTATATCTGTCCGCAGAGAACCATCTTTCCACTGTGGTTAGCTGGTTTTATTGAATACACCGCCACCTTATGACCAAAGTTGTAAGGAGCAATTTTCCCACTCTTGGTTTTCATCATTAGGACTACCTATGCAGGATTAGCTCGCAAGGAATGAGAAGATGAGACTGGCGATAGAATTCCCGGAACAGCAGCGCTTGCAAGGAGGGATGACCAAATCACGCAGTCTGGAGCGGTTAGGTAGTTGATAAGCTAGATTCAGCCATTAATCTATCGTTCATAAACCTTTGGAGGGGAGTGTGTATCGAAAGGGATCACGCTGACATTCAGGATTCTACCGGTGCGTTCGTATGCCTGACGATTAAAACCCAAGAGCCCCCAAAGCCTACCTCTTTGAACGTCATTGAGCCACGAGTGAACCTGCGATGCTTCAGATACCATATGTAAAGAAGTAGTACCAAGTACAACGCCGAGCCCAATCGATAGCATCAAACCTTGACCCGGTTTTCCACCTTACATTCATTGAGATTTCTTTATAACATGGGATTAAATAAGGAGATATACCACCTATATAACCATTCCTGACATCAGAAAATTAGAAGATGTGAGATAGATACCAGGGTTGTTTCATGGCATGCAGTTATTTTGTCTGCCAATTCTGGAACGAGCAGTTGCTTCAGCTCATCCTGTGCCATGTGAGCCCACGGCCTTTGTAGGGACATACATCTGTTCGCGTACACGCCAAAGCTGCAATCAAGCCTCCCCCACTGGTTCCCGTAATCACCTACAACATAAGCTCAGAGAGACGTAATGTCCTCACGTTTGGTAGTAAACCTTCGTCCAGTAGCGCTCTTCAAGGTTAGCAGTACACACCATGCAATCGTTACTTGACGACGCCCTGCACAATTAGCGTAAGAACGTATACGGGCTTCACAAAATGATAATATGCGAGGCAAGCTCCACCGGAGAGACAAAGGGCCTACCATGAGAGTGGAAAGGAAGGGGATGACTGTTCTCCCATAGTTACGAGCGAGATGACGGAACAGGACCTTCTTCTCTTCACCAGCGAGGCTCGGTAGCTCGTTTAGGTATTTAAGACAGCTCTCAACTAGAGACGTTAGTCACAACTCTTCACCACAGTTCACCTTCGTCCAAGTACTCCTCAAGTAGCCGTTTAGTACCGAAGTAAGTCTGGCTATAAAGTCTCGGACTCTCTATGCCACCTGTGAAACAATACGTTCAGTCTGACACGGGAAGTAACACTACCAAAATTCGCTTTGATACAGGACTCCAGCACGCCTTTTAATTCTTCCACATTTCCGCTCTCACGAAGAGTTTTGAGGTTCTTCAATACACGCCGAATCAGATGGTAGTCGTAGTAAGCATATTGGTCCTCCTCGCACCAGACGTCATTGGAGAGATGTTGATCCAAGTCGGCCGCGGCAGCTTTCCATTCTCCAAAGCTGCGTGCGCGCCGTAAGTTCTCTCTCAACCGCCTATAAACTGTAAGAAACACTCAAAAGTTATAGAATCCATACTGCCGTGTGCCTCTCCTATCGCAAGTCAGAAAATTTAGATTGGAAACGATACCATGTGATGAAAAATTCTGTCAGATTTACATAGAGTCGTACACCAAGATAACAAAACCTGGATCACATCAGTATCCACAATTGTTGTCTGGAGAGAACGTGAGCCATGCTAGCCAACCCAGCACTATGATCTATGCGTATGAGCTTGGTTCCAAGGTGTTCGATACAAAAGCAGGCCATCGCAGAAGGCGATAGCTATAGCCTTCTCGACCCTCATCTGCAGTTCGAGTGGATGCATTCCTGCTTCTGAGCGGTCGCTCTTTAGGCACTTGCCATTCGTTTAGAGACGTAACGATGTATTCGAGCTCGGGATCTGGATAGTCTGAGGCGCTAATTGCCCGAGCGAATTCGGAAAGATCCTCCAGAGTTAGTACGAATAGAGGCAATGAAGAGCAACGTACTTCCTCTTTTGCAAAGTTGGTATCATAGTCAGGCAGGTTGCCGCCAAGAAAAGCTGATTGCCTTTCCTTGAAAGATGCACCCATGCTGGCGTGGTAGAAGTCAGGACTCAGGGGTGTGGTTAAGTGCCGAAGATCAATCGATACGTCATTATTTAATCCACGTAGTATCCTTCCGACCTACGCTCGGTAAAACCACGCGTGCACCATAAGTGAATTTCCCATGATAAAAGTTCATTCAGATGTCCATTCTAAATAATCTTTCCATCTATTCCTGCTTAAACCCATTCAAATGCGCCGTGCCATTTGACATTTTTCCCTGGTATGGATCCGTTATCCTATCTACATGGGGCAACATTCCATACAGCCACTTCAAGGTGAATTGCTGCCTTTTCCCCTCCAAACAAATACGAAGATAAAGCAAGAACTGTATGTAATAATAAACTCCTAGTCCTGTAAGGATATGCCTATTGAGATTAGGAAGGAATTAAGAAATATACCACCAACCATGGAATTCTACTAGTTAATAAGACAGAAGCAGGTGGGCAGTACCCAAGAGAAAAGCCCAAGGAATGCCGACCTCATTCCTGACGGAGCGAAGGAAGCTACAGCACTCATTGTCTATGATCCAGAGAATGAATCCAGTGAGAAAAGTGGAGACACCAATAAAAATTGTCCACCACATGTTCTTTCTTGCCTCAGCATTGTCTACGCGTGTATGAAGGAGATAAATGCTTCGCGTGAGGACGAGAGCAGTCAACACAGCATAAGCGACTTGATGAAATGTAGGGTCTTTGATGTGCATGTAGATGACGGTGATTGCCGTCGCGCTTAGTACGAGTGAGATGTAAACTAAATATGCAGCGATATTCGAGACACCCCAACTCCAGACCATGGCAGCCATGATGCAAGTTGTCCAAATCACTATATTGTCAGATTGAATTACACAAGGGCTTCACTTGGAAGTTCATCAAGTAATTGAAACTAGGCCGATTAGTGGAAGATACGCAAAAGACTAACCTCATATCGTAAAGTAGCATGGAAGAGCCAGGACCCGACACCAACGAGGAGAAATCCAAGCTGAGTGGCAATGAACCACGGATGGAATTTCTGTCGAATGGCATGGACAAAACCGTAAGATGCCAATGAAACTAGAAGGGATCAACTCTGCAGAGTAATATATGCGACAAAAGGCTGCTTACTGAAGAAGGCATTTGTGAGAGTATTAGCAAACTCTGCGATGTAGGGCGTTATTTTGTAATCTAAATTGATCGCGATGTCAGTCGAGAGCACTCAAGACAAAGGATCCCTGAGATTGTCAAGGGAAGATAAGATGGTGAGTTCATACTTTCTTCACACCAGTCAATGGTCGCAGTGGGCCAACCCCAGAATGGCATCTCAAGGGGGCCATCATGTATGGTTCTGGCAGTGGGGATCTTCAAGTGCTTGACATCCATGATGACGATGATGCTGCTACTGCTGCAGTTACTGAACAACAGAAGGGACTCGGCTGTTCTGATTGACGCTTCTTGTCGGCGTCGTCTTTTTGTTGAAAAATGACCAAATTGCGCTGGCAAACCAAGGCAGGCAGCAAAGGAATCGAATAAATTGAAGAATCGTCGGCGGGATCACTTGGCGTCTCCCTCATTGGACGAGCTCAATTTGGCTCTGTCACACAATATTACACCAATTATGTAAACCGCGTAATGATAAACTGAAATAAAGTAGAAGTACCTGAGAAAATAAATAACCA
>Ga0335073_10010982_pt1 | contig 12735 bp, 11 predicted proteins | sample Lox_Sample_22_FD_207093 | JGI IMG/M metagenome (GOLD analysis project Ga0335073, IMG submission 207093) | Soil microbial communities from Loxahatchee National Wildlife Refuge, Florida, United States - Lox_Sample_2.2 | ecosystem: Environmental > Terrestrial > Soil > Wetlands | place: USA...
GGCCGGCCGTCCGATTGGACCCCGCTGATCAGAAGGGCCAGGGCATGTTAGTACTGATGCGCGAAGGCGTCCGGGACCGCCTGCGTCACCAGTGGACCACGACCACCAAGCACGCCCGCCGGTTCCGCGGCCGCGTGCTCAGCATGATCCTCAACCGGGTCGCCACCGACGAGATGCACCACGCCGCGCTGTTGCTCGGCTATGACATCGCGCTCGGGCATGGCCGCGAGGGCGTCTTCCGCCACCTGCCGGAGTTCGCCGTCGGCACCGAGCTGGGCGAGACGGTCCGGTACGGCAATCCGGAACAACGCGAAGGCGCCGTCGAGGCGCTCATCATGGAGCTCTGCCTCTTCAACTGAGCCCTCGCTCAGCCCAGCTCGAACCTCCTCGCCTTCACGGCGTCGGTGAAGGTCTGCCAGTCGGCGGCGGGGAACACGAGCTTGGGCCCATCGGGGTCCTTGGAGTCACGCACGGCGATCAGTGCGGGTAGCTGGGCTACCTCGACACAGGCGCCGTTGCCACCACTGCGCCTGCTCTTGCGCCACTGGGCACGGGATAGGTCCGGGGTGCTCATCCCGCACCTCCTTTCCCTAGCTCCTCCGCGATCTCAGCCAGCAACGTGAGCGTCTGGCCGGGCCGCATAGCGGCTGCTCGCAGATGGTCGAAGAGCAGGATATAACGGCGGATCTCCAGGTCATCTTCGAGGAAAAGGCCGCCAGCGAGGCTCTCCGTGTACACCAGACTCTGGTCGATGGGGTCGGGGAACTCCAGGACGATGAACGCGCCCGGCATCCCGGGATGCGCGCCAGCCTCGTACGGGACAATCTGAACCGTCACGTTGGGCAGGGCCGCCGCCTCGTGCAGGCGCAGGAGCTGCTCCCGCATGACCGGGCGACCGCCGACAACCCTCCTGACCGCGGCCTCATCCATGATCGTCCACAGTTGCCGCGGATCGTCTCCAGAGAGCAGCGACTGTCGTTCCAGCCGCGCCCGCACTCTGTTCTCCACCTCTTCTGCGGTCGCGTACGGCAGGGTGCCCCGGATGACAGCCCGTGCGTACTCCTCAGTCTGGAGTAAGCCAGGGATGTACAGCGACTCGTAGTTGCTGATCGAGCGGGCTTCCGATTCGAACCCGATGTAGTCGGAGTAGACGGGCGGTAGGTCCGCACGAAGCGGCTGCATCCAGCCGAGCTGGCCAGCCTCGCGGAGCACAGTTAGCAACTCGGTCCGTTGTTCCTGGCTGGCGCCATACAGGTCGAGCAACTGGATCAGCGTGGCGCGCTGCGGCCGCTGCTGGGCGCTCTCCAGCCGGTACAGCGTGGACCGGTCCTTCCCGGTGCGCTCGGACACTTCCTCCTGGGTCAGCCCCGCCGCCTCACGCAGCCGTTTGATCTCGGCAGCCAGCCGGCGCAACCGCACCGTCGGAGTAGGTCGGGGCTTCGGCATGCCAACTCCTCACCAAGAAATGCATCCGATGCGTCCGTCACGATTGCATTTAGTAAGGTACTGAGTGCACCATAGGACACATCATCGTAGCCCTTCGCCACCGCGTGATCACAACAACGCCCGAAAGGTGAGCTCAGCCGATGTCCGCGTCGTCCCCTGTCGTGCGTTCCACCGGTGCCCCGCAGATCACCTGGTCCCGAACCTTCCCGGCCACCCCGCAGCAGGTCGGCGAAGCCCGCCGGTTTCTGGCCGCCATCCTGGACGGCCGTGCCGCCGCCGACGCGGTGCTCTGCCTCTCCGAATTAGCCAGCAACGCGGTCCTGCACAGTCGCTCCGCCGCCCCGGGCGCCCACTTCACTATCCGCGCCACCCTAAAGAACGACCAGCTGCGCGTCGAGGTAAGCGACGACGGCGGCCCCTGGCGCTGGCCCGACGGCGGCGGCGACCAGCACGGCCGCGGCTTAGTAATAGTCAGCCACCTGGCCACCGCCTGGGGCCGCGCCGGCACCCCAAACACCGGCTGGACAGTCTGGTACACCATCAAGTGCCCACCCGTCCGCTTGGCGCGGCCATGGACCACCGTCATAGATGGTCAACGGCTTCGGCAGCTACGCCGTGAACGTGTGCTGACTCAGATGGAGCTGGCAGGAAAGATATCCCAGGAGCTTAGATGTCAAGCCGCGACCGAAGATTGAGGGAGATTTTCGCGGTGGCTCCAGGCGGTGGCCTCGTCGTAGCGGGTGCGGGTCTGCAGGCATCCGTGCAGGATGCCGGTGAGCCGGTTAGCCAGTCTGCGCAGGGCGTCGTTGTGTTCGAGTCCCTTGGCGCGCTGCTGGTCGTAGAAGGCGCGGGCGCCGGGGGATGCGTTCAGCGAGGAGAAGGCCCAGGACATGAGGGCGTCGATGAGCCGGTCGTTGTGGATGAACCGGGCGGCGACGACCTTCTTCTTGCCCGAGGCCCGGGTGATGGGACTGGTGCCGCCGTAGTTCTTGCGGGCCTTGCTGCTGGCGTACCTGTGCGGGTCGTCGCCGAACTCGCCGAGCACCCGGGCGCCGAGGATGGCTGCCAGGCCTGGCTGGGACTGGTAGATCTCAGCGTCCGGGTGCCGGCCAAAATGCTCCCTCACCTGCTCTTCGAGGATCTTGACCTGCTCATTCAAGGTGGTGATCACGGCGGTCAGGGACCGGGTGGTGGCGGCGTAGGCGGCGGTCAGCGCCGGCGGCTGGCCGAGGTGCTCACCACGCAGCGCGGCCAGGATCGCATCGGTCTTGTCCTTGATGTTGTGGCGGCGGGCGCGTTTGAGCACGGCGCTGATCTGGGCGCGGGTCAGCTTCGCCGCCCGGGCTGGATCCGGGGCCCTGGCCAGCAGCTCCAGCACATCCGGGGCGTCCAGGTCCTCGAATGCCTCCAGCGCGGCGGGGAAGTACTCGCGCAGCTGGTGCCGCAGCCGCTGCACCGCCCGGGTCCGCTCCCAGATCAGCGTCTTGTGGGTGCGGGTCACCACCTTGACCGCCTCCGCCTCCGGGCTGTCCCCGGCCGCCGGGCGCAGCTGGTGGGAGTCGGTGCGCACCATGTCCGCGAGCATGTGCGCGTCGGCGCCGTCACTTTTGGCCCCCGACACCCCGTGCCGCTCCCGGTACCGCGAGGCCTGCAGCGGGTTCACCGGGAACACCAGGTAACCGGCTGCGACCAGTGCCGCGACCCACGGGCCGCGGTCGGTCTCGATGCCGATCACCACCTCCGCGCCGTCCGCATCCCCGGGCAGGAACCGGCCGATCAGCCCATGCAGGCCGGTCATCCCGGCCACGCCCTCGGGCAGCCGCCTGCGGGCCAGCACCTTGCCGGACTCGTTCATCACCTCCACGTCGTGATGGTCCTCAGCCCAGTCATCACTCACGAACAGCCGCACCGGACCTCCCGTCAACGATGCCGAAAAATGCCAGCGGCCAGCGGGAGAACCATCAGCGACCTAATAAAACAGTGCTCACGCCACCCGGCGGGCACGACATCCCAGCAGCGATCAACTCTCCCGGTCACCAGCAGGGGCACGATCTTTCCTCAGGGCTCACAACCCAGGCAGAACCAGTGCTCACCTGCCGGCGGCCACCACACCCCGAGTCTGCCGCACGGCGGACCCGACAACTCTTATTAGGCAGGAGTCAGCCGAGCCACGGTCGTCCGCCTGGAGAGACACCCCCAGGTGTCCTGCCGCTCCCCCACCCTAACCCGCCTGGCCACCGCCCTCGGCGAAGACCGAACCCGTCTGCTGGCCATTAGTGGTGACCGAGAGCGAACTTCCCGGACATACCGTCGCCATTAGCTGATGGCGCCTCAAGGGCAGACCTGGATCTGCCGAGCAGAAACGACCGAACCGTCCCTCAGGCGTAAAACCTGCCCAGAAAATATCGGACTACGTAAACCTAACGTGTCACACAAGCGTCACCTCTTATAGCGGTCTACGGCGCACGGAGTTCTAGTGCCTAGGGAGGGGCCGGATAAGGAGTTGACCGTTGCTTGCGACGTCTGCCCGATGAACAACCACACGAAGGTGCCGCGACAGCACAGGCAGAACCCATCATCGATCTCGTGACAGTTCACAAGCAATCAGTACATATCGTGCGCCGGGATGAGATCAAGCTAGACACCCCCCCGGGGTCAATGCGATTCCTGGTGTTCAGGTTGCCCGCTAAACCTGCATTGCCATGGAACTTGATGTTCACACGGAAGGATCATCCATGCGACTCAGTAAGAAGTGGCGTATAGCTGCGTTCACAGGCGCGCTGATCGGCTCGGCGGGGCTTGTGACAGCGGCGGCGGGGGCCACTGGCGCGTACTTCAACGACACCCAGAGCGGAACGGTCACCGGCACCGTAGGGTCTATCAAGGTGAGCACGAGTGGTGGTACCGGCGGTGACAACCTAGACTTCAACTTCGCCAACATGCTGCCCGGGGACTTCCAGACGAGCACCGTGCACTACTCGAACGACGGCAGCAACGCCGAGGATGTCTATCTCGTGTTCAACAACGCGCAGGCACTGCATTCCGTCAACAACCTCGGCACATACGGTGAGGCAAAGATCGGGAGCAATGGAACCACCGTCTTTTCGTCCACGAACCTGAACGACGGCGAGACCTGGAACCTCGACCCCATCGACCCGACGTCGGACCACTGCTCCTCATCACCGAGCGCGAACGTGCCACTGGCCAGCGATGGATGCTGGCCTATCCCCAGCGTCGTCAAGTTGGCCGCCAATGTCGCACCCGGACATGGGGGGACCATGACCTTCAGCTTTGCACTCGGACAGAAGTGGAAGGACACGAGCACCGAACTGTCGCAACTCTTCTGCTACCCACTGATCCAGAACCCAGCCGACCCCACCGACGAGACTGACCAGATCTGCGATCCGACGAGTCACTCCAACGGCCTGCCCTACGAGATTGTCGCGACCCAGCCGGGAGTGGCGCCGAACGACCCGAACAACTCGTCCCCGACTCCGTAGCAGCATCTCCTTCGGGTCGGCGGGAGCATCCCGCCGACCCGAAGCCGACACCGTGAGGTTCACGCATGAGGGTGGCACGGCGACTGCTCGTCAGCCTGGTTGGGCTGGCCATCGCAGCCATGGCGGCCACCTTGGTTTTGGCCTGGCATCAGGGCTATCGGATCTACATCCTGCACACCGGGTCCATGATCCCCACCCTCCGCCCAGGCGAGGCCGTGGTGGACAGCCCCGTACACGGAATGGTTCACCGCGGCGAAATAATAACGTTTCGTTACGCGTGGGGTCCCGACCAGGTTGTTACACACCGAGTCTTTCGCGAGACGAATGGCATTATCAAGACCAAGGGCGACGCCAATCCGACCCCTGACCCATGGACTGTGCGACCTGCCCAAGTCGTCGGCACTCCAGCGGCAATAGTTCCCTACGGGGGTTATGTCTTGGTGTACCTGAGCCAGCCCGACGGTGCCGCCTCGGTGATCTTGTTCGCTGTCACGATTTGGCTGCTGTGGGGCCTATGCTTTCCCGCCGAAACGGGGACGTCTCTGCCGGAGCCAAGACGCCGGCGGGGGGCCCATGCCCGCCATGCCATATCTGTGGTCCGCTGACCTACTGGCCTGGATCGCATCGGCAGGCACTTGAAGCATTAGCCTCGATATTTCGTGATCTCATCCGTCCTGTTGAGGCGGCGACTGGCCGCTGATGGCGACCCGCGAGGGAGAACGCCCGGCCGCATCCGCCCCCGGCGTCATAGGCCGGTTCCCGGATTCGGGCGGCGGATGAGGATCGCCACGGCGATGCTCTCGCTGATAGTCATGACCGCCGAGTAATGCATCAGCACTCCGCGAGCCAGGCCAGGAACTCATGCGTTCCGCCGGAATCGGTGCAGATCACGAAGATGTCCGCGCTCTCGCCGACCAGCCGTTCGGCTTTGCGTTAGTGATCTGGTCGTATTACCAGGGGATTCTTTCGGTGCCCCGTTGCGTGGGGCCGGGCTGCTGCGGAAAGGCAGCCCGGCCCCAGCCCTGTTAGCAGTGGTTGGCGTCCGGTGCGAGAATGTTCCCCTGGGACGGCGCGGCACCCCACGGGTTGCTGACTGGCCACGAGGAGTCCACCCAGGACGACGACACCCGGGGGCACGCCTTGTCGGCACCCAGCGGCGCGGTATATGCCCAGCGGCCCGTCGTGCCCAGGCTGTTACTCGCCGCCCCATTCTCGAAGAACTTGGCGCCGGCGCCAAAGAACTGCTCCAACCATGCGTCTGTGGTGGACCGGCCGTTCGGCGCGTTGCCCTGGTCGTCCTCTGTGGCGGGCACCAGCTTGCGGTTCGCGGACTTCCACGAGGAGTAGAAGTCGTAGCTGTAGCTGCCGGTCATGCTGCCGGTAATGGCCTCACCCATAGTGGGCGCGCTACCACCGTTCAGGTCACCATTCCCGGGACTCGTGTCGGCGACGATCGTCGTGAAAGTGCCCTTATCGGTGATCGTGCCGGTCCAGTGGTAGCAGTGGCCGGTACCCGTAGTGCCGCCGCAGTAGGACAAGGCCACCTCGGAGACGAGATTGACGGTTGCGGTGCGGGTGAAGTTGTCGTCCGCCCAGTTCCCGTGCACGCCGCTGTCGGGACGGTTGCTGATGGCTGTGGAGGCGGTGGAGGCATAAGGCGTGACGGACGCACTGGCGGACGCTGCAGTGCCGAGCGTGACCGTCAGGGCGCTGACGGGGATCGCCAGCGTCGCGATGAGCTTCCTCATGAGTACCTAATCCTGTCGGCCGTAGCCAGTGGTCCTGGCTGTTGGTGCGGGGCGGTCTGGTTGGCGGCTGGCACGGGCGCAGCACACGGTGCCCGTAGCTCGGCCGACATCGTTGCAAATCGGTTACCGTCTCCCGGCGCGTGCCAGCACGGCGTGCTAGTACAGGCGGCTGACAAGGTCGCCTATCCAGCACGCGTCACAGGTGGCGTCCGCGGAACCGCCTTCGACGACTGGCTCGCCAGCATCCACTGATGTGACGCCATGCTGTTGCTCCCCCTCCGGGCAGCGCGCCTCCGCGGTTGTCCATGATGCGTCAGTTCATCAGAATGAAGCAGACGATCGACTTGTAGCTGGAATGGACCAACAGCGAATTAGCCAACCCATTACCTTGCTGCCCAAATGCCGTAAGCGGATGAACTACCGCAAGGCAGCTCTGACCCGGGATCCAGCCGGCAGCGCTGCCAAGCTGATTCTCGGGTGCAGGACCGGGAAGTCTTCCCAGTGGGACAGGGCAGCCGACCGTACAGGAAACTGACCGCAAGCCCGAGGTCTCACCCGCTTGGGGCTCAAGTTTGATCCCAGAGGATCGCTAATAGCCGGCTTTCCCTAATACCCGGACAAGCTCGGACAACCTGTTGGCCTGCCCTGGTTGCTCCGTAGCCCACCCCGGAGCATGCCCCGCGCCGGCTGGTTCGGGGCGTCCACGGGTCGTCGATCAGCAGCACAATCTGCTTGCCCGGATCCACGTGCACTGAGCCCGGGCAAGCCGACGACATCATCGAGCTTTCCCCTTCAGGCAGGGCGGTGCTCGACACGGGTGCGCCGGGGGCCGATCCGCCAACCGGATCTCTTTGCCCGGAACCGCAACCCATTACAGGGCGCCCGCCGCAGCCCCGCGGCCGTCCGCTAATGAATTAAGTTGCGGCGGAGCCGGCCAAACCAGCCTTCACGCAACTCCCAGCGCATGTCCGCGATATCGAGCACGGCGAAGTTGCGCAGCCGGCCGTCCGCATCCAGCCCGGTCACCTGGACCGGCCCGTAGCCGAAATCGCAGCTGCGCTGGTAGGCGCGGTGCAGGTGGCCGTGCATGATCCGGGACGGCTGGACGCCGTCCACGATGCGCTGCAGCCGCCGCCGGTGCGCGTCGCTGCGGGCCAGGTCGGCCGGATCCCACTGCGGCGGCGGGCGGCCGAACGTGTGCGCGACACCGGACGGGCAGTCGTGGCTGACCAGTACGTCCGCGTGGCCGCCGGCGATGACCGCGGCCTCCTGCGCATCGGTGATTGAATCGTCGTAGAACCGCTCCAGCACGGCCCGGCTGGTTCGGTGGTGGCTGCGGGTGCGGCAGAAGTAGCCGAGCCGGCTGAGCAGGTAGGCCAGCGAGGACGCGGTCAGCACGGTGACGATGGCCAGGTACATGATCGACTCGGCGCGGTCCACCGAGGCCGAGTACTCCTGGTTGAGCAGGTCCTTGAGCAGCCACCAGACGAAGTAGCCGACCCAGGCGGTCACCGTGAGCATGATGGCCAGTCGCCGGTCGCTGACCGGCCGGGCAACTACCGGCATGGCCCGGGTACGCCGGTCATGGCCCCACTGGTGGTGGCGCCGTCGGGTACCGTCCCGGTGCGCCCGGCGCGGCACATCGACCTGAGCCGACCCACCGGAGGATGCCCGCCCGCCGCCCTGGCCAGGGCCGTACTGTTCCGGCTGGGGCTGCCCCGGGCCGTACGGGTCCGGTGCGTACTGGCCCGGCGCCTGGTGCACAGATGTGTGGTGCTCAGCGCCGTACGGGGCCGGGTAATCGGTCCGCGTATCGGGCACCGGCGCGAACAGCGCCTCCATGCTCTGCGCCTCGGATGCGGCCAGCGCGACGAACCGTCCGGGCCGAACGGGTCTACGTGCACCGAGTCCGGCCGTGCCGAAGACATAGTCGAGTTTCCCCCCTCCAGGCAGGCCGACACGCGCCCTCCACACGCGCCAGGTCAACCCGCGACCGGGTCTGCTTGCCTGGACCCGCAACCCAAATACAAGGCGTCCGCCGCCGCGCAGCTATTGTCCTCAATGAGCTAAATTGACCCGATCATTCGGCGGGGGCCCGCTGACCGGGGCGAGCCGTGACCCGTCGCGCAGCACCAGCTCACGCAGCAGCAGCCCGTACAGCACCGCTGGAACGGCACCGGCTGGCATAACGTCGGCCCGCCGCGGGTGCTTACCGACGATAATGCAAAGGGCCGCCGTCACCAGGTGACGACGGCCCTCCGCCAAGCGGAGAACTAAGTGATCAACTCTTGCACTGGTTCACGCCAGTGATGTTGCCATCGCCCGCGCCCTGACCGTCATCGCCAGGGTTGATCTGGTCGTTCCACTGCTCGCAGGTGGACGGGGCCACGTAGGTCCAGTCGTAGGCGGTCAGCTCGACCCCCGAGAACTGGGTGCCGGACGGGAAGCCCAGCTCGCCCCAGTCGGTCGTGGAGGCAGGCTTGGCAGAACCGTCGGCCGACACCGGGACGTTGGCCACGGCCAGCTTGTTGCTGGACGAGTAGAACTCGAAGTAGGCCGTGCCCTGCATGGTGCCGTCCAGCACGCCCGAGATCGTCGCGGACGAGGACCCGTTCGGGCTCTGCGCACCGGAGACGGTCTGGAAGGAGCCGTTGTCAGTTATCTCACCGGTCACGAACCAGCACTGCGGCGTGCCGCCGCACTTGTCGGAGGACGCGGCGTGATCGACGGTCTCGGTCAGCGTCCGGGTAAACGTGTCGTTTGCCCAGCCGGAGGACTCCGGCCAGTTGGTCACGTTCGTGTTCGCCGTGATCGAAACGATGTCGGACGCCCCGGCACTCCCCGCCGGGCCAGCCGGACCCTGGGGACCTGCCGGGCCAGCCGGACCGCGAGGTCCGGTCGCACCCTGGGGACCTGCTGGTCCCTGCTGGTTCCAAGTGACGGCGAAGCTGCCCTTCGGGCAGGCCGGGGCCTTCGAGGTGTAGACGTCCTCCACAGCCCGCGTCTTGCCGACCACACACCCGTGGTAGACCGTCGTGTTCGTGCTGTCTTGCGGCGTGGAAGTGCCGCTGCTTGAGGCCGCGAGTGCCACGCCAGCAGAACCGAACAACGCCCCTGCTGCCACCGCCGCAGTCAAAACCTTGCGCATTAACTCCCCTTGCTCTGTGCGGTGCCGGACTTTTCTGGCATCCGCCCCGGTTATGCGATCTACCAGGTATGACGCGGGGTGCCCCGGTGGGGTTTACCTACAACCCTTTGGCTAAGACATGCGCTAATGACTTAATGGCAGGAGCTTGTTGCATAACCTCGCCGAGCCACGGCGAAGCCAGCCAAACCAGCCTTCACGCAACTCCCAGCGCATGTCCGCGACGTCGAGCACGGCGAAGTTGCGCAGCCGGCCGTCCGCATCCAGCCCGGTCACCTGGACCGGCCCGTAGCCGAAATCGCAGCTGCGCTGATAGGCCCGGTGCAGGTGGCCGTGCATGATCCGGGAGGGCTGAACGCCGTCCACGATGCGCTGCAGCCGGCGCCGGTGCGCGTCGCTGCGGGCCAGGTCGGCCGGATCCCACTGCGGCGGCGGGCGGCCGAACGTGTGCGCGACACCGGACGGGCAGTCGTGGCTGACCAGCACGTCCGCGTGGCCGCCGGCGATGACCGCGGCCTCCTGCGCATCGGTGATCTCCTCGTCCGGCCACCAGTCCACGCCCTCGGTGCGCTGCGCCCGGTCCAGGCTCACCGCGCCGCCGCAGCCCAGCCAGCGCAGCCCGTGCCAGGTCCAGCGGTAGCCGCGGGGCAGGTGGAACAGCCGGGGCCGGACCACCACCCGCCCATCCGGGGTGCGGTCGCTGGCCAGCCTGGCCAGTTGCGGGAAGTCCTCGTGGTTGCCGTCGATGAACCAGAGTTCCGCGTCCACCTCGGCCAGCAGCGCGGCCACCCGGGCCAGGTAGTGCTGGCCGGCCCGGTCCGGCCAGATCCCGAAGTCGCCCAGTTGCAGGATCAGCCGCCGCGGCTCCTGGCCCAGCGTGCTGGGCACCCGGCGGATCACGCTCAGCGCCCAGTCCTCGTTGCCGTGCCAGTCCCCAGCGACCATGATCCGCCGCGGTTCCGGCGCCCCGGATTCAGCCGTCATGCCCGAAGTTGTACCTGTCCCGTCGCCGGCCCGCCCCGGTGATCAGGCAATCCCCTCGGTTATGCTCGCGCCGGTGACCGGGTTCCTCGCCCTCATTCTCACCGCCGTGGCGCTGCCCCCGCTGCTGGCCCGGCTGACCGGCGGCCACGCGCCGCGCCCCGGCCCGCAACTGGCCGCGCTGGCCCCGGTGGCCACCCTGCCCGCCCTGGCCGCGGTGGCGCTGGCGGCCACCAGCGCGTGGTGGCTCGCCCTCCTGCTCGCTGTCCCCGCCGCGATCCTGCTGGCCTGGCAACTACCCCCTTTCCTCTCGAACGCCAGTGCCCGCCCAGTCACCCCGCACCGGTTCCCAGGGTCGCCGCCGGACACCGTCACCGTGCGGGTGCTGACGCTGAACTCCCGGGGTGGCTCGGCCGACGCCGCCGCCCTGCTGGCGGTGCTGCGCCAGCACGCGGTGGACGTGCTGGCCGTGCAGGAACTGACCTGGGACCTGGTGCACCGGCTGGACGAGGCCGGGCTGGGCACCCTGCTGCCGCACGCCCACCTGGACCCGCGGCCCGAGGCACCGGGCTGCGGGCTGTGGGCCCGCTGGCCGCTGACCCCGCTGCCGCCGGTGCCCGGCCTGGTGGCCGCCGCCCCGCGGGCCCGTGCGGAACCGGCCCCCGGCCGGCCGGTCGTGCTGACCGCGGTCCATCCGCTGACCCCGATGCGCGACCGCGGCTACCCCTGGCAACGCGACCTGGCCCGGCTGCTGCCGCTGGCCCAGGACAGCGGGCCGCAGGTGGTGATGGGCGACTTCAACGCCAGCCGGGATCACCAGCCGTTCCGCGACCTGCTCGCGGCCGGCTTCGTGGACTGCGCCGACGCCGCGCAGCACCGGACCTGGCCCGGGTTCACCTGGCCGGTGTCCTGGGACCTGTACTCCGACCGGGAGAACCAGCGGTTCCCGGACCGCCGCACACCCGCCCTCATGCGCCTGGATCACGTACTGGTCAGCCGGTCCGGCGCCACGGTGCGGGCGGCCCGCCCGGTCCGGGTGGCCGGCACCGACCACCACGCAGTCCTGGCCGTGATCGACTTCACCTGACTAGCTGGTAAGGTCCAGGCCTCCGGCCGGGGGCGCCCGGCCGGCGCAAGGGCGTGCCGACCACGGCAGTACTCACGATGCCTGCTCGCCGCCGTTCATCATGGCGATCCAGCTGTGCGGCGCGTCGTCGCCGAGCATGAGGTCGAAGATGTCTTCGGCTCCGGCTGCTTCGGCGGCGCGCGGGAACACGGCCTGCTCGTACTCGCCCAGCGCGGCCTCGACGTCGCCGGGGTGCGTGGCGATGGCCTGGCCGAGTTGGGCTCCGTCCAGCATGGCCAGGTTCGCGCCTTCGCCGTTCGGGGGCGCGAGGTGGGCGGCGTCGCCGAGCAAGGTCACCCCGGGTACCCGGGCCCAGCGGTGCCCGGCCGGGAGTGTGTAGAGGGGGCGCACGACCGGTGTGGTGTCCCTGTCGGTGATCAGCGCGGTGAGTTCGGGTGCCCACCCGCCAAATTCGGCCACGACCCGCGCCGATACCGATGCGCCATCGGCGCCCGCGAGCCAGTCCGCTGGCTTCTTGAGCTCGGCGTAGGCATGCACAGTGCCGCCCCGTTCCCGGTAAGCCAGGAAACCCCGGCCTGGGGCGAGCGCGAACATCGACCCGGCGCCGACCGCCTGCGCCGTGGCGCGGTGACGGGTGTCGGCGTCGAACAGGAAGGTCTCGACGGAGGTGAAGCCGATGTACCGCGGGGTGACGCCGGACAGCAACGGGCGGACCCGTGACCAGGCCCCGTCCGCCCCGATCAGCACGCTCGTAAGAGCGGTGGCGCCGTCGGCGAAGTGCAGCTCGTGGCGGCCCTCGCCCAGGGCCTGCACCTTGCTGACCTTGCG
>Ga0335073_10010983_pt1 | contig 12735 bp, 10 predicted proteins | sample Lox_Sample_22_FD_207093 | JGI IMG/M metagenome (GOLD analysis project Ga0335073, IMG submission 207093) | Soil microbial communities from Loxahatchee National Wildlife Refuge, Florida, United States - Lox_Sample_2.2 | ecosystem: Environmental > Terrestrial > Soil > Wetlands | place: USA...
GGTCTCGAAGTCATCGGCGCCGTGACCGGGCGCGGTATGCACGGCGCCCGTTCCGGTTTCGAGATCGACATAGTCGGCCAGCACGACCAGCGAGTCGCGATCCATGAAGGGATGGCGCACGCTCGTACCGTCGAGACGTTCGCCGGGCACGCTTGCGAGCAACTGCGCTTGCGCAAATCGCTCGCCGAGCGCTTTGGGCGCCAGCTCCGTCGCGAGAATCAACAACTCGTCGCCGAGGCGATAGAGTCCGTAGGTGGCGTCCGCGCGCAGCGCGATCGCGACGTTGGCCGGCAACGTCCACGGCGTGGTCGTCCAAATCAAAATCGAGAGGCGATCCCTCGGCTCCGCTTCGCTACGCTCGGGATGACAAGAGAACGCCGCTAAGATCTTTTTGCGCTGTTCGTCGTTCGCAGTGAAGCGGACGTAGACCGAGGGCGAGACCTTCGGTTCGTATTCGATCTCCGCTTCGGCGAGCGCCGTTTCGTCGTGCACGCACCACAGCGTCGAGCGCAAGCCCTTGTAGAGCTGCTCTTTTTCCGCCAAATCCGCGAGCGCGTTCACGATCGTCGCTTCGAACGACGGGTCGATCGTGCGATAGGGGCGATCGAAATGCCCGAAGGCGCCCATGCGCTGGCGCGCATCGCTCTGCCGATCGAGCCAAAAGAGCGCGCGCTCCTTGCACTTCTCGCGCAGCTCGAGTGGATCGATCGCGTGGAAATCTTTGATCCCGAGGAACTTGAGCGTCTCGAGTTCGATCGGCAAGCCGTGCATGTCCCAGCCCGGGATGAAGTCGGCCCACTTTCCGTCGAGCAGCGCGATCTTCACGAACATGTCTTTGAGCACCATGTTCAAGAAGTGGCCCATGTGCAGCTCGCCGTTCGCATACGGCGGCCCGTCGTGCAGAATCCACGGACCGTTCTTTCGATTGGCCTCAAGTCGCCGCTCGTAGGTGTGCTGCGTGCGCCACCATTCGATGCGCTCGGGCTCGCGCCGAGGCAGGTCGGCCTTCATCGGAAAGCCGGTCTTGGGTAAACGTAAGGTGTCGCGGTAGTCGCGCTCGACGGTTTCACTCATGGGTCGCGCATCAATTCGCCGAGCACGTCGAAATTTCGTGCCGCAGCGGCGCGAATCTCTTCGACCTTCTCCCGCAGGTCTGCCGCGAGGATGTCGCGCTGCGACATCAGTCGGTCGACCAGCGCGTCGACCGCCGAATCGAGCGGCGCGGGCTTTCCCGGCGTCCACAGCGGATCGAGCGGATAGCGCAGGTCGTCGCATAGCGCGGAGACCTTGGGGTCGTAGGGAATGGCCAGGAACGGGACGGCGAAGCGCGCCGCCAGGATCAGTGCGTGCAGGCGCATGCCGATGACCACGCGCGCGCCGCGCAGAATTGCGGCCGCGCGCGAAAGCCGACATTCCGGCAGCAGCATCGGCGCGCTCTTGCACAACCGGATGATCGTGGTCGAGACTTCCGCGTCGGCTGCTCCGCCGAGCGGAAGAAACGCGACGCGGACGCCGTGCGTCTGCGTGAGCCGGTCGACGGCGCGCGCGATGGCGTGCTGCCCGTCTTTGAGATTGGAAACCTTGCGAACGCTCACGACGGCATACGGCTGCGTCCCGAGCCCTTCGGAAGAGAGGTCGACGTCTTCGGACGGAATGTCGTACAGAAACACCGGGTCGGCCGTCTGTTCGACCGGCGTCTGCGGCAGGAGCGACTGCAGCAGCCGCATCGAGCGCGCATCGCGAACGGTCGCGCAATCGAGGCCACGGCAAAAGCTGCGCACGACGATTCGTCCGAGCAGGTCGAGCGGACCGATCGATTGCGCGAAGATCATTGCCTTGCGCCGCTGACGAATGGCTTCGCGCAAAATTCCCGCGTAGTAGACGACGCTGCGCGCGCTAGTGGCCGTCTGTAAGAGTCCACCGCCTCCCGAGAGCACGATATCCGCGCGACCGATCGCCTCGCGCACGTTGCGCATGCTCCAGCGCGGCGTCGCCTCGACGCCGTACGCCCTCGCGGTCGCCTCCGGCGTGGCCGAAAGCACGTCGAGCTGCATCGAGGGAAAGCGCGCGCGCATCTGAGCCACGATCACCTCCAGCAACGCCTCGTCGCCGAGATTACCGAACCCGTAATAGCCCGAAAGCAATACACGCACGGCGATAGATCCAAATCGTGAGAATGCCGATCAGCGCGCCGATCGCAAGGCCGGTGCCGGTTCGTTGCAGCGAGATGGCGATCGGCGTGTGGAGATGTGAATAGGTATCGAGCACGTCGCCGATGCCCACGCCCGCTCCCAGCGCGAGGAGCCACCCCACCATGCGTCGATGCGCAAGCGTCAGCGCGGGCAGCACCATGAGCGCCGGGAAACCCACGAGAAACTCTTTGAACCGCGGGCGCACGCTGAGCACGACCGTCAGAACGTGCCGCAGCGCCAGCTCGAAGTGGGACGGCGCGATGTCGCTGTCGTTGCCGCTGCGCATCAAGAGCAGCACGCCCGCTGCGACGATGGCGATCCCGGCGAAGAGCTGGTAGACGCGAACCGGCGCGGCCAGCACGTCGGACGGCCGTTCGACGCCCGAATTGAAGCGCTTATCGAAAAGGTAGAGGCCGAGCGCAATGAGCGGCGGCAGCGCAAGCACTAGGCGCACCCCGCGAAAGCGTTCGATCTCTTCCATGGTGAGCGGGGAGCTCATCACCCCGACGATGACCAGCGCTCCGGCGAGCGTGACACCGAGCGCGAGGAGCGTCCAGCCGAGGCTGCGCACGACCTGATCCGAGAAGCGAGGCGCCGGCTCTTCGCTGCAGGCTTTGGCGATCGAAAGAAACGCGGCCGTCGCGAAGAGGAGCGCCCCCGCGAGCGCGATCATCGAGCGCGCAAAGATGTCGTGGTGGGTCACGATGCCGGCCAGGTAGAGCAGCACCGTCGCGCCGTAGGCGGCGAGCGCAAGATAAAGCCGGTACCATCCGAAGACTCCGAGCAAGAGCACGAAGATCGAGGGAACCGCCAGCGCCGCGAGGCCGACCAGCACGCGATTGTTCCCGTGATACTGCGGAATCGGCGTTGCACGTCCCAGCTTGAATCCGTGCTCTTTCAGCTGGTCCGCGATCTCCTTGACCATCTCGACATTGGACGCTTCGATCGAGAGATTGCCGTCTTGATGCGCCCACGGCCGCAGATAGACCACACGGATGTTGCGTTCGCGAACCCCGAGCACGTATCGCGCGACGACGTCGTCGAGCGTGATTTTATCGAGTTCCGTCTTTGCAATCGCTTGCACGCGCACGGTCTGGCCCTCGATCGCCTTGGCCAGCGTATTGTTTCCCTTTTGAATCTGGCTGTCGTCGTACGTCTCGATCATCCCGAAGTTGAACGGAGGGGCGCCGCGCTTGGCCGCCTCGGCGTTATGCTCTTTGAACACGGCCGCCGCATCATCCAGATGATCGGGATAGCCGAAGACCTGATTGCGCAATCCGAAAAAGATCACCGTCGAAACCTTGCGATCCTGCGCGAGCACGCCGTTGAACGCCGCCTCGATCTGCGGTTGCGCGTAGCGTTCGTCGTTTTGGAATCGCGGGACGAGCAGGAGCCCGAGCCGCTTCGCGAGCGCGATTTGATTTGAGGGAATGCCGAGCGCGGTTGCGTTGAAGTAGTCGATCTGCGTGCGTACTTCGAGAACCCATGGTTTGGAAGCGCGCAGCACGCGCACGGTCTTCGGTTCGAAGTGCAGGGCGAGTTGCTCTCTGAAGCGCGCGTACTCCGCCGGATCGTCGACGATGAGGTAGACGGCGTCGCGCGCGATGCGATGCGAGCGGACGAGCGATTCGAGCAGCGGGTCGGAGAGCGGCGTGATCCGCGCTTGATTCAGCAATGCGCCGCCGGTGGTCGCGTAAGCCCGGCCGTCGTCGCCGACATTTGCGCCCAGCTCCTCGGTGAGGGCGAGCGAGGTCAAGCCGGCGCGGCGAAGCGCGATCAGGAAGGCGGCGGTGTTGTAGTTGTAGGAGCGCGCGAGCTGGACGAAATCGGTGTAGTCCATCGCGATTTCCACGCGCCGCGCCTGCGACTCGGTGTGGACACGAAAGACGGCCACGGTAAGTGAGGCGAGCAATGCGATAAGAAAGATGAACGCGGCATAGCGCGTTTTGGCATCAGGACGGATCACGGGGGAGGGGTGTTCGCGCTGCGGGTGAGTCTACCCCCACAAAACACAAGGGCCCGCGTAGCGAGCCCCTATGCCGTCGCGTATGCGGTTGCCCGCATACCGGGTGTGGGCGACGTCTTTGATACGGACCGGCTCGCAGCGAAATGCCCACGTCGTTTAAACGCTGCGGCGATATATTCCGTACACCTACTGTACCAAACCCCGAACGTCCGCGAAAGCGGTCAGGCTCATTTTTTTACATGCCTTCTAGCCCGGCCAGTGGGGCGGCCGCTTGTCGATGAAGGCCGAAATGCCCTCCTGAGCGTCCTCGAGCAGGGCATTTTGAACCATGACGTCCTTGGTGAAGGCGTAGGCGGCGGATTCGTCCAGCTCGAGCTGCCTGTAAAAGGCCGCCTTGCCGAGGCCGACCACCCGCCGGCTAGCGTCCCCGATCTTGGCCGCCAGCGCTCGGGAGGCCGCCTGGAGCTGCTCCGGTGGCACCACGGCGTTGACGAGACCCCAGTCGAGGGCCGTCGACGCGTCGATCGCCTCGCCGGTCAAGAGCATCTGGAGGGCCCGCTTGCGGCCGACGTCGCGGCTGAGCGCGACCATCGGCGTGCTGCAGAACAGACCGATCCTTACGCCGGGGGTGGCAAAGCGCGCCTGGGTCGAGGCTACCGCCAGGTCGCACGCGGCGACGAGCTGGCAGCCGGCCGCGGTGGCCAGCGCGCCCACTTCGGCGATGACCGGCTGCGGGATGGTGGCAATCGTCGTCATCAGCGCGACGCACCGATCGAAAATCTCGGTGTACGCCGCTTCGTCGCGACCGCGCAGCTCGCGCAAATCGTGTCCGGCCGAGAAGGCCGGTCCTTCGCCTGCCAGGATGACGGCGCGCACCGAGCGGTCGGCGCCAAGCCCCGCGAGGGCAGCGTCGAGTTCGCGCATCATCGCAAGCGAAAGCGCGTTGCGCTTCTCGGGGCGGCGCATCGTGACGACCGCCGCCTCGCCCTCACGCTCGACGCTAATCTCTTTCAACGCTTCAATCATGACAGTACCCCAGCAAGCGCGACTATCTGTATTTTTCTCCAAGTTTGGGTCGTTCCGCCAGCACAGCTTTAGGAGACGAGTCCCCGAAGTGTGCTTGGCACTCGAGGGGCGAGTCGACGACAAGATGGGCGGTGGAACTGGGCGATGCAGGGTTCGAACCTGCGACCTTTGCCTTGTAAGGGCACTGCTCTCCCAACTGAGCTAATCGCCCGCAACCTGCGGCACGCTTGGCGGCCCGGATGCTCTGTTCTTCTACACGAAGGACAGTGTCGGCCTCGTTTGTCTACCGTGTGTGCGGGGGTATAGCGCGACTCATGACTCCGAACTTTCGGGCGACGTTCAGCGGCGATCGCAGAAACGTCCCGCTGGCTCGAAACGCCATTGCGGGCTTCGCCCGGATCTGCGGCTTCTCGACCGAAGAGATCGCCGACATCCGGATCGCGTCGGGCGAGGCGCTGAGCAACGCGGTCGAACACGGACGTAGCCACCGCTCGAGCGGGTTTTCGGTCCGTTGTTCGTTCGACGAAGAAAAGCTCACGATCGAGATTCGCGATAACGGTGACGGGTTTCTTCCACCCAGCACATTCGTCCGCGCGCTCTCGATCGAAGAACCCGACGATCGCGGTTTCGGCATCCTGTTGATGCGCCGTCTGATGGACGGCGTGCAGTTCGACCGGAACGGCACGTGCGTGCGCCTAACGCGCCACAAAGCGAGCTAGATAGGCTTTACCGCGGCGATCTTTTTCTGTAAGAATTCGAGCGCGGCGCGCAGTTGCGGGTCTTTCGGGGGATCGCCAAAGCGCGCGTCGTGCGGCTCCGCGACGGCAAGATCGGGCTCGATACCTTTGAGATTGATATCGCGGTGATTCGGTGTGAGGTAATGAGCCGTGGTGATTTTGATGGCCGCGCCGTCGGCAAGCGGCGTAAGCGTCTGCATCACGCCTTTTCCGAACGTGCGCGTTCCGATAAGCGACGCGATGCCGTCATCTTGCAGCGCACCTGCCGTGATCTCCGAAGCCGACGCCGTGTATTCGTTCACCAGCACGGTAACCGGCAGGTCGATTTGCACGCTGTCGTCGTCGGCGGTAACCGTGGTATTGGGGCTGCCCCGCTCTTCAACGGTGAGCAACGGCTTGTTCGCGATGAAGCGCTCGCTAATGCGCAGGGCCGATTCGACGTAGCCGCCGCCGTCGTTGCGTAGATCCAGCACCAGCGCCTTGGCTCCCGCGGCCTTGACGCGCGCGATGGCTGCGTCGAATTCGTCCGGGGTGCTTTGCCCGAAGGCAAGCACATAGACGTAGCCGATCGAGCCTGGAAGCATTTTATAGACGACCGTCGGCGGCGTAAGGTCGCTGCGCGTGATCGCGACGTCGAGCGGAGCGCTCGATCGCAGGATTCCCAAACGCACCGAAGTGCCGGCCTTGCCGCGCAGCAACTTGCTCGCGGTTTCGGTGGTAAAGCCCTTGGTCGATTGTCCGTCGATCGTGGCGATCGCGTCGCCGGGCTGCAAGCCCGCGCGATCGGCCGGCGTCCCCGGAACCACATACGCAACGTCGATCAAGCCGGTGGTCTCATCGGGCGAGATCAAGACGCCGATGCCCGAGATCTTTTGGGGATCGAGGGCATCCTTAAAGGCCTTGTATTCATCCGGGGTCATGAACGTCGTGTAGCGATCGTCGACCGCTTTGGCCATGGCGCCGATCGCCGCGTAAGCAAATTCCGTCGTCGAGCCGTGCGCACTCGCGCTCGCATCGACGATCGCGGCATCCAGCGCCTCGACGGTGCTCTGCGCATCGTCGCTTGCGTGAATCGGCGCGAGATCGATCCTCGCTCCATGCTTGCGCGCAAGGTCCACGAGAGCGTCGTGCGCCTTGTCGACCAGCGTCTGCGAATCGACCGGCCGGAAATACGACGTCGAGAGCAAGTGGTAGCTCTCGCTCACGTCTTGCGCGGTCGCTGCGGGCAGCGGCGCGGAAGCGGCAGCCGGCAAACTGGCGGCGAGGCCGAGAACGATCGCGCCTATCACAGCGCGCATACGGGAGATGGGTGGCACGTTGAATACCGGGTCCTTCAGAGGTCGTCGCGTGATCAGAGAAACTGTAGCGTAATGGAATTGATCTTATCTGAGAAGAGCGTCGTCCGCTTCACCCTTGTTCCACATTTGAAAGTCTTTTAACTTTGTTTCGCAAAGTCACGCTCACCGAACTCGAGATCCGGGGCATGACCTGCGCCTCCTGCGCTGCCCACGTGACCAGCGCGCTGCGCGGCGTCCCCGGCGTTGAGGACGCGGCGGTCAACCTGGCAACCGAACGCGCGACCGTTCTGCACGAGGGGCTCGAGCCGCGCTCGCTCGTCCAAGCGGTCGAGCGGGCAGGCTACGAGGCAAGCGCGGAGCTCGACCGGGACCGGGCGGCGGCCGAGCGCACCGCCGACTTGCGCACGCGCGGACGGCTGCTGTTCCTTTCAGCAGCGTTGTGCCTCGCCACCGTTGTGCTGGCCATGTTCGTGCCCCCGTTTCCACAAAAGGCGGCGCTGCTAGCGCTGCTCACCTTGCCGGTCTGGGCCGTGGTGGGCTGGGAGTTCCACCGCAACGCGCTCGCGGCGCTGCGCACGGGCACGGCCACCATGGATACCCTGGTCTCGCTCGGCTCCACGGCAGCCTATGTCCTGAGCCTCTACGGCGCGTTCACCGGTGGCCCGACCTACTTCGAGACGGCGAGCGCGATCGTTACCTTGATCTATGCCGGCCGTTACCTGGAAACGCGCGCGCGGGTGAAGAGCTCGCAAGCGATGGGCGCGCTCTTGGAACTGCGGCCCGCGCTCGCGCATCGGCGCGGCCCGGACGGCACGGTGCAGGAAGTTCCGGTCGAGCTGGTTCGGGTGGGCGACGAGCTCGTGGTCGCACCGGGCGAGCGAATTCCGGTGGACGGTACGGTCGTTGAAGGCGCGAGCTCGGTCGATCGCTCGATGCTGACCGGCGAAGCGATGCCGGTCGAGGTGCACGTAGATTCTCCGCTCGAGCAAGGCACCCTCAACGGCGACGGCGCGCTGCGCATTCACGCGACGGCCGTCGGCGCAGGCACGCAGCTCGCGGCGATCATCGAGATCGTTCGGCGCGCACAGGGCTCGATGCCGCCCGTGCAGCGACTCGCCGACCGCGTCGCCGGAATCTTCGTGCCGTCGATCATTGCGATTGCGATCGCAACCTTCGCCGCATGGTTCTTGTTCGGTCATCGCACTGCGGCTGAGGCGATCGTGACGGCGGTCGCGGTCCTCGTCGTCGCCTGTCCCTGCGCGCTGGGTTTAGCCACACCGACCGCGATCATCGCGGGTGTCGGCGTCGCCGCGCGCGCCGGCGTGCTCTTCAAAGATTCCGCCGCACTCGAACGCGCGGCGTCGGTAACGAGCGTGCTCTTCGATAAGACCGGAACGCTCACGCGCGGTACGCCGGCCGTCGTTGCTTCGAACTCGGACGAAGCGCTCGCGCTCGCCGCGTCGGTTGAATCCGCCTCGACCCATCCGCTTGCGCGCGCCATCGTCGCGGCCGCTCGCGAGCGATCGCTGCCGCTGCAGCCTGCGTCCGACGTGCACGCGGTCCGCGGCAGCGGAATCCGTGGACGGGTCGGTGCGCGCGAGATCGCGGTTGGGGCCGCCGGCGACGGCTCGAGCGGCGTCACTCGCGTGCAGGTATGCGCGGGGAGCGACGTGATCGGTACGATCGACTTGCGCGATCAGGTGCGGCCCGAATCGGCACTCGCAGTCGGCCGCTTGCGCAAACTCGGCGTGCGAGTGGCGCTGGTCAGCGGCGACGGCGAGGCATCCGTTCGAGAAGCCGCGGCCGCAGCCGGCATCCAGCAATTCTACGCGCGCGTAGCTCCGCAGCGCAAAGCCGAGATCGTTCGCGATCTGCAAGCGCGCGGCGAGCGCGTCGCGTTCGCCGGCGACGGAATCAACGACGCGCCCGCGCTCGCGCTTGCCGACATCGGATTTGCGATGGGGACCGGAACCGGCGTCGCTCTCGAAACGGCGGGAGCCGCGCTGCTTTCGAACGATCCGCGCAGCGTACCGGTTGCACTCGAGATCGCGCGCGCGACGATGCGAACGGTGAAGCAGAATCTCTTTTGGGCCTTCGCATACAATCTCGCCCTGGTTCCGCTGGCGGCGCTGGGCATCGTGCAACCGATCTTGGCCGCGGCCGCGATGGGCCTCTCAAGTCTTTTTGTGGTTGGAAACTCGCTGCTGCTAACGCGTCGCTCGCCGATCGGCAAGTGAAAGGGCGATGAGCCCAAGAACGATCAGTACCATTCCGATCGCCGAGAGACGCGTCGGCGCTTCGCCGAGTTGGAGCCACGCGGCGAGCGTTCCGACGACCGGATTGGCCAGCGTCCCCATTCCCGCGTCGCGCGCGGGCAACACGTCGAGCACGTAGATCCAGAGCACGTAGGCGAGCGCCGTGGCGAGCACGATGTTGTAGACGACGGCGAGGAGATACGGCGTGGTCCACGTCGTTGCGTGATGGCCGGGCGCGACGATCGCGACGACGGTGAGCACCGCTCCGCCGAAGAGCATCTGCCACATCGTCAATCCGAAGAGATCCACGGGCTCGCGCTGTTGCAGGCGCTTGGTCAAAATGATGCCGATCGCCCAGGCGAAACCGCCGCCCACCGCGAGCCACTCCGCGAGCCCGACGGAACGCAACGGCCCGATCATGCAGGCAATACCCGCGACGGCGATTGCGATCGCAAGCGCCTGAAGCGGGCCGATGCGCTCGCCGAGCAGAGGCCAGGCCAGCAGCGCCACCCAAAGCGGCATCGTGTACGCGAGCATCGCGACCTGTCCCGCGCCCGCGCTCACGACCGCCCACGTGACGAGTCCGACGAAGCACGCAGTTTGGAAGAATCCGATCCAAAAGAACGTCGCGGGAAACTGCGGACGAAGTGATTTGCGCAGAACGAGCGCGGTCGCCAGCAACGCGACTCCGCCGCCGAGCGTGCGCCACGCGGCGAACGTGAACGGCGAGGCGTCGGTCACGGCGATCTTCATGACCACCCAGTTGTAACCCCAAATCAGCGCCAAGAACGCCAGGGCGAGTAACGCGAGCGGGCGCCGGTCACGCATGCCCGGCACGCGCCAATCGATCCATGATCGCGATGCCGATGCCTTCGTGCGGCACGCGTTCGGCGTCGATCCGCGCGACGCCCAACGCATCGAGCTCGTGCAGATATTCGAAGAGGTGCGCGGCAGCCTCACGCAGATCTCCGCTGCTGCTCAGGACGCGCACCGCGCGATACCCCGGCGCGGGCGCGCGAAACGCGAGCAACGCCGCATCTGCGCGCTCCGACTGCGGCACCCGCGCGAGCGTATCGACGACGCGCACCGGCGTGTGCGGCGCATAGTGCTGCGGCAAACGTCCCGGCGCGAGCGGCTTGTGTTCGTCGGAAAGCTCGCGTTCGAGCCGACCGATGACCGCCTCGATGTCGGCCGCCGCGATGGCGCCGTGGCGCAGCAACACCGGCCGCGGCTCGATCATCACGATCGTCGACTCGACGCCGTGCTCGGCCGAACCCGCGTCGAGGATCAGATCGACGCGCTCACCGAGCATCCGTGCCACGTGCTCCGCACGCGTTGGGCTCAAATATCCAAACGGGTTCGCGCTCGGCGCGGCCAGCGGTATCCCGGCGCGCTCGATCAGCGCGCGCGCAACCGGATGCGCGGGCATGCGCACCGCGACCGTGCCCAGACCCGCTGTTACGAGGTCGGGGATCTCGGGGCGCTTACGCACCACGAGGGTCAGCGGTCCGGGCCAAAACCGTTCGATCAGCGCACGCGCATCGGGCGGAATATCCTCCGCCACGCGCGCGAGCATCGCCTCGTCCGCGACGTGAACGATCAACGGATCGAACGCGGGCCGCGCTTTGATCTCAAAGACACGCGCTACCGCGCGCGCGTCGAATGCGCTCGCGCCCAGACCGTACACGGTCTCGGTGGGAAACGCAACGACCGCACCGCCGCGTAAAAGCGCGGCGGCGCGATCGAGATGTTCCGTTGTTGCCGGAACGACGGGCACGCGAGTTAGCGCGACTGACGCCGCGAAACGGATAAGAGTTCGACTTGAATGTACGATCCCGCGGAGACGTTGATGTCTTGGCGGTTGTTCTTCGCGAGCAAGAAGCCGCCGGCCGCGCCGACGACACCGCCGCCGCTCGCACCGAAGAGCGTCTTGCCGATGGCATTTCCCACCAGCATGCCGGCCAGCGCGCCGCCCGCCTCTTTCGCTGCGTTATTCTTGGTCTGCGCCTTCATCTCGGTAACCCGGCTGTCGATCGTGTAGCGAGCGCCGTTCCCATTCACCAGTTCGGTGAAGCGAAAGCGGATTTTTCCGGGCGTGCCTTGGCCGGCTTTCTGCACCTCGTACACGTATCCGTAGAGATGTCCGTTGCGGATGCTGCCGCTGCCGTCGTCGCTCGTGACGTTCGAAACGGTGACGTGCTCGCCTTGATAGGCGTGGTTGCTCGAATAATTGCCCTCGATGGTGCCATCCAGCAGGCTGCCCTGCGTCAAAGCAGCGTTGGCGGCAACCGTCGCTGAAAAGATCAGCGCGATCAGCGCCGAGATCGTGGTGCGAAATCGCATGCGACATCCTCCTCGGAGCAACACAAAAGGGTTCGTTCTCATGCGAACCCTTTTACCCAGAATTGAAAAGGATGCCTACTGGACCGTGAAGACCGGCACTTTACCCTTGACCAGCGAGATCTTGAGGGTCTCGTTCGGCTTGACCTTACTGAAGTCGACGCCTTGAGCGACGAGCGTCGTTTCGACGCCGTTTTGCATCATGACGAGCACGTGCTGTGCATCTTGAACTTTTTCGACTTTGACGACGTAGGTGCCGTCGGGCACGAGCGAAGCGTCCACGAGTGTGGCCAAGGCCACCGACGGAACCAGCGCGGTCAGCGCAAAAAGCGCTATGGCTAAAATAGAGCGCACAATTTCCTCCGAAAGATACTAACGCCCGCTAGCATGGCTTTCCGTACCCCAACAGGATACGACAGAAGGGGCACCTGCGCACTCCCCGCAGGTCATTCTTTACAGAGGGGCCACCGACACGTTCCCTTGCTCGGCCAGCATAAAGACCAAGGGAGCCTTCGCCACGCTGCGCAGAGGGTTGCTCACGCGGCCGGACCCGCTGGTGAGGTCGTAGTGCGCGCGAAACCCAGCCGGAACGCTTAGGTGCAGGTTGCCGTCGGAGGCCTCGAGGCGAACCAGCGACCCCCTCCATCCGGAAGCCAGCACCGCGTTGACGTTGCCGTTTCCGACGGTGAGGGTCAGCGAGGTATGGGCGGCCGCAACCGAGATGTCGCCGCTGTCAGCCTCGGCCGTGAGCGGAGCGCCCGCGTCGTCGACCACGATGCTGCCGTCCGCGTCGTAGATCTGCATCGACGCCGTGACGCGCTCCACGTGCACGCGACCCGAGAACTCGCGCAAGTCCAAGTGCATGCGCGCCGGATACGAAACCTGCAATTCATAGCCGCTCGCGCCGACGAACGGAAGAAT
>Ga0335073_10010985_pt1 | contig 12734 bp, 8 predicted proteins | sample Lox_Sample_22_FD_207093 | JGI IMG/M metagenome (GOLD analysis project Ga0335073, IMG submission 207093) | Soil microbial communities from Loxahatchee National Wildlife Refuge, Florida, United States - Lox_Sample_2.2 | ecosystem: Environmental > Terrestrial > Soil > Wetlands | place: USA: Florida...
ACCCCGAGCCCGACGACCCCGAGGAACCCGAAGAGGGGCTTCGGGGCGTACAGGACGAATAGGGTCAGGCCCGCGACCGTGGCCGTCACCAGGGCGAACCCCCGCGCGACCTCGCGGTGCGCGCGGGGGTCGCGGTGCGAGTACTCCATCGCTCGCTCGGGCGGTCCCCGGCAGCGGCCGTCAGGCCGCTCGACGCGCCCGCCCCGTCGGTGGCAGGAGGAGTTCGAGGATCGCCTTCTGAGCGTGCAGCCGGTTCTCGGCCTGGTCCCATGCGGCCGACCGGGGCCCGTCCAGGACCGAGTCGGTGATCTCCTGTCCGCGGTGGGCGGGGAGGTCGTGGAGCACGAACGCGTTCGGCCGGGCCTCCGCGAGCAGGCGGTCGTTGATCTGGTAGCCGCGGAAGGCGGCCTCGCGCGCCTCGCGTTCGGTCTCGTCTCCCATCGACACCCAGACGTCGGTGTAGAGGGCATCCGCGTCGCGCGCGGCGACCTGCGGGTCGTGCGTGAACGTGAGCGAGGCCTTCGACGTCTTGCCGAGCCGCCGGGCGGCTTCCACGACCTCGGGGTTCGGGTCGTAGCCCGCCGGGACCGCGGCGACGAGGTCGAGCCCGACCGCGGCGGCGCCGAGGAGGAGCGAATGGAGCACGTTGTTCCCGTCCCCGACCCACGCGAGGCGGTGGCCCCGGAACCGGCCCTTCCAGCGTTCGTGCATCGTCAGGAGATCGGCGACGATCTGGCAGGGGTGCTCGAGGTCGTCGAGCGCGTTGATCACGGGGATGGTCGCCCAGCGGGCGAGCTCGACCATGTCCGTGTGGCGGAACGCGCGGTAGCTGATCGCGTCCACGAACCGCGAGAGGACCCGGGCCGTGTCCGCGATCGTCTCGCCGCGCCCGAGCTGGAGGTCCTTGCTCGAGAGATAGAGCGCGTGCCCCCCGAGGTCGTGGATCGCCACCTCGAACGAAGTGCGCGTCCTGGTCGACGGTTTCTCGAAGATCAGGGCGAGATTGCGACCGGGCCGGGAGGGCCGGACGAGGCCGCGGTGCCGTTCGGCTTTCAGCCGGGACGCCCGGGCGAGCAGCGGGCCCAACTCGCTCGCAAGGTCGGAGATCGAAAGGACGTCCCGCTTCCCGCGCACCGGCGACATGGCGACACTATCGGGACCGGGCGCAAAACGGTTCCCTTCTCCCGTAGGCTTCCGGGACTCGTGCGAAGGTTAAGAACCGGTCGTTGCTGGGGCCGCCGAGGGATACGAGTGCCGGCCCGACGTACTACCGTGAAACGACGCCCGAACGCCCGCCCTGTACGACGACCCGTGGCGCAGTCGAAAGGTCGTCGGGTCTACATGGTCAGCGGCGGGGTGACCAAGTTCTCGAAGGCGCATCCGGCGATGGACTTCCGGCTGATGGTGAAGCGCGCCTACGACTACGCGCTGAAGGGGGTCCCCAACCTCACTCCGAAGCAGATCGACGGGTCGCGGATCTCCTACTTCTCCGACCACTTCACGCGCCAGCTCAAGGCCGCGAGCATGGTCCAGGACTTTCTCGGCCTGAACCCGAAAGGGTCGGTCCGGATCGAGTGGGGGGGAGCGACCGGCGGCGAGTGCTTCCAGGCCGGTTACGAGGCGGTCGCGAGCGGCCGGATGGACGTCTGCGTCGCGGCCGGGTTCGAGACGATGAGCCGGGTCGCGACGTGGAAGGGCAACGAGTTCATCGCCCTCGCCTCCGACACGAACTTCGACTTTCCGCTCGGGGGCTTTTACACCGGCTACTACGCCCTGATGGTCGTTCGCCACATCTACGAGTACGTCCGTCAGACGAAGTTCGCGTCCGTCAAGGACGAGCGCGAGGCCCAGCGGCTCGCGATCGCCGAGGCGTCGCGGATCATGAGCAAGGTCTCGGTGAAGAACCACCTGAACGCGCTCCACAACCCGTACGCCCAGTACCCGAAGCGCCTCACGATCGACGACGTCCTCCGCTCCGAGATGATCAGCTACCCGCTCACGCGCGAGCAGATCTGCACGATGAGCGACGGCGCCGCCTGCGTCCTCTTCGCCTCGGAGGAGAAGGCGAAGGAGCTGACCGACCGTCCGATCCGGGTGACGGGCGTCGGGACCGGCACGGACACGATGCGGCTCGCCGACCGTCCGTTCGGGAAGGTCCCGCTCCTGCCGAACGAGCGCGCGCGCGACTACGAGGACCTCGCCTACCCGGGCATCCATTCGTTCCGGGCCGGACGCGCGGCCGGGATGGAGGCCTACCATATGGCCGGGATCACGAACCCGAACACGGAGCTGGATTTCATCGAGCTCCACGATGCGTACGCCTCGAGCGAGATCCAGACCTACGAGGACCTTGGCCTGTGCAAGTACGGCCAGGGGTACGACTTCGTCGAACGGGGGGACCCGTTCCTGAAGGGGATCGACTACGGGTTCCCGGTTCCCCGGGCCGGGGCGATCCCGGTGAACCCGTCCGGCGGGCTCATCGCGTGCGGCCACCCGGTCGGCGCGACCGGCCTCATGCAGGCGGTCTTCGCCTTTTGGCAGCTCCAGGAGTCCGTGGGAAAGCACTTCGGCGACGCGGCGCTCCAGCTCCCCCACCCGCGGCGCGGGGCGATCCACAGCCACGCGGGCACGGGATCGGCCGTGACCGTTTCGATCCTGGAGCGGGGGTTCCGATGACCGCGCGCCCCCCGGTCCTGACGAAGTTCCGGGACGTGCAGGCCGAGCTCGAGCGCAGCGGCAGCGCGATCTTCCGCGACGCGGACGGAGCGGAGAGCCTGATCATCCGCAACCCGTACGCGATCACGTACATCCACAGCTACGCCGAGGACTCTCCGTTCTTCCTCGGGCTCGCCGAGGGCCGGCTGCGCGGGTCGAAGTGCCGCAAGCCGAAGTGCGGCTTCGTCTACGCGACCCCGAGGGGCCACTGCATGGTCTGCGGCGCGCCGACCGAGTGGGTCGACCTCCCGCCCAAGGGCCGGGTCCACTCCTGGACGACCTGCCACTTCGGGAGCGAGGCGTTTCTCAAGGAGACCCCGTACAACCTCGCGATGGTCGAGTTCGACCACGTCGGGAGCTTGCTGCTCGTGCGTCTCAAGGACTGCGTCGAGAGCGACCTCTACGTCGGCATGCCGGTCGAGGCGCGCTTCGACCCGAACCCGAAGTACTCGATCACCGACGTCTGGTTCGTCCCCTCGCGCTAGGCGCGACGCGCCGGCGCGGGGTGCGCCGCCGCGGCACTGCGGGGCGGGAGCCCCACCAGGGCGAGCACGTCTCCCTGGTTGCGAGCGAACTCGTCCCCGCTCAACGTCGCGGGGTCGAGGAACGCGAGCTCCCTCCAGACGGGCGAGCGGGGCGGCCGGTCGGAAGGCCAGCGGCCACGGAAGACGAAGTGAAGGTCCCAGTGCATCTCCTTCGTCCGGCTGCCGGCCCGGTAGTACGGGTCGGAGAACACCGCGGGACCTTCGAGGGTGATCGAGGCGGCGGCCAGCTGCTCGCGCGCGATCCGGCGCGCGGCGTCCTCGGGAGACTCGTAGAGGAGCAGCTGGCAGGAAGGGAGCATCCAGCGGTCGCCGATCGCAGCGACCCGGGCCGGGTCGAGCGCGCTCAGCTCGAGCCAGGACGCCGCGGGGTCGAGTCTCCCGAGGAGGACCTGGCGCTCGGCGCCCGGCGGCCGGATCACGAGGAACGCGGAGAGGCACATCCCTTCGGCCGGGACCAGGGAGAACTCGGGACCGACGGGTTCGGTCCCTCGCTTGAGGCGTGCGAACTGCCGGCCGCTACTCATGGGCCGCCCCAACCGTCCTGCCGCGATGAAGCTTTCCGGGGCGCTTTCTCGGACGCCCGCTTCCAGCGGGCGACGGGCGACCGGCCGGCCGAGGGGGCGCTCCCGAAGCGGGGCCGCGGGGAACGATCGCCTTAGCGACCCGACCGACGCTCCGACGTCCCCCCGGAGACGGCGAAAGGACGGGGCGATGCCGCGGGCCGGGCTTGAACCGGCGGCTTCAAGATCTTCAGTCTTGCACTCTCCCAAACTGAGTTACCGCGGCGCCGCCCGACCCCGACCGTCGGCGGTCTATAAAGACTGGCGGAGCGGCGGCGCCGGTTTCCCCGAACACGCAGGGTCCGGACGTCCCTGCTCTCTCGTGCCGGGACACGGAGGCAGTACCCTGCGCGGGAGTGGGACGGTCGTTGCGGCCCTTCCGACGCCGACCGGCCGGAGCCGTGTTCCTCCCGGGAGCTCCGCTGCCCGGGTCGAGGCGGGGTACCCCCCGAGGGCGAGCAGCGGGCCGAGGGGCCACCGGGATCGGAAGGAGTGTCTGCGGAGAACCCGGCCCGGCCGAGGCCCGGAGCGACGCACACGACGGCGTTGACCCGCCCCGCGCGGCGATGGTCCAACAAGCGTCGGCGGCCGTTCCGATGCCGCCCTCCCACCGCTCGGGGGGAGACCCTCGTCTCGGGGAACCTGACCCTCAGGCGCCCCGCCGACGCGAGGGCCGCCGCCGAACGCGCGCGCCCACGTTCTCAGCGCCGCCCGTCCTGCGGCCCTCCCGTATTCTTATCTACCGTGCCCCGCCTGATGAGGGAGCTGTGACCCGGACGCTCGTTGTCGCCGAGAAGTTCAACACCGCCCTCCGGATCGCGGTCGTCCTCTCCGACGGCCGGATGAAGCGCTCGCGCATCGAAGGGACGAACGTCTTCGAGTTCGAGCGGCCGGACGGCGCCTACCTCGTCACAGGGCTGCGAGGCCACATCGTGGAGCTCGACTACCCGAAGGAACTCGCCGAGTGGTCGCTCTCGAGCCTGCCGAAGCTGCTCGAGACCGCGCCGTTCAAACGCGTGACCGAGACGGGGATCGTCGCGGCGCTCCAGCACCTCGTGCGGGACTGCGAGCGGGTCATCATCGCCACCGACTTCGACCGGGAAGGCGAACTGATCGGTCTCGAGTGCCTCGAACTGTTACAGAAGGTCCGGCCGAAGATCGAGGTCGCCCGCGCACGCTACAGCGCGCTCACGCGAGACGCGATCGAGCAAAGCTTCGCGCATCTCGAGCACCTCGACCATGCCCTCGCCGAGGCGGCCGAGGCCCGCCAGGAGATCGACCTCGTGTGGGGCGCCCTCCTCACCCGGTATCTCTCGCTGACGGCCGAACAGCGGGGCCGCAGCTTCCTTTCCGCGGGCCGGGTCCAGACACCGACCCTCGCGCTCCTCGTCGAGCGCGACCAGGCCATCAAGGAGTTCACGCCGAGCCCGTTCTACGAGATCGTCGCGACCGGCGCGAAGGGCGAGGAGACGTTCCGCCTGCACCATGCGCACGGCATCTGGGAGAAGAAGGAGGACGCCGAGCGCGTGTTCCACCGGTTGAAAGGGGCGACCGAAGGGGTCGTGCGCGAGTTCACGGAGGAGGAGACCCGCCGACGGCCGCCCATCCCGTTCTCCACCACGCTCTTCGTGGCCGAGGCGACCCGCCTCGGACTCGGAGCGGCGACCGCGATGCGGATCGCGGAGGACCTCTACACCCAAGGATTGATCAGTTACCCGAGGACGGACAACACCGTCTATCCCCGCGGGCTCGGGCTGCGCACCCTCGTGGAGAAGTTCAAGGAGAGCGCGTTCGGCGAAGCCGCCGAGTTCGTCCTGACGCAGCCGTCGTTCCGACCGACGCGCGGGCGAACCGAGACGACCGACCACCCTCCGATCTACCCGACCGGGGTCGCGGACCCGAGGAAGCTGCGGGCCGACCACGCGCGCGTCTACGAGCTCGTCGTGCGGCGGTTCCTCGCGACGCTCGCGCCGGACGCGATCGGTTGGTCGCGCAAGGCCGCGGTGGAGATCCACGGCGAGCGGTTCGAGGGCACGGGGCACCGATTGACCGACCCCGGGTGGTACCGGATCTACCCGTACTCGAACCCGGAGGATGTTCCGATGCCGATCCTCACGGTCGGCGAGACGGTCGCGATCCACGACCTTGCGCTCACCGAGGACCAGACGAAGCCGCCGCGCCGCTACACGCAGGGGTCGCTCATCCAGGAGATGGAACGGCTCGGGCTCGGCACGAAGAGCACGCGGCACGACGTCCTGCAGAAGCTGTTCGACCGACGCTACGTGAGCCAGCGGCAACTCGAGCCGACGTCGACCGGGATCGCCGTCACCGAGGCCCTCCGGGCCCACGCCCCGCTGATCACCCGCCCCGAGATGACCCACCGGCTCGAGGAGGACATGGAGCTCGTCGCGGAGTCGAAGAAGCCGAAGACCGACGTCCTCGAGGAGTCCCGGGAGATGCTGCGCGAGGCCTACCAGCTCCTCGCGGCGAACGCGGTCGGCGTGAAGGAAACGCTCACCGGGGCGCTCGACCGGCAGCACTTCGTCGGTCCCTGTGTGCTCTGCGGCGGGGCCCTGCGACTCGGGCGCTCACCCCGCGGCGCGCGCTGGGTGCAGTGTGTCAACAACCCTGCGTCGTGCACCGCGACCTACCCGTTGCCTTCCGCCGGATTCATCGAGCCGGCGCCCGAGTTCCTTTGCGCAAAGTGCAAGGTCCCCCGGGTGAAGATCGTCTTCCGCGGGCAGCGTCCGGACCTCTACTGCATCAATCCGGCGTGCGAGGAGCACCACCGTGCGTTCCGCATCGGAGTGTGTCCGAGCTGCGGCAGCCCGCTCCAGATCCGGTACTCCTTCGCGGGGAAGCGGTTCGTCGGCTGCTCGGGGTACCCGACCTGCCGGGTCACCTATCCCCTACCGCAGCGGGGCAAGCTCGAGAAGGACCAGCCTCCGTGTCCGGTGTGCCGAGCGCCCGTGGTGACCGCGATCGAGGCGGGCCGGCCGCCGTGGACACTCTGCATCAATCCCGCGTGTCCCACCCGGCTCAAGCCCGAGACCGGCGCGAAAGCCCCGTCGCCCAAGAAGGCCGCCGCGAAGCGCGTGCCGGCCCGACGGTCTCGCACGGGCGCGTCCGCGCCTCCGGCCTCCGCGTCCGAGACCCCGTCTCCCGCCCCGACAACGGCCGCCCCCGCCGCGGCCCTGCGCCCCGCCCGCCGCGCGGCGCGTCCCCGCGTTCGGGCCCCGGCCGAGAGCCCCACCGCGGAAGGCGACGCGTCGAGCTCCTCGTAGCGCCCCGGACGAATTCGATGGGCAGGGCTCGGGGCGCTAAGACCTAGACTCTCCCCAGTTCCGGCGACGAGCGTTTCCCGACCTCTCGGCCCGGGATAAATACCCTCAACCAGTGAACTCCCCGATGCCGTCTTCCTCTCGTCGATTGGTCGAGATCGACTCCCGCTCCTTCGAGCGTCGTCTCGCCGAGAACCCGCTCGTGATCCTCCCGGTCGGCGCGCTCGAAGCGCACGGCCCGCACCTGCCGCTCGGCGCGGACCAGATCCAAGCCGAGGAGACCGCGTTCGCGCTCGCGGACCGCGTCGACGGCCTGGTCGCGCCCGCGATCCCCTACGGTGCGGCCCCCGGGGCCCGTCGGTTCCCCGGGACCGTGTCGCTCACGATCGGCCAGCTCGAGACCCATGCGGCCGGGGTCCTCGGCGAGCTCGCGCGCATGGGCGTGCGCCGGTTCCTCGTGATCTCGGGCCACGGCGAGCGGGGCCACATGGCCGCGCTGCGCGAGGCGGCCGAGCAAACGGCCCGCGACCATCCGGGGATCCGGATCGCCGTCCTGTGCGACTACGATTTCGTCTACGAGCTGCGCGGCCGGGAGTCCCCGGCGAACGACGGTCACGCGGGCCTCCTCGAGACCTCGCGCGTCCTGGCTCTCGCGCCCCACCCGGTCGGGTCCGAGCGCCCGGTCGGCGAGTACCATCCTAGCCCGTTCCTCCCCGGAACGCCGAGCACGGCCGACTGGCCCGAGAGCGTGATCGGCGACACCCGGACCGCCTCGAAGGAGCTCGGCGACCGGGTCCAGGCGCACGTCCTCGACCGACTGACGGACACCGTCCGCACGCTGCTCCCGGCGTAGGAACCGCTGCGCATGGCCGACCCGTCCGACGCCATCCGCATCCGGGGCGCCCGGCAGCACAACTTGAAGAACGTCTCGCTCGACCTTCCGCGCGGGCGGTTCATCGTCATCACCGGCGTCAGCGGCTCGGGGAAGTCGTCGCTCGCCTTCGATACGCTGTTCGCCGAAGGACAGCGGCGGTACATCGAGAGCCTCTCCTCCTATGCGCGCCAGTTCCTCGGCCAGATGGACAAGCCCGACGTCGACACGATCGAGGGCCTCTCCCCGTCGATCGCGATCGAGCAGCGCTCGGGGAGCCGCAACCCCCGGTCGACCGTCGGCACGGTGACCGAGATCTACGACTACCTTCGGCTGCTCTACGCACGCATCGGCGTCCCGCACTGCCCGAACGACGGGCAGGAGATCGCCCCGCAGTCCGTCGACCGGATCGTCGAGGCGATCCGGACCCGGGCGCGCGAGGAGAAGGTCGACCTGCTCGCGCCGGTCGTGCGAGCGAAGAAGGGCGAGCACCGGGACGTGCTCGACCGGTTGCGCAAGAGCGGCTACCGCCGGTTCGTCGTGGACGGGGTCGAGGTGCGGCTCCCCGGGACCGAGGTCCGGCTCGAGAAGAACAAGAAGCACACGATCGAGGTGGTCGTGGACAGTTTCGAGGTCTCGGACGAGGAGGAGAGCCGCCTCGCGGAGGCGGTCGCGCTCGCGCGGGAGCTCGGCGACGGCCTCCTGGTCCTTCGACGGCCGGGCGGCCTACGCGAGATGTTCTCGAGCCGTCGCGCCTGTCCCCTCTGCGGGTTCTCGGTCGAGGAGCTCACGCCCCGGATGTTCTCGTTCAACAACCCGCTCGGCGCCTGCACGGAGTGCCTCGGCATCGGGGCGACCCTGCATGCCGAGCCGGACCGGCTGATCCCCGACAAGGACAAGCCGCTCGGCAAGGCGATCAGCGTCTGGGGCCTGACGCCGAGCGCCGGCTCGCTCGCCCGGTTCGGCCGCGCGTTCGGCTACGACCCGAGGCGGCCGGTCCGAGAACTTTCCGCCGAAGGCTGGAAGGCGATGATGTTCGGGTCGAACCAGGACGTCGGCACGGTCGGGGGCGCCGGCGAGTGGTGGTGGGGCTCGGGCTGGCTCAAGGAGGGGCTCGTCAACGCCGTCGAGCGCCGGTGGAAGTCAACGAAGAGCGAGGGAGCGAAGGAGTACTACCTCGGGTTCATGTCGTTCGTTCCCTGCCGCAGCTGCAAGGGCCGGCGGCTGAAGCCGGAAAGCCTCGCCGTCACGGTCCAGGGGAAATCGATCGCCGACGTCGTCGGCATGACCGTCCGCTCCGCGGCCGCGATGTTCCGCGACTTCGCCCTCGGGGAGCGCGACCAGCAGATCGTCGGCCAGGTGGTCAAGGAGATCCGGGCTCGTCTTGGCTTCCTCGAGAACGTCGGCCTCACCTACCTCACCCTCGACCGCGGGTCGGGGACCCTCTCGGGCGGCGAGTCGGAGCGGATCGCGCTCGCGACCCAGATCGGGTCGGGGCTGGTCGGGGTCCTCTACATCCTCGACGAGCCGTCGATCGGCCTCCATCCGCGCGACCACGCGCGGCTACTGTCGACCCTGAAGACGTTGCGCGACCTCGGGAACACGCTGCTCGTGGTCGAGCACGACGAGATGACGATGCGCGAGTCGGACTGGCTCGTCGACCTCGGACCGGGGGCGGGGGTGCACGGCGGGGAGGTCCTCTACTCGGGACCCCCGGACCGGATCGCCGGGAGCCCGCGCTCGCTGACCGCGGAGTTCCTCTCGGGGCGCCGCTCGATCCCCGTCCCTGAGACGCGGGCCCGTCCCGGGCAGCGCTTCCTCACGATCCACGGTCCGCGCGAGCGGAACCTGAAGGGGGACGACGTGAAGATCCCCCTCGGGCTCCTGGTCGCCCTCTCGGGGGTCTCGGGGAGCGGCAAGTCGACGATCCTCGAGGAGATCCTCTACAAGGCGGTGCAGCGCCACCTCGGCATCGGACGCGCGACCCCGGGGCGCCACGACTACATCGAGGGGATCGACGAGGTCGACCGGGTCCTCTTCATCGACCAGTCCCCGATCGGGCGGACGCCCCGGTCGAACCCGGCCACGTACACGGGGATCATGACGCCGATCCGCGAGCTCTACGCGAGCCTCCCGGACGCGAAGGCCCGGGGCTTCGCGCCGGGCCGGTTCAGCTTCAACGTCGCCGGGGGCCGCTGCGAGGCCTGCGAGGGCGACGGGGTCCTGCGCTACGAGATGCACTTCCTTCCCGACGTCTACGTCGCCTGCGAGGAATGCCGGGGCCGTCGGTTCAACGCCGAGACGCTCGAGGTGAAGTTCAAGGGGAAGACGATCGCCGACGTGCTCGACATGACCGTGGACGAGGCGCTCGCTTTCTTCGAGCACCAGCGCCGGATCGCCTCGCGCCTCCGTCTGCTCGCGGACGTCGGCCTCGGCTACATCCGCCTCGGCCAGAGCGCGACGACCCTCTCGGGGGGCGAAGCCCAGCGGATCAAGATCGCCTTCGAGCTCGCGAAGCCGCCGACGGGCAAGACCCTCTATCTGCTCGACGAGCCGACGACCGGGCTCCACTTCGCCGACGTCGACCGGCTCCTCCAGGTCCTCTTCCGCCTGCGCGGCGGCGGCAACACGGTCGTCGTGATCGAGCACAACCTGGACGTCCTGAAGTCGGCGGACTGGCTGATCGACCTCGGTCCCGAAGGCGGCGACGCCGGGGGCCAGGTGGTCGCGCAGGGAACTCCGGAAGCGGTCGCGCGCGCAGCGGCCTCGCACACCGGGCGCTTCCTGGCCCCGTATCTCCCGCGGGAGATCCGGCTCCCGTCCCGGGCCCGGGCATGAACGCCGGACGGCCGCCCGAGCTCCCGTCGTTCGTTCCGGCGAGCCAGCTCGCGGCCGCGACCCGCGAGGGGTTCCGTCCGGGCCCCGACGCGCCCGGGGTCTACCTCTTCCGGTCCGCCCAGGGCGACGTCGTCTACGTGGGCAAGGCGCGCAGCCTGCGGCGTCGGGTCCTCGACCACCTGCGGGCCCGCATCGAGAAGGACGGGACGATCCTCGCGCAGAGCGCGAGCGTCGAGTTCGTTCCGACCGCGAGCGAGCGCGAAGCGCTCCTCCTCGAGGCCGGCCTCGTCAAGCAGTACCAGCCGCCCTACAACGTCCTCCTGAAGGACGACAAGAGCTACCCCTACCTCGCGGTCACGGTCGGCGAGGAGGTTCCCCGAGTCCTGCTCGTGCGGCGGCCGCGGCGCCGCGCCGGCGTTCTGCTCTTCGGCCCGTACACGAGCGCGCGGGAGGCGCGCGGCGTGGAACGCCTGCTCGGCGACCTCTTCCAGCTGCGCCGGTGCGTCCGCCTGCCCAAGGAGGCCTGCCTGTACTACCACCTGAAGCTCTGCAGCGCCCCGTGCATCCATGCGATCGGGCCGGACGAGTACCGCGCCCGGATCGACCGGGCGGTCGACGTGCTGCGCGGGCGCGTCGCGCTCGTGCGCTCCTCCGTCGAGCAGGAGATGCGGGCGGCCGCCGGGCGCGAGGAGTTCGAGCGGGCCGCGCTCCTGCGCGACGCCCTCGCGGGGCTCGGGGCGCTCAAGGAGCGCCAGTCGGTCGTCGGCCGCGGCTCGGGCCGCGCGGACGTCCTCGCGCTCGCCTACCCGAACGACCCGGCGACGCTGCGCGTCGCGGTCGGCCTCGTGCGCGTGGAGGACGGGGAGGTGCGCCAGACCGAACCCCACCTCGTGGCGGTCCCGGCCGACGACGTCCCCGAGCCCGGCGAGGTCCTCCGGCAGTTCCTCCTGCAGTACTACGGGATGCAGTTCGAGCTGCCCGAGCGGCTCTACATCGCCGGCCCACGCCCGGCCGGCATCGACGCGACGCTCGACGAGCTGTTCGGGTTCCGGGGGGTCGACGTGCAGTTCCGCCCGAGCGGGCGGTACGCCGGCCTCGCCCGGCTCGCCGAACGTCTCGCCCGGGCGACCGTCGACCAGGTCGTCGCGCGCCCGGCGCCGCGCGAGGTGCTGCTCGCGCTCCAGACGCTGCTCGAGCTCCCGACGATCCCGAACCGGATCGAGGGGATCGACATCTCGCTCTTCCAGGGGTCGGAGGCCGTGGGCTCGGTGGTCGTCTTCGAGCGGGGGCTCGCGAAGCGCTCGGAGTACCGCCGCTTCCGCATCCGCACGGTCGAGGGGACGAACGACTTTGCGATGGTCGCGGAGGTCGTGCTGCGGCGGTTCCGACGCCGTCTGGCCGAGGAGGAGGTGCTCCCCGACCTCCTCCTCATCGACGGAGGGGCCGGCCAGCTCTCGGCGGCGGTCTCCTCGCTCGGGGCGCTCGGGCTCGCCGACCGGATCCCGACCATCGGGCTCGCGAAGCGGGAGGAGGAGGTCTACCGGACCGACCGCGCCGCCCCAATGAAGCCGAACCCGAACGCGGCGCCGATGCTCCTGCTGCGCGCCGTGCGGGACGAGGCGCACCGGTTCGCGGTCACCTACCACCGCACCCGGCGCCGGATGCGGCTGCGCGACGAGTTCGTCCGCCGACCGAGCCCGCCGTCGGACGAAGGCTAACGCGCCCGGCGACGCCGGCGGGGCGGCAGCCGCGTGACCTCGAGCCAGGTCATCGGCGGCGAGGCGCGGTCGTCCTGCCAGAGGGCGCCGATGATCTCGCCGAGATGGTGGGCCTCCTCGAGCGTCGTCTGCAGGAAGGCGTCCGCGACCGTGTAGCGGCCCCGCGGGAACCAGGGCGCCCGCACGCGGCGCCCGAGGTCCCGCGC
>Ga0335073_10010986_pt1 | contig 12733 bp, 7 predicted proteins | sample Lox_Sample_22_FD_207093 | JGI IMG/M metagenome (GOLD analysis project Ga0335073, IMG submission 207093) | Soil microbial communities from Loxahatchee National Wildlife Refuge, Florida, United States - Lox_Sample_2.2 | ecosystem: Environmental > Terrestrial > Soil > Wetlands | place: USA: Florida...
GCTGGTCGAGAACCCGGGCTTCGTGTCCGGCGGCTGCACGCTGTGGTGCGCCGCGTCCGTGCTCGGCATCGACCAGGCCGCGCTGTTCGACCTGGCCGCCCGGGCCCCGGCCGGCGCCGACGGCGTGCTGTTCGTGCCCGCGCTGTCCGGCGCGACCGTGCCCCGCTGGAACGACCGGATGCGCGGCACGTTCGCGGGCCTGGCCATGAACCACGGCCGCAGCCACCTGGCCCGCGCCGTGGTCGAGGGCTGCTCGTTCGCGCTGCGCGACGTGCTCGGCCGGCTGGACGCGCTCGGCCTGGCCGGCGACGAGATCCGGATCGTCGGCGGCGGAGCCCGCAGCGAGCTGTGGCTGCAGGTCAAGGCCGACGTGACCGGCCGCGCCGTGCGGCCGGTGCGGGCGGGCGAGCCGACCGCCCTGGGCGCGGCCATCCTGGCCGGCCTGGCCGCGGGCACGTTCCGGGACGCGGCCGACGCCGTGGCCAGGACGGTGACCCCGTCCGCCCGCTGCTACGAGCCGGACGAGCACACGCGGCCGGTGTACGAGGAACGCTACGCGCAGTACCGCGCCCTGTACGACGGCGTCGAGAGAGCGCTGGCGTGACCGACGGCGGGCCGGACTGGGCCGACCTGGACGCGCTGCGCCGCGAGCTGGGCGGCGGCGGGCGGCGCCCGCTCGGGCTGGGCCGGGTGGTGGCCGGCGACGGCGCCCTGGACGCGCTGCCCGGCCTGGTCGCGGAGTTCCGCGGCCCCGGGGACGTCGTCGTGCTCGCCGCGGCCACCCCGCTGACGGCGGACGGCCGGGACCTGCGCGCCGCGGCCGAGGCGGCGCTGGACGGCGCCCGCTGGGAGGTGCTCGGGCCGGACGACGGGGCCGTGCACGCGGACGCCGCCACGCTCGCGGCCGCGGCCAAGGCCGCCGGCGGAGCGGGCTGCGTGGTCACGATCGGCTCGGGCACGATCACCGACATCGGCAAGACCATTGATTTGGAACGCCCCGGCTCCCGCCTGATCGCGGTACAAACGGCGACGAGCGTCAACGGGTACGCGGACCCGTTCTCGGTGCTGCTGCGGAAGGGCGTCAAGCGCACCACCGCGACCCGCTGGCCCGACGCGCTGCTGGTCGACACCGGCGTGCTGGCCGGGGCCCCGCCGGAGCTGAACCGGGCCGGCGCCGGGGACATGATGGCCATGTTCACCGCGCTCGCCGACTGGTACCTGGCCTCGGCCGTGGCCGGCCGGGCGGAGGGCGGCGACCCGCCGTACGAGACGACGATCGCCCGCCTGGTGCGGTCGCGCGGGCCGCGGCTGCTGGCGCTGGCCGCGGGGCTCGGCGGCGACCGCCCGGACCCGGCGAGCCTGGCCGAGCTGGCCGGCCTGCTCACGCTCAGCGGCATCGGCATGGGTGTGGGCGGCTCGACGGCCCCGGCGTCGGGCATGGAACACGCCGTGAGCCACCTGCTCGAGATGGCCGCGACCGCGGGCGGGCGGCCGGGGAACTTCCACGGCACCCAGGTCGGCGTGGCGGCGGTGGTCGCCGCCCGGACGTGGGCCCGCGTGCTGGACCGGATCGACGGCGGCGCCCTGGACCGCCCGGCCGCGCTGCCGGCCCCCGACGCGGTCCGGGCCCGCATCGAGCGGGCATTCGCGGAGATCGACCCGTCCGGGGAGATGGCCGCCGAGTGCTTCGCGGACTACGCCAGGAAGCTGACGAGGCTGGCCGCGGGCGGCGATCCGCTGGCCGTCCTGCGCGCGTCCTGGGCCCGGCACCGCGCGGTGCTGGACGGCCTGCTGACCGACCCGGGCACCCTGGCGGGCGCGCTAGCCTCGGCCGGGTTGCCGGCCCGCTTCGCCGACCTGCCCGAGCCGGTGGACGAGGGCACGGCCCGCTGGGCGGTAACCAACTGCCCGCTGCAGCGGCAGCGGTTCGGCGTGGCCGATCTGGCCATGCTGATCGGCGCCGGGGAGGACGATGACATCGACGCGGTACTGGACGGGATGACGTGAGCGAGCGGGTCAGCCGGATGTTCGGTGGCTACGCGCTGGACCTGGACGGGACCGTCTACCTGGACGACGAGCTGCTCCCCGGGGCCGCTGAGACGATCGCCCTGATCCGCGGCGCGGGCTCGCGGGTGGTGTTCCTGACCAACAACCCGCTGCGCGACCCGGCCAGCTACGCCCGGCGCCTGGCCCGCCTGGGCATCCCGGCCGAGCCGCGCGACGTGGTGACCCCGCTCGGCGTGCTCACCGCCTACCTGGAGCGGCGGCACCCGGGCCGGACCGCGCTCACGATCGCCGAGCCGCTGGTCGACCAGACGCTGGGCGCGGCGGGGATCAAGGTCACCACCGACCCGGCCGAGGCCGGGGTGGTCGTGGTCTCGTTCGACCGCACGTTCGGCTACGACAAGCTGCTGCGCGGTTACCGCGCGGTCCGGCACCACGGCGCCGCGATCGTGGCGACCAACCCCGACCCGTTCTGCCCGACCCAGGACGGCGGGCTCCCCGACTGCGCGGCGATGCTGGCCGCGCTGGAGGCCTGCACCGGCGCCCGGGCCGAGGCCATCGTCGGCAAGCCGAGCGAGCACATGGCGGCCGAGTTGCTGCGCCGGCTGGGCGTGCCCGCCGCCGACGCCGTCGTCGTCGGCGACCGGCTGTCCACCGACGTCGCCCTGGGCCGCGCGCTGGGGATGACCAGCGTGCTGGTCCTGTCCGGCGCCACCGGCGCGGGCGAGCTGGCCGGCTCGCCGCCGCGTCCCGATCACGTCATCGACGGCATCGCCGCGCTGCTGCCCGACGGCCACGGCGGCGGCCCGACCGAGGGGTTATCCGGTGATCGAGTTCGTGTTCATGCTCACCCACCACGACCGGACCGTGGACGACCCGGCCGGCGTCTACGAGCAGCTGCGCGGGACCGGGCTGCGCTACGTGGGGTTCAAGGACATCGGGGCGAGCGTCGCGCGGCTGCGCGAGGTGTGCGACCGTGCGCACGCCGACGGCCTGGAGGTCATGCTCGAGGTGGTGTCGACCACCCGCGAGGAGGAGCTTCGCTCGGTCGCGGCCGCCGCGGAGATAGGCGTCGACTGGCTGCTCGGCGGGACGCATCCCGAGGACGGCCTGAAGATCTTGGCTGAGGCGGGCGGTATCCCGCCCCGGTACTGCCCGTTCCCCGGCACGGTGGTGGGACATCCGAGCATCCTGCGCGGCGAGATCGCGCAGATCGCCGAGAGCGCTCGCCAGATCACCGCGCTGGACGGCGTGTTCGGCCTCGACCTGCTCGCCTACCGGCACGAAACCGCCGACGCGGCCGAGCTGACCCGGGCCGTGGTCCAGGCCGCGAGCGGGCCGGTGATCGCGGCCGGCTCGGTGGCGAGCACCGCCCAGATCGCCGCCCTGGACCGGGCCGGGGCGTGGGGGTTCACGATCGGCGGCGCGATCTTCGAGGGCCGGCTGCCCGGCGGCCCCTCGGTCGCCGGGCAGGTGGCCGAGGTGCTCAGGGCCGCGGCCGGGCCCGGGCCGGAAGCCGTGAGCTAGCGAACCAGAAAGCAGGGTGACTCGATGCCGGGCATCGTCCTGGCCGTCGACCAGGGCAGCTCGTCGAGCCGGTGCCTGGCCCTGGACCGGGCGCTGCGCCCGCTGGCGCTGGCCAGCCGCCCGGTGGCCAGCTCGTTCCCCCGGCCAGGCTGGGTCGAGCACGACCCGGCCGAGCTGGTGGCCAGCGTGCTCGGCGCGGTGGCCGACGCGATGGACCAGGCCGGCGCGGTCTGGGCCGACGTGGCCGGCATCGGGCTGGCCGCGCAGACCGAGACGTTCGTGGTCTGGGAGCGCGGGTCGGGCCGGCCGGTCTACCCGGCGATCAGCTGGCGGGACGGGCGGTCCGCCGGGCACTGCGCCGAGCTGCGCCGGGCCGGCTGCGAGCCGGAGATCCGGGCCCGCACCGGGCTGCCGGTGCAGCCCGCGTTCAGCGCGGCCAAGCTGGCCTGGCTGCTCGGCGAGGTGCCGGGCGCCCGCCGAAAGGCCGACGCCGGCGAGCTGCTGTTCGGCGACGTCAACTGCTGGCTCACCTGGAACCTCAGCGGCGGCCAAGCGCACGTGACCGAGCCGTCGATGGCCGCGAGGACCATGCTGTTCAACCTGTCCGACGGGGCGTTCGACCCCGTCCTGCTGGACCTGTTCGGCGTGCCCGCAGGCCTGCTTCCCGCGGTGACCGGCACGGCCGGGCGGCTGGCCGTGACCGACCCCGGCGTCTGCGGCGGGCGCGCGGTGATCGGGGCCAGCGCCGGCGACCAGCAGGCCGCGCTGTTCGGCCAGCGCTGCTGGAGCGAGGGCATGGCGAAGCTGACCCTGGGCACCGGGGCGTTCCTGTGGTGCCACGCCGGCCAGGTGCCTCCCGCCCGGGTCCCCGACGGCGTGGTCGCGAGCTGCGCCTGGCAGCTGGACGGCATCGGCGATCTGGGCGCCGCCTACGCGCTCGAGGGCTTCGTGCCGAACGCGGGCGGCGTCACGTCCTGGCTGCGCCAGCTCGGCGTGCTCGGTGAGAACGAGTGGCCGGTCATCCGCGAGGGCGCTATCGTCGCGGCGGCCCGGCGCGGAGCGGGCCGTGGTCTGTGGTGCGTGCCCGCGATCTTCGGGCTGGGCACGCCGCGATGGACGGCGGAGCCGCGGGCGGACATCGTCGGCCTGACCGCGGGCAGCGGGGCGGCTGACGTGGCCGAGGCCGCGCTACTCGGCGTGGCCCACCAGGTCGCGGACGCGATTGACGCGGTCGCGGCCGGCCTGCCGGGCCCCCTCGCGGCGATCCGCACCGACGGCGGGATGAGCCGCAACGACTCCCTGCTGCGGGCCGTCGCCGACCTGGCCGGGGTGGTGCTGGAGCGCCCGGCGGCGCAGGAGGTCACCGCGCTGGGCGCGGGCACGCTGGCCGGCCTGGGCACCGGGCTGTGGGACCTGGAGACGATCGAGGCCACGCCGTTCACCGCTCGCGAGCCGGTCCGGCCGGTGCTAGCGCACGACGCGCGTGCCGCCGTGCGCGATGCCTGGCATACGGTGCTGGACCGGTCGGTGCCGACGGCCGGAGCCCCATCGTGACCGCCGCGCCGGACGGCCCGGCCGCCTCGTCGGCTGACCCCACCGCGCTCGGTCCCGCGCACCGGGACCGGTCGCTGGCCCGGATGCGCGGCGAGGCGTTCGACATCCTGGTCGTCGGCGGCGGCGTGACCGGGGCCGGGGCCGCGCTGGACGCGGCGTCGCGCGGGCTGTCGGTCGCGCTCATCGAGGCGCGCGACTACGCGGCCGGGGCGTCGGGCAAGTCGAGCAAGCTGATCCACGGCGGCCTGCGCTACCTGGAGATGCTGGACTTCGCGCTGGTCCGCGAGGCGCTGAACGAACGCAAGCTGCTGCTGACCGAACTGGCCCCGCACCTGGTCCGGCCGGTCCCGTTCCTCTGGCCGCTGACCCACCGCGGCTGGGAACGGCCGTATGTGGGCGCCGGGCTGCTGCTCTACGACGGCATCGGCGGGCGGCGGGCGGTGCCGCGGGCGCGGCACCTGTCGCGGGCGGGCGCGCTGCGGCTGGCGCCCGCGCTGCGGCCGGACGCCCTGACCGGGGCGGTCCAGTTCTACGACGCCCAGGAGGACGACGCGCGGTTCGTGGCCTGCCTGGCCCGGACCGCGGCGGGCCGGGGCGCGGCGCTGGCCACCAACGTGGCGATGGCCGGGCCGCGCACCGAAGGCGGGCGGGTCACCGGGGTTGCCGCGCGCGACCTGCTGACCGGGTCGGAGCTGACGATCCGGGCGCGACACGTGGTTATCGCGACCGGCGCCTGGACCGAGGCCGGGCGGCTCGCGGTCCGGCCGTCCAAGGGCGTGCACATCCTGGTTCCTCGGCGGCGCATCCCGATGGACACGGGGCTGCTGACCCGGACCGAGAAGAGCGTCCTGTTCGTGATCCCCTGGGGCGAGCACTGGCTGATCGGCGACACCGACACCGAGTGGCCGCACGACCCCGGCCGGGTCGTGGCCAGCCGCGCGGATATCGACTACCTGCTGGCCAAGGTCAACGCGATGCTCTGCGAGCCGGTCACCCGCGCCGACATCGAGGGCGTGTTCGCCGGGCTGCGCCCGCTGGTGGCCGCGCTCGACGCCCGGGACACCACCCGGCTCAGCCGGGAGCATTCGGTGCGTTCCCCCGCGCCCGGCCTGACCGCGATCGCGGGGGGCAAGTTCACCACCTACCGGGTCATGGCCCGCGACCTCATCGACGTCGCCGCGGCCGACCTGCCGGGGACGATCCCGCCGTCGCGCACCGACCGGATGCCGCTGCTGGGCGCGGCCGGGTACGGCGAGCGCTGGGCCCGGCGGGCGGAGCTGGCCGCGCGGAGCGGCCTGCCGGTCGCCCAGGTCGAGCGGCTGCTCGGGCGGTACGGGTCGTGCGCGGACGACCTGCTCGCGCTGATCGCCGAACGCCCGGAGCTGGCGCGCCCGCTCGAAGGGAGCGGCGGTTACCTCGCGGCCGAGATCGTCTACGCGTGCACGCACGAGGGCGCGGTCCGGCTGGACGACGCGCTGGCACGCCGGACCCGCACCGCGATCGAGGTGACGGACCGGGGCCTGACGGCCGCGCCGCACGCGGCCGCGCTGATGGCGCCGGTGCTCGGCTGGGACGAGGCGCGGACCGCACGGGAGCTCGCCCGGTACCGCGGCGCCGTGGCCGCCGAGCTGGCCGCGGAGGCCGAGCCCGACGACCTGAGCGCGGTCAAGGCGGCGTCGGCCGCGCCCGACCCGGTCCCGTTCTACCCTCGGTAAGCCCGGGCCAGTTCCTTCAGCCGCTCGTGCACCCCGCGCATGGTGGCACCGCCGCCCGGGAGGTAGTCCTTGCGCAGCTTCGCGACCGAGGTGTAGTTGGTGTCGCACACGTTGGCCAGCGGCGCCTCGACCGCCTGGGTGATGAACTGGTAGGCGTCGAGCACCGACAGCCCCCAGTCCTGCGCGACCCAGTGCACCAGCTCGCTCTGGGCGATCCGGAACGCGTCCTCCAGCGGCCGGGCCGAGCCCGCGGTCATGATGTGGGTGTCGGACTCGATCCTCGGCCACGGCGTGGCGACGCCCTTGAGCAGCTCGACGACCAGCACCGTGTTCATCGCGCACTCCACGGCCACGCCGCAGGTCTCGCCCTCGCCCTGGCGGGCGTGCCCGTCGCCGATCGACAGCAGCGCGCCCTCGACGTTCACCCCGAGATAGCAGGTGACGCCCGCCCGCATCTCGGGCGTGTCCATGTTCCCGCCGAACGCGTCCGGCACCAGCGCGGAGCGGACCTCGAGGTTGGCGGGCGCCACCCCGATCGTGCCGTGCATCGGGCTCATCGGCAGGTCCGCGGTGAAGTCGCTGTCGCGGGCCGAGAACCGGCACAGCTGCTTGTCCCGGTCCAGCTCCCAGATCCAGACGACCTCATCCAGCGGATCCTGCAGCGTGGCGGTCAAGTGGGTCGAGGTCAGCGCGCCGAACAGCGGCACGGTGGTGGACGCGGCCCAGTCCCGGCTCGGCTCGAGCGAGACGAAGTGCACGGCCACGGTGTCGCCGGGCTCCGCGCCCTCGACGTAGAACGGGCCGGTCTGCGGGTTCAGGAACGGGAACTCGCAGACCTCTGAGACCAAGTCGTTCTGGCCGCGCACCCGGCCGGCGAAACAGTCCTCGGTCCACAGGTCGAGCACGGTTCCCGGGATGATCCGCGCGACGGGCGCGGCGCCGCCGAACGTCCACGCGTACTGGGCGGCCTCCGGCCGGAACGACAACACCTGCGGATCACTCATCGAGGCCTCCTTAGCTCCAGGTACCACTGTGGCGCAAATGCCTGCAAGTCAACAATGTGGTTGCCCGGGCTAACGGCTTTGGGACAGAGTTTTCGTGGATTGCCGGGACCCGAGCCCGGCAACGACGCCGCATGTCAACGGGGACCTGCGGCGCCCCTCGATGGAGGAGGTCGTTTTGCTGCACAGGGCACGATATTTAGGAGCCGCCGGAGCCATCGCCTTGCTCGGCGGATCCCTCGTCGCGGCCGGCGCGCCCACCGTGGCCGCCACCGTCGGCGTCCAGCCGGCATCGATCGTCAAGCATCTGGCATCCAAGACCCAGCCCCCCACCCAGTCGCAATGCGTCGCGGCATTCACCGTCCCCTGCTACGACCCGGCCCAGTTCCAGGCCGCGTACAACGAACAGCCCCTGTTCGCCCGCGGGATCACCGGCAGGGGCCAGACCATCGTGATCGTCGACTCGTTCGGGTCCCCGACGATCGCCTCCGACTTGGCCACGTTCGACGCGCAGACCGGCCTGCCGGCGCCCCCGTCGCTGCGGGTCATCCAGCCGGCCGGGGCCGTGCCGCCGTACGACCCCACCAACTCCGCGATGCTCGGCTGGGCCGGTGAGACCACGCTCGACGTGGAGTGGTCGCATGCGATGGCGCCCGGCGCCAATATCCTGCTGGTCGAGACCCCGGTGGCCGAGACCGAGGGCGTGGCCGGCTTCCCGCAGATCGTCGAGGCGGAGAACTACGTCATCAACCATCACCTGGGCCAGGTGATCAGCCAGAGCTTCGGCGCGACCGAGCCGACGTTCCCGACCGAGCAGTCCGTGCTCGGCCTGCGCGGCGCCTACGTCAACGCCTACCGCCACCATGTGACGGTCCTGGCCGCCTCGGGTGACGCCGGGTCGACCGACTGGGCCGACGCGGCGCAAACGACGCTGTTCACCCACCGGGCCACCGACTGGCCCGCCAGCGACCCCCTGGTCACCGGGGTGGGCGGCACGCAACTGCAGCTCAACGCCGCGGGCCAGCGGACCGCGCCGGACCAGGTGTGGAACGACACCTACAACACCTCGCTGCAAGAGGTGTTCTTCGGCGACCCAGGTCCCAACCCGCTGGCCACCGGCGGCGGCACGTCGGTGCTGTTCGGCCGGCCGGGGTACCAGGCCGGCGTGGCCCGCGTGGTCGGCCGCCACCGGGGCGTTCCCGACATCGCCATGAGCGGCGCCTGCTCGGGCCTGGTCGTCACGTACCAGAGCTTCGGCGGCGAGGACCCGGGCTGGTACGTGGACTGCGGGACGAGCGAGGCAACCCCCCTGTTCGCCGGGATCGTCGCCCTGGCCGACCAGGTCGCCCATCACTCGCTCGGGCTGATCAACCCGGCGCTGTACCTGCTGTCCGCCGTCCACGCGCCCGGGCTGGTCGACGTGATCACGGGCAACAACACGGTCGGGTTCACCCAGAACGGGACGTCCTACACGGTCAAGGGGTTCAGCGCGCGCCCCGGTTACGACCTGGCTTCGGGGGTGGGCACCGTCAACGCCGCCCTGTTCGTCCCCGAGCTGGCCCGAACCGCAGGCCGCAGGTAAGCCGCTCCGTCCGCCCGCCCGGTTTGCGGGGCTCGGGGGCCCCGCGAACCGGGCTAGGACGCGGGCGCGGCGTCGAACAGGCGCAGCCGGTGGGCCGCGGCCGCGGCCTCGCCCCGGCTGGCCACGCCGACCTTGGCCAGGATGTTCGAGACGTGGACGCTGGCCGTCTTGGCCGAGATGAACAGTCGCGCGGCGATCTCCGGGTTGGACCGGCCGTCGGCGACCAGGCGCAGCACCTCGAACTCCCGAGAGGTCAGGCCGAGCGGGGTGACCGGCACCGGGCGCGGGCCCGCCCGGTCGTCGGCGGCCCGGATGCGCGCCTTCCTGGCCAGCGCCGCGATGTCGGCGGCCAGCGGGCGGGCGCCGAGGCAGCCGGCCAGCTCCCCCGCGCGGCACAGCCGCTCCGTCGCGCCCGGCCGGTCGCCGGCGGCCAGCGCCGCCTCGGCGCCGCGCCGCAGCGCTTCGGCCCGCGGGTAGGGCTGGCCCAGACGTTCCCAGGCCGCGGCGGCATCGTCGAAGGCCGCCAGGAGCTGCGCGGCGGTCGCGGCGCCGGCCGGGCCCGCCGTCTCCGCCCGCCCCGCCTCGGCCAGGAACGTCAGCCGGTTCGCCTGCTGCACCGGGCCCTGGGCGGGCAGGCCCGCCGCCAGCGATCGCGCCCCGGCGAGCAGGCCCGCGGCCCGGGCGGGCGCGGCGTCGCCGCGGCCGGACGCGGCGGCGGCGGCGGCCGCGCGCGCGGCCACGACGAGCAGCGGCCACGCGTAACGGGGCTCGTGCGTCAGGTTGAGGCGGCCGACCGCGTCGGCGGCGACGGCCAGCGCGTCAGCTGGGCGGCCCTGGGCCAGCCGTAGCTCCGTCTCCACCCGCGCCTGCGGGATCAGGTACTGGCCGACCCGGCCGAACGGGCCCGCGTCGAGGGCGGCCCGGGCGGCCGTGACCGCTTCCTCGGCTCCGGCCGGGTCGCCGCGCCCGATCGCGACGCCGGCCATGAGCTGGCGCAGCGCGGCCCGGTAGTGCCCGTACGGCGGGGCCAGCGCCAGCGCGTGCTCGAGCGACTCGATGGCCTCGTCCCATCGGCCGAGCGAGACCAGCGGCTCACTGACGTTGATCCCGAGGAAGGTGCCCCAGGTCCGCGCGACGCCGTAGTCCTCGGCGCGGGCGATGCCGCGCCGGGCCAGGTCCGCGGCCCGCTCGTGCTCGCCCATGCCCTCGAGCACGTGCGACTCGTTGATCACCGCCGGGAGGAGATGCTCGTAGGCGCCCGCCTGCTCGGCGAGCGACTGGGCCCGGGCGAGCGTGCGCAAGGCCGCGGCGTCGTCCCCGCCCCGGGACTGGACCAGCCCTAGTTCCACGAGCACGGAAGCCTCGGTTGCGGCGTCGCCGGCCCGCCGGGCCAGCATCAGGGCCTCGTCGATGGCCGCGACCGCCTGCGGCCCGGCCGATTCCCACACCCGCTTGACCAAGCTGACCAGCACCTGCGCCCGCGCGGTGTCCGCCACGCCCGAAGGCACCAGGTCGAGCGCGGCCCGCAGGTCGCTCTGATAGTCGCGCGTCTTCAGCACGCTCCGTGCTTCGAGCAGCAGCGCCGCGCGGGCCGGCTCCGCGGCCGGGTCGACCTCGGCCAGGGCGGCGGTGGCGAACGCCGCGGCTCGCTCGCGTTCGCCCGCTATCTTCGCCGCCGCCACGGCGCGCTCCAGCACGCTCAGGTGGCTGGCGCCGACCCGCTGCCCGGCATCGGGCACGGTGTCCCAGAGCTCGAGCACCCGGCCCAGCAGGTTGAGCTGCTCGGCGTGGGCCAGGGCCCGCCCGGCATCCGCGGCCGCGCGCCAGCTGCTGACCAGCGCCCGAACCGTGTCGTGCGCGGCGTACCAGTGAAACGCCTGCTCGATCGAGGCCCGGCCCGGGGCGACCAGGCCGGGGTCGGCCTCGAGCGCCTCGGCGAACCGGGTGTGCAGCCGGGTGTGGTCGCCGGGCAGCACGTCGTCGAGGGTGGCCTCCCTGATCAGGTCGTGCCGGAACGCGTAGCCGTCCGCGTCGGCGATCAGCACGTTGGCCTCGACCGCGGGCCGCAGGGCCCGGGACAGCGCGTCGTCGTCCAGCCCGGTCACCGAGGCGAGCAGCGCATGCCCGGTGCGCTCCCCGCCCACGCTGGCCGCCCTGAGCACCTCCTGCGTCGGCTCCGGCAGCCGCTGCACCGCGATCAGCAGCAGGTCCCGCAGCGAGGCCGGCAGCATCGCCGGCATGCAGGCGCCGCGGTCGCACAGCAGCTCCTCGACGAACAGGGGGTTGCCGGCGGCGCGCTGATAGACCGCGTCGGCCAGCGTCGGCTCGGGCTCACGGCCGAGGATGCGGCTCACCAGCTCATCGGCCTGCAGCCGGTCCAGGCGGGGCAGATCCATGCGCTCCACCCAGCCGAGCCGGCCCAGCTCGGCCAGCAGCGGGCGCAGCGGATGGGTGCGGTGCAGCTCGTCGGACCGGTAGGTGACGATGATCAGCACCCCGTCCAGGATCTGCTGGCGGCTGACCAGGAACGCCAGCAGGTCCCGGGTCGAACGGTCGGCCCAGTGCGCGTCGTCGATGATCAGGGCGACCGGTCCCCCGTCGGCCAGCCGCTCGACCAGCGCCAGCATCTGCTCGAACAGGCGGGCCCGGGCCAGGGTCTCGTCGGCCTGGCCTGCGTCGCCGTCCGGCGCGCCGAATTCCGGCAGCAGCCGGGCGAAGTCACGGGTGACCCCGCCGGGCAGCAGCCCGGCCAGGCCCTCGGCGCCGAGGTCGCGGACCAGCTCGCGCAGCATGGCGATGAACGGGGCGAAGGGCACGCCGTCGGTGCCGAGCTCGACGCAGCCGCCGATCAGCACGCGGGCGCGGGCCGCCTGAGCCCGGGCCGCGAACTCGCGCACCAGCCGGGACTTCCCCACCCCGGCCTCACCGCCGATAAGAACGACGCTCGGGCCGTCCTTTCCCGACGGCCCGAGCGCCGTTTCCAGCGTCGCCAGTTGCTCCTCGCGCCCGACAAGAACGGGGCTGGTGCTGCGCGCGGCCATGTCCACAGGATGCCAGGCCGCGCCGGTGCGGGCGTGGGCCAGCGGGCTGCCGCCCGCCGCCACCGCCTTACCCGGCGCGGCGGCGGTGCCGCTCACGTCACGCGGCCCGCCTGTCCGGCGACGGACGATGGTCCGTCGCGCCGGTGTGGTCGCCCGCCGCGACGGTCTCCGCGCGGCGGCCGAGCCTGATCAGCGGGCTGAGCCGGTCGGCCGCCGCCGACGCCGTGTGCCGGCGGCCGCGCGCGTCCCGCAGCAGCCGGTCCCGCGCCGCGCGGTCACGCCATTCCCTGACCCGGTCGGTCACCAGGG
>Ga0335073_10010988_pt1 | contig 12732 bp, 10 predicted proteins | sample Lox_Sample_22_FD_207093 | JGI IMG/M metagenome (GOLD analysis project Ga0335073, IMG submission 207093) | Soil microbial communities from Loxahatchee National Wildlife Refuge, Florida, United States - Lox_Sample_2.2 | ecosystem: Environmental > Terrestrial > Soil > Wetlands | place: USA...
ATCACCGACACCACCCCCGGCATCATCACCGCACTCCTGGCCGACCCCCGCACCGACCACGACACCGCAGCCAACCCCGTCACCAGCGCAAACACGTCCGTAGACGTAACCGGCGGCCCTATAGCACCGGAAAGTACACCCAATGATGGCACGCGCGCCTCTAGATACCCCTGCCGGGTACCGCGGACGCAGACGAGTCGCGGCCGGCCACCCCGCCGGGTACGCATACCCGGCCCTATGCGCTGAAGACCCCGGCACGTCAAGTTCTGTAATCCCGGCCGCCGGTTTCGTTCGCCTCAGTGCAGGATTAGGCCGCCAACCGGGACGGGATCGACGTGGCCGGTTGCCGGAACCGACACTGCGAGGGCCAGGCCGACATCGACCAGCGATGACCGGCGAAGGTGGGCGACGCCGGGGATCGGCGTCCAGACCGCTCCGGCGGTCTCGCCGTTCGGCTCAGGCCGCAGCTGGCCGCCGGTGATACGGACCCGGTAGAAGATGCCGACGTTCTGGTGCGGGAGCGGGCCGGGCCCGCGGCGCTCGGCCGCGGGGATCACCCTGGAGTCCACGCCCAGCAGGCGCTCGACCACCGCGCCGCAGCCGGTCTCCTCCGCAAACTCCCGGATCACCGCGTCGAACGGGTCTTCCCCGTGCTCGACCCGGCCGCCCGGAAGGGTCCAGTTGCTCCCGCCCTCCGGTGTCACGTAACGGGCGAGCAGCACCCGGCCGTCCTGGATGCACACGGCGTACGCCGCCAACCGGAAACTCATCCCCGCACCGTATCCCGCATCCAAGCTCGCGTATCGCTCATGATCGGCGGACACGGCCTGGCTACGTGATCAGGACGCAGGCGACGAGCACGGTGGTGGCGGTGACTTCCAGGATCGCGCCGAACACGTCGCCCGTCATCCCGCCCAGCCTTCGCCGCGCCACCCGCTCGAGCAGGCTGCCGGCCAGCAGGCCGCTGATGGCGGCGGCCAGCCCGGAGGCGGCCAGGCCGGCGCCGTCCGGTGTCAGTCCAGCGGCGCCGGCCGCGAGCCCGGCGGCGGCCACGGCACCGCCGAGCGCCGTGACGACCAGCGTCCTTGCCCGCTCCGTCGTCCGGCCCGCCACTAGGGCGCCGAAGCCGCCGGGGCGGGCGGCGGGGGAGCCGGTCGCGACCACGACGGCGACCCGGCCGGTCACCTGGGCGAGCACGAACGCGGCGGCGCCGAGCGGCGGGCGCGGCACCGCGGCGAGCGCGGCCACCTGGATGAGCAGCATGAGGACGAGCGCGGCGACGCCCATCGGACCGGCGTCCGAGCGGCGCATGATCGCCAGCGCCCCTTCCGCCGGCCGGCGGCTGCCGAGCCCATCCGCGGTGTCGGCGAGGCCGTCCAGGTGCAGGCCGCCCGTCAGCAGCGCGACCAGCGCGACCGCCAGCGCCGCGCCGAGCAGCCGCCGCGCCCCGCCGGTGCCGCCCGCACCGGCGCCGAGCAGCACCGCGGCGCCGGCCAGCCCGAGCGCCATCCCCACCACGGGCAGCCAGAGCACGGCCCGCGCGGCATCTCCCTCGCTCAGTTCGGCGTCGCCGCCGGCCGGGATCACCGTGAACAGGCTCACCGCCGTCCGCAATGCCTTCATGGCGGGGTCACCGGAGCCGCTGGGGCAGGCCGGCGACGCAGAGCCAGACCTGCTCGCACTCGGCGGCGATCCGCGCGTTGAGCACGCCGAGTTCGTCCCGGAAGCGGATGCCGGAAACCGTGCCGGGGATCACGCCCGAGCCGACCTCGTTGCTGACCGCGACCACCTGCCTGCGGGTGGACCGCCAGGCGTCGAGCAGGCCGTCCACGCGTTCGGCCAGCCGCTTGTCCGCGTCCGGGGCGCCTCCCCAGAGCCCGCACTCGTCCATGACCCCGGCGAGCCACGTGGACAGGCAGTCCACGAGCACCGGAGTCCCGGGCGCGCCGCCGGCCAGCACGGCCTCCAGATCCAGGGTCTCCAGCGTCGTCCAGTGCGCCGGGCGCCGTTCCTGGTGGCGCCGCACCCGCTCGGCCCAGTCCGGGTCGGCGGGGGAGGGCAGCGGCCCGCAGGCCACGTAGTCCACCCGGTCCCGGCCGGCCAGCATCCGTTCGGCGGTGACCGACTTGCCAGAGCGCGCCCCGCCCAGGACCAGCACCCGGAACGGCCTCCCCCGCCGTGGCAGGGGGCCCGGCCGGCGCGCACGCCCGCGGCTCATCGACCTCACGCCCAAACATGCTACGGGGTGGGAAGGAGGGGGCAGCGGCCAGTCAGGCGCGGGACAATGAGCCATGCCCGCTCTCGTTCTGGTCAACGGGAAGATCGTCACGGTCGACGAGCAGTTCTCCATTGGGCAGGCGGTGGCGATCGACGGGGAGCGAATCACCGCCGTCGGAGACGACGCGGCCGTGCTGGCGCGCGCCGCCGCGGACGCGCGGGTGGCCGACCTCGGCGGCGCGACGGTGATCCCCGGGCTGATCGACAACCACAACCACTTCGTCCGGGCCACCGAGCACGCCGAGGTCCGTCTCGACGGCGTGCGCACCCGGGCGGAGGCGCTCGAGCTGCTGGCCCGCCGCGCGGCCGGGCTCGGGGACGGGTGCTGGCTGCTCACGCTGGGCGGCTGGCACGAGGAGCAGTGGCACGGCGACCGCCGCGAGTTCACCCTGGCCGAACTGGACGACGCGGCGCCCGGCCGCCCGGCGTTCGTCCAGGCCCAGTACGATCACGCCACCGTCAACACCGCCTGGCTTGACGCCATGAACCTGTCTCCGTCCGCCGCCGCCCGGGACGGCGGGCGGATCGGCGGTGGCCTCGTGGCGCTCAACCGGGCGGCCGCGGGCTTCCCCGCCGGAGACGACCCAGAGACGCGGGTCCGCGCCGCCGCGGCCTACTGCAACAGCCTCGGGCTCACCACCGTCTACGACCCCGGCGGCGTCGGCGTGTCCGGCGCGGCGTACGCCACGGTCCAGGCCCTGGCCGAACGCGGGGACCTGACGCTGCGCGTCCTCACCACGCTCGGCGCCGGCCTCGATGAGCCGGCCGCCGCCTTCGCCGAACGGGTCAGGGCGAGCGAGCCGTTCCGTGGCGACCACTGGCACGACCGCATCGCGGTCGGCGAGATCTACCACGCGGCGTTCCACTGGGACCACGCCGGCCGCCCGCCGCACCCGTCCGCGGCGGACATCGAGTCCGCCGCGGAGATCCTGGCCGCGGCCGCGCTAACAGGCTGGCCGGTGCAGACGCACTCGGTGACGACAGAGGGACTCGCGCTGGTCCTCGACGCCTACGAGCGGGCGGACACCAGCCGGCCGATCCGGCCGCTGCGCTGGTCGGTGACCCACGCCGAGGGCATCACGCCGGCGCAGATCGAGCGGGCCAGAAGGCTCGGCGTCACCGTCCAGCTCCGCAGCCAGAGCGTCATCAGGGCCGGCCGCGCGACCGTGGCACCGCTGAGACTCCTCGCCGGCAGCGGCCTGTCCTGGGGCCTGGGCACGGACGGGACCAGGGCGGCCCAGATCAACCCGTTCGTCTCCCTGTGGTGGGCGGTGACCGGCCGGTCGCTCGGCGGCGACCGGATCCTCGACGAGCCGCTCACCCGCGAGCAGGCCCTGATCGCGCACACCAGGAGCAACGCCCGGCTCATGTTCCGCGAGAACTATCTCGGCTCGATCAGGCCAGGCCTGCTGGCCGACCTGCTCGTCCTCGACCGGGACTACCTCACCGTCCCTGTCGACGAGATCAGGGACATCAAGCCGGCCGCGACGATCGTCGGGGGCAAGGTCGTCCACGGCGCACTTCCGCGGGGCAGTGGCCGCGGCGGTCCTCCGCGGCTCGGCGTGACCGCGGGCGACGTGCGATGACCGACGGCGACGCGCAGCGGATCGGGGCACTGCTCGGCGTGCGGGTGGCCGGCCTGCGGTCGGCGGGCGCGCAGCACGGGTACCGGCACCTGGCGGTGACACTGGCGGACGGGCGCGAGGTGTTCGTGAAGGCCGCGCCGGGGACCGGCGACGAGGCCGCGGCCACGGCGTTCGCCGCCGAGGCGAACGGGCTGCGGTGGCTCGGCGAAGCCGCCGCGGTGCCCGTGCCCGGCGTGCTCGGCGTCAGCCGGGACCTGCTCGTCATCGAGCTGCTGCCACCCGGCCGCCCCACACCGGAAGCGGCGGAAGAGTTCGGCGCCGCGCTCGCGCGGACGCACGCCGCGGGCGCGCCGGCATTCGGCGCGCCGTGGCCGGGGTACATCGCGAGCCTGCCGCTTGACAACACCCCGGGGACGGAATGGGGGAGCTGGTACGCGGAGCGGCGGCTCGTTCCGTACCTGAGAAAGGCGCATGACGACGGCGTGCTGGCTGACGCGGACCTCAGCCTGGCCGAGACCGTAGTGAACAGGATCGGGGAGCTCGCCGGGCCGCCGGAGCCGCCGAGCCGCATCCACGGCGACCTGTGGGCGGGGAACGTGCTGTGGTCCGGCGGGCGCGGCTGGCTGATCGACCCGGCGGCGCACGGCGGGCACCGGGAGACCGACCTCGCGATGCTGGCGCTGTTCGGGGCGCCGCACCTGGAGCGGATCATCGGCGGGTACACCGCGGCCGCGCCGCTCGCCGGCGGATGGCGGCAGCGGGTGCCGCTGCACCAGCTGCACCCGCTGCTCGTGCACGTGTGCCTGTTCGGCGGCTCGTACGCGGCGCAGCTCAGGGCCGCCGCGCGCGCCGCGCTCGCCGGCTCGTAGGCCGTTTATGCCGCCGGCCGCCCGGGTAGGCCGCGCTGAGCCGGGCGCTTGGCCCGCGGGGGTGGGTGCGCCTGACGCCAACGACTGCCGGTCAGGAGAACCACATGGTCTACGACCCGTACGGGCGGGGCGAATTCGGTGCCAGTCCGTTCGACGATTTCCTCGCCCGTTTCTACGGCGCCGCGCCGCACCGGCCGCAGCGCATCGACATCGGGCAGCTGATGACGGAACAGGCCCGTGAGCTCGTCCGCGAGGCGGCCAGCCAGGCCGCCGAGTGGGGCGACCCCGACCTGGATACCGACCATCTGCTGTGGGCCGCGACCCGGCAGGAACCGGTCCGCCGCCTGCTGGTGGCCGCCGGCGCCGACCCGGACGCCATCGCCCGCGACATCGAGTCAACCGGGCGGGTGGGCGAGCCCAGGAAGGAGCCGCCCAGCCTGACGCCGTCCGCCAAGCGGGCGCTGCTTGACGCGCGGCAGATCTCGCGGGCGTTCGGATCGTCGTATATCGGGCCCGAGCACCTGCTGTTCGCGCTCGCTGTCAATCCCGAGTCGGCCGCCGGGCGGGAACTGGGGGAACACCGGGTCACCCCGGAGGCGCTCCAGGAAGCGGTCGCCGCTGGGGGAGGGGGCCGCCGCGACGGACGGGGCGGCCGGTCGGCGTCAGACACGCCCACCATCGACGAGTTCGGCAACGACCTCACCGCGATGGCCCGCGAGGGCCGGGTCGACCCGGTGGTCGGCCGCGAGGAGGAGATCGAGCAGACGGTCGAGGTGCTGTCCCGCCGGACGAAGAACAACCCGGTGCTCATCGGCGAGCCCGGCGTCGGCAAGACCGCGATCGTCGAGGGCATCGCGCAGCGCATCGTCGACGGCGACGTGCCCGACACGCTGCGGGACAAGCGCCTGGTGCAGCTGGACCTCGCCGGGATGGTGGCGGGCACCAGGTACCGGGGGGACTTCGAGGAGCGGCTGAAGAAGGTCATCGACGAGATCCGCGCGCACTCCGACGACCTGATCATCTTCATCGACGAGCTGCACACCGTCGTCGGCGCGGGCGCCGCGGAGGGCGCGATGGGCGCGTCGAACATGCTCAAGCCGGCGCTCGCCCGCGGTGAGCTGCACATCGTCGGCGCGACGACCATCGACGAATACCGCAAGGACATCGAGAAGGACGCGGCGCTCGAGCGGCGGTTCCAGCCGATCCTGGTGCCGGAGCCGTCGGTGCCGGAAACGATCGAGATCCTGCGCGGGCTGCGCGACCGGTACGAGGCGCACCACCAGGTCCGGTTCACCGACGAGGCGCTGGTCGCGGCCGCGGAGCTGTCCGACCGGTACATCACCGACCGGTTCCTGCCGGACAAGGCGGTCGACCTCGTCGACCAGGCGGGAGCCCGGGTGCGGCTGCGCACCCACACCCCGGCGCGGGACAAGCGCGAGCGCCAGCACCGGCTCGAGCAGCTGCGCCGGGAGAAGGACGAGGCGGTGGCCGTGGAGGACTACCAGCGGGCCGGCGCGCTCCGCGACGAGATCGTGGCGCTGTCGGAGCGCGAGGCCAGCGCGCCCGAGGGAGGCGAGAAGGCCGTGCCCGAGGTCACCGCCACCGACATCGCCGAGGTGGCGTCCCGGGCGACCGGCATCCCGGTCGCGCAGCTCACCGCCGAGGAGAAGGAGCGGCTGCTCGGGCTCGAAGACCACCTGCACCGCCGGGTCATCGGGCAGGACGAGGCGGTCATGGCGGTCGCCGAGGCGGTCCGCCGGTCGCGCGCCGGGCTCGGCGACCCGAACCGGCCCATCGGCAGCTTCCTGTTCCTCGGGCCCACCGGCGTCGGCAAGACCGAGCTGGCGCGGGCGCTGGCCGAGGCGCTGTTCGGCAGCGAGGACCGCATGGTGCGGATCGACATGAGCGAGTTTCAGGAACGGCACACGGTGTCCCGGCTCACCGGCGCCCCGCCTGGCTACGTCGGGTACGAGGAGGCGGGGCAGCTCACCGAGGCGGTCCGCCGCACCCCGTACGCCGTGCTGCTGCTCGACGAGATCGAGAAGGCACACGCCGACGTGTTCAACGTCCTGCTGCAGGTGCTGGACGACGGGCGGCTCACCGACGGCCAGGGCCGCACGGTCGACTTCAAGAACACCGTCATCATCATGACCAGCAACCTCGGCTCGGACCTGATCGGCAGGCGCGGGCTCGGCTTCGCCGCCACCGACGGCGCGGGCGCGCCCGATGACCAGCAGCTCAGGGACCGGATCATGACGCGGCTGCGCGAGTCGTTCCGGCCGGAATTCCTCAACAGGATCGACGAGATCATCGTCTTCAGGCACCTCGACGAGACGCAGCTGCGGCAGATCACCAGCCTGCTCCTGGAGGAGACGACGCGGCGGCTGCACGCGCAGGCGATCACCGTCGAGTTCACCACCGAGGCGGTCGACTGGCTGGCGCGGCGGGGGTTCCAGCCGGAGTTCGGCGCCCGGCCGCTGCGCCGGACGATCCAGCGGGAGGTGGACAACCGGCTGTCCGCCATGCTGCTCGACGGCCGCCTGCGCCCCGGGCAGCAGGTGACGGTGGCGGTGACCGCCGGCGGCGCGCTCGACTTCCTGGCGAGCGATCGTGAGCCGGCATCAGTCCCCGCCCAGCAGGCGGGGGACGCCAGCCGCCAGCACGCGTAGGCATGGCTCGCGGTGGCTCAGTGCCAGGCGGGGCCTTCCGTGACCGGGTGGGCGCGGATGAAGGCCTCGTCGACGTCCACGCCGAGGCCGGGGCCCTCCAACGGCAGCACCGTGCCGTCAGAGGCCAGCGAGTAGGACGCCGAGCAGGCCTCCGTGCGCAGCGGGTTGTCCGCCGACCCGTCCGCCTCGAAGTAGCGCGCGTTGTCGATACTGGCCAGGAAGTGCACGCTGGCGGCGAAGTTCAGCCCGGTGTGGCAGCCGTGGGTGCAGACCGGCAGGCCCGCCCCCGCGGCCAGCGCGGCGATGCGCAGCGCCTCGGTGATCCCGCCGCAGCGGGACAGGTCGGGCTGCATGACCGACACCGCCCCGAGATCGGCCATCCGCTGGAAGTCGTACCGGGTGTAGCAGTTCTCGCCCGCCGCCAGCGGCAGGAACGGGGCCGTCAGCGCGCCCGCCGTCCGCCAGGCCCGGTCGAGGTACGGCGGGAACGGCTCTTCCAGCCAGCCGGCCCCGGCCCCGGCCAGCACCGGCGCCATCGCGCGCACGTCGTCGACCGAGTAGCGGCAGTTGGCGTCGGCCAGCAGCGCCACGTCCGGGGGGAGGGCGGCGCTCATCGCCACGGTACGTTCCGAATCATTGGAAAGAGAATCGCCGAGCCGCAGCTTGACGGCGCGGTAGCCGGCCGCGACCTGGGCCAGCGCCTCCTCGGTGACGGCGGCGGGGGCGGCGTAACCGAGGGCGAACCCGCCGGCGTAGGCGGCCACCGGGCGGAAAGCGCCGCCGAGCAGCCGGTACAGCGGCAGGCCGGCCGCCTTGCCGGCGACGTCCCACAGCGCCATGTCGAGGCCGCTCATCGCGCAGACGCAGGCGGCGCAGGTGCCGTGGCTGGCCAGCACCCGGCGCTCGAACCGCGCCCACACCTCGGTGGTCGCGGCCGCGTCCATGCCGGTCAGCAGGTCCCGCAGCGTCGTGTTGACGGTCGCGGCGACGGCCAGCGGCGCGCGGCCGTTGTAGGACTCGCCGTACCCGGTCAGGCCGCCGGCCGTGGTGACCTTGACGATCACCGTGTCCCGCTTGGTCACCGAGCCGAGCCCCTGGGTGACGGCCTGCTTCAGCGGGACCGAGCACGGGAGCGCCTCGATGCCCGTGATCGTCAGGTCCTTCACCGGGCGGTCACCGTGGCGGGCTCGTCGTAGAACGCGAACATGCGGATCTCGATGGACGCGCGCGGCGGCGCGCTGGCCGGGCAGGACGGGTCGGCGAACGCGCTGTGCGGCACCTGCTCGGCGCGGGCCGGATCGGAGTCGAAGCTCCGGAACACGTACGCCTCGTCCCGTGTCATGTCCGCGCAGTACCACCAGCGGTGCCGATCGCTGTGCAGGTAGGTGATGTTCTCCCAGGTCACTATCTCGTCGCTGATGGCGGACTTCATGGTGATGAGGCAGTACTGCTTGTCGGCGGCCGCGACGGTCCGCGTGTCGCACAGCGCCAGCGGCACGTCCTGCGGCGGCCCGGAGAACGCCCGCCAGATGTTGAACACCGAATACCGGTTGCGCAGCCGGGCTTCCGCCTCGTCCGGCGGCAGGTTCCTGCGGAGCATGTACTGCGCCGCGGCGGCGCTGAAGTCCGCGTGCGCGAAGTCCCCGGTGAACGTCGTCCCCGCGGGCCGCTCGCCGGCGCGGCCGCTGACGCGGACGACGGGACTGTTCAGCATCGCGGTGGCGGCGCAGCCGGTGAGGCCGCGCAGCATCTCGCCGGTTTCGGCGGCGTAGGTACGCAGCACGTCGGCGCGGTCGTAGAAGTCCCGCACGCCGGACGGCGCGGTGACCAGCGTGAACCCCTCGCGGTCGAGCGAACCGGGGGAGCCGGGCGAGCCGGGCGAACCGGGCGAGCCGGGGGAGGAGCCGCCGCGGTCGCGCATGTCCGCGACCGTCACCGGCTTGGCGGACAGCGGCAGCCTCGTGAAGTCCGGGCGGACGCCGGGCGCGGGCCGCTCCGGCGGGTCGTAGTAGGCGATGGTGGCCCGCATCGTCACGGCTCCGTCGGCTGATCGAAAGGCAAGCCGTCGTCGGCGGCCTGCTGGCGGAACGCGGCGGCGATCGCCTCGTGCCGCACCCGCACCTGCGGGTACCAGTCCGGGTGGGTCAGCGCGTACAGGTAGCCGCGCTTGATCGCCCGGACCACGACGGCGCCGGCCTGTTCGGGGCCGATCCACCGGTGGGCCGGGTTGTCCTCGAGCTCGATGTCGACGTCCCGCAGGCCGCGGTCCGGCAGGCTGGCGGGGCGGTTGCGCGAGCTGGTCCCGATGTTGGTGTGGACCGTGCCGGGGCAGAGCACGGACACGCCGACCTTCGATCCTTCCGCGGCCAGCTCGGCGGCCAGCACCTCGGTCAGCGCCACCACCCCGTACTTGGCGACCGCGTACGAGCCGATCCTGGGCGGCGCCACCAGGCCGGCCATCGACGCGGTGTTCACGATCCACCCGCCGTCGGGGTTGGCGCGCAGGATCGGCAGGAACGCGTGCACGCCGTGGATGACCCCGTACAGGTTCACGCCCAGGATCCAGTGCCAGTCGTCCAGGGTCAGATCCTTGATCGCCGCCATCGGCCCGATGCCGGCGTTGTTGCAGACGACGTGCACGGTGCCGTACAGCTCGGTGGCGGCCCGGGCCAGCGCTCGCACGCTGCCGGGATCGCTCACGTCGGTGAGCACGCCGGCCGCGCCGATCTCGGCGGCGGTCTTGTCGAGCGCGTCGCGCTCGATGTCGGCGATGATCACCCGCATGCCCTCGGCCGCGAGCTTGACCGCGATGCCCTTGCCGATCCCTGACGCCCCGCCGGTCACCACGGCGACCTTGCCGCGCAGTTCCGGCAGCCCGCTCATCCCACTGTCGGCCATGGCTGCTCCTTCGGCGCGCGCCATCCGGTTCGTCTCACCTTCGAGACTCGCCGATCGCCCGCTTAGGCGCAACGCCGTGCGCCACAAAGAACCGGAGCACGAGATTGGGTGTCCTTACGGGCGCTATTCGCCCGAAAGGACACCCAATGATGAAAGCGGGCTAGCTCAGCCGGCGGCCGCCGCGGCGGCCTCGGTGCCCGTGCCCGTGTTGAGCGGGTGGCCGATGGATTCGCCAGTGGCGGGGTCGAAGAAGTGCATCCGGCTGGTGTCGACGGCCAGTTCCAGCGGCTGCCCGGCGCGGGCGCCGGACCGGGAGGAGACCCGCGCGGTCCACAGCGACTTCCCGCCGGCCAGCACGGCGACGGCCTCGTCGTCTTCCTCGTGCGATTCGGCGGCGCTGGTGATCGACTGGTGCTCGACCGGCGGCGCGTCGATGGTGAAGATCACGTGGATCTCGGTGCCGAGTTCCTCGGTCACCCCGACCGTCACCGGCAGCCGCGCCCAGGACGCGTCACCCAGCGCGGCGTCCTCGAAGTCCGAGGGCCGGATCCCCAAGATGACCTGCCGGCCGACGTAACTGTCCAGGCCCGGCTTGGCCGCCAGCACCGACGCCGGCACCGGCAGCTGGTAGCCGGCGAACCGCACCGCCGGCCCCCCGTCGCCCCGGGTCAGGTCGGCGGTCGCGAAGTTCATCGCCGGGGAGCCGATGAACCCGGCCACGAACAGGTTCACCGGCGACTCGAACAGGGTCTGCGGGGTATCGACCTGCTGCAGCCGCCCGTCGCGCAGCACGCACACCCGGTCCCCGAGCGTCATCGCCTCGACCTGGTCGTGGGTCACGTACACGGTGGTGATGCCGAGCCGGTCGTGCAGCTGGTTCAGCGACGCCCGCATCGACACCCGCAGCTTGGCATCCAGGTTCGACAGCGGCTCGTCCATCAGGAACGCCTGCGGCTCGCGGACGATCGCCCGGCCCATCGCGACCCGCTGCCGCTGCCCGCCCGACAGCGCGGCCGGCTTGCGCTTCAGGTACGGCTCGAGGCCGAGCATCGCGGCCGCGTCGCCGACCCGCCGCCTGATCTCCTCTTTGGGGGTGTGCCGCAGCTTCAGCCCGAACGCCAGGTTCTCCTCCACCGTCATGTGCGGGTACAGCGCGTAGTTCTGGAACACCATCGCGATGTCCCGGTCCTTGGGCGGCAGGTCGTTCACCACGCGCGACCCGATCGAGATCGACCCCCCGGTGATCTCCTCAAGACCCGCGATCGACCGCAGCGCCGTCGACTTCCCGCACCCCGACGGCCCGACGAGCACCATGAACTCGCCCTCCCGCACCTCAAGATTCAGGTCATCGAGCGCCTTCACGCCGCCCTGGTAGACCTTCTCTACGTGATCGAGGACGATCTGTGCCATTGGCCAAACTCCCTTGTATCGCGCGTATTGCCAGAAGCGTAGATCAATCCGGCACGTCATGCACGGACACCGGGGTGTCCAGTATCCGGTCGGCGCCCACCGCGCGCACCGGCCCGGTGAGCGTGAACTGCCCCGCGAGCGGCAAATTATCCGACCCGCCGCCGACGGCTATCCGGATCTCGCCGGGCTCGACGATCCGGGCGCCGGCCCGGCCGGTGAACGAGGTCCGGTCGGCGTGCAGCCGGAACGCCACCCGGCGGGCCTGGCCCGGCGCGAGCGGCACCCGCGCGAACCCGGCCAGCCAGCGCACCGGCCGCACCACGGACGCGACGGGATCGCCCAGGTACAGCTGCACGACCTCGGTGCCGGCCCGGTCGCCGGTGTTGCGCACGGTGCACGTGATCTCCACCGTGCCGTCGGTCGGCACGTCGTCCGCCGACAGCACGAGGTCCGCGTACCCGAACGTCGTGTAGGAGAGCCCGTGCCCGAACGCGAACAGCGGCGTCGGGTCGACCGAGCTGCCGCCGTGCCGGGCGGCGTTCGGCGACCGCAGGTAGCTGGACGGCTCGGCGGCCGGCGCCGGCGGCAGCTCGACGGGCAGCCGGCCGCTCGGCGTCACGCGCCCGGTGAGCACCCCGGCGATCGCGGGACCGCCCTCCTCGCCGGGGAAGAACGCCTGCACGATGCCGGCGAGCCGCCCGGCCACCCCCCCGATCGCGTACGGACGGCCGGTGACCAGCACGGCGACGACCGGCTTGCCGGTGCCGGCGAGGGCGTGCAGCAGGTCTTCCTGCACTCCAGGCAGCCGCAGCTCGGCCACGTCGCAGCCCTCGCCTGAGGTCCCCCGGCCGAACAGGCCCGCTTCATCCCCGACGATGGCGACTATCACTTTTGCCGAACGTACCGTGGCGACTGCCTCGGCGAACCCGCTCTTGTCCCCGCCGCGGACGTCGCAGCCGCGGGCGTGCACGACGTCGGGCAGCTCCGCGCGCAGCGCGCCGAGAAGCGTGGTGACCTCGACTC
>Ga0335073_10010989_pt1 | contig 12732 bp, 7 predicted proteins | sample Lox_Sample_22_FD_207093 | JGI IMG/M metagenome (GOLD analysis project Ga0335073, IMG submission 207093) | Soil microbial communities from Loxahatchee National Wildlife Refuge, Florida, United States - Lox_Sample_2.2 | ecosystem: Environmental > Terrestrial > Soil > Wetlands | place: USA: Florida...
AGTTCGCGACGACCTGGATGCCGTTGAGCGACCCGCTGGACGGGAACTTGGCCGGGTCGATGACCCAGCGCCCGTTGGCGTCCACGTTGGGGCCCTGGCTGCCCGGGCACTGGTACCAGAAGTCATCCACGTTCACGTACTGGAACCCGGCCCGGGCCAGCCCGCTGGTCTTCATGGCCTTGGCCTGCGCCTCGATGTCGGCCGCGGTCGGGTCGTGCCGGATGAAGCTCCAGCTGCTCCAGCCCAGGGCGGGCGTAAGCCCGACGCCGTTGGCCTCGGCCTTCGCCGCAGGCGCCGCGGCGCCGGGCAGCGTTCCGGTCGCCAGGGCGGTTAATGACGAAGCCAGCAGGACCGCCGCCAGCGCGCAGATCAGCCTCTTCATGCCCGCTCCTCCATCTCTCTAACTGATCGTCACCGCGAAGATGTGCAGTGACGGGCTGCCCGACGTGACCCCGCTGCTCACGTCGGGCAGGACGATCATGGACACGGTCTTGCCCGCCTGCAGCGGCACCGAGGCGTCGAAGACGCAGACCGGCAGGGTGTTCTGCCCGGTGGCCCGGTTGCGGTAGGGCATGTAGAGCGCGACCCCGGCGCCGGAGGGCGAGCACCCGCCGTGCCAGTCCGGCGCGCCCAGCGTGAACGCCTGCGTGGTCCCGTCGGAGTAGACCACCTGGCCGGTCCCGCTGGCCGGGCCGTACCCCGCCGTGAGCAGGAACGACAGCGTGCTGCCGGTGCCGGTCAGGTCGAACGCCTGGCCGCTGGCGACCACGTTGTCGTTGTCGCCGGAGGCCACGTCGGGCCAGGTGAACGACGCGCCGCCGGCGGTCACGGTGGCGCCAGGGGTGGCGCCGGCCGCCGCCAGCGCCTGGGCGGAGAAGCTCGAGCCCGCGCCGTCCAGGTTGCCGATCGTCGTGTCGTCGTCGTCGGTGATCCCCACGTTGTCGAACGCGGCCGTGAGCGACGCCGCCGGAATCGTCACCGCCGCGTGGGCCTGGGCCGACTGCGCCTGCCCGCCGTTGCCGAACACCGCGGTGGCGAACAGCTGGGCCCCGGCCGTGGCGCCGGACGGCACGGTGACCGTCCAGGCCTGCGACACCGCCGAACCGGCCGCCAGAGAGCCAACGGCGACCGGCGAGGCCGGGCCAACCTGGTACCCGTTGCTCGCGGTCAGGTACAGCTTCGCGCCGTCCAGCGCGCTCGCGCAGCCGTTGGTCAGCGTGGTGGTGACCGACACCGTTGCCCCGGGCTGGCTCGCGCTGGACGCGGGCGACACCGCGAGCTTGGCCCCGGCGCACGCGGCGGCCGTCCCCGGGACGACGGTGGTCGCGGCCGGGACGCCCGGCCCCGCCACGTTGTCGGCGGTGATCTGGAACGTGTACGGGGTGCCCGGCGTCAGCCCGCCCACGGTGGTGAAGATGCTGTCGCCGCTGGTGGCCCAGTTCACGGTGTGCCCGGTGACCGTGACCGGCCGGATGCCGGGCGCGCCAGGCGCGCCGGGCGCGCCTGGCGCGCTGATCGTGTAGCCGATGACCGGGGTGCCGCCGGCCGAGGCGGGCGGGCTCCAGTGCAGGCTCACGTCGTCGCCGCCGGCGTCGCCGGTGAACGAGCCCGGCGCCCCGGGCACCGAGCCCAGGCCGGCCCGGGGCGTGACCGGCCCGGCGGGCAGCGACGGCGCGCTGGTCCCGCGCGCGTTGCCGGCGGTGACCGTGAACGTATAGGCGGTGCCGTTGGCCAGCCCGGGCACCACCGCGTAGCCCAGGCGCTGGAAGTCCGCCGCGGACACGGTCACCGACTGCCCGCCCGGCGCGGCGGTCACGGTGTACCGGGTCACCGGCGTGCCGTTGTCGGTGAACACCGGGTTCCAGCCGACGTAGGCCGAGCCGTCGGCGCCGAACGCGGCCGCCTGGTCCGGCGCGTCCGGCACCGAGGGCGACGCGAACGACGCGGCGAGGATGCCCCGGTACCCGGGCTGCAGCCCCGCCGCCGCGAGGATCGACGCGGGCGCCTGCCGCAGGCTGGCGATGATGTGGTTGCCGGTCTCGGTCACGTTGCCCGAAACGGAAGACGGGTCGCCCTGCTGCCAGTAGTTGCCCTCGATGTCGAGCGGGTCGTCGCCGGTCGCGCCGGCCGTGTAGTCGGTGTGCCGCGAACCCCAGTCGTTCTCGTTGCCGAACTCCACGTTCCCCGTGATCGTCTCGAACGTCGACCCGTTGTCGCTGTAGATCGCGTGGCCCTCGTCGAACGCGTCCAGGATCACGTTCCCGGTCACGTGCTCGCCGTCGGCCAGCGAGGTGCCGGTGATGCCCTGGGTGTAGATCGCCCCGCCGTCGGCCAGGTACTGCATGATGTCGGTGATCAGGTTGTCGGACACCGTGTTGTCGTTGGAGTAGTTCGGCGTGGCCGGCTCCTTGATCTTGTCCGGCCAGCCGCCCCAGCCGAGCGAGATCGCGGTGTACGCGGTGTGGTCGATCTGGTTGTGCGTGATCAGCGTGTGCTCGGCGTACCCCACGTCGATGGCCACGCCCCCGGGGTACTCAACCGGCAGCGCGTACAGGTGGTTGTCGGCCACCACGATGCCGCTGGTGTCGTCGGCCGCGGCGGCGGGCTCGGGCATGTCGACCCCGCCGATCTCCAGGCCGTTGCCGGAGATGTCGGTGAACACGCTGCCGCGGACCGTGTCGCTGCGCGAGCCGTCGCCGAGCTGCAGGCCGGCCGCGCCCAGATGCACGAACGCGTCGCCGAGGAACTGGATGCGGGTGTCGTAGGAGAACGCCAGGTTGCCCGGCTCCTGCGTCCAGTCGCCGTACGGGCAGGTGCCGCCCGCGATGAACTGGCACAGCCCCTGCGTGGCGTAGCCGTCCGGCCCGGTGATCGTGTAGTTGGCCTGGATCTCGGAGAAGCCCTGCGGGGTGCTCGGCGCCAGCCAGGTGGCGTAGGAGAACTGGATCCCGGCGAAGATGATGTTGTGCACCGGCGCTGACGGCGTGCCCTGGCCCTGGACCAGGGTCTGCAACACCGGGACCTCCACATCCGCGGTGCGCAGCTCCTCGCCGCGCCTCGGGATGTAGTAGATGGTGCTGGCCGAGGAGTCCAGGTACCACTGCCCGGGCTGGTCGAGGAGCTCGTAGGCGTTCTCGACGTAACCGGGGATCTCGCCGTTGCCGAGGCTGGCCGGGCCCACCAGCTCCACGGTCCGGCCGGAGCCGTCGGTGCGCAGCACCCGGTCGTTCGAGTTGTCCCAGCACGGCTGCGCCATCGTGATCGTGGCGGCGGATATCGAGGCGACCGGGCACCGCGGCTCGGTCCAGGCCCCCTGTCCCCCGGTGTGCAGCGACCAGTAGCCGGCCCCGCCCGGGTACACGAACTCGATGTCCGCGGGGTTGCGCCAGCTCGCCATCACGTCGGATGCGGCGGTGTAGCCGGTCGCGGTCGGGGTCAGGGACGTGGGCAGCGGGCCCGCGGCGCGCTGCGCCCGCACGCCGTTGACGTACAGCTGCCTGGTCGCCAGCCCGGGCGGGGCGGGCGCGGCCCAGATCCCCTTGGCCGGGTCGGACGGGTGCCAGCCGGTGACGCGCTCGCCGCCGGACAGCACCGGGTGCGCGCCCGGCGCCGCGGTCCAGATCACGTTGTACCCGTTGCTGCCCGAATCGCGGGCGTCGAGCGTCAGCGGCTGGGTCAGCCGGTAGGTGCCCGGCATCAGCTCGACCGTGATGTTGGCGGTCATGTCCTGGTCCATCGAGCGGACCAGGTCCTGCGCGCGGGCGATCGTGCGCAGCGGCCGGGCCGGGCTGATGCCCGGGCTCGCGTCGCTGCCCGACGGTGAGACGTAGAGCGTGGTGCCCGCCGCCGCCCCGGGCGCGGACGCGGCGGCCGGGGCGGCGAGCGCGGTGCCGCCCGCGGTGAGCGCGACGGCCGCGGCCAGGATGACCGGGAGCGGCCACCGCCGCGCGCCACGATCCGTTCGCGTAGGTGCGCGCATGAGATCCTCCGCCAACACATCCGATGTCTCGGGCCGGACGCTACGAGTCTTGGACATCGTTGTCAACGCCCAAAACCCATGATATTTAACGCCCTGTCCCTCCAGAATCCCGGCGAAACCAGCGCCTGGCTGGCACAACGCCACACCTCCGCCGGGCCAGAAATTCTAGATAGATCCGATCTCTGGGTATTCGAACTGACCGGGCCGGGCGTCAGTTCATAGACTCGGTGCCCGCCGCAGCCGATGATCCGTGGTCCGGTGATCGGCGGGTTCGGATCTATCGGCGGGGTGTGGTGGAGGTGTCGCTTGCTGACGATGCAGGACGCGTTGCTCGCGCTGACCCGGTACTGGGCCGACCGGGGCTGCCTGCTGGCCCAGCCCTTCAACACCGAGGTCGGGGCCGGAACCATGAACCCGGCCACCGTGCTGCGGGTGCTCGGTCCCGAGCCGTGGCGGGTGGCCTACCCCGAGCCGAGCGTGCGGCCCGACGACGCCCGGTACGGGGAGAACCCGAACCGGCTGCAGACCCACACCCAGTACCAGGTGATACTCAAGCCCGATCCCGGCGACCCGCAGGAGCAGTATCTGGGCAGCCTGGAGGCGCTCGGCATCGACCTGGCCGCCCACGACATCCGGTTCGTCGAGGACAACTGGGCCTCCCCCGCCCTGGGCGCCTGGGGCCTGGGCTGGGAGGTCTGGCTGGACGGCCTGGAGATCACCCAGTTCACCTACTTCCAGCAGTCCGGCGGCCAGGCCCTCGACCCCGTGTCGGTGGAGATCACCTACGGGATCGAGCGGATCATGATGGCGCTGCAGCGGGTCAGCCACTTCAAGGACATCACCTACGCGCCCGGCATCTCCTACGGTGAGGCGTTCGGCCAGGCCGAGTACGAGATGAGCCGCTACTACCTGGACGACGCCGACGTGGACACCACGCGCGAGCTGTTCGAGGCCCACGCCGCCGAGGCCCGCCGGATGATCGACGCCGGGCTGCCGGTGCCCGCTCATTACCAGGTGCTCAAGTGCTCGCACGACTTCAACATCCTCGACGCGCGCGGCGCGGTGTCGACGACCGAGCGCGCTACGGCGTTCGGCCGTATGCGGGCGCTGGCCCGCGACACCGCCCGGCTCTGGGCGCAGCGCCGGGCCGAGCTCGGGCACCCGCTCGGGGTCACGCAGCCCCCGCCGCAAGCCCCGCCGCCCGCCGCCTTCGCGGAGGTCGACGGCGCGCGGACGGCGCTGCTGGAGATCGGCACCGAGGAACTCCCGGCGGCCGAGGTGACCCGGGCGGCGCAGGCACTGGGCACCGCGCTCGCCGCCCAGCTCGACGCCACCCGCCTGGGACACGGCCGGATCGAGACGTTCGCCACGCCGCGCCGGATCGTGGCGCTCATCGACGCGGTCGCGCCGCGCGAGCCCGCCGCGCAGACCACCGTCCGCGGGCCGCGGCTGGGCGTGGCGTTCGACGCCCACGGCGCGCCGACCAGGGCCGCGCTGGGGTTCGCCCGGGCCCAGGGCGTCGACGACCCCGCCGCACTGGGCCGGGTCAGCGCGGACGGCGTCGACTACGTCGCCGCGGTCAGGACCGATCCGGGACGCGGCGCGGTCGAGGTGCTCAGCGAGGTGTTCGCGCGGGTCGTGGCGGAACTGCGCGCCGACGTGAACATGCGCTGGAACGACCCGGCCCTCTCCTACGTCCGGCCGGTCCGCTGGCTGCTGGCGCTGCTCGGCGACACGACCGTCCCGGTCGCGGTGTCCGCGCTGGCCAGCGGGCGCACCACCCGGGTGCGCCGCACCGCCGAGGTGCCGGTCATCGAGGTGGGCCAGGCCGGCGGGTACCCGGAGCTGCTCGCGGCGCACGGCGTGATCATCGACCCCGCGGCGCGGCGGGAGCAGATCGTGGCCGGGGCCCGGGCGCTCGCCGCCGGCGCAGGCGGCACGGTCGACGCCGTTGGCGAGGCGGCCCTGATCGACGAGGTCACCAACCTGGTCGAGCAGCCCGAGCCGGTTCTCGGCGGCTTCGAGCAGCGCTACCTGGAGCTGCCCGCCGAGGTCCTGACCACGGTGATGCGCAAGCACCAGCGGTACCTGCCGGTGCGCGACGCCGCCGGGCGCCTGCTGCCGCACTTCGTCGCGGTGGCCAACGGGCCGTGCGATCGCGACGTGGTCCGGGCCGGGAACGAGGCGGTGCTGGGGGCCAGGTACGAGGACGCGGCGTTCTTCTGGCGGGCCGACCTGCAGACGCCGCCGGAGATCATGCGGCAGCGGCTGGACCAGCTCGCGTTCGAACGACGGCTCGGCTCCATGGCCGACCGGGCCACGCGGATCGGCGGCATCGCCCGCGCGCTGGCCGCGCCGGACGGGACCACGCGGCCGCCCCTGGTCGCGCTGAGCGACGACGACCAGCGGACCCTGGAGCGCGCCGCGCCGCTGGCCAAGTTCGACCTGGCCTCGCAGATGGTCATCGAGCTGACCAGCCTGGCCGGGATCATGGCCGGGGAGTACGCGGCGCGCAGCGGTGAGCCGGTCCCGGTCGCGCGGGCCCTGTCCGACCTGGAGCTGCCCCGGTCGGCGGGCGGGGCCCTGCCCGCGACCCTGCCCGGCGCCATCCTGGCCCTGGCCGACCGGCTGGACCTGCTGGCCGGCCTGTTCGCGGTGGGCGCGAACCCGACCGGCAGCTCGGACCCCTTCGGGCTGCGCCGGGCTGCCCTGGGCGCGACCGCGATCCTGCGCGCCTGGCCCGCCCTGGTCCCGGTCACGCTGAGCGCCGGGCTGGCCGCCGCCGCCGCGCAGCTGCGCGGGCACTGTGTGGACGTCCCGGACGCGACCATGGCGCAGGCGCGCGAGTTCGTGGTGCGCCGCCTCGAGCAGCAGCTCCTGGATGCCGGCGCCGACCACCGGCACGTCGCCGCGGTGCTGCCGCTGGCCGACGCCCCGGCCGTAGCCGACCAGACCCTGGCCGAGCTGGCCAAGCTGGCCGACCGCCCGGACTTCGCCGACCTGGCCGCCGCGCTGCAGCGGGTGCGCCGCATCGTCCCGCCCGGCACGCCAGCCGGGTATGACCCCGAACGCCTCGCCGAGCCGGCCGAGGCGGACCTGGCCAGGGCGCTCGAGCGGGTCCGGGCCGCGCTCGGGCCCGGCAGGCCGTCCCTGGGCGAGTTCGCCGACAAGGCCGCGCCGCTGGCCGGGCCGGTCAACGCGTTCTTCGACACGATCCTGGTCATGACCGACGATCCGGGCCTGCGCGAGGCTCGGCTGGGCCTGCTGGCCTCGATCGAGGATCTCGCCGCGCCGGTGCTGGACTGGGCGGCGCTCGGTCCGCTGCGGCCGCGTTAAGGCCTGCGCCCGGGCCCGCCGGGACCCCGGGCCCGGCTGACCGGAAGGCTTCCCGCCCCCCGGCACCTCGCTGGCCACGCTGTACCGGGTGGTGCTGCTGGAGGCGAGCCTCCCGCTCGTGTCGGCGGCGGTGGTGGCGGCGGGCATCGCGTACGGGATCTCGGTGCAGACCGTGGAGTAAAGCGCGCGGCAGGCGGCCGGCGACCCGCTCAGCCGGTCGCCTGCATCAACGACGCGAACCAGCGCGAGCGGTCGCCGGGCAGCGCGATGCCGCCGCGCACCATCACCGGCTCGACGTGCGATATGACCAGGCCACGGCCGGCCGCCCACTCGCTCAGCCACGGGTGCGCGCCGTCGACGTCGACCCGGACCGGGCCGCCGGCCGCGGCCGCGATGTCGCCGATCAGCGTGGCCGCGTCCTCGACCCGGTCCGCGATTACCGGCCCGATGTTGAGGCCGTCGACGTTGCGCCAGCCGCCCGCGTACCCGGTGATCCGGCCGCGGCGCTCGATCACGCGCAACTGCTCGGTGAAGCCGGGCAGGAACCGCACCAGCCGCGGCCGGTCGGCCCCGTTGGCCTCCGTGTCGAGCCGGCGAATCGCGGCCAGGTCGCCCGGCTCGGCGGGCCGGGACGCCGGCTCGTGCCCGGGCGGCACGGCCAGCTCGCCCACGAACGTATGGGTGGTGCCGACCGGCACGAAGCCCAGCTTCTCGTAGAGCGGCCGGCCCATCTCGGTCGCGTTGAGGAACACGATCGCGCCGCCCGCCTCGGCCAGGACGTGGTCCAGGATGCGCCGGCCCAGCCCGCGCCGGCCGTAGCGCGCCGCAACCAGCATCATGCCGATCGCGGCCAGCTCGTCGCCGTAGCGGGTGAGCACCACGGCCCCGGCCGGAGCGCCGGCCTCGTCGCGCACCCCGTAAACCGTGCCGAGCTCGAACAGCAGCCGCCACTTGTGCTCCTCCGCCCGCCAGGTGCGGTCGACCGCGAGCGCCATGCAGCCGGGCAGGTCAGCGGGGGTAAACGGCTCAACCGGGCCAAACATGGATCGATAGTGACCTTCCGCGCGGCCCGCCCGCCACTGAATTAAACGCCGCCCGAAACCCGGTTCCGGTTTCGCTCCCGCTGACGTACGGTGGCGGTGACAGGACCCCGCCGATCGGAGGAAGCCGTTGCGCCGCTGAGCCACGAGGCACCGCGCGCAACCTCCCGGTGTCTCGCCGCAGTCCATGCGACCGCCGCCGCTCAACGGGAGCCTTCCATGCCGACGCCATCCCCGGTCGTCGTCTGCTCCGGCCTCAGCTTCGCCTGGCCGGACGCGACGCCGGTATTCTCCGACCTCTCGCTGTCCATCGGCCCCGGCCGCACCGGTCTGATCGGCCTCAACGGATCCGGCAAATCGACGCTGCTGCGGCTGATCGCCGGCGACCTGCGCCCGGCGCGCGGGTCGGTCAGCGTGTCCGGCGAGCTGGGGTACGTGCCGCAGAACGTCACGCTCGACGTCGGCTCGCGCGTCGAGGACGCGCTCGGCATCGGACAAATTCGAAGGGGTCTTAACGCGATAGAAGCCGGTGACGCCAGTCCGGAAAACTTCGCCCTGGTCGGGGGCGACTGGGACGTCGAGGAGCGGGCCCGCGCGACCCTGTCCCGGCTCGGGCTCGGCGAGGTGCCCCTGGAGCGGTCGATCGGCGAGCTCTCGGGCGGCGAGTCGGTGCTGCTCAGCGTGGCCGCACAGATCCTGCGCCGCCCCGCCGTGCTGCTGCTGGACGAGCCGACCAACAACCTCGACCTCGAGGCGCGTGGCCGGCTCTACGACGCGGTCGGCGCCTGGAAGGGTGCGCTGATCATGGTCAGCCACGATCGTGAGCTGCTCGAGCTGGTCGACCAGATCGGCGAGCTGCGGGCCGGGGAGGTGCGCTGGTACGGCGGCAACCTCACCGACTATGAGCAGGCGGTCGCCGTCGAGCAGGAGGCCGCCGAGCGGGTGGTGCGGTCGGCCGAGGCCGACGTCCGCCGGCAGCGGCGCGAGCTGATCGAGACCCGGACCAAGATCGACCGGCGGGCCCGCTACGGCCAGAAGATGCAGGACACCAAGCGGGTGCCCAAGATCGTTGCTCACGAGCGCAAGCGGCAGGCCCAGGTCTCGGCGGGCAAGCTCAGGAACACGCAGATCGAGCGCCTCGACGACGCCAGGCAGCGGCTGGGGACGGCCGAGGAGGCGGTGCGCGACGACAGCGAGATCCGGGTCGACCTGCCGGAGACCGCGGTGCCGGCCGGACGGACGGTGCTGACCCTGCGGTCGGTCGAGCTGCGCTACGGTGCCCGCGCCGACCTGGCCGTCCGCGGTCCGGAGCGGATCGCCCTGACCGGGCGCAACGGGGCCGGCAAGACCACTCTCCTGCGCACGATCGTCGGCGAGATCCGGCCGGTATCGGGCGACGTGGCCCTCGCGGTCCCGGCCCGCTGTCTGCCGCAGCGCCTCGACCTACTCGATCCGGGCCTGACCGTGGCCCAGAACGTGGCCCGGCGCGCGCCCGCCGCCACCGGCAACCAGGTCCGCGCCCGGCTGGCCCGGTTCCTGTTCCGGGGACGGCGCGCCGACCAGCTCGCGGGCACCCTCTCCGGCGGCGAGCTGCTGCGGGCCACGCTCGCCTCGCTGCTGCTGGCCGAGCCGGCGCCGCAGCTCCTGCTGCTGGACGAGCCGACCAACAGCCTCGACATGGCGAGCGTGCGCGAGCTGTCCGGGGCGCTGGCGTCCTATCCGGGCGCGCTGATCGTGGCCAGCCACGACGTGCCGTTCCTGCGCGAGCTGGCGGTCACCCGGTGGCTCTGGCTCGACGGCGACCTGACCGAGATCGACCCGCTGTGAGCGAGACGAACGAGCTCGATTACCGCGCCTGCGCCGCGGCGGGAACCGCGGCGCTGCAGCGCTGGTACAGCCGGCGGACCGGGCTGTGGCGGAGCACCGGATGGTGGAACGCGGCCAACGCGCTCACCGCGCTCATCGATTACACCCGGCGAACCGGGGATCCGGCCTACGCGTGGGTGCCCGACCGGACGTTCCGGGCCGCCCGCTGGCGGCACCGCCATTTCCTGAACCGCTTTTTCGACGACAACGGCTGGTGGGCGCTGGCCTGGCTGAGGGCCCACGAGCTGACCGGAGACGAGCGCTTCCTCGGCGCGGCCCGGCGCATTTTCGCCGACATGATCGCCGGCTGGGACGAGGTCTTCGGCGGCGGCCTGTGGTGGAACCGGGACCGGGCGTACAAGAACGCGATCACCAACGAGTTGTTCCTGGCCGTGGCGACCGGGCTGCACCGGCGCTCGCCCGGCCGGGATCGAAGCTATCTCGACTGGGCGCTGCGGGAATGGGAGTGGTTCGACGCGGCCGGCCTGGTCGGCCCGGAGGGTCTGGTCAATGACGGGCTCACGGCCGACGGCGCGAACAACGGCAAGCCGACCTACACCTACAACCAGGGCGTGATCTTGGGCGGCCTCGCGGACCTGTACGCGATCACCGGTGATGGCGCCTACCTGAGGCGAGGCGAGTCAGTAGCGGACGCAGCGCTCCAGAAGCTGACCGGCCCCCCGGGCTCCCGGTCGGCCGGCGTGCTCACCGAGCCGGGCGAATCAGGCATCATCGGCCGCGCGGACGATGCCAGCCAGTTCAAGGGCATCTTCGTTCGCAACCTTGGCCAGTTCTATGCCTGCCTCCCACGGCCCGCGTACCGCGACTTCATCCTGCACAACGCCCGCTGCGTCTGGCGCAGCAGGAACGCCGAGGACCAGTTCGGCCTGAGCTGGGCCGGCCCGTTCGACACCGCCGACGCCAGCAGGCAGACCTCCGGTCTCGAAGCGCTCACCGCGGCCGTCGCCGTCACCTCATAGCCGAGCCGGCGCCGCGAGCCCCGGTGTCAGAGCCCTGGTGTCAGGCCAGATCTGCCGGGGGACACTCACCCCATGTCAGTCTGGCAATACGCGCAGCTAACGATCACCCTGGACTCGCGCTCATCCGATCGCAAGCGGACGGTCCTGTGGCACGGGCCGGGCGCCGAGCTGGCTGAAGATCTGTCCGAGAGCGAGCCGCGGGTGCTGGACCTGCTGAACCGGGTGGGAGCCGATGGCTGGGAGCTCACCAGCCAGGAAGAGGAGCGGCAGCAGGAGGAGGGCCATAGCTACTGGGACGCCTCCTGGGTGCTGACCACGTACACGTTCAAGCGCCGCGTGGAGCCGTCCCGCACCGCGTAGTCCGGGGCATCCTTGTGCGCTGGCGGCGAAACCGCGGCCGCGGCCGGCCGGGTCGTGGGTACGGTGGCCTCAGCGAGGTCTGGACGAGGAGCCGTCACCGCGGCCGGAAAGGGACGGCGATGCTGGATCCGATGGTGAACGGCCCGCGGCAACGCGACCAGCGGACGCGCCCGCTGCTGCGCACGACGCTCGGCCAGGTGCTGCGCCGGACCCGGCGCGAGCAGCGGCGGACGCTGGCCGACGTGGCCCGGGTCGCGAAGGTCTCGATGCCGTACCTGTCCGAGGTGGAGCGCGGCCGCAAGGAGGTCTCGTCCGAGGTCCTGGCCGCCATCTGCCGCGCCCTCGACGTCGAGCTGGCCGACGTGCTGGTCCAGGTCGGCCGTGACCTGGTGCACCGTGACCTGATGCGCCGTGACCTGATGCGCCGTGACCTGGTGCACCGTGACCTGGTGCACCGTGACCTGGTCCGCCCCGCCCCGGTGTACCGCCTGGACGTGCGCGGACTGGGCACCGTGGCGCCGCCGGCCCGCCGGTCCGGCGACGCCCAGTGCCTGCTCGCCGCCTGACCGTCAGGCGCTGATCGCCTCGACCTCCTCGGCCTCGGCCTCGGCCGGCGCCCGGCTGACCAGGACGTGATCGGCCAGGCCGTACTCGACCGCCTCGCGCGCGGAGAAGGTCAGGTTCCGGTCGGTGTCTTTCCTGATCTTGGCCGCCGGGTGGCCGGTGTGCCGGCTCAGGATCTCGTCCATCTCGGCCCGGACCCGGGCCACCTCCTTGGCCTGGACGGCCAGGTCGGGCAGGGTGCCGCGGGCCTCGCTCGACGGCTGGTGCAGCAGCACCTTCGCGTGCCGCAGCACCGACCGCTTGCCCCGGGCCCCGGCGGCCAGCAGCACGGCCGCCGCGGACGAGGCCTGCCCGATGCAGACGGTGGACACGTCGGGCCGGACGAACTGCATCGTGTCGTAGATCGCCGTCAGGGCGCTGTACGAGCCGCCCGGCGAGTTGATGTACAGCATGATCTCGAGGTCGGGGCTGGCCGATTCGAGGTGCAGCAACTGGGCCATGACCACGTTGGCCACGCCGTCGTCGATCTCGGTGCCGAGGAAGATGATCCGCTCCGACAGCAGCCGGGAGTAGATGTCGAACGCCCGCTCGCCGCCCGGGGTCTTCT
>Ga0335073_10010991_pt1 | contig 12731 bp, 11 predicted proteins | sample Lox_Sample_22_FD_207093 | JGI IMG/M metagenome (GOLD analysis project Ga0335073, IMG submission 207093) | Soil microbial communities from Loxahatchee National Wildlife Refuge, Florida, United States - Lox_Sample_2.2 | ecosystem: Environmental > Terrestrial > Soil > Wetlands | place: USA...
TCCCAACGGCGGCTGGAACTCAGACGGGGAGGTTCGGGACCGCAGCGTAGACGTTGCGGCGAACCGGCGCCTTGAACGACTTCTTCATGACTCTCACCTCCTTTCCTGTGGATGGACGGCCTGAGCGTGGCCCGCGTGGCAAGCCGCTCAGTCTGGTCGCGTTCGGAGCCGCGGCCGGTGGTCCTTGACGGCGGACCGGGCCACGTCCGAACGCAGTCATGGGGAGTGCGCTGCTGCTCTCGCGCCGACCGGCGAGCGGATCTCCACGCACCGGGCGACCAGGGTGTCCACCAGCATCTCCAGCTGGGCCAGGACGGCGTCGCTGCCCAGCTCGCCGTCGGCATCGAGCAGGTCCGGGGCGCCGGGCACCGCCACCAGGTCGTGCGGGACCACGTCCGCGCCGAGCTCCGCGAGCACCGGCCGCAACGTGATCTGCCCCTTGATCCCGCCACCGGCGCCGGGTGCGGCGCTCAGGGTGACCACCGGCTTCGCGGTCAGCGGGCTGCTCCGCCAGGGCCGCGACAGCCAGTCGACGGCATTCTTCAGCACCCCCGACATCGCGCCGTTGTACTCGGGCGTGGCCATCAGCAGCCCGTCCGCCTCGCTGACCTGCCGCCTGGCGCGGACGATCGTCAGGGGCGCGCCTACCGCCTCGGCATCCTCGTCGTACGGCGGGAAGTCGTGCAGCGGCAGGATCGAGCTGGCCGTGACCTCGGGATGCCGGGCGGCGACGCGCTGCGCCGCCCTGATCAGCGCGGAGTTCACCGAGCCCCGGCGGAGGCTGCCGGAGATGAGCACCAGCGTCACCATGACCGGTCACCCCCGGCCGCGGCGGCCGGCGACACCGGCAGCCCGGGCGGTTGCCCGCCGTCGTCGAGGTCTTCGGCCAACCGGAACCCGATGGCGTACAGGGCCCGCTGGTAGCGGCCGTGCCGGCGACGGGTGCGGGCCAGATCGGCGAACCTGGTGAAGCTGCCGCCGCGCGCGACCCGGTAGGAACCGTGTGCTGCCAGGTCGTCCTCGATCGCGGGCCCGCCCGGGTAGGGCGCGTAGTCGTCCGCGACCCACTCCTCGACATTGCCGGCCATGTCCTCGGCGCCGCACACCGCGCGCCCCGCCGGATAGCAGCCGACCGGGGTCGTGGTCAGCGGACCGTCCTCGACGGTGTTGGCCCGGTCGGGCAGCCACGCCTGTCCCCAGGGGTAGTCCAGGCCGTCGGGGCCGGCCGCGGCGGCCTCCCACTCGCACTCGGTGGGCAGCCGGAACCTCCGCCCGAGGGACCGGGAGAGCCACCCGGCATACTCCTGGGCCGCGGACTCGGTGACGGTCCAGACCGGTTCGTTGGCCCGTTCCCAGCAGAACGTCCCGAACGGCCAGGACGTCGGCAACTCGGGGTGTCCCGTCTCGCGGAGGAAGACCGCGTACTCCAGGTTGGTCACCGGGTAGCGGGCGAGCCGGTACGGGCGCAGGTGCACTCGGTGCCGGGGGGTCTCCTTCTCGATCCACTCCCGGCGCACGCCCCGGTGCCGCCAGGCCTCGTGCACCCGGGTGACCTCGTCCGCCGGCAGCCCGATCTCGACCGTCCCGCCCGGCAGCTCGACCAGCTGCGGGGCGCCCGGGGCGCAGCGCGGGTCACCGACCAGCCCGAGCACCCGGCCGGCCGCCAGCCGGTCGGCGAACGGGACGGCAGGATCCTCGACCAGCGCGACCAGTTCCCGCGGGTCGGCCCGCAGCAGGTGTGCCCGGCCCTGGAACAGGTCGGCCGCCGTGCGCTCCACGAGCCGGGCCGGCAGGCCCATCGCGATGCGATCGCTCAGCTCGTTGAGGGAGCCGGCCAGTTCCAGGTCGAACTCCGCGGCGGTGACGGTCCGATCGATCAGGCTCACGGGGCCACCGCCGGAGCGATCTCGTAGAGCCTGCCGTCGTAGGAGCTGGCCACGAAGGCGCCCCGGGCGGGGTGCCAGGTCAGGCTCGAGATCCCGGCGGTGGTCGGCCGGCTCGTCGACCAGGTGCCCGTCACCAGGTCGAGGACGGCGACCAGCCCGTGGTAGCCCCCGGTTGCCACCCAGCGCCCGTCGGGGCTCGCGGCGCCGCACTTGATCGAGTTCGGGTGCGGGGTCTCGCGCAGGTCGACGCTGCCGTCGGGTTGCCAGATGCGCAGCGCCAGGTCGCGCCCGACGCTGGCGAAGACGCCGCCGCCGAGGCTGAAGCAGCCGTTGGCGATCCGCGAGTGGGCCGCCGGCACGGTGCGCAGCGGCTGCAGCCCGGCCAGATCCCACCAGGTCGCGCTCGTGTCGGCGCACACCGCGAAGAGGACGTCCCCGTCGATCGCGACGCCCTTGACCGCGTTGTCGAACAGCCTCAGCTCGTGGACGGCTTCGGCCTCGCCGCCGGCCAGCCGCAGCACCAGGCCCTCGCCGGTGTAGGTGCCGACCACGGCCCAGGGCTGCTGACCGGCCCGGTGGTACTCGGCGCCGCAGTTCAGCGGGCTGCTGTGCTGGTGCAGGGCACGGCCGGTGCGGGCGTCGTAGAGGATTCCCAGCTGGCCACCGGTCACGACCGTGTCCCCGACCCGGGTCAGGAAGTTGCACAGCGTGCCCGGGTGTGACTGCTCCCGGGGCAGGGCGCCGGCACTCTCGCGCAGCTGGCACCGGCCGGCGTCGCCGATGGTGAGCAGCCCCGCGCCTGGCGAGTCGGCGCACACCGCGTTCAGCCCCGCGGTCGGCGCCGCCGCCTCGTCCCAGGTGCCGCCCACCAGATCGAAGCAGCGGTAGGTGGACCCGAACGTGCCGAAGACCAGGCGGTGTTCGTCGGCGAACGCCGCCGACCGCGGCCACACGTCGTCGGGGAAGGTGGTCTCGGCCTGCAGGATCAGCTCGCCGTCGGCGAGCTGCCAGATCCGGGCCGAGCGGTCATAGCTCAGGCTCACCAGCAGGTCACGACCACCGTTGAGGACCAGTCGCTTGATCCCGGCCCGGTGTGCCGATATCCGGCGCTGGGCGCCGTCGGCGTCCACCACCACGAGAGCCCCGTCGTCGTTGCCGGCGATCACCGATCCGTCGGGCAGCAGGACGACGGTGTCCGTCTCGACGCCGCACAGGTCGATCTCGTCGATCAGCCGCCCGTCGGGCAGCGACCAACGCTTGATGGTGCCGTCGTCGCTGGAGGAGACCAGGCCGGTGCCGTCGGCGCTCCACTCCACGCTGATCACGTCGGCGGTGTGGCCGGTGCAGGTGGTCAGCAGGCGTCCGTCGAGGTCGAACACCCGGACGCGATGGTCCCTGCTCGCCGTCGCCACGCGGGTGCCGGCCGGATCGAACACGGCCATCTCGACATCGTCGTCGTGCGGGCCGAGCACCGACCGCAGCCGCAGCTCGGGCACGGACCAGATGCGCGCGCTGTAGTCGCTGGAGGCGGTGACCAGCAGGCTCCCGTCGGGGCTGAAGGCGCACTGGTTGGCCAGGTGGTCATGGGACGCGCGGTACAGCGCCCGCGGCGGCGTGACGTCCTGCCAGAGGATGACCTGGTTGTCATAGCCGGCCGTGGCTATCCAGCCGGGGGCGCAGGCCACCCCACTGATGGGACTGCTGTGGGCGATCATCGCTCCTCCAGTTCGGCTCGGGTCGGGTCAGGTGAGGTCTTCGAACTCGGGCAGCTCGATCGCGTGCAGGGCACGACGTTTCTTGGTGGCCAGGTAGCGGTAGTTGGCCGGGCTGGCGTAGACGCCGGTGGAGACCCGCTCCACGACCTCGACACCGTGTGCCTGGAGCTGCTCGACCTTGTCGGGATTGTTGGTGAGCAGCCGGCAGCTCCGGACGCCGAGCGCCTGCAGGATCCACGCCGCCTCGCTGAAGTCGCGGGCGTCCGCGGCCAGACCGAGCGCCTGGTTTGCCTCGTAGGTGTCCAGCCCCTCGTCCTGCAGGGCGTAGGCCTGCAGCTTGCGGTAGAGGCCGATGCCGCGGCCCTCCTGGCGCATGTAGAGCAGCACCCCGCCGTGGCTGCGGAGGGTGGAGAGCGCCTCCTGCAGTTGTGGTCCGCAGTCGCAGCGGGCGGAGGCGAACACGTCTCCGGTCAGGCACTCGCTGTGGATGCGTACCAGCGGCGCGGCCTGCTCGCTCAGCGTGCCGAAGACCATCGCGACGTGCTCGCGGCTGAGGCCGTGCCCGAAGGCGGTGATCACCGGGGGCTCGCCCTCGGCCGTGGTGGTCGGAAGCGGCACCTGGACCAGGACCTCGATCGGAGCCTCCCGCAGGGAAACGTGATTCGACCCGGCGGGGTCGGCGCCAACGGAGTTCCGCATCGTTGCCCTTTCCCTTCTTCGCGTGCATCCCATGGGCGGGCAGCACGAATTACTCTTCCCAGGCATGGTGAGTGGTGCCGTGTCGAGGAATTGTCGATACCCACGCCGGTGGCGCGCGTCGGCACGTGGCAATTCTTCGAAATAGCCGCAACGCAGGTTCGATCGAGCAGTCACTCGACCGTGAATTGCTCACCCGTCGGCTCTGGCCGGCGATGTGCCGGCAGGGTCAGGCGAGTGTGCACTGGAGATGAGGAGTACGAGCGTTCACACGGGCTTGGTGGTGTGTTCGGGACCGTACTCAGTCGGTGGAATTCACGGCGGACTGGCGGTGGGACCGGCAGTCTGATCCGCAATTGGTGAGGTGTGCTTTCTCATGTGACCATCCCGGAAAGTCGGACATCTTCCCTAGACGGATAGACCATAACTTCCTATGTGAAATGTGACAAGGGGGGAAATTATCTTGTCTTATCCGGCGGGATCGCCGCGCCGTGCGGGACGGCTGCTCGCCCGGCGAACAGGTGGGCAGCCCAGCGATCGCGACGTGGCCTCACCAGCGTCATGGACTCCCGCGACTAGCCGGACAGGACCTCGCCCGGCACGGCACCGGCTACCCAGGCCGCCACCGCGGCGGAGAGTTCGGCCGCGGTCGCGCGCAGCACGCCGTAGTGACCAGCCGGGAGCCGGACCACCGAGGGCCGGCTGACCCGCTCGGCCCACGCCGCCAGGTGCGGCTCCGACAGCGCCGCGCCGACGATCAGCGCCTCGGCCCGGATCCGGTCCGTCCGCAGGTAGCCGACCACCGCCTGCGCCTGCCGGTGGTACTCGCGCCACCGGCCGCGCAGGGCGTGCCCGCTGGTCGGCTCGCCGGCCGCCGTGAGCAGCGCGGCCAGCGCGCCGACCGCCAGGTCCGGGTCGCCGTCGGTCTGTGGCACCGGCACCCCGGCCAGGCCGGCCGACTCGCAGATCACCTCGGCGAAGCTGTCGAACGCCAGCCTGCTGGACGCGGCCGGCGGCTGCCCCGCGGCGTGCCCCTGCGGCGGCGTCGAGTCGATCACCAGCAGCCTCGGACGCGGCTCGGGCAGGCCGGCGACGATCTCGTAGGCGAGCTGGCCGCCCAGCGACCAGCCACCGATGACGTCCGGTCGCAGGCCGGCCGCGGTCAGCGCCGCCAGATGGTGCCTGGCCAGCGCCGGCACCGTGACCGGTTCCGGATCGTCGGCCGGCGCGTCCACGACCGACATGGTCACCTGCCAGTCGCCGGGCAGCGCGGCCACCAGGTCGCGGTAGTCCGTCACGCCGCCGCCCGCGCCGGGCAGCAGGTGCAGGTGCGGGCCGGCGCCCTCGGCCAGGCGGTGGATGGAACCGGTGGGAGTGCCGGGGCCGGGCGGTTCGGCCGCCTGGCCCGACGCTCCGAACTGGTCCACCAGCCGCCGCGGGGTCGGCTCGGCCAGCCAGCCCAGCAGCTCCAGCCGGCGGCCACCGGCGGCCTCGAGCAGCTCGGCGAGCCGCAACACCCGCAGCGAATTGCCTCCCGCGTCGAAGAAGTCGGCGTCCGGGCCGGCCGGTGGCGCACCGAGCAACTCGGTCCAGGCATCGACGACCGGCTGCCAGCCCGCGCCGGTCGGCAGCGACGCCGTGCCGCGCCGGCCGTCGCTCCGGTGGTGGTCCAGCCGGCTCGGCACCGCGCGGGACGACAGGGTCAGGAACTCCACCGTGGTCGCCGGCTCCTCACCGGCGATCGCCAGCACCTCGTCGAGGTCGTGCAGCAGGGCGAGCACCGTCGCCGCCCGGTACCGGCTGGTGTTGTACTCGATCTCGGCCTGGTACGTCTCGCCCGCCGCCCAGAAGGTCGTCGTGATGTCGGCCCGGGCCGCCCGGTTCCGGCTGGGGTTGCGGTGCAGGCGCACGTCGTCCAGGGCCAGGTCGTCGCCGATGCCGCCGAGGTAGCTCAGCAGCAGCGGCGGGGTGTCGGTCAACCCCTGCTGGGTCTGCTCCGACAGCTCGGTGAACACCGTCGGGTAGGGCACGCTCTGGTGGGCGAGCATCAGCCACATGGCGTCGCGGACGCGGGCGACCACCTCGGCGACGGTGTCCCCGCCGTCCACCGCGGTGCGCGCGACGCACAGGTTCGCGGTGTAGCCGACCAGCCGCTGCTCGGCGGCGGTCATCCGGTTGGCGACCACGATCCCGACGGCCACGTCGGAACCGGCGCCGCCGCGGCTGAGTACCACCTTGAGCGCGCCCAGCATGATCGCGAACGGGGTCGCGTGGGTGGCCCGGGCCAGGGCGGTGATGCCCGCGGTCGCCTCCTCGCTGAAGACGTAGTGCAGCACCGCGCCGGCCGAGCCGGCCAGGAACTCGCCGTGCTGGTCGGCTGCGATGGTGCTCGCGGTGGCCCCGTCGAGCAACTCCCGCCAGTACTCCACGCCGTCCCGCCAAGCACCGTCGGCGGCCCGCCGTTGCTCGTGCGCGTAGTCGGCGAAGCTGACCGGCTCGTCGGCGAACTCCGGCTGCCGGCCGGCCCGCACCGCGCCGTAGGCGTGGGAGAGATCCTCGATCAGCAACTGCATCGCCCAGCCGTCGGAGACCACGTGGTGGGCGGTGATCAGCAGCTCGTGCGCGTCACCCACCCGCACCGCGGTCAGCCGGGCCAGGCCCGGCCGGGCCAGGTCGAGGACCTGGCTCTGCACCTCCTCGGCGATCAGCCGCAGCAGCTCGGCTCCGTCGAGCGGCCCCGGGTCGTCGACCGCGATCGTGCCGAACCGCGCCGCCAGCCGGGGCGCCACCACGAACTCCAGCCGATCCTGCTCGCGCCGCAGGCAGCCTCGCAGCGTCTCGTGCCGACCGACGACGGCCTGCCAGGCGAGCCGCAGCGCGGCCAGGTCGAGCGGCCCGTCGCAGGTCAGCCGCCAGGTCAGGTTGTAGACCGACTTGTCCCTGGCCCGCTGGTGGATCCACCACAGCGACTCCTGCATCGCCGTGGCCGGAATGACGGTGATCTCGTCGGCGCTCATGGCTCCTCATCGGTTCTCGGTCGGTGACGCGGTGTCGGCTGCCGCGCAGCCGGCGGAGAGCCCGGTCTCCAGCTCGAGCAGGTGGGCCATCGTGGTCTGCACCATCGACCAGCGCGGCCGCTGCCGGCGCGCGGAGTCGACGGCGAACCGCAACGCGGCCGGCAGCCGGGACCAGGCGAGCTCTGCGGTCTCGTTCCCGTGCATCCGGTGCCGAAAGGCCCGATGGTTGGCGGCCGCCCACAGGTCGTCGAGATATCTCGCCGCGTGCTCGCCCTCGTCGACGAAGTACTGCGCCAGGAACGGCAGCACCTCCCGGTCGGTGGTGAGCCAGGTGCCGGAGGGCTCGGCCGGGGCGCTGCCCGGGTCGGCTTCCCTGCGCAGCCAGAGCAGCTCGGCCCCTTCGGGCTGCGGGCAGGGGTAGCCGAAGACCAGGCTGTTGCGTCGCCGCTGCTCCGGCCGCCAGCGCGCCGGTGGCCCCATCGCCGCCAGCAGCTCGGCGGTGGTCAGCCACCCCTGGTACGGCTCCTGCTCGCCGGCCGGCAGCAGCCCGCCGAACGTGTCGGTGACGTGCCAGCCGTCGCCGGCCTGCTCGCCCAGCAGGATCCAGTGCGGCGCGGAGGCGCTCGTGCCGTAGCCCGGCGACCACGGCAGCCGGGAGTTGTCGACGACCGCCAGGCACCGCCCGTGGCGGCGCAGTTCGGCCTGGAGCTCGCCGAGCACGTGCGCCCGGTCGGAGCCGGCGGCGTAGCCCAGCCGGGTGCCGTCGGGCAGCCGGTCGAGCCCCGGCTGGTTGTGCAGGAAGTCGAGCTCGCCGGGCAGGTCCGTCCGGACGGCCAGCCGCACCGACTCGGCGAAGCGGCGGGGAGCGTCCTCGAACTCGGCGGCCAGATAACCGACGAGGTTGCTGGTATAACAGCTCAACCCGGTGAACCGGCGATCCAGCTCGATCATGACTGCTCCTGGCGGTAGGCGATGCTCACCGGGAACGGGCCGGCGCCGGGCAGGCTCTGCCAGCCACCACCCCGCCACCGGCCGGTCCACTGGCCGACCGCGACCGGCACCGACCACGGCCGGCCTGCCAGGCCGGCGCCGGTCAGCTTGACGCACGCCTCCTGCACCGTCCAGATACGGGCGAACTCGGCCAGCGACTGCCGCCGGGCCAGCCGGGCCAGCTCGCGCTGGCCGGCCGCACCGCAACAGCGCCGGATCACCGCGTCGGCCACCGGCACCGGCTGCTGCACGTCGATGCCCACCGCCACCTCGCGGCCGACCGCGACCGCCACGTAACCGCCGTCGTGGGACAGGCTGATGGCCAGGTCGGGCCGCTGCCGGAGGTAAGGCTGGCCGGACGGCCTGGCCGCGATCGGCAGCTCCGCCGTCCGGTCGCCGTACTCGGCGGCGAGCAGCCGGCGCAGCAGCGCCCGGGCGGCCAGCTGCTCGGCGGCCTTCCACGCCGGCGAGCCCCGGGTGGCGAGGACGTCCGGGGCCGCCGCCGCGGTGCCGGCCAGCGCGCGCTGGTCGGCCACCGCCGCGCACACGCCCGCCGCGGGCCGGAACGTGGTCGGCGGCATCATGCCAGCAGGTCCGCTGCGTGATCGGCGATGCCCGCGAGCATGGCGCCGCTGGCCCCGCCGGCGATGCCGAACATCGCGGTCTCGGCGCGCAGCTGCGCCACCCCGCCGGTCTCGAAGGCCCGGCTGCCCAGCAGCTGCCCGCACTCGCCGAGCACCGCGTCGAGGTTCTGCGCGACGGTGGCCTTGAGCAGCATGCCCTGCACCATCGCCGTGCTCGGTGGCGCCGCCAGCAGCTGGGTGCAGGCAGCCTCGATCTGCCATTTCAGCTGCAGGCATCGGGCAAAGCGGTGCTGCACGGCAGGCGCGTCCCACACCGAGCCGCCCGCCAGCGGCCGGCCGGCCAGCGCTTCCCGGGTGCCGGCCAGCACCCGGCGGCAGATCGCCGCGGCCCACAGGCCGCCGGCCAGCCGCTCGGTGGTCACGTGCCGGAGGAAGGTCGGCAGGCCCCGGCCCGGCGAGCCCACCAGCATGGCCCGGTCGAGGCTCACCTCGTCGAGGTCGATGCTGCCGACCCCGGCCCCGTCGAACAGGCCGGTCGGCGCCGGCGTGGCCCGCACCCCGGGCCGGTCCATCGGCACCAGCACCCAGAGGAAGCTGGTGAAGTGCGGCCGCGGGCTGTGCCGGGCCAGCACCAGGGCGTGATCGGCCGTGCAGGCGTTGGTGATCCACTGCTTGCCGCCGGAGAGCACCACCCGGTCGCCGGTCAGCGTGGCGGTCGTGGCCAGGCTCATCAGGTCGGAGCCGGCGCCGTGGGCATCGGTCGCGGCCAGCGCCAGCATCGACCGGCCGGCCAGGGCCGCCTCGGTCACCGTCCGCAGGTCGGGCCTGTCGGCACTGTGCTCGCGCAGGATCGGCAGCGCGGTCGCCACCTGCACGCACACCGACAGCACGGTGCCGACCGGCAGCCGGGCATCCAGCGCGGCGAGCAGCTCGCCGACCCGGTCGGCCCGCGGGAACCGGTCGCCGGCCGTGAAGAGGGCGGTGAGCACGCCGTGCCGGCCGAGGGCCTGCCAGAGCCGGCGCGGGTCGGCGTCGGGGGTCTCGGCCAGCGCCGCCGTCACGCCGGCCGCGAACCCGGACGGCACCGCGGCCGGTTCAGGCAAAGTGCACCTGCCGATCCCGCAGCGCGAGTGCACCGTTGACCAGGTAGAGCCGGTCGTTGCCGTAGTTCAGCGACGCCGAGCGCAGGTCCCGGAACACCCGCTCCAGCTGCAACGGCGAGTCGCGCAGATAGCCGAGGCGCAGGCCGGCCAGTTCCATCAGCTCGTCCGCCGCGGCGAAGCACTGCTCGGCGGCCTGGATCTTGAGCGTGTTGATGAGCAGCTGGGCCGGCGCGCCGGACAGGTCCGGGTACTCCTCCCAGCAGCGGATCGCCTGCTGCAGCAGGGCATTCACCGTCTCCAGCCGGGACCGGACGCGCGCGATGCGGGTCAGCAGCAACTCCGAGGAGACGTCGTACTGCTTGCGCCCGGAGTCGCTGCGCAGGTATTGCAGCACCCGGGACAGCGCGCCGGTGGCCGTGCCCAGCCACGCGGCCGACCAGCCGAGGTGCGCCAGCGGGCCGAAGGTCCGGGCGACGATGTCGTGGAAGCCGCCGGCCGCGCCGATGACCTGGCCGGCCGGCACCGATCCGGTCAGCCGCATCGGGACGCTCTGGGTGGCCCGCATGCCCAGCGGCTGCCAGCCACCGAGTTCGGCGATCTGCAGGTCGGCGCGGTCGGCGTAGACCAGCGACACCTGGGCCGGCGAGATGGCCTCCGGGGTCAGGACGGTGATCAGGAAGCCGTCGGCGTGCAGGCCGCCGGTCACGATCGGCGCGTCCCGGTCGATGACCAGCCGGTCGGCAGCGATGCTGGTCTCCGACTCGGAGCTGAGCAGGTGGCCGCCCTTGCCCCGTTCGGTGGTCACCGAGGCGAGGTAGTGCCGACCCGGGGCCAGCTCGCCGAGCAGCCGGTCGCGCAGCGGCTCCTCGGCGTGCCGGACGACGGTCAGCACCTGCTGGCAGTGCATCGCGAAGATCATCGCCACCGACATGTCGTGGCGGGCCAGCTCGACGGTCACGTCGACCAGGTCGGCCAGCGTGCCGCCCCCGCCGCCGTGCTCGGCCGGCACGCAGAGCCCGAGCAGCCCGGTCGACCGCATGGCATCGAGTGCCTGCACCGGGAAGACGGCGCCGTCGTCGGCTCCCGGCGCATGGTCGTCGACCGCGGCCAGCACCTCGCCGAGCGCCAGGTCGAGGCCGGTGCGCAGGGTGCCGGTCATCAGGGACGCTCCGACCCCGATTGCAGCGAGGCGATGATTCCCCACAGGTTGCCCGCGGTCTCGAACGTCATGTCGGTCAGGAACTCGTCCGGCATCGCGACCGCGTAGGTGTCCTCGATGGCGAACAGCAGCTCGATCGCCCGCATCGAGTCCAGGCCCATCTCGCGCAGTGACGTGTCCGCGTTGATCTCGTGCGTGCCGGCGTACTTGAGGAACGGCCGGAGTACCGCTGGAAAATCGCTGTCCATTGCAGATCAACCCCTATTCGAAAGTAGGAACGGTTCGTCGGGAAAGCTCGATGCGGGATCGCTGGCACACCTGCCCGCCGGCGACGACCACCTCGTCCGGCAGGGGGTGCCCGAGGAAGCCGACCAGGCTGGCGTACAGCCCGTAGGCCCCCACGTTCGGCACCACCACCAGGTCGCCGGGGGCGAGCGGGGGGACCGTCGCCGCGCGGGCCCAGCTGTCCAGCGGAGTGCACAGCGGCCCGGCTATCACCGTGCCGGCGACCGGCTCGCCGGCGCCGGGCCCGACCAGCAGGTCCGGCACGATCGGCGCCACCCGGCGCAGGCCGGACATGCCGCCGAGGTGGTTGATGCCCGACTCCAGCACCACGATCTGCTGGCCCTGGGAGCGCTTGGCATCGAGGACCCGGGTGAGCAGCGAGCCGCAGGTGGCGGTCAGGTAGCGGCCGGACTCGAAGGCCACCACCGGGCTGCCGTCGCGCCAGCCGGCGAACGCCTCGTCGAGGGCCGTGCCGAGCCGGCCGGCGAGCTCGTCGAACACCGGCAGCACCCCCGCGCGGGCGAACGGCGCGCCGAACCCGCCGCCGAGGTCGAGCAGCTCCAGCTCCGTCCCGGTCGCCTCGACCAGCCGGTGCGCGGTGCGGATGCTCTGCTCGAACTGCCGCCAGAGCGTGGCCTCGCTGTCGCTGTTGCTGCCCATGTACAGGTGCAGGCCGCCCGGCCGGACGTGGGCGCGCGGGCCGAACCGGCCAGGCTCGGCGAGCACCCAGGCGGCATCGGCACCGAACTGCGACGCCACGCCCGTCATGGTCAGCGACTGGCCGGGCACCGGCGAGTCGTCGTTCACCCGGAGGATCGCCCGGACCTGCGCGCCGAGCGAGCCGGCCACCGCGTCCAGCTGATCCAGGCCGTACGGGGAGTCGACGGAGAACCAGGTGACGCCGGCCTTGATCGCGTCCAGCAGGTCCTGGTCCCGTTTGCCCGGTCCGGTGTAGAGGATGTCCGCCGGCTCGGCGCCGGCTTCGAGCGCGACCGCCAGCTCGCCGGGGGAGCAGACCTCGGCCCGGCAACCCAGCTCGCGCAGCGTGCCGACCACGGCCGGATGCGGATTGGCCTTCAGCGAGAAGTAGAGCTCGCTCGCGGCCGGCAGCGCGGCGCGCAGCAGGCCGTGGCTGCGCCGGACCTCGTCCAGGTCGTAGACGTAGGCCGGGGTCGGCAGGGTGGCCAGCAGGTCAGCGTCCAGCACGTGCTCGCTCCTCCGCCCCGGCCGCCGGTGCCGGCGGCTGCGCCCCGATCAGCGCGGCCAACCCGGCTCGATCGACCTTTCCGTTGGCCG
>Ga0335073_10010992_pt1 | contig 12729 bp, 15 predicted proteins | sample Lox_Sample_22_FD_207093 | JGI IMG/M metagenome (GOLD analysis project Ga0335073, IMG submission 207093) | Soil microbial communities from Loxahatchee National Wildlife Refuge, Florida, United States - Lox_Sample_2.2 | ecosystem: Environmental > Terrestrial > Soil > Wetlands | place: USA...
GTCTCCTCCCACGAGATGCTTGGATCTAGAGTTTCAGTCAAATCCGGAGACAAGGCTCACCGTTACCACTCTCTGACACCACAGGGACAATTCCTCCGATTTTTGCTTTGCGTCGGCTCAGCTCATGATCTGCAGTATCGGAAGTCTCCGGTTCTCGAGACGTTGGTTCACGGGTATTATTTGGGTTTGGCGCAAAATTCCCCAATCGTACATTAGGTGGCAGCTTGAATTTGTTTCTCAGTTCATGATGACGTCTTCCAAGATACGGCGTATCCACAGTCAGAACAACCGCCTTGTATCCGGCGGCCTCTGCTCTCCGAATCAGGGATTCGGACGTTTTTCTATTTTGGAAGCAATAAAGTTGCATCCAGTACTCCGGAGGTGGAACGCCCTCTTCACGCTTAAATTCCTCACCGGCTTTGATAACTTCCTCTAGAGGAGTAGTCGAAAATGTGCTAAGCGTCATCGTTAGGCCCTGACTTGCGGTGGCACGAGAAGTCCCCAATTCGCCGTCTCGATGAGCCAATTGATGCATGGCGGAGGGAGATATCGAGATTGGATACGGATAGTCTTTGCCGAATATCTGCGTAGAGGTATCTATTGAAGAGACGTCTCTCAATACTCTTGGCCTTATCTTGAGCCTGGCAATGCTATTAGATACGTCAAATGGTATCTTACCGGTTAAATGCATCGATATTATCGACTCGAGTCAGTTCATCAGCAGCTCCGTGATAATAATATGCCCAAACCCCCTTTTCAAGGGTCTTTCGTGCATGGTCCTCAAGATCTGATATACAAATTGGTGGAACAGGAGAGGAATCAGATTCAGCGGCCATCAAAGATCGGTTTCGTAGCCAAGTTCCGTTACGTTTTGATTTTAGACCTCCGGCGGGGAACCAAGTGCGGGGCAGCGCGATCATTTCCAAGTGCCGCTCATTCCGTTGCTACCCTGTCTATCTCACCATTTGCTCAACGGAAATAGAATACAGATCCCGACCTATATAACGAATCGCTATGCTTTACTTTTCTCAACAGCCGCCTTCAATGCGTTTAATTTTCCCTCAGTTGTTCGAATTGCTTCCTCCACGTCATCTATCCCTCGTTCCGAAATAATACCATCGTTGGCAAGGTTGTTCCATATCAAACGCCCATCTCTCTCTTCCTTGCTGACACTTGCTACTCTTGTGTCAATCCAATCCCACAGTGCACTCTGCTCAATGTGCCCGAAGCCGAGGTCTACCGCAGATTCCGCACGATCCAATATCGATTTCGCCGAGAGTGTCCTCATAGTTCGCTCTACGCGAATCAAGGCGTAGAAAACCATGAGCAACAGCACGGATATGAGACAGGTCGAAGAAAATAATGGCTTGAGCACAGGTGCCATGACATCAGCCGTTGATTCCGCAGCCTCCTGAAACCTTCCAAATATTCCACTTCGGCCTTTTTGCACATCGGGGGGTTTTTCGGCGTCTTTGAGCTCCTCCTTCTTCCTTTTGCCACCTTTTTTCTTGCCGTTGGTCTTCCGTTTACCTCCGGTGGTTCCGCCTTCTAGTTTCTTTCGCAGCTCCGCTAACAGGTCTTTCGAGAAGGAGACCTGCCCTTCGTTGGCACCTTTCTCTATGGCGCCTTTGATCCAACTGCTTTTGGACCACTCGATGGTACAAGTAATGAGGACTCGGGTTGTAGGGCCTCCAGCCCACATCATACAGAATTTCGTCATTACTTGAAATGAAGACCCTGACGGTACGTCAGGTGTAGTCGTTGTCGTCAAAGCCACGCAAGACGAGTTGAAGTCTTGGGCCTGGACCTGTTCCGTGATATTGCACTTCGTCTGCTTTGGGCCCATCGAGTTGTTCAATGGCTTTATGTACGAAACTTGCCGTTCTCGCTTCGCGCCGTCTCCACTTTTCCAATCGCCGAACGTAATGTCTACGATTAGGTTGGTCATTTCAAACTTCAAATGTACCTGTCACTTTTTGATTGTCCCGAAGGAACGACATCATAAAATCCTTATTTTCGCCATATACACAATTCCAGACCTTGCCCAGAGGAGCTTTTACTACTTCGTCGCAGACGACTTTTTCGTAATGCCCATCTTTGCCGCAATCACATTCGGTTTTGTCATGGCTCTCTGGCCCTGTGTCTCCAAGCGAGGAAGCAGGCGCAACTTCCTCGCCCTTCTTCTCGCCAGCAGGACTGCCAGCAGACGTGTTTTTAGTCGATCCTTCCTCGTCCTCCTCCGTACCCTCCTCAGAGAGATTAGATTGATCTCGGATACTTCGTTTGTCGGAGAGTGATGCTTCGTCGTCTGAGAATGAACCGGATGAAGGAGATGCAGATTCAGAGTCATCGAGATAGGGATCATCAGGTGAACGACTGTCTGGATGGGAGAGTCGCCAGATAGATGTGAGAAGATCATATGTCCCGTCCCGACCGACAAACGAAGCGAAGACGTACTAACGTAAGAATGTGCATCACATGATAGATAACCTTGGCATGTAGGGTAGTGATCCGAATTCCATTGGGAAACAGGACGGCGGTGCTCCTTTTCTCGATGCTGACAACCTCCGTAAAGGCAATGACCAACTACTATCAAGGAGGGACCAAAAAGAGGCTTACATTTGTGACCCACCCAAAAATGTTACTATTGAAGCAGATATAGTGTTCTGAAACATACATTCGACCCTGCACTAAAATTTCCTTGGATAAAGCACACGAGTAATCTAATGGTTAGTTGAGATCTAATTCTCCGCGGCTAGATACCTTCAATGAGATAATCGCTTTCCTCTACACTTTTGAATAACGCATGGAAATCACGATTTCGTTTTCCACTTTGGACAGCAAATCCAGTTATCGGAACCCTTCGCTTTTTGCCGTCCTTCCCATGAATGAATAAACCATCCTCATTTTCCCTATCCTCTGTTACGTCAGGTGTCCCCGCCGCTCGCGATTTCGGAGAATCATGGACACTATCGCCCGTCGCAAGGGATGATCGCTTCCTCGCACGTCGACCTACGTCATCCGCTATGACTGCTTCTGAGGATGCGCGTGAGGCAACGCTCTCGTTTCGACGGACGTTGCCTTTCTTGCTAAGGCTGCTTAATCTGCGAGGCTGCTTTGCGCCATTCGTGATCACGTGTCGGTCGCTGTCACTGCCAACGTCTACTCCTCTTGTAGGAACGGTCAGGCTCCGTCGACTTCTCGCAATGTTGTCATCCCTTTTGTGTTCCACGGGTACGGCCAGATCGGCGGTACTTACTTTTAGAGGCCGAGCGATCGAGTCACTCTCTCTCACACTGCCGTCCTCGACTCCGTCTTGAACGGACTTTGGTCTCATGGACGACTCATCCGAAGACCTAGGGACAAGTCCTGTATCGGATTCGAATCCTAGCTCCTTCAAGCTCAATTCTCCGTGACCGAGCGTGTCGATTGCCATCTGCTTGGGAAGTTTGGGGACAGGCTCATCGAGGGGCACAGGTTGGGCAGCGGCAGCGGGCATTGTCTGACTCCTTGGTCGAGTGAGATTGTTGGGATTGTTATCCTCTGGAGGGGCAGCGCTGACTGACCGAGTGATCTGGGATACGGTTGGATTGCCTTGCGACGTCAAGGAAGAAATTGTGTCGGTAACCTTGTTGGCAGCGGTGACCAAACTTCCCCACACGCCACTACCCACGGATCCCGGAACGGCTGACGGTTTCTCCTCATTGACAGGACTAATACTGTTGCTAAGTTTCGACCATGAGCGCTGATGCGAGAGGTTTCCTCGTGCAGGTTTGTCCGGAGTTGATGGCCCAGAGGGTGGATTGATTGGGGTGGCCGGAGTGATTGACATTGCAGGGACGCTATTTGACGTCTGGAGCGATAAAGCTGGCTTTGGGCTTTTGAGTCGCTCTTGTGAATGGTCCGGAGTTGGGAACTTTTTGGATGTGGGAGGGAGAGGCGAGGAAATGACAATGGGAACAAGGTCTCGAGGGAGAGACCGAGACTTGCGACGGGGTGGAGAGGATGCGGGAGGATCGGTTATAACTTTCCTCGAGGGTGAACGACCTCGTGGAGGGCTTAACAAGAAAGGGTTGCGTCAGCCCATGAAGACAAAACATGCAGAGAGGCCGGGGGAAAATAAAGCATACCTTGGTTCGGAGCTGTCTAGAACAGCCTCCTCTGAGAATCTTGTGTCTGAGTGTTCATTGCTGACGAAGCTCTCTGGGCCGATGCTGCCGCTGCGTTGGCTCGACAGATCGCCATCGCTATCGTTCTTGCTGCCCATTCGAAGACTGCCGAGTCTTTTGCGGGAAAATGCGTGTTTTAAAGATTTACCTAGGGCTTGCTTCCCGGATTTCGTCGATGGAGGACGGTTCTGAGGTGGGGTTGTCGACAGGGGATGTAACAGCGACGGTTGAGACATGACTAACGATCGCACCGCTCACAAAAAGGTAGACACTTGTTCAGCACCCTTGTCAACAGCAAGGTGACGCCTTCTGAAATTCTCAATTACGCTGCAGTGGTTCTAATACGAGTTAGATATTTCTTATGTGTGTAAGCGGAGGCGGCTTTGCTCTTTCAAGGGCCCCCATTGGTCCAGACAAACCCTGGGAAGAATACGAAATCCCCGCCAAAGATGTGGCCGGAGCGATGACGGCAACCCATCGCATCTCACATTTTACACACCCAATGGGACTTGCAAAGTCGACTTAACATTGAGGAGCCTACAAAAAGTCTTCTTGTTGACCCTCAAAACCATACCTGCCACACACAGGACATATGAAGCTGAATCTTACAGTATCATAGTTATTTAATACTAATCTTTCACTCCCTTCTCAGACTTCCCGGTGCCTGGGTAGTCGACTCGCGAATACCCAGCACTATCGCCTTCCGTCAGCCCCTGACTCCTGTGAAAAACTGTAGTTCGCACTATGTCTATCCTGCTGTGTTTCGGAAATCTCGGTTTCTCCGCCGCCTAGAATGACTTCGTCCCCGTTTCCCACCTTGGCTTTGTACAACATACCCTTCGCTGCACCTTTGATTAAAGCCTTTCGCGTGACACCCCGTGCGTCGACATACACTAGCCCAACGTTTCGTACCGTCGAACCGAGCCCATGAGAAATGTCAGCGGCTTGGTCCCCATACTTATGCCGTACAACGGTCGTCGCCGCCAAGGACGACGTACTCAAGACTTGTCTTGTAGAGGTGTCGATGCTGTCGGCAATCGTCTCAAATGCAATCAGGTATTTATTGAGTAAGCTAGGCTTTTTGCCGGCCTTCTCGTCTCCGGCAATCTTCTGACGGACGCCCGCTCCCAGTGAATGCGCGGCTTGAGCAATGAATCCAGTGGCTTTTGCAGATATCACGACAGCAGAGTTGGAAAGTTGGTGAATCTTGCGAACGCGATCTAACGTTGAAGGCTGGAAGGAGACCGGCAGTTCCGAGGCAGGGCGTTTGTTTATATACCAATTCGCCGACGAGTTGATACCTTTGGAAACTGTCTTTGACGAATACAAGATTCCCGTCGATACAACGTCTGCCGCCCAAACGAGTGACGATTTCGTGCGATAGTCGTTCATGATGGCGGGAGTAACTGTGAGCGTATTTTGCTGTGAGACAGGGTCCGTAGCAATGTCTACAAAGACTGGATCCTTTTCATGTCCCGGTTGTGACAAAGCGGGATCTTCGCTGACAATAAGGTTGGTTTGAGGAACCGAGCCCACAACATGGCCGTCTTCAGAGTCGATGAGAACGAGGTCCTTTCGAGCAACCTCGTTTGGTCGTTCTTCATATGCGGTAAACTGAGAGAGAAGAATCTCGAACGTTTCCAGATCATCTGTAGAGGAGGATCCTAGGTCAAGGCGGATCAGTGCGTTGGGTATATCGCAAGAGGGAATGAGGTAAGCTGATTTGCCTTGAGGGATTATAGTCGTGTTAGCAGGGAGCGGCAAGTCGAATTCGTTCTGACCAATCGAGAGATAGAGAAAGAGGTCGTTGTCGCCGTTCGCGTCTTGCTGTGCAGAAGAGGTGTAACTTGTGGTCGCATACTCTTGAGAACCGGAGGGGTTCGGCCCGTGCGAGAGCTGTTGAAAATCGTTGCGTGGATCGGTCTCGGAAGATGTGGCCAATTTGTAGGGATGAGACAGCAAGGTGACATTCAAAGTCCCCTCGGCCAACACAGATTGTTCGCCCTCATAGATTTGTGAGGCGACAACGTGTGCGATTGAAAGGAGAAGTCGGGATTGATCTTGCATGACGAGCGAGCTTCCCGTTATGTGCGGACGATTCGGCGGCTTAAAAACCTCGAGTCTGCACCGCCTCACAACTTTTCGCACGTCGAAGACGAGCGCCACCGCAGAATGTGGCTGTGCTCTTCAGAGATTTGATCAATTCACTACATTCGACTACAAAACAAGCAATTCCATCTCAGCCCGTCACATTTCATCGATGGTTCTGCTCACGTTTCATGACGGACGCTTTTCGTCCTGGTTTCTGAGATTTGGATGGCACGGCCGATGGCATGCTGATTGTGGGATAATCCTGTCCAAAGGAAGGACGGACGGAACGTGAATTAGTTGGTTGACTAATCTGTTGTATAGCTGACGATGGTATAACGAGATATTGGCGTTGAGATATCGCCGCGTCGTGGGTTGGGTAACCGTTTCCGCTGTTAATATTCGCTTTGTTGCCGGCGATTATGTTGCTGAGATCAACTTTGAGGAGTTCGACTTCTCTCAGTGACATTTTTAGGCTCATCATCTGCTGCTCCAACTCTCGTCGTTTCTCCTTGAGGATCGCTGCTTCTGACCGATTGGTGTTGAATTGATTCCGATGTTTCGTCCGCCATGTGCTACGCTGTGCTTTGGCTTTGTTTTGAGCAAGACGTCGAAACGAGCGCCATTTTCGGATTTCTACATCCCTCTGTCTTTTGAATTTGTCCAGCGCATTCCCCAATCGTTCAATGGCCGCTTTGCAGTTCTGTTGTGATATTAGCTTGGGACGCATTCACGTGGGATCACAAGATACGGTTTACTCTGCATGCCAACCGAGGAAGAGATGGCTTGAATGCAGTCTTCTGATTTCTCCTCGACTGCCCCCGTTCCTTTCCTACGCCAGCGATTGAGGCAGGAGGCAACCATTGCCGGGGTTAATTTACGTCCATCGGGAAACTCTTTGCAAAACTTTTCAGCAATTGACGTTGTATCGTGCCCATTTTCACTCCAGCCTAGAATCGCTTCTTTGTGCTCCTTGGAATAACGTGTTTTCCCTATACGGCCGGATTCCTGATTGGCAACGAATTCTTGATCTGACTTGGGCCCTGTCATCGACTCGCGGGTGGGACTCGTCGTAGTCAAATTGACCGATCCCTGATTAACTCTGGTCATAGAAAACGGGATTGTCTGGAAAGGTCTTCGTTCGTTCTCCACGAACATCGGAATTTCTCGAGACCCGGTCATCAGAGGTGCGCGGAATGGGAATCTAGGCGTTGGATTTTTCCATGCATCGATGTCTCGGGACGCACAGGCCATTTTATGTATTTATTAGCCTAATTAATTTTCATTTCTTTGACTGATTGATCGGCTGCCCAAATTACCGACTCCGGGGCCTCAGGGCTGATGAAAACTTGGTATAAACCAACATTTCAGCGTGGGTCAACTCAAAATCTTCGAGGATGAGCTGCGGAAGATTCGGAAATGAACCTCTCTCTCCGAACGTCTCCATCTTCCTGAGGTCCTCTGAAGTACGTGAACGTTAAAATTATATCCTCAAATAATCTCCAGATCCTTGAAGGTCTGAGGAACATCAACTTGAAGAACGAAGAAGCAAAGTCACAGGCTGAAATCCCAAAATGCTGCACACCAGATGCAGAAGATTCGGGACTAAGAACGGAGAAGTCTTCACCGCAACGAGAATATTATTCTCGTGCTGAAAATGCCGTAAGTTTCTCTTTACTAAGGCACTAATCTGAGCGGAAATCAGGAAGTGATAATTATCGATGACGACGATGACCCGATAGCAGAACCTCCAGCAAAACGGAGGACAGTTGTGCGCTCGCGCTCCTTCAGGAACACGGCTTCTAACGCTTTTCAAGAGCGTATTTCTGCAACTGGATCCGATCCAAATCCTGCAGTCGGATTAAGCGCCCTTCAGAAATGGAGGTTGTGTACGATGTGGCGGACAAATAAGTCGCTATCAGACATTGCAATATCGCTCGATACTCACGAAGCTATATTGCAATCGTACATCTATGATTTGATCAAGCAGGATGCCATGAAGTCAGGTCCACGAATAGGTGGAGGGTTCAACGCTAAATAGTGCAAACGAATCACAGAGCATTCCAATTAGCATACATAGGGTGGTCAACATTTCGTAGTTTGCTGAGGAGCAGTGTTGAACAATGGCAGCAAATTTCGGGCACATCCGTCGCAAAACTGCCCCTTAAGTTATTTGTGGGGGCCGAGTCGATCGATCTGCGTTGGAAAATTTTGGAGAGCCAACTGGCCGTCCATTACCATAAATAGTCAGCCAACTGATTTGAGGCAGAGGTGACAGCTGGCCCCCTTTCATCCAAATCCACAGCAGAACAGCCGTATGGCAGAGCAGAAGCCGGCGAAGCCCCAAACGGCCATCCCTTCGGTCCTTCTGGTTGGTGCCAACGGATTCCTGGGGCGAACATTTCCCCCTCTAATCGCTGCTCGACACCCTCAATGCAAAATTACGATGCTCGACATTGCCCCTGCCACCACTACCCTCGAGTATCCCTACGTCAGCGGAGATATAACGGATCTCGCCTCTTTGACCGAAATCTTCCAAAAGGTCAAACCAGCGGTCGTAATACACTCTGCAAGCCCGCCAATCCCTACCGTTGGAAAGGGCGACGAAAAACAGTATTTCCGTGTGAATGTGGAGGGAACGAGAAATGTAATCAAAGCGTGCAACGAGTCCGGTGTCAAGGCTTTGATTTATACCAGTAGCGCAAGTGTTATCTATGACGGAGGTAATCTTGTCAATGCTAACGAGACAACACCCTTTGCCACCCGACATGTTGATCCCTACAATGCGTCAAAAGTAGCTCCTCCATTCCGTCGGCATGCCTGACAAGTAGACTGAAGCGGACAAGTTGGTGTTAGACTCAAACTCGCCAACCCTCCGTACGTGTACGCTCCGACCTTCCGGAATATTTGGGCCAGGAGACCGTACTGTTATTCCTGGTTTATACGACGTCATCCGAAATGGACAAACATCATTCCAGGTCGGAGATAATTCAAATCTCTGGGATTTTACTTACGTGGACAATGTCGCTTACGCTCATATCCTCGCAGCTGAAAATCTCTTGACTCCTGAGAAAGATCTGGCATTAGGCAGCGCTGCCGGAGAGACGTTCCTCATCACCAATGGAGAGCCCGTCTATTTCTGGGATTTCGCTAGGGGAGTTTGGGCCGGCTTCGGTCATGTCAATCCTAAAAGAATCTACATACCCATGGCACTGGGATATTGGGCAGGCCTCGGGTCTGCCGCCGCTCTTTGTCACGTTACTGACAATATTAGTTCCGAGATCGCAGCTATCCTGTTGCGGAAACAGGCGGGTTTCACGCGGTTTCGTGTGATGACTGTATGTTGTACTCGTTACTTTGACATCAGAAAGGCAAAAAGAGTTCTCGGATACGAACCAATCGTTGATCTTGCCGAAGGGGTTACACGCGCCTGCAAGGTACAAATCAACTGACTCAAAATTTACCCGCTCACATGTGCCGTAGGCTTATATGGACGCCGGCCTATATCGTGCCGTATCCCCCACGAAATCTTGATATTGGCATCATACTGCAATCAGACGTATCGAGTGTTTTAATAAGTTGAAAGTATTTAGATTTGCATAGTTTCCGCCAAATGCGATCGTGCCGATATTAGGCCTTAGGTGTAATCAAGTGTTCTAGTCTCCTCGTCCGTCGAGATTTTTCACGTGCGCGTACCCTCGGATCCGATCCACGGGGTGGCTGTGGCCGCAAAACTTTAATTTTTTACCACCAGCGCCAAGGTCATTTGCCACCTCGATAGATGATCCTCATGCCGGAATTGGGATTTCGGAAGCCCGCGACCTGTGCCCATCGCATAACCGAATAGTCCTACCACGTATTACCGCACTCGTTCCCGACGATCCGTATTTCAGATAATATGTGTGGTTCTGCATGGTCCGAGCACACTGAGACGTCGGCGAGAATCTCATTCGTTGCCCGACTTCCGAGATCAACACCTTGCGGAGTCTAGACACCTGGATAATCACACTTCTGGTGCGCGATAATCTGCCATTCACCCGTGAGCGCGATGGAAAAGGAAAATAAATCCCGAATATTTGTGCACAGTTGAATACTGAACGCCATTTCGAACTCTATAAATAGAGCGCTTTATGCGACACAACTACCGTCGATCGATCGTTAACTGCCTCGTCTTTAACGAGAATTGCCCGAATCTCATCCTATGGGTTCAAGGAAATGTACTATTTTGTCAAATGACTGCACTCAACCTGTCGCCGATAAGGACCAGGAATACGACGACGCTACTCTGATGCAGCGAAAATTGTCCGGAAGCGATTCATCGGCTAGCAGTCTCAGCTCATCGCCCATCGCAAATGGCTCTGTTTCAAGCAGATCCTCAACGAGGATTACCCAGCCTCGACCTCTCCAAGTGTCGCTCCCCAGTTCCTGGTATACCAGCGAGAATTTCTTTGCATTAGAGGCGCGAGCTATTTTCTCGCAGGTATTGCCTCATCATAACTGCGAACCTCACTTACGTGAACCAGGCGTGGCACTGTGTGACGCACAGCAATCGATTCCGAGAGAAAGGCATGTACTATCGTTACCACGTTGGAACTTATCCAATCTTTTTGATACTCTCCAAGGACGGAATCATACGTGGCTTCCACAACATTTGCCGCCATCGTGGCTTTCCGGTTGTATCTAAAGGGGAAGGATGTTCCACAATAATCGGGTGTCGCTATCATGGCTGGAGTTATAATTCTAAGGGGGAGCTAGTCAAGGTACGTCTGGGGGGTTGAAGTACTGACGGTCGAGGCGCCTTCCTTTGACAAAGTGGGCGAATTTGAAAAGAAGGAGAATAGTCTCTTTCCCGTTCACGTCCATGTGACCGAGCAAGGATTGATCTTTGTCAATCTATCCGCAGACCCTGATGTTACCCCGTTCGAGGTATGTCTCTTTCTTACGATGGTAACGTGTCAGAAGTACCATCGTAATCTGGCCAAAGAGTTGTCTAGTTTCGATTTCAAGGACTTTGAATTGTTATCGACTGGAGATCTAAGGCTGATTGCAGTTACCATTCCTACACAAAAGAAGGGGACTTCAATTGGAAGACTTTTGTTGATGGGTATCAAGAATGCTATCGTTCACCCCTCCGAAGTCGAGGCTTACTATTGCAGACTGCACCATCGCTCGTATAAGACGAACCTAGAAAACTTGTGAGCTAATATCAGATCCTGCGCTTTCCAAGGCTTATGATGTCCCCAACAGTGTCATAACGAACGGGTCAGATCGATGGTGTCGACATTTCATCGAGCGTCGTCGCTGCTCTCCGGGCAGGGAGGGACGCAACTGCAGTCCTTATGCCGCGAACACCGGCGATGGACCCTGTGTTCCCTCACCTTCGGGGAACAACAACGGGTTTGTACTCAACTGGTCCCTTCCATCGTTAATTCCAGTTTTTGTTTATGTACCCTTCTGCAACTTTGAACTGCTATTCGAATGGGTGGTATTTGATTCGCATCTCGCCTTTGAGCGCCGGCAGGACGAGTGTGGAGTGCGAATACTACAAACACAAGAACGCAACGAATGAAGAAATGGAGGAATTTTTATCTTTCGGGAAACAAGTTCAAAAAGAAGTAAAGCTCTTTTTGTGCAAGGGCGTGCTTACGCGATAGGATTTTGACTTGTGTGAGCAACTTCAGCCGAATCTCAAGATCGGGGTTTACACGAATGGAATATTGCATCCCAAACGTGAAGCTGGAGTTAGTTTCTACCAAGACATGGTCAGAAGCGACATCTTTAATCATTTTGAGCTTGAGGAGAGGGCAAAGAAACCAATTTATCCGGCGAAGGGAAGCATGCACGGCGGGGAGCAAGATGAGGTTGTTTGCAAGGAACAGGCCATCTGCGCCGCTGTTGACGAAGGCGGGAAACTCTCATGGTGAGAAGTACCATCTCACCGTTGGTTGTCTTGGAAGTGGTTGCCCAGCAGTTTTAAAGAGATTTCGTTTGATTAATGATACACAATGATATAACTAATGCCTATTGAAATGGATATCCATGACCCGAGTTACTCCATATATTATACAATACCCAAAATTCAATACATATTCCAGTCGTGATTTTCCCTAGAGAGATACCAAATGGACTTGACAACAGAACTGACTCATCTGAACCATCCACAAGACATTGAGCGACTCTGTTCACCCCGAAATTTCATGGCAAGGTAGCTTGCGACGATCTCGTCTACAAAGTTCTCTGCACCTTCGTAGACAAGGAGAGTTTCTTCGTCTGTGTCCGCATAGATCCGTCTCGTACGAGACTCGCGACATATTACGTCTCGCTTCCAATATAGATTTCGTCCGCCCACAGTGAACTGATGCCTGCCTCTGAAATTCGCCTTCATTTCGAAATCCGGTTTATCGCATGAGAATGCCAGTGAACAGTGAGCAGGAGAGGATTTGAGGACAATTGTGCCGAGTACGAGGCCGTC
>Ga0335073_10010994_pt1 | contig 12729 bp, 16 predicted proteins | sample Lox_Sample_22_FD_207093 | JGI IMG/M metagenome (GOLD analysis project Ga0335073, IMG submission 207093) | Soil microbial communities from Loxahatchee National Wildlife Refuge, Florida, United States - Lox_Sample_2.2 | ecosystem: Environmental > Terrestrial > Soil > Wetlands | place: USA...
CGCCTTCCAAACCTTGTGCCCTCATCAGGGGACGAAGCTGGGCGGCCGTCCCCTGGAGGAGGGGTGCTACATCACCTGCCCCCAGCACGGCAGCCGCTACGACGTCACGACCGGGGAGTGCGTGCGGCCGTCGAGGGAGGATGGCTTCGCCCAGGACCTGGTCATCTACGAACTGCAGGTGGTTGGTGAAGTCATTCGGGTCAAGGTCGACTAGCGAGCCCGAGGGGAGCGCTCGCGTCTGAGGCTACGATGCCGCTGTGGGGGGTTCCGTGGCTCAGGTCAGTGGGTGGCAGCCAGCACTTCCCAGGACGGCCCTGACCGACGTGGAGGTTGTCGCCGAGGGCCTGGCCTTTCCGGAAGGCCCGGTCGCCCTCTCCGACGGGACCGTGCTGGTTACCGAGATCGATCGCGGCACCCTCACCCGGATCTCTCCATCGGGAGGGACCGAAGTGGTTGCCCACTGTGGTGGCGGCCCCAACGGAGCCGCCATAGGGGCGGACGGAGCCGTCTACCTGTGCAACAACGGGGGTCGCTTCGCCAGCGGCAAATGGAACGGCGGTTGGATCGAGCGAGTGGACCTTCACAGCGGCGCGGTGGAGGTCTTGTACCGCGAGTGCGACGGGCGGCGCCTCTCGGGGCCCAACGACCTGGTGTTCGATTCCACCGGGAACTTCTACTTCACCGACACCGGGAAGTTTCGCGGTCGCCAGCGCGACGTCGGGTCGCTCTACTACGCCCACAGCGACGGGAGCCAGATCCAGGAGATCGTTCATCCCGCCGAGTCGCCCAATGGAATCGGCCTGTCGCCTGACCTCGGGACTCTCTACTACGCCGAGACCGTCACCGCCCGCCTGCGCCGAAGGCAAGTGATGGCTCCCGGCCGGCTGGCGGAGGTGGCGGCCACCGACCCGTCCACCTTGGTGGTGGGGCTTCCGGGGTATCAGGCTTTCGACTCCCTGGCGGTGGATGGCGAGGGCAATGTCTGTGTCGCGACGCTCGTGACCGGGTGCATAACCAGCGTGTCGGCGGATGGACGCGGGTTCACCCAGTACGCGCTGCCGGAAGGATTGGAGGATGAGATGGTCACCAACCTGTGCTTCGGTGGAGAAGACCTCCTGACCGCGTATGTCACCCTGGGCGGTACCGGACGCCTCATTCGTTGCCGTTGGCCGCAGCCCGGTCTGGCCCTGGAGTTCTCGGCCTGAGATGGCTCCGAGGGCCAGTTTCGTAGTACAGACCGCCGCCCAGACCTACGAGTTGAGGGAGGCACCGCTGCCGGACATCGGGCCGGACGACGGTCTGTTGGCCCTGGAGGGGTGCGGCGTCTGCGGAACCGATCTCGAGGTGTTCGAAGGCGTGCTGTCCTCGGATGCCTACCCTCTGGTTCCGGGGCACGAGCCGTTTGGGCGGATCTTGAAGATCGGCGCGGCCGCCGCGGCCAAGTGGCAGGTGTCGGAAGGGGATCGCGTGGCCGTCCACTCAACGCTGACGTGCGGGCGTTGCCGGACCTGCCGGCGAGGCTTGCGCGGCTGCACGGCCCCCGAGTTTGACGACACCACCATCTACGGGTTCCGCTCGCCGGACGTCGCTCCCGCCCTGTGGGGCGGCTTCGCCACCCACCTGTATCTCGCCCCCGAGGCCATAGTGGTCCCGCTGCCCGAAGGCCTGAGTGTGGGATCCGCGTCGCTTTTCAACGTCATGTCGAATGGGGTGGACTGGGTCCTCCAGGTAGGTGGCATGCGGGCCGGTATGACAGTGGCCATCCTCGGTCCCGGCCCGCGCGGGCTGGCTTCTGCCATTGCCGCTCGGGCGGCCGGGGCGGCGGAGATCGCCATCACCGGGCTGTCCACCGATGCCGAGCGGCTGGGATTTGCCCTCGAATGCGGGGCGGACTACGCGGTGGAGGTGACCGGAGAGGACGCCGTTGATGCTGTACTGAGCCGGCTACGCCGGCCCCCCGACCTGGTGGTCGACTGCACACCACTCTCCGTCTCGTCGGTGACCGACGCCATCAGGATGGCCGCCCGCCGGGGCGTGGTGGTCCTGGCCGGCATGAAGGGACCCGACGGTATGGCCCCTGTTCCGGTCGATCTGGTATCGGCCAAGCAGCTCACCCTGAAGGGTGCCGTGTCGCGATCCCTGGAGTCCATGGAGTATGCGATCGACCTCCTCGGCCAGGGCCTGGCGCCCTACGACCGCTTCGCCAGCCACGCCTTCCCTATCGAGAAGGCCGAGCAGGCCTTGCACTCATTGGCGTCCGATCACAAGCCCATGCACGTCCGGATCGTCCCTTCCCTCTGAGGTGCAGATACGGCCTTACCGCATCGACGTGGACGAGGAGATTCTCAGCGATCTGCAGGCCCGGCTGGCCCGGACCCGGTTGGGCGACGAACCGGAGGGGGCGGGCTGGGACTACGGGTCCAGCTTGTCCTACCTTCGTGAGCTGGTCGAATACTGGGCCGTTGAGTTCAACTGGCGGGCTGAGGAAGAGCGCCTCAACGACTTCCCACACTTCCTGGTCGACGTGGGCGACGTCGTCATCCACTTCGTCCACCAAGCCGGGAAGCAGGCGGGCGCGCTGCCGATTGTGTTGCTTCACGGATGGCCCACCGGATTTCCTGAGATGACCAGACTGGCCCCGTTGCTGAACGGCAGCTTCACCGTGATCGTGCCGTCCCTGCCCGGTTACAGCTTCTCCGGCACCCCGCGCCGACCCGGCTACGGGTACCGCCGGGCGGCCGAGGACCTTCACCGCGTTGTGACCGAGGGGCTCGGCTACCGAAGGTACGGGATCCACAGCACCGGGGCCGGCGCCTTCGTTGCCGGCTGGATGGCGATCGCTCATCCCGACGCCGTCGCCGGCCTTCACACCCACGACCCGGTGCTCATGCCGGCCCCGGATCTGGAGGACCCGGCATCGCCTCCAAGCGCTGCGGAACTGGCCTTCCTCGAGCGGTCGCGTCAGTGGTCGATGCAGGAGGGGGCCTACACCGAGGTACAGAGGACCAAGCCCCAGAGCCTGGGGCCGGCCCTTAGCGACTCGCCCGCCGGGTTGGCGGCGTGGCTCCTCGACAAATACCGCACCTGGAGCGACTGCGATGGGCAGCTCGAATCTCGCTGGACCAAGGACGACCTCCTCGGCGTCATCACCGTCCACTGGGTGACCGGCCACATCAGCTCTTCGATCCGCGCCTACTACGAGCGGGTCCACCACGACCCCGTAGCTCGCGGCATCCGGCTGGTGGTCCCTACGGGGGTGGCCATGCCCCGGGACGATCCCCGGTTTCCGCCGCGTCGAGCCCCGGTGGAGATGGTCCGCCGCTGCCATGATCTACGGCACTGGGTCGACCTACCAAGAGGTGGGCACTTCGCTTCCTGGGAGGAGCCGGAGATGGTGGCCGCCAGTATCCGTGCTTTCTTCGAATCAAAGGAGGTCCAAAAATGATCCCGACCGGTGTCATCCTGGCCGTTCTCGACTGCGACGCCGACGCCATCGAGGCGTGGAACCGCTGGTACGACCTGGAGCACACCCCGCCCAACGTATGGCTTCCCGGCGTGATGCTGAGCCGTCGCTACGTGGCCCCGCCGGAGTTACATGTCCTGCGCATGGTCGATTCATCCTCCGCTCTCGCCGCCGGGCGCGGCTCGTTCATCACCGTCTACACCGTGTGCGAGGACCCGGCGGCCACGATCGCCGGGATGTCCACCCTCAGGGACAAGCTCTATGCCGAGGAGAGGATGAACTTCCCGCCGGAGAAGAAGGCGGTGCGTGACGGCGACGCCCTCACCCTGCTGGGTGCCGCTTCGGCGCCTTCGCTCAAGCTGCCCCGGGAGGAAGTGCCGTTCGTCGGTCACACTGCCACCCTGGTGGTCCAGCGGTCCGGGTCCGACCAGGTGGCGTCCTGGTATGAACAGGAGTGGGCGCCTCGGGTGGCCTCTCTGGACGGCGTGCACGGGGTCATGACCCTGCAGTCGAGCCGTCGAGCGGACGCTCGCACCGACTTCGTCTTCTTCGAAGGCGACGCCATCGCCCAGACCGGCGCCATTCGGGCCGGCGCGCCTCACCACCCCGAGGCGACGATCACCGCTGACGCCCCCTTCCTCCTGATCGAGCCTCTCCGCTATCCATGGGCCGAGTCCATCCGGAACTCGTCGCTCCCCAAGACCGTCTCGTGAGCCAGACATCGAATGGCCTTATCCCGGGCCCGCTGGTGGACACTCATGTCCATGTCCTCAGCGCTGATCGCGGGCGCTACCCGCACCACCCCACCGGCCTGGGGCGGCACTGGTGGAGCGAGCCGGGTCGGGACGCCGAAGGCCTGGTCTCGGTCATGGACGGCCATGGTGTAGGCCGGGCCATCGCCGCCCAGGCCATCGGTCCCTACGGATACGACAACAGCTACTTGCTGAACGCCGCCGCCGGCCATCCGGACCGGTTGGCCGCCGTCCCCGCCGTGGATGTCGACGATCGGACCATCGATAATGACGAACTGGCGGCGTCGATCGCCGGGTTGGCCACGTCGACCGGCGTGGTCGGGGTGCGCCTGTTCGGGGTGGCGCCCGCCTCCTCCTGGCCCGGCGACGAAGCCCGGGCGAGAGTCGCCTTCCGTGCCGCCGCCCGAGCCGGGATCGTCATCGTGCTGACGGTATGGCCCGATCAGCTACAAGCCCTCACCAGCCTGATCAGGGAGAGCTCCGATTCCCCCGTCGTGCTCGAGCACTGTGGCTTCCCGGAGCTGTCGGGAGATCAGGTTCCCGAGGATGCCCCTCTGCTAGCCCTCCGGGCGGATGAGAACGTTCGCCTCAAGGTGACCTCGCACCTGATCAGAGAGGCGGCCGCGAACGGGGACGCCGCGAAACTGGTGGCCCAGCTGGCCGGGACCTTCGGGGCTGAGCGGCTGCTTTGGGGATCCGACTACCCCCAGACCGACGGCGATTACGGCGCCCTGCTACGGGACGCGGCAGTCGCAGCTGAGGGGCTGGAGGCGGACGCCCGGCCCGGCTTCTTTGCGGACAATGCCACGCAGACGTTCTTCGCCGGGGGCCGGGCAATGACCGAGAACCAGGCAAGGGGGAAGTGATGAACGAGTCCGAACTGATCGACCTGGTCGACGAGTCCCCGGAACGCCTTTACGGTCTGTTCGCCGACTCGGGATGGGGCGACGGGTTGCCGGTCGTGGCCCCCACGGAGCAGCGGGTCGACGCCATGCTCTCGGCCCACCCGGGTTCCCCCGACGAGATCCTGGCCGTGGTGCCGCCCCGGTCGGGCGCCTGCACCGTCCGAATGGCCGCCATCAACGCCGTCATGGCGGGTTGCCCTCCAGAGGTCTTCCCTGTCGTCGTGGCAGCGATGCGCGGCCTGGGCCGGCCCGAGTTCAATCTGCGGGGAGTGCAGGCCACCACCCATTCGGTGGCCATCATGGTGGGGGTCCACGGCCGGGTGGTGGATCAGGCGGGCTACAACGCCGGCTTCGGCACATTCGGTCCCGGCAACCGGGCCAACGCCACGACGGGCCGCGCAGTTCGGCTCATCCTTCTCCATGTCGGTGGCGGCCGACCCGGCGACGGCGACGCTTCCACTCAGGGTCAGCCGGCCAAGTACACCTACTGCTTCGCCGAGAACGCACCGGCGAGCCCGTGGCCGCTCTACCCTCAGTGCCGCGGCGTCGACGCCCCGAGCGCGGTGACGGTCGCCGGAGTCGAAGGCCCACACAACATCCACGACATGTGGTCCACCCATCCTGCACCCATCCTGACCAAGGTGGCCTCGGTCATGACGACCCTCGGGTCCAACAACGCGGTCATGTCCGAGTCGGAGTTCTTCATCGTCCTCTGTCCCGAGCACGCCCAGCAAGCGGCGGCCGAAGGCTGGTCCCGGGAGGACGTGCAGTTGTTCCTCCACCAGAAGGCCCGCCAGTCGCGCGCCGTCAAGCAGCAGCATTTCGGGTCCGTGGGTATGGAACCACCGTGGATGCGGAGCATCGACGAACCGGACGCCATGCTGCCGATGACCGGCCGCCCGGAGGACATCCGGGTCATGGTGTCTGGCGGCCCAGGAAAGCACTCCTGTGTAATACCTTCGTGGGGCAGCATCTCCCGGTCCGTTACCCTTCCGGTGGACAGCTGACGAAAGGAGTCCGGTGAAGATCTTCCGACCTGACGGCGCCATTGCACAGCCGCCGCATGCTCTCTCACCTGGCCGGCGGGTACTGGCCGGCGCTCGGATCGGCGTGCTCGACAATCTCAAACCGAACGCCGGGCTGCTCATGACCACGGCAGCCGAGCCGCTGGCCGAGCGGGCCGGCACCGGAACCCCGTTGGTCCTCACCAAGAATGCCGCCAAGCCGGCTCCGGAGGAGGTGCTGGACCAGCTGCGGCGCGAGGTTGACCTGGTACTGACCGGCAGCGCCGATTGAGGCTCATGTACGTCGTGGAGTGTCCACGACCTCGTGCAGCTGGAAGACAGTGGGATCCCGACCGTGGTGCTCACCACGAAGGGGGGATTTCACAACCTGACCGTTCAGGTCGCTACTGCGTTCGGATTGCCCGACGCCCGCATCGTTGTTGTCGACCACCCGTTGGGCGGAGTCGAGGAGGACGTGATCATCGGCAGGGGCCACAGCATCGTCGAAGAGGTCCTGCGGCTCTGGACCACATGAGCGAATGACCGTCGCTATAGACCTGTCCGGCCGGGCCGCCCTCGTCACCGGGGCGGGGGCCGGCATCGGCGCCGAGATCGCCCGCTGGCTGGCCCGCGCCGGAGCAGCCGTGGCGGTGGCCGACGTCCGGGCCGAGCCGGCCGCGCAGGTCGTCGCCTCCATCGAAGCCGAGGGAGGCCGGGCCGTGGCCGTGGTGGCCGACTGTCGAGACGACCCTCAGATCGAACGCATGGTGGGGGAGGCGGTGGACGCCCTCGGCGGCCTCGACATCGCCGTCAACAACATTGGCATGATGGCCGGCCGCGGGGGCGCTCAGGTCATCGACCTGGACGGGGACACGTGGCGGGACCTGGTCGACCAGAACCTCGTGCTCACCGGCCTTTGCGGTCGGGCTGAGGCGCGCGTCATGTTGGCGCAGGGCCGGGGGGGAGTCATCCTCAACGTGAGCTCGGGCGAGACCACCCGGCCGTCGCCCTACCTCGGGGCCTACGGAGCGGCGAAGGCCGCCATCAACCACCTGACCCAAACCATGGCCGTCGAGCTCGGACCCTCGAACATTCGGGTGGTCGCTATCGCCCCTGGCACCACTCTGACCGAGACGGTGAAGGTGGCGTTCGACGACGCCCACGTAGCGGCTATCACCGAGTCAAACCCCCTGCGCAGGATGACCGAGCCCGAAGAGCTGGGCCGACTGGCCGTGTTCCTGGTATCCGATCTGGCCCGCTGCATAACCGGGCAGCTCATACTGGCCGACGCGGGCGCCCACCTCTCGCGCACCCGGCCGCCCAACAGGGTCGTCTGAGTCGTCGACCGCTAACGAACGACGATCGGCTCGATCCCCCAGGGGGTCAGATAGCTCCCGTCGGCATGCCTGTCTCCGACCGGGAGAGCTTCCCCGGTGTCGAACACCGCGCCCATGCGGCCGAAGCCGGTGAAGAAGGCGGCGTGCATCCCCAGCTCCGTTATCTCTCCGGGGTCGAAATGCTCGGATAGGCGCTTCATGAGGTCGCCGTCGATCGAGAGATGGTTGCTGGCAAACCGGTCGGCGAACGCCACCGCCACCTGCTCCTCATCGGTCAGATCCGAAGCCTCGGCCGGCCGCTCCAGCGAACAGACCATGGCTTCGGTGAGACCGTCGTCCACTGCCTCTCCGTACCGTATGGACATGCAGGGCCGGCACTGGTTGTGGAACGCGATGCGCAACCGCACCAGTTCGATCAGTCGCTCGGGGAGCCGGCGGTTGGCCTTCAGCTTCCCCTCGAACTCGGACATGGCTTCGAACAGCTCCGGACGCGGGCTGGCGGGCACCGGCTCAGCTGACGGGGTGGCGGCGTCGGTCGTGGATGCTTCCATGTCTTCTGCTCCTCCTACCATTTGGCCCATATCGAAGCGAGTTCATCGACAGTGGTCACACGAGAGATCAACGAGAGGGAGTTGTCGATGACCATAGTTCCGTAGTCGGGCGGCACCCCGGCGCAGGCATCCCGCACCAGAACCACGTTGTAGGCCCGGTTTACCGCTTCGATGACAAGACCCGTTACCCCGATGTTGAGCGAGACGCCCCCCACCACGACAGTGGAGATGCCCATGTTGCGCAGGAGCATGTCGAGGCCGGTGTCGGTCAAGGGCGACATGCCGTGCAGGCGGCTCATGAGCAGGTCGCCCGGCTCCACGCCTATCTCGGGCACCACCTCGGCGAAGGCAGCCGTGTCCTCAGCGGTGCGGGGGTGGAGCTCGGCGTCCTTGCGGGCCCGGCGAGCGAAGACCGTGTTGTTCATCGAGCCCTTGAGGTCGACACGACTGGCCGCCACGCAATGGACCACCTCCACGCCGGCTGGCCTGGCCAGCCTGACCAACCGGGCGGCGCCGGCCACGGCCGGCCGGCCCGCTTCCACCAGCATCGGCAGGCCGGCTCGGTCGCCGACGGTGCCGCGCTGCATCTCATTGAGGACGACCGCGGTGTGACCGGGGGCGACCAGTTCCGGATCCAAGGCCATGGCGGACTCTACCTCCGGGGCCGGAGTGAAGGTGGGAGCCGAGCGGGAGGCTGCCCCCCGGCGGGCAAAGGGCTGGCGCTGCTACGGTGCTGAGCATGCCGCACCGCTCCGATTGGCGCGGCCAGCCGAGTAGATCCGGGCCCACATTCGGCCCGAGGAGGGGATGAGCGATCCATGGCCGACCTGCCGGGCAAGACGATAATCATCTCGGGTGTGGGCCCCGGCCTCGGCCGCCGGGTGGCCCTGGCCGCCGCCCGCGAAGGGGCCAACGTGGTGTTGGGGGCCAGGACGGAGAAGACCCTTCAGGACGTGGCCGACGAGGTCGACCAGTCGGGGGCCAAGGTGGCCTTCGTAGCCGGCGACATCGCCCAGGACGAGACCGCACAGCGTCTGGCCCAGACGGCGGTCGAACGTTTTGGTGGAATCGATGCCCTGGTCAACTGCGCGGCCTATTCACCGTTCGGAGGACTCGAGCAGGCGGGCGATTTCTCCGACTGGCGCGCCGCTCTGGAAGTCAACCTCATAGGCGGGATGCAGATGGTCCGCGCCGCCCTGCCCCAACTGCGCCAGTCGCAGGGATCGGTCGTCTTCGTCAGCTCGCAGACCCAGTGGTTTCCGCCGCCCGAAGCTCCCCAGATGGCCTACGCGGCCTCGAAGGGTGCCATTTGGGGCGCCATGCACCACCTGGCTTTGGAGATCGGCTCATCGAAGGTGCGGGTCAACGAGGTCGCTCCCGGGTGGATGTACGGTCCTCCGGTGGAGATGTACCTGTCGATGACCGCGGACGCACAGGGAGTGAGCCGGGACGAGGTGAAGCAGTCCTTGACCAAGGACATGGCGTTGGGAGACATGGCGACCGACGAGGACGTGGCCGAGGCCATCGTCTTCTTCGCCTCGCCGAGATCGCGGGGCATCACCGGCCAGACCTTGTTCGTGAATGCCGGCGAATTCATGCACTGATCAGGACACAGGAAGGAAGCAATGATCGACATACCGCAACTGTTCAGCCTGCAGGACCAGGTGGCCGTGATCACCGGTGCTGCCAGTGGCATCGGAGCAGCCACCGCTGAAGTGCTGGCCAGCGCCGGCGCCTCCGTCGTGCTCGGCGACATCGATATCGAGGGCGTGGAAGGCACGGCCGAGAAGCTCAATGCCGAGGGCGGGCGGGCCGTGGCGCAGAAGACCAACACCGCCGTCCGGGCCGATATCGAGGCCCTCGTCGACCGAGCCGTCTCCGAGCACGGCCGGCTCGACATCATGGCCAACGTGGCCGGCATCGGGCACCTCATGCCGGTCTCCGACATCACCGAGGAGGAGTTCGACCGGGTGATGGGCGTCAATCTCAAAGGCGTTCTCTTCGGGAGCCAGGCCGCTCTGAAGGTGATGGTGCCGCAAGGCACCGGCTCGATCGTTAACGTGGCCTCAACGGTGATCGACTCGCCCTACCCGGGCCAAGGCCTGTACGGCATGAGCAAGGCCGCCGTGACCTTCATGTCCCAGGTGCTCGCCGCCGAAGCCGGGCCGCATGGGATCCGCGTCAACATCCTCGCCCCCGGCTCCACCCCCACCAATTTCGCCTCGTTCCGCTACGAGGACGGCAAGATCGACCCCGACAAAGAAGCCCTGGTCCAGCAGGCCATGAAGGACATGACGCCCCTCCGCTTCCTCGGGGACGCATTCGACCAGGCCCGGATGATTCTCTTCCTGGTATCGCCTGCCGCCCGGTGGGTGACCGGGAACATCTGGCGGGTTAACGGGGGCCAGAGCCGGCCCTGGTGAATCAACCGCCGGGCAGCACGGCGTCCGCCGCCTTCTTCATGGCTCGAGCGGCGGCCAGGGCGCCGTGCTGCTGGATCAGCCCGGGATTGAATATTTCGACGGCCATGAAGGGCTCTGCGCCGATGTCCGAGAGAGCCGCGAACAGCCGGGCGTAGTCGACCACCCCATCCCCGGGCAGAAGCCGCCCTGTCATCGTTTCCTCCAGGACTTCGCCGGAAGGGGTGGGGGCGGCGTCGTTCAGCTGAAGGTAGGGGATCCGGTCGCCTGGAATGGTGGCAAGCAAGTCGAACGCCGGCCCTCCCGGTTGGCGGGTCCAGTGCCAGGTGTCGAGCAGGACTCCTGCTGCCGGTCCGAGCGGCTCCATCAGCGACCAGGCCGTGGCCAGGTCCGGAACCGCCGTGCCGGGGAGGAACTCCAGGCACACCCGGGCTCCGACGGAGGTCCCGGCATCTACCAGCCCGGCCAGGTTGCGCCGGGCCTGCTCCGAATCGGAGATCGTCGGATCCATGCACACGGCGGCGATGATGTCGGCTCCCTGTTCGGTCGCCGCTTTCGCGAAGTGCTCGGCCTCGGCCCTGCTCTCCTCCTCGGTGCCGTTGGCCCACCGCAGGGCGGACTCGACCACTTTCACCTTGAGGTCCACCCCCGTCAGGGCCGGTAGCTGAAAGGTCCACACCGACGCGTCCGTGAAGCCGGCCGCCACGGCCGCCTCACCGGCCGCCCTGATCTCGGTCTCCCCGGCCCCGGTCGGATCGGCGAGAAGCCCGGCTGGACAGATACCGACTACTGGCATTCGGACCCTTCTCCTTTTTCGAGCCTGGCCGGGTTCAGAACCCTGGTGACCGAAGCAGATGGTGGGAGGTGTCGCCCGGCAGGTGACCGAAGCCGCGTCGCCGCTCCAGCCGCCATTCCCCGTCCACCCGGCGGAGATGGTCCTCATAGCGATTGGACCACACCGGGGCGAGCGGGAACTGGTCCGTGCGTTGGAACACGGTGATGTAGTAGCGGCAGCTGGCGGTGCCGGCGGCCTCATCGATGTGAACGATGGGATTGGTGATTACGTGGCGGGTGTGGGGCGTCCCGTCGTCGGGATAGCGGCGGGTGTTCTCCTCGAAACTGGCCTGCACGGCGGCGCTGCCCACCGCTTCGCTGGCGACCTTCCCGTCGGGACCCTCGAAAACCAGGGTGGCGTCCCTGAACAGCACCCCGATGCCGGCGAAGTCGCCGGCATCGATCAGCTCCGGGTAGCTGTAGATGAGGTTCAGGATCTCGACGTAACTCGTCGTCACCTCGCTCACCACAACTGGTCCAGGTACGTGTCCTTCCCGGGGGTGGTCCGGAAGAACGGGGCGACCAGCTGGGTGTCGGCCAGGCCCGCCTTCTCCACCGCGTCGGTGTAGGTCCGCAGCCCCTCCACCGCCTGGCGCACGTCACCGCCCACGAAGAAGATCTGCAAGAGGCGGTTCGGACCTCCCGCCGGCGTGCCCAGCGGCATCGGGCCGCCGGTCGCCCGCTCCTCGGAGGGCGTGGTGGGAGTCCAGGAGGATGCGATCTCGATCGAGGACCCCGACAGCAGATCGGGGATGATGCTCTTGCTCAGCTCCGAGTGGAGGTCGGCGGCCGGCAGCCGGTCGCGTCCGTCGAACCAGGCCACTATCACGCCCGGGTAGCCATAATCCAGGGCCAGGTCGACCGGTACCGGGTCCTGATCCCGATAGTTGGCGCCAATGTGATCCACCACCACGGTGTGGACATGTGTGCGTTCGGGGAACCCGCGATTGTTCCCGTACAGCCAGTGGACCTGCGGGACGGCCCAGTCGTCGAAGTGCTCCTTGTGATGACCCTTCTCCACCCAGTAGATGGCGACGTAGGAACCGGCGTCGTAGGGCTCGGCCACCCGCTCGGTGGTCGGCCAGCGCAGGTTCTTCAGCTCCCTCGGGGCTATCCACCGGCTCCCGGCGAAAAGGTACGGCCCGATCATGCAGCCGGCGTAGAAGTGATCCCGCTCGTACCAGCGGTTGTACGCCTTCTCGAACCCACGGTTCGGATCGACCATGGTCACCAGGGCGCTGCCTACCTTCACCGGATAGTCGTTAACGCCGCCTGCATCCAACGGATATGCCACTTGCCCTCCCAACCGTGCTACTCGAACGAATCGTGTCTAGCACGGACGGCGCCGGCGTGGCGTCTCAGGGCACGGGGACGGCGCCGGCGTGGCGTCTCACGGCTTCGGTGGTCGTTCCCCGATCACTGGCCCTGAGGGTAGGCGGACGGAATGTCGACGTAGCCCTTCC
>Ga0335073_10010995_pt1 | contig 12728 bp, 13 predicted proteins | sample Lox_Sample_22_FD_207093 | JGI IMG/M metagenome (GOLD analysis project Ga0335073, IMG submission 207093) | Soil microbial communities from Loxahatchee National Wildlife Refuge, Florida, United States - Lox_Sample_2.2 | ecosystem: Environmental > Terrestrial > Soil > Wetlands | place: USA...
AGCCCATGAACCCGACGTAGGGGGCCACCTCCTCCCAGCGGCCCGTGGTCAAGATGGCGAACGAGACGCCGCGGGCGTTGAGGTAGACGGCGTCTTTCAGGACCCAGGCCGTGGTGGTGCAGCCTTCGCACTGCCCCTGGTACGGCGCGCCGTCCCACCACATGTGCTTGTAGACCACGAGCTCGTCGCGGCCCTGGAACAGGTCAAGGAACGGGACAGGCCCTTCCGGGCCGGTGACCTCGACCGTCGGGTCGAACTCCACCATCGGCAGCCGACGGCGGGCCGCGGCGATGGCGTCGCCCTCGCGGGTGTGGGCCTTCTCGCGGACCAGCAGTTCGTCCCGGGCCGCCTGCCAGGTCGCCAGGTCGACGACGGGCGGGCGGCCGGGCAGCGAAGTGGTCGGGTTGTCTGGCGTGCTCGTCATGGTGTCCTCCCTGGTGTGTCGAGCTGGGCAGCCCCGTTCGTCGTCCTATGACGGTCATCAGGACAGACGCGCGACTCGGCCGGAACTCATCGCGGCGGGGGCCGAGCCTGCCGGGGCGAACAGCCAGGCGGCCCCTGGCAGGTCGCGGCGGCAGCTTCAGTTTCGCAGCTGCCGGCGACGGATAAACCCGGTGCCGGTTTGCGCGGCGGCTTCTAGGAGTCCGCTGAATTAGCGCCGCCCGGGTGTGCGGTCACACCTGTGACCAGGCAAGATCCGGCAAGTAGTAGCCCAGAAACGGCCTGATTCAGCGGGCTTCTAGCCTGGACAGCGACTGGTTTACGAGACGGCGGCGGCCGCCCGGAGGCCGCGTGACGGAAGAGGGCGCCCGTGACCGACGTCGTGATACCGCTGATAGTGCGTGACCTGACTCCCGGTGACCTGCCGTCGTGCGCGTGGTCCGGGTCGGCGCTTCATCTCGCGAGCATCGCCAAGATGCTTGAGCGCGCCCGACGCGGCGAGGTGGACTACCTCGCGGCATGCCCGCCGTCCGGCCTGCCGGTGGGGGTTGGCGGGATCGACTACCTCGAGAACCCTGGCGCCGGAACGCTGGTGCAGCTGTCCGTTCACGGGGCGCTGCAGTCATGCGGGATCGGTACCGTCCTCATCCGTTCAGCGGAGCAGCGTATCCTCGCCCGCGGCCTGCACCGGGCCGAGCTGGGCGTCGAAGAAAGCAACCCGCGGGCCCGCGCACTGTATGACCGGCTCGGCTATGCCGCCTATGCCCGTGCACCCGACTCCTGGGACGAGCAGGCCCCCGATGGAACAATCGTCCGCTACGAGACCATGTGCACGCTGATGCGAAAAGAGCTCTGGTAGTACCCGGCCGACCGGCACCGCATTCCACCGGGTCGCTGGCCCCAGGCATTCCACCCGGTCACTGGCCCCAGGCGCCAGAGGCGCCGGCCAGAAAGCAGCTCCTTCGGAAACAGGACGCGCAGTTGACCAGGGCCGTGCGGCGAATGGTGAGCAGGAGAGAGCCTACTCATCCACGCCAATGATCGGTTCCGCTTTCCTTGGCCCATCTGCGGGCCGCGGTGAGCGGCGCGATGGATTCACTGGCGCCGGGATGCGCCGCGAGATATTTGCTCTTAATGCTCTTAAGATACCCGGCCACTGTGACGGCTGTGATCGACATCTGCGCGGCCGCCTCTTTATGACTGCAGCCGCCCGCGACCAGGGTCATGAGCTGCCTTTCCCGTGGAGTCGGCCGCAGCCGGATCCGACGGGTGCGGGCCCGGGCCCAGACCACGGACAGCGCGTCGGCAAGTGCGCCGGCCGACATGCCGAGCGCGGCCGCCGCCTCGCTGGCAGTGTCGCCGCGAACAAACTGGCGCAGTACCGCGCGCTCGGTGACACCGATATCGCCCATGCTGAGCGGACGACGCTCAGCGTCGCTGAGCACCAGGTACGCGAGCTCCGGTGACACGAAGTAAGACAGCTCGATGATGTCCTGGACGGCCTGCATGAATATCGGGATCGGCGCGGTCTTCGCGACGAACCCGCGAGCGCCGCTGGCGATCACGTCGAGGATTTCCTCCGGCCCCGCGACCCCGGAAGTGGCCAGTACCCGGTGCCCGCGTTCGACGAGGAAGGCCACCGCTTCCGGTCCGGAACGGCCAGGCAATCGCAGGTCACACACGACCGCGTCCCCTGGCGCGGCAAGGCCTTCCACCGCGGCGGCGACCCCGGCGACGGCGAACCCGTGCTCGGCGAGCTGACCTGCGATGCCGGCAGCGGTGATGGGGTGTTCATCGACGATCGCGACTGACGGACGGTTGACCGCGGCTGTCAGCACGCCCGCCCCCGGTCACCCATCGAGGTGACGAGAAAGCGGATCGATACCGGTGAACTCGCCCGGATACCCCATTTTTTGGGGATAGACATGCGATGCCCGATTGACCAGAGTTGGCACCAGAGAAGCACACGAACGGTAATGGCTTCATTTATTGACAACTTCGCACACATAGACTCTTGTCCCCTCGGCACTTAATCCCCTAAGGGCATAGTGCTAGGCGCCGCTATGGGGGGTCAACAAAAATTTGGGGGGAAAGAAGCGGCAGTTGAGTAACACAGGTTCTTCTAAAGTAGGCTCGGCTGGCGGTTCGCCGGGCATGCTCGGTGAACCGCTGCCTGTGCAAGCATGGACGCGAAACCCGGCATTGCGCAGCTGGCCGGTCTTGCTGTTTGTCGCGCTCGTCGGCGTCCCCCCGGTGGGCTTGGTCATCGTCGGCCCGAATCCCACCATGGCGTCGTTCAGCGACGCGTCATGGCTCTTCGCCGTTTACTTCGCGGTCGCGTGGCGGCTGCTGACCGGCGTTATCGTGCGGCCCGCCCAGGTGACCAGGCAACTGCTGGCCATTGCGGGCTCGTTTCCGGCGCGAGCGAAGCCGTGCACTCCATCACCTCAGGAGTCGGGGTCGGCCACGAGAGTGTGGGGGTCCTGATTCTCACTTACATCTGGCGGGTCACTACCGACCCGATCACCCGCGCTTGCTGGGCCGGGCTGACCGGCTACTTCATCGGCCTGGCCGTCAGCGGCCACGGGGAGGAAGCCGTGGCGGGAAGAGTGATGATGCCCGCTTCGCCCCCCGATTTGGAGCGTGGATGACCCTGAACATCAAGCGGCTCGGGGCGCTGGCCGCGGTGCAGTTCGGCGCGTTCGTCATCGTGGTGCTAGTCGGCACCCTCGGCGGCCCGGGACACCAGGCGCATTCGCCGTCACAGGTCATCACCCACCCCACGGTCTCGAGACCCGCTCCCGCAACCACGCACTCCACAGCGCCGGCAACCCGGGCAACCCCGGCAACCACGCAGCCCGCATCGCCGTCCACCCCATCTACGCAGCCCGCATCGCCGTCCACCCCATCTACGCAGCCCGCATCGCCGTCCACCCCATCTACGCAGCCCGCATCGCCGTCCACCCCCGCAACCGCAAAGTCCACGTCGCCGCTATCGCCGCCATCGCCAACCGGAAAGGTGATGCCGTGAGCCAACTGTCAAGCGCGATGCGCGGGCTTCGGGACAGGGGGCCGGACCTGATCTGGTCCGCCGCGCTTGCCGTGGCGTCACTGGTGGGCGGCCTCGCCGCCGCCGACCTGACCGGCGAGTCCACCCTCGCGGCCGTTGTGGTCTCCCTGGTCGTCGCCGCCATCGGCGTGTTCGCCCTGTACCAGGGGTGGCTCGACAACATACGGCCGGCGTACGGACAGCATGCGGTCCCGCCCGGCAGCCACGGGCCGCGGGCCGGCCAGGGTCCGCCGGGCGGGCCAGGATATGCCGCCGGGCTGGGGGCCTTCCGCCCTCCCCAGGACGGCGACCCCGACGACCAGGGCATCGCGCAGTATGACCCAGTTCAGCCCGGCCTCGTCCGCGTGGTGCAGCAACCCGGCGGTGTGCCCTGGTGGGAAGAGCACGCACGGCTGCGGCCGGGCGGCCGGGTCGCGCGCACGGCGGGCCCGCGCCGGGTCGACCTGTCTCAGTTCCTTGGCCAGGCGCTGATCGCCCAGTGTCCGAATTGCGGCTCTTTCCATGTCGACTTCAGGAACCAGGCGGAGCCGTGGGCGTTCTGGTGCGCGGACTGCCGGCAGCAGTGGACCTGGCAGCCCGGCGACCCGTGGCCCGCCATTGCGGTACGGCCCAGGGCGCGCGGGCAACTACACCCGCCTCGGGCCTAGCGGCGCGGACGCTTCCAGTAGCAGGGAGATGCGAATGTACGAACAATCGATCAGCCGTAAGCGGCCGGGCTGCATCGTGTTCCTCTTGGACCGCTCCGATTCGATGAAGCGGCCATGGGGCGGCGGCAGCGAGACGCTGGCCGGCGGGGCAGCACGGGCGATCAACAGCGTCCTCATGGAACTGTGCCTGCGCGCCCAGAAGGGACAGGGAATCTCCTACCACTACTTTGACGTGGGGATCTTCGGATACGGCCTGCGGCCGATCGCGGGGGGCGAGGGGGTTGAGTCCGCCTTCGGCGGGTCGCTCGCCAATCGCACCCTGGTACCGATTCAGGAGATACGGGACAACCCCATCGCGCTACGGGAGGTGGAGTCTCCCGACGCAGGAGCCGGCACGGTCCGGATGCCGGTCTGGGTGGAGCCTATCTTCGGCGGCAGGACACCGATGTGCGAGGCGATGGCCGTGGCCGGGCAGCATGCTTACGAGTGGGCACAGGCGCACCCGGAGTCGTTCCCGCCCATCATCATCAACATCACTGACGGTTACGTGACCGACAGCCCGTACGACGGGGCAAGTTTGGACGACTGGGCGAAGCGCCTGACTGGCATCGGCACCCAGGATGGCTCCGCCCTGCTTTTCAACATCTTCGTGGCGCCTGAAGCATCAAGGGACCTGGTCTTCCCGGACGCTAGCACCGGGCTGCCGGCCCCGGGACCTGACCTGTTCCGGATCAGCAGCGTGCTACCGCAACCGATGATCCGCAACGCGGCGGGTGCCGGGATAGCGCGACAGCCCGGATCCCGCGGCTTCGCGTTCAACGTCTCCGACTCATCCACGCTGGTGAAGATCCTGGAGATCGGCACCAGGGTCGACACGCGCGATTGACCCGGAGCGGACAGCGGAAATGCAGGCAGAGATAGTCGTCTTCAGTGCGCCGAAGGAGGGCTACGCGGCGGGCGAATGGGAGGACGGCGCGGCCGGCGGATACATCCCCTCCAGCCGTCCGGGGGATCCGCCCCTGGTGCGGTTCGCGGTGGCGGATGGCGCCACCGAGACGTACGAATCCGCACGCTGGGTCGATCAGCTGATCGGGTCGTTCATGTCGCCGGACCAGGTTGGCGGGGCGAGCTGGCCTGAGCTCGAACGCGCGAGCCTGACCGACTGGTTCCACGCGATGCAGGACCGGTGGCAGGCCGCGGCGCCGGCCGCAAGCGACTACATCGAAGAAGTGAAAATCAGGCAGGGCACGCTGGCCACGTTCGTCGGCGGCGAGATCCTCGGGCTCGGCACCTCCGCGCCGATCTGGCGGGCCGCCGCGCTTGGCGACTCAATCCTGTTCCACGTGCGCGACGGGAACCTGGCCGACCAGTTTCCCAGGTTGCGGTCCGCTGACTTCGCGTCGGCGCCAGAGGGAATCAGCACGCTGCCGGCGCGGCTCGACCGGATGAGCGAGCAGGTGCAGCTACGGCAGGGGCGGCTCGCGCCGGGAGACACGATCTTCGCCGCGACCGACGCGTTCGCCAAATGGATGATCACCTGCGTGGAACAAGGCGACCAAGCGCTCTGGCCGTTGCTATGCGAACTGGTGCACCCCGATGTTTTCGTCCAGCTCGTCACGGCGCAGCGGCGCGCCATGGCGATGAAGGACGACGATGTCACCCTGATGCGCATTCGCATTCTTCCCCAGCCAGTCACCAGCGTGGTGGTGTGCCTGTGACGACATATCCGTCCGCCATCGATTACACACTGGCCTTGCAGAACCCGGATGGCGCCTTTACCGATGCCGGCTTGCGGGCAGCGAAGTTCACCCAGGGGCTGCTCGGGCCCTACGGCATCGCGGGAAGCAGCGCGGTGGTGTTCCATGGCGAGGTCGGCGGCGAAGACTGCGCGCTGCGCTGCTATACCCGCGAAGATGCCTCCACGCCGGAGCGGTACGCCATGCTGAGCAGCTTCGTCGCGGAGAACGGGCTGAGCAAGCATGTTGGCAGCGTCACCTGGTACCGGCAAGAGGTGCAGGTCAAGGGGGCCAAATGGCCGGTACTCAAGATGGCGTGGATCGAAGGTCAGCAGCTAAACGAGTATGTCGGCTTCCTTGCCGACGGCCGCCACACCGACGCGCTCGGCACGCTGGCGCAGCGGTGGCTTGAACTCGTCAACGAGCTGCAGCGGGTCAGCTTCGCACACGGCGACCTGCAGCACGGCAACATCCTCGTCGATCAGCAGCGGCAGCTGCGGCTCGTGGACTTCGACAGCGTGTGGATACCGCAGCTGCAGGGCCAGGAGCCGCCGACCGAGTCGGGGCACACCAGTTACCAGTCACGGTCGGGCACGGGAAAGTCCAGGTGGGGTCCCTACATGGACACCTTTTCCGGGCTCGTCATCTACCTGGCGCTGACCGCACTGGCCAAGGACCCGGGGTTGTGGCCGGAGTTCAACAATGGCGACAACCTGCTGTTTGAGCGTGACGATTTCGCACCGCCGTATAACACCGGCGTCTGGAACCGCCTGGCCGGTCTCGGTGACCCGGACATCAACAGGCTCGCCGCGAGGCTCAAGGCCTGCTGTGCGCCGGACTGGGTGGCCTCGAAGAGCCTGCGGGACACGCTCGCGGCGAAATGGTGGGAACAAACGGGCACGCCTGCCGAGGCCGGGACGTCAACGACGCCTGCTGTCAGCGCGCCCGCGGGCGGTACGGCTCCCGCCGCCCCGCCCACGCTGACGTGGTACGGCAAACCGTCCCCCGCGGCTCAGCCGGCCTCGCCCACCGGGTCGCTGCCACCGCCGCCCACGGTCCCCTACCAGAGCACGGTCGCGCCGCAGTCCGGCAAGCCCGGCAGCACCGAGCGCGGTACCGGCAGCGGCGGCGCCTGGTACAAGGAGCAGCAGAGCAAGCCACCCGTCCCGATGCCGAGCAGCACGCCGGCGAAGAAGCCGAACAAGCCGAAACAGGACTCGCCGGTGACCGCGGCCTGGATCGCGTCCCTGACGCTGGTCCTGCTCGCGATCCTCATCGCGGTCGTGGTGGCAGTGAACCATTAACACGATTAATACGATCATCCCGAACGGAGCCGGTTTCACCGCGGCCCGTTAGCGTCTCCTGGCCGGCGTGGGAAGCGGGCGCGGTAGTTCTTAAGGTTCCCACTGCCACGCGCCGGTGTTCGGGTTCACGACGATCGGCTCTGTTGTGTACAAACCCGCCTCTGATGCGTCCAGGTACGGAACCGAACACCCGTAGTCGCTCTCAGCGGGGACGCTGGTACCAATGACGGGCACGTTATAGCCGGTACAGGCCAAGATTCGCTGATGGAAGGCGGCGTAGACGTCGCCGGCCGGGCGGGCCGGGCTGCCGTCGAACGCCCGAGCCCACCGGCCGCAGTTCGGTGTAGCCGGGAACAGTCCACTCGTCCACGTACTGCCTGCTCGACGGCGGGGCGCTGCGCAGCCGCCGTTAGCAGCTGATAACGATGTGCGCCGAGGCGCTGCCCTGGCCGGGACCAAGAACCCGCAGCGTCGCCGTCTGTACGAGCGTGCCCTGGCCCTGGCCCTCGACCGCCGCGGTCACGTAGACCGCGGACTGCCCGGCGGCGACCGACTGACTGAGCGGCTGCGGCGTCTCCCGCTGCGGCTGGAACGTCCACTCGTAGGACACGGTCCCGGCTCCGCCTGTCGTGCCGATCCGCCCGGTCACGTCTACCGTGCATCCGCTGCGTGCCTGCTGGGTGATGGCCACCCCGGTCACACCGAACGGTGGGTGGTGCAGCCGCAGGTAGATCACCACGATGGCGGCGACGAGCAGGACGGCAGTGAGCACCGGGCCCGCCGCCCGCCGGTACAGCGACCTCCGCTGCCGCGGACCCCTGCCGGGCAGCCCGGTGCGCCAGACCTGTTCGGCCGTCGGGCCGGCCTGGCTGACCGGCGCGAGGGCGGGGACCCCAGGCCCGTGCCTGACGATCTGCTGAGGGCGGTCGCTGCCGGCACGCCACCAGGCCGCCGGCAGCGCCGACGGCGCCGCCACGTTTTCCCACGATGACGTGCCCTGCGACGAGCCGCTAACGGTTTCCGTCGCGGCAAACGCCGGTGCCTGCCCGCTTGGCGGGCTCGGTTGTGTGGGCGGGTGTGTCTGTGTGGGCGGGTGTGTCTGTGTGGGCGGGTGCGTCTGCGTAGGCGGGTGCGTGACTGGGGCCGCCGGGGGCGACGGCGGCACCGTGGTCGGCGGAGGTGACCAGGACCATGGCGGATCGGGGACCGCCGGGTCGGGCGTGCCCTGGCCACCCGGTGAGCCTGCCATCGCGACCTCCGCCCCCAATTGATAAGCGTGAAACGGCATCCGGACAACCGAAACCAGCGCCGACGATTATCAACGGGCCACGTCATGACACGCCAATAACCCCAAGTCCACGGCCCTATTCAAGAATGCGCCCGAGGCGTTGTACATGTCAATTTCCGGATCAATTTCAGCGGCGAATGCCGGGGACGGGACGCGACCCGGCTGCCGGACGCCATCCCCAGGCTGGTCCAGTTCAAGGTCGTGAGGGCATCCACAGCGGATTCATGATCATTTGTTTCGATTATTGTCAGGCTAGAGTCCAATTCTGGCGCTTCAGCCGCGCTTTAATCCGGGGACGCCGATAGGCCCTGCGATCCGGGGAGCCGCGCGGGCGGCGAGCTGGCGGGGCGATGATGGATGCGGGGATACGGCCGGATGGACACGTGCTGGGATGTGTCGTCGGGAGGAGTGCGGCGGGCGGTGCGGCTTGGCAGGCTGGGGGCATGGGGCGGGATCGCGGGGCCGTTGCTGTTCACCGCGGCGTGGGCGGCCGGGTCGCTGCGCCAGGCCGGGCACCCGGCGACCGCGGTTCAGTTGAGCGGGCTCGGGGCCGAGGATGCCAGGGATCCGCAGATCATGATCGCTGGCTTCGTGGTGCTCGGTGTTTGCTCGATCGGGTTCGGTGCGGCGCTGCGGCGGGCGCCAGGGACCGGGACCGCGGGGCCGTGGCTGGTCATGGCCGGCGGTGTGGCCGCCGTTGCCGCCGGGGCGTTCCGGCGCGACCGGATGCTGCTGTCCGGGCCTGGCTTCGACGGCGAGTCGTGGCACAACCAGGTTCACGACGTGGTCAGCGGTGTCGCCTACGCGGCGATGCTCGCCGCGCCACTGGTGCTGGCATGGCGGTTCCGCGCGGAACCGCGGTGGGCGGTGATCGCGCGTCCGGTGCAGGTACTCGCGCTGGCGAGCGCGGCGGCCCTGGCCGTGTTCGCATCGGACGCGGTCGAACCCTGGGACGGCACCGTGCAGCGGACCTCGGTCACGCTTGCCCTGGCCGCCGAGGCTCTCATCGCGGCGCGGATGCTGCACGGTGATATCGTCGCTCCCGTGCTTGCCGAAGCGGCGTTCATCGGCTTCGTTCCGGTCCGCGACCTGGCCGCTGCCAGGGCGTTCTACGAGGGAACGCTCGGGCTGCGAGTCGTCGGCGACACCCCGTTCGCGCTTGTGCTCGACGCGGGCGGCACGATGCTGCGGGTGACCCCGGTCCCGGAACTCGCGGCGCGTCCCTTCACCGTCGCCGGATGGAAGGTGCCCGACATCGCCAGCGCCGTGCGCGCCCTAGCCGGCAGAGGCGTCGAATTCACCCGCTATGACGGCATGGCACAGGACGACCTCGGCATCTGGACCGCGCCCGGCGGCGACCGGGTCGCCTGGTTCTCCGATCCCGACGGGAACACCCTCTCGCTCACCACGTTCGCCGCCACTTAACCGGAGTCCGGAGACCGGCGCTGGCTCCGGCGCACCCGGTCAGAGGTTCTTCTCGAAGAAGTGCGTCGCCCAGGGGTTGTCGTTGTAACGGCCGATCGGCCGGTAGCCGGCTCGCAGGTACATGGTGATCGCTTCGCCGAGCGCGGCGTTGGTGTCCAGCCGGACGACCTTGTGGCCGAGGAGGCGGGCCTGGTCCTCCAGGTGGCGGAGCAGACGCGAGCCGAGCCCCGCACCGCGCCAGTCGTCGTGGACCCACATCCGCTTCAGTTCGGCGACGCCCGGGGCGATCGTCTGGAGGCCGCCGCAGGCCACGGGCTCCCCGTCGGACAGCGCCACGACGAAGAGGCCGGTCGGCGGGACGAGGAGCCTGGTGTCCTTTTCCGTCTCGCCGGACGGGTCGAAGCCGAAGCGGCGGCCGATCTCCGCGAAGTACCTTCCGACCACGTCCCTGGCCACCGCCGAGGCCGGGTCGACCGTCTCGAACGTCACCGTGGCGGAACGGACCAGGAGGTCGGCCTCGGTCAGGTTGCGGGCCAGGCGTTCGCGCTGCCGCTCAGTGAGCGGCTCGACGATGCGTCTGGCCTGGTCGTGGGAGCGGCGTTCGAGTTCCGTCCAGCGTTCCTGGCCTGCGTCGGTCAGGCTGACCTGGCGGCGCCTGCGGTCTCCTGGATCGGGGGTGACGCGGATGAGACCGTCGATCTCCAGGCGGCGCAGCAGCCGGCTGAGGTAGCCAGAGTCGAGGCCGAGTCGCTCGCGCAGCGTCTGGGTGGTCGCTGGACCCGAGCCGAGCTCGAACAGCACACGGGCCGGCCCCAGTGGCATCCCCATACCGAGGAAGGAGTCCTCAAGGGCACCGATGCGCTGGGTGTAGGACCGGTTGAAGCGACGGACGACGGCCACGGCATCCATAATCCCTGACCTTAGTCAGAGATCTCTTCGGAGGCAACCCGTATTGCCAGGTCAAGCCCAGCGCAGGGGCTGCCGCCACGGGGTCATGTCGAGGCCGGGATACCGTTGCGCCGTGCCGGCGAGGGTGGCTTCCGTCCAGTACGGGTGGCCGGGCGGCGGAAAGCCGAAGACCGCGAGCTGCCGCGGTGTCGCCCGGCGCACGAACCGGTACCAGTCTGGTTCGTGGCTGCGGTTGACCCAGGGCATCCGCTGGCCCCACTCGGCGCGGGCCGGCCGGTAGCCGAGGTGGATCGTGTACCGGGCGCCGCGAGCCAGGGTCAGCGCCGTGCCGCGGTGGAAGGTATCAGGTGCCCAGGCGACGACGGTACCCGCCGGGCCGGCGGCGCGGACCTCCGCGGCGTAGAGCTCAGGGCTTCCTGCGGTGGCGACCCAGCCGCCTTCGTTGTCGGCGCCGTCTTCGCGCGGGTACCAGTTCGGTTTCGCGGGCAGGCCCGTCGTCCGGGTACGGGACACCAGGCTCGGCGGCCCGAGTTCCTCGGGGACGTCGACAAGGTAAACGAACATTTCCAGCTGCCGGTAGCGCGGGTCATCGCTGGGAACCAGCAGCGTCTGGTTGAGGTAATCCCGGTGCATCGGCTGGTCGTAGTCGGCGGCGCCGGTGTACTTCGCCCACGCCTCGGCGGAGTAGATCCGCAGGTCCGATTCGGCGAGCAGGGTCTCGGCGAGGTCAATGACGCGCTCGCTGACCGCGAGGAGGCTCAGTTCGGTGGCGCGGAACGGGAAGCTCTCGATCCCGGCCCACTCGTCCACGGTGAACCGGTCCCCGCGCCCGTCGGTGCCGTCGTGGAACCCCTCGGCGGTGGGGTACATGGACGGCAACTCGCCGACCGCGGGTTTCAGCTCCGCGGCCGGTACGAACCCGGGAAGAAGAACGAATCCGTGTTCCTGCCACTCCCGCGCGGCGCCGTCTAGATCCACCACAGCAGCCTGCTGCGCGGCCCCCGCCATCGCAACGGGTTTTTCGCCTGGCTCGGGCCGGCGGGCAACCGAAGGCCTGCGTAGGCAGGGCCGCCCCGGTGCCCTACAGTTTGTGCCATGTCGGATCAGGAGCAAGCGGGGCAAGGTGCTGCCGCGGGCGGACGCGATGCGCTGCGGGTGTCGCATGAGGACAGGGACCAGGTGGCCGAGGCGCTGCGGGTGGCGGCCGGCGACGGGCGGCTGACGGCTGACGAACTCGACGAGCGGCTGGAAAAGGCGCTGACCGCGCGCACCTACGGCGACCTCGCGGTGCTCGTCACCGACCTGCCGGCCAAGGGGACCGCGCTGGCGCTGCCGGGTGCGCTGACCGCCGCCCTGGCGGCCGGGGTCGCAAGCGCACCCCCCAAGGACCTGATCAAGATCCACGTCACCAGCGGGCATGCCAAACGGGACGGCCGGTGGACGGTCCCTGCCCGGATGGACATCCAGGCACGCAGCGGGCACATTCTGCTTGACTTCACCGAGGCGGTCATCAACCAGCCGACATTGCACATCGACGTCGACGTGCGCAGCGGGCACCTCACCCTGGTGACCAGGCCGGGCATCGCCGTGGACGTGGACGACGTGTCGGTGCGCAGCGGCCAGGTCAAGGTGAAGGAGCCGTGGGGCGACAGCGTTCCCGGGTTCCTGCGCATCAGCCTCGCCGGGACCTGCGGGAGCGGGCACATCCTCGCGCGGCCGCCGCGGCGGTCGTTCTGGGAGTGGCTGCGCCGCGCACCACGCCGGTACGCGATCGCGGCCTGACCCGCCGTTTGCCCCCGCCGGGCTGCTTACCCAGCTGCTCACCGCCCAGTTCGCGATCGTCGAGGACGCCCTGTCGTTCCTCGGGTCGGCGTTTCTTCCTGCGCCGGATTCACCTCGTCGAGCCGC
>Ga0335073_10010997_pt1 | contig 12727 bp, 11 predicted proteins | sample Lox_Sample_22_FD_207093 | JGI IMG/M metagenome (GOLD analysis project Ga0335073, IMG submission 207093) | Soil microbial communities from Loxahatchee National Wildlife Refuge, Florida, United States - Lox_Sample_2.2 | ecosystem: Environmental > Terrestrial > Soil > Wetlands | place: USA...
AGAAGCCGGCCGGGCTCATGTCCGGCGGGGAGCGCGGCCGGGTGAACCTGGCCCTCACCCTGAAGCAGGGCGGCAACCTGCTGCTGCTCGACGAGCCCGCCAACGACCTGGACACCGAGACCCTGTCCTCACTGGAGAACGCGCTGCTCGAGTTCCCCGGCTGCGCGGTGATCACCAGTCACGACCGCTGGTTCCTGGACCGGGTGGCCACCCACATCCTGGCCTGGGAAGGGGGTTCGAACTGGTTCTGGTTCGAGGGCAACTTCGAGGCGTACGAGAAGAACAAGATCGACCGCCTCGGCGCCGAAGCGGCCCGCCCGCACCGCGTCACCTACCGCAAACTCACCCGCTAGCCTGCGCGGGTTCGGGATGGACGACGATGCCGCGGCGGTCATCCGCCAGGCTGAGCGCATCATTTACCAGGCCAGCTGGCATGTCCTCGAAGAGGTCGCGCTGGCGTGCCTGGCCGGCACACGCGGGCTGCGGTGGGCGCCTCTGGAGCCGCGGTCTGACGCCATCCAGCTGGTCACCCACGATGGCGAGCACCTCGGCCACCTCCGCCGAGACAGCGGCAGCACCACACCCGGCACGTGGGTGGCAGTCCGCCGTCTGACCGGCCGGGCGATCGGCTGCTACCCGGCCGCACAGGACGCCGCCCAGGCGCTGGCGGTCGCATGCGGCAAAGAGATCCCGCAGCATGGCTGATCGCTGGGCAACAGAGCATGCCAGACGCCACGAGGCCCGGCCGTGCTGGATCGCGGTGTCGTGTGAGGAGGATTCCAGGACCAGTGTCGCGAGTGACCGCAATCGCGGGGGCGTCGCTGGCTCTGGCAGAATTGTGAACGCGCAGGGGTGATGGGGCTCACCCTGGAATCGCGGCCCAGCGGCAAGGGGCCGCTGACGGTCCCTGGCGATCGAGCCAGTAGGAGCCCGCATGTGGCCAGGCCTGACGCGCGCCCGGGCGGCCGCGGCGAACGCGTCCCCGGCGCTGAAGTTCGTGCTCATGGTCGGGGTCATGAGCTTTTCGCGGACTTCACCTATGAGGGATCCCGGAGCATCACCGGGCCTTACCTGGGGCTGCTCGGCGCGGGCGCGGCGCCGACTCGCTGGTGCTCGGCCGAGTGTTCGACCGGGCCGGGATCGGCGTGGTGATCCCACTGACCGCGGTCGCCGCCTTGTACGCGCCGCTGGCGTTCCTCGGCGGGTTCTGGCCTGTTCTGGTCGGGGTGTCGCTGTGGGGCCTGGGCATGGGGGTGCAGGAGTCGCTGATCCCGGCGGCGGTGGCGCCGATGGTCGCCCCAGACCGGCGGGCCTTCGCCTACGGCTTGTTCACCGGCATCTACGGCACCGCCTGGGTGATCGGCAGCATCGTGATCGGCGTCCTGGTCAGCGTCTCGCTGGGTGGCCTGGTCGCGTTCTGCGTGGCCAGCGAACTGGCCGCGATCCCGCTCATCTGGATCGTCCGGGCGCGCACCCGGCCAGCCAGCCCGCAGCCCAGAGGCTGAGGCCCGTAACCGCCGGTGGGGGCGGTTTGCTCGCCGCCGGCAGGGAGGATAGATGGATGAGCTGAAAGCCTACGCTGGCCGGCGCCTCGAACTCGGCGACCTGATCCGGGCCGCGCTGCACCTGGCCCAGGCCAGCCAGGATGAGCAGGCCGAGAACCGGGCCAGAGAGCTGCTGGCGCGGCTGGCCGCCGGCACGTTCCGGCTCGCTGTGGTGGGCCAGTTCAGCCGGGGCAAGTCGACACTGATGAACGCGCTGCTCGGGGGCCCGTACCTGCCGATGGGCGCGTTGCCGATGACGTCGGTGATCACAAGGGTCCGCTACGGCAGCTACCCCAAGGCGACCGTATTCCGGCGCGGGCAGGGCCTGGGCACCGAGGTGGCGCTAGCCACGGTGGCCGGCTACGTCGCCCAGGCCAGCGCGACACGAGCCGAGCAGCAGGTTGCCTCGGTCGAGGTGGAGATCCCAGCGGAGATCCTCCGGCTGGGATTCGAGTTCATCGACACCCCCGGCGTCGGGTCGGCCATCGAGACCAGCACCGCGACCACGCGGCGGTTCCTGCCGCAGGCAGACGCGGTGATCTTCGTGACCGGCTTCGACTCCCCGCTGACCCAGGCCGAGGACGGATTCCTGGCCGACGCGGCCCGGCACGCCGGCAAGCTGTTCCTGGTGCTCAACAAACGCGACCTGGTCTCCGGCCAGGACGCCGGCGCCGTCTTGGAGTTCGTCAGCCACCGGCTGCGCGACTACCTCGGCATAAACGAGCCGCGCCTGTTCGCGCTGTCCGCGCTGGACGCGCTGAAAGCAGTGGTCAACGACGACGGCGAGGGGCTCGCCGGCAGCGGCCTGCCGGAACTGCACGCCGAGCTGCGGGAGTTCCTGGCGGCCGGCAAGGCCCAGCTGTTCTTGCGTAATCTCGCTGGCCACGCGGCCAGCCTGGTAGCCGGGCAGCAGCGCGACCTGCGGCTGGGCCGGCTATCCCTGGACGGGAATCTCGTCCCGGAGACGGTGCTGGCCGCCTTCGACGCGCGCATGGTCGACCTGGACCGCCAGCGAAGCGTCATAGCGGGCACGATCACCGGCCGGATCGAAACCGGCTTGCCGGGCCTGCTCGCCGCCCGGCATCCCGACTGGCAGCTGGGGCTGCTGGAGTTGCTCGGCCCGCTTTCTGGGGACGCCCTGCCATCCGGGCAGGTGGACGGCGCGGCCGGTGACCTGCTGGAAAGAGCCGGGCACAGCCTGGAACGGGCCGGCCGGGAGGTGATCAGCAGCTGGCTGAACCGGCGGACGGGCGAGGTACTGGAGATCGTCACCGGCATGGTGGCCTCCGAGATCGGCGCCCTGCTGGAAGTAGCCAGGTCCCCCGGCGTGGCGGGAGCCGAGATCGCCGGCCTGGCCAGTGCGGATGACCGCCGGGAGCTCGCGGGCTGGTCGGCTGAAGACGTCCCCGGCCTGGCGATCCGGCCGCCACAGTGGACAGTGCATGTCGAGCAGCCGCGGCGATCACGGCGCAAGGCAGGCTTCCGCGACGCCGAGGCCCGCGATCGGTTGGATGCCTCGCTTACGGCCGCAGCGGCTGCGTTCACCGAGCGTACTCAGACGGCATGCCAGGACGCCGCCCGGGAATGGGCACGGCGCCTGGATGAGCAGGCCGCCGTCCAGATGCGCCAGGCAGCAGACCGGTTCCGCCGGTGCCTGCGAACCGTGCCCAGCGATGAGGACCTGGCCGCAGCGGGCCGCCTGGCCGCCCGCCTCGCCGCCTTCCAGGCGGCGCTTGACACCCCAGGCCCGTCCCCCGGGCAAGCCGTGATCGCGACACCGGGCGGCAGCCCAAACGCCACCGCGCAAGGCTGCACGGTGTGCCAGCAGATGGAGCAGACCCTGACCAGCCATCTGTTCACCGGCCAGTTCCGGCTCGCCACCCGCGACCACGAGCAGGAACGGCACGCGCTGGGCCGGGGATTCTGCCCGCTGCACACCTGGCAGTACGCCGCCGTCGCATCCCCGGTCGGTATCTCCGCCGGCTATGCGCAACTGGCCGCCTCGGTCGCCGAAGCGCTGGAGTCGCTCAGCAGGCAAGACTCCCCGGCCGCAGACCTGGCCTGCGACGTCACCTCGCTCACCGCCGGGACGCGAAGGTGCCCGGTCTGCGCGGCGCTGGCCGCCCGCGAGCGCGCCGCGATCACCGAGCTAATCTCACAGGTCCCGCCAGCGGCCGCCCCGCTGTGCCTGCATCACCTGGCGCTGGCCCTGTCCGCCGGCGCGAACCCGCGGACATGCCGGATACTGCTGCGGGCCGCCGCGACCGCGCTGCGGCGCGACAGTGAGGACATGCGCTCGTTCGCCCTCAAACGCGAGGCCTACCGCCGCGGGCTGGTGACCACGGAGGAATCCCGCGCCCACCTCGACGCCCTGCGCCGCCTCGCCGGACTGCCCGCACTCACCCAGCCATGGACTGATCAGGAATAAGCCGCACAGTCAGCGTGAGCCGGCCGGCGCAGCCACCCCGCGGCAGCCATCCCTCGCCGCCGCCCTCCGGTAAACGACCAGCCGGGCGATCACACCCGGAGGCCAGCACACCCCCGGCGCACGCGGCCGGCTCCTGCCACCACCAGGCCCTGGTCCCTCGCTAGAATCAGGCTCCAGCCGGATGAGGCTCCGGCTGGAGCGGGCCCGCTCCAGAACCGCCGCCAGGCTAATGGCCTCTGGCAGATCACGATCACGATCACTGGGAGGCGGGTATGGCCGGGCCAACGCTGCTGCCTGGCCGCGTCACCTGGAGCCTGTCCCGGGACGCGGGGAGCCCGCCACTGGCTGGCCAGCATGAGTCCGCCATCGCTGCCAGCACCGGAGCCGTTCTATATGGGAACGGCGCCATCGGCGCTGCGCGGGCGCGGCCATGGCGAAGGACGAGCGTGCAAGCCCAGACTTCGGCGGGCGCCGCAGAACCCAGTCTGGGATCCCGGACGCCTGGCCGCGTCACCGCCTTGCAGATCACGACGGTGGGCCGCTCCTGGGCCGAGGGCCGCGGGTTAACGGGACCGAAGGCCCTGCCGCTACGCCGGCTCCGGGTCAGACAATCGACGCTGGACGGGACAGCAGCCAGGCGGCTGCGGCTAGACCGGAGGAGCATGATGACGGTTTTCGATGTCACGGACCTGTCCGCGCTGGAGATCCTGGACTCGCGCGGACGGCCCACGCTGGCAGTCACAGTGCGGCTGGGAGACGGGAGCACTGCCACCGCCCGGGTGCCCTCCGGCGCGTCCACCGGGTCACGAGAAGCCGTCGAGCGCCGTGACGGCGACCCGGCCCGGTATGAGGGCAAGGGAGTGCTGGGCGCCGCCGAAGCAGTGAACACCGAGATCGCCGGCCTGCTGCACGCCCGGTCGTGGGCATCGCTGGCCGAGGCGGACCAGGCAATCATCGAACTGGACGGCACCGCGAACAAGAGCAGGCTGGGCGCCAACGCCACCGTCGGGGTCTCGATGGCACTGGCCCGCGCCCTGGCTGACTCGGCCGGCCTCCCGCTGTGGCGGTGGCTCGCCCCGGACGGGGTAACCCCGTCGCTGCCGGTGCCGCACTTCAACGTGCTCAACGGCGGCGTGCACGCCCCCAACTCGCTGGACTTCCAGGAATTCATGATCGCGCCGGTCGGCGCGCCGTCCATGGCCGAGGCAGTCCGGGCCGGCGCCGAGATCTACGCCGCGCTGCGCCGCGAGCTGACCAGCCGCAAACTGTCCACCGGGCTCGGCGACGAGGGCGGGTTCGCCCCCGAGATCACCCAGCCCGAACAGGTGCTCGGCCTGCTCGTGCAAGCCATCAGCGACGCCGGGTACAAGACCGGCACCGACGGCGTCTCGATCGCCCTGGACCCGGCAGCCTCAGAGTTCCGCCAGCCCGACGGCCGGTACAAGGTCGCCAGCGAGCTGCTGTCCTCCGCCGAGATGACCGACCGGTACGCCGCCATCACCGGGCAGTTCCCGGTGCACCTGATCGAGGACGGGCTCGGCGAAGACGACGACGACGGGTGGATCGCGCTGACCGCCCGCCTCGGCGGCGCCACCGAACTGGTCGGCGACGACATCTTCTGCACCAACCCGGCCATCATCAGCCAGGCCATCGCCCGCGGGATCGGCAACTCCTCGCTGATCAAGCTGAACCAGATCGGCACCGTCACCGAAACCCTGCAAGCGATGGCCGTCTGCCGGCAGGCCGGGTACCGGCAGTTCGTCTCCCACCGCTCCGGGGAAACCGAGGACACCTTCATCGCCGACCTGGCCACCGGCACCGGCTGCGGGCACCTGAAGTCCGGAGCCCCCGCCCGCGGCGAGCGCGTCGCCAAATACAACCGCCTGCTGGAAATCGCCGCCGCCCAGCCCGATCTGGTTTACGGCATGCCGTAACCGGGACGGCGACAGCCGGCGCCGATTGCCCTGACCCCGGCATCGCGCAGGTCCATGCGAGGCGCAATGCAGGTCTGCAAAAGCTCAATCACCGCGCGTACCAGAAGCCCGGCAAAGTCATGTCACCAGATGTCTCACACCGGTTCCGGAATCCATCACAATCTTCGGCGCAGTCCACCCCATCCGGACTTATCGCGGGGTCTCCCGGCTCTAGTGCGGGGGCATCTGCCCTTCACATGATGGGGCGCAGCCGCGGCGCCTTGCGGCCGCCGGCTCTGCATGGCTGCCAGCGCGATCTACGGCGTCGGCGATCACTTGCTCGGCGGCGGCCCGGCCCTGCCAGCCACGTACGTCAGTGCTTTTGTTGGGCTCGAGATCCTTGTAGATGTCGAAGAACTGGGTGATCTCGCGGCGCAGATGCCCGGGCACGTCAGGGATGTCGTTTACGTCGGCATACCGTGGGTCGCTGGCAGGTACCGCCAGGATCTTGGCATCGGGACCGTGCTCGTCGCTCATCCAGAACACGCCCACTGGCCGCGCGGTGATAGTGCATCCCGGAAAGGTGGCCTCGCCCAGCATGATCATGACATCGAGGGGATCCCCGTCCTCAGCGAGCGTCCCCGGGATGAAGCCGTAGTCAAGCGGGTAATGGGTGGCGGTGAACAGCATCCGGTCAAGCCGGATGCGGCCGGTGGCGTGATCCATCTCGTACTTGTTGCGGGAACCTTGGGGGATTTCCACGACGATCTCGACTTCCACGGCTGCTCGCCTCCGCGCAGTGTCCTTTGCAGAAGCCATCAGCACGATCTGTGCGGTCGGTCGAGGCGGGCCTCATCACCTGGGTGGCCATTTTACAGGCCGGCGAGGAATCGCCGCTGCCTGCGCAAACACCCCAGGAGAGTTACCCAACGATTTCACTCGCCCTGCGCGTCGCCGCGGCGGCGCTTATCTCCTCCGTGTTCACCGTGTTCGTGGCCGAGTATTGCCAGCTTCGCGCGAGCTGAGCCAGCCTGCGAGGCTGCAGCGGCATCCGCTGTCGCCAGCGGAGCGAGTTTCGCCGGCGCGCTTATCCCCTGCCGACAGCAAGGCCTAGCCGATGTGGTCCCTGGCCGGACCGCTGGCGAATGTCGTGCTGAGCCTCCGCATTAGCCGCGATGGCCGGGGTTGCCCCGCGGTGGCTTTGGCCTATGGCCGGACGTTATCCTTGAGGTGTGGCCTTGGCCACGTGGCGGTGGATCCCGCTGATGCGGCGCCGCAAGCTGCGGCACGGTGTCTTGCCAGATGGCCGATGGGTCCTGCTTCCCTGACCGGGAGGAGGACCGTATGCCGACCATATTTCACGCTCGGTGCGGCAGGTTTGTGGCGCGCAGGCATGCCGTTCAGCCGACGCGCATGTCGCTGGCTGGGCGGCTGATCGCCATATCCGCCAGTCCGGCGCGGGCTCGCAGCGTTTGCTTTCGCCGACCGGCCTGCGTCAGCCGGGGGCGTGGGGGCGGGCCCACGGCAGGCGAATGGATACCAGCTCCATCGGATGCTGCAAGGGTTACGCCGGTGCCACCGTGCCGGGAGGTGACTGCAGATGTCTGACAAAGCGGTGCAGATTATCCGGGCCGCTGGCGGGGTGCTATGGCGCGCCCGGGAGACGGACGTCATTGAGGTGGCCCTGGTGCACCGGCCACGATACAGCGACTGGTCGCTGCCGAAGGGAAAACTGCGGCCAGGTGAGCATCCGCTGACCGCCGCCTGCCGCGAGGTATCGGAGGAGACCGGGATCCGGCCGGTAGCTGGACGCCGGCTGGACGTCGGGCATTACGGCACGGCCCTCGGGCCGAAAGCAGTCGAGTACTGGGCAATGCAGGGCCCGTCTGGCCCGTTCGCCGCGACGCAGGAGGTGGACCGGATCGCCTGGCTGCCGCTTGCCGAAGCCCGCCGTCGCCTAGACCACCGCAACGACACCTACGCGCTTGATGCCCTGGAGGCACTGGAGACTCGCGCAGCCCGCATCGCCGCTGTGCTGCTTGTCCGCAACGGTCATGCGGTGCCTGTGCGGCGCTGGGCGGGTGGCGACCTTGACCGCCCGCTGACTGCCCGCGGGCGGGAACAAGCCGGGGCGTTGCGCCAGGCGCTGCCGGCCTTCATGCCATCCCGGCTGCTCGCAGCACCGCAGCTAAGGTTCATGGCAACCATTAACCCGCTCGCGGAAGATCTCCAGCTGCCCGTCGACGCCGAACCGGCGGTCGCTGAGGAGCCGTACGCTTTGCGTCCCCGCCATGCGCTGGCCCTAGTGCAAGAGCTTGCTAGGAGCGGGCCGATGACGGCCGTGTGCGCGTCCGGCACGGTGATCAGGCACTTGATCGCCGACCTCGCAGACGACGGCGGCCTGGCCCTGGGGGAGGTGCGGGCCAGGAAAGGCAGTGCCTGGGCGCTGTTCTTCTGCGAGGGACGGCTCGCGGCAGCGGACTATTACCCGGCTTTTACCAGCCCCGGTACCCCGCAGTGGCCGACGCGCCGGCAGATGCAGCACGCGGCTGCCGTCAGGCGATCAAGATCGGCTGGCACGCCGGCAACCTGGTGAGAACGGAGTGAATCATGACAGAGCCCGCCAAGCAGGGAACTGCCGCTGTGCCAATGCGGGTGCCCGCTACCGCCGGAGAGGCGATGCGGCCCGCGCTCACGGTGGCCGACCCGAATGACCATATGGCTGCAGCTGCCTATCTGATGAAGCACGCGGGCGTGACCGCTCTGGTGGTCATAGACGACGATGCGGCCAGAAGGCCGGTCGGTCTGATCACCGACGCAGACATCGTTCAGTCCGTGGCCGACAACAAAGACCTGAACGACGTCCGGATACTCGCTTTGGTGACCAGCAGCCCGACCGTGGTCAGAACCGGAACAAGCCTTAACGAAGCAGCCAGCACGATGGTGGCCGGCCATTTCCGGCACCTGCCCGTCGTCGGCGACAACGGCCAGCTGATGGGCATGCTCGACATCCTGGACCTGTGTGGCGCGCTGCTCGAAGCGTCAGAGCAATGACGAGGAGAGCTCACAATCTCCGGCCAGCCTGGCCAAGCGCACGACGCGACCGGACGGCGCATGATCCCCGGCCAGCCGCGCCTGGTCAGCGCGCGGCAAATCGCCTCGACGCCCAGCACGCCGCTGTGCCCGCTGATGAACCTCACCAGCGGCCAGGGCAACGGGGAGCAAAGCCGAGACAGCCAAGACAGGTGACATCATCACCGCCACGTTGCCCCGCGCGGTCCTGGCGGTCTGGCCGCTCAGGAGGCAGACGCCATATTCGTTCCTGCCCTGAGGAGAGCGGCCGGAGGGCAGGAACCACACCGATCAGTGTTTGAGATCGAGGAAAGGCCGCCCGGCGGGCGGCTGATTTTGAACGCTGCGCGATGAGGCTCGCGTATCGCCCGGCGCACAAATCCGGGCTGATGGCCTCTACCGGTTCCGGCGTCACCGACGCCGAACGTGCAGGTGGAGGAAAGGAGAAACATCATGCGGCGAGATCAGCACCCGTCACCGCTGCCGCCAGACCCCGAAGGGCAGCCAGGCTGCTCACCGCTGCCGCCAGACCCTGAACCGCAGGCCAGGTGTTCACCACTGCCTCCCGATCCGCAGCCGGCCCGCGCCGCCAGCGAGCCAGGGCCGTCTGCGCGACCGGCGGCCCCGCCGCCGGTACCGGGCAAGGTACGGTGAAAGGTCCGTGACGGCCCAAGTGTGCTGCGCCAAACCCGCACATAGACGCTGACCTGGCATTTCGGGCCCGCTGGGCCGCTCTGCGGTACCCGCTGAGCAGGCCGCCGAGGGCCTTCCTGCGCTCGATCCGGGCGGCGATGCCGACTACGTGGCCGGGCTCGCGGCGCGGTGGTTCCTGCCGCAGGGCCTGGTGGGATGAGCCGTCGCGTCCAAGATATGCACCGCGCGGGTCTCGATTTCCATTACGAACAGCACGTACTCGCGCTGCGGCAGCAGGCAATCAGCGTGCAGGAAGTCACAGGCCAGGATGCCAGAGACCTGGACGGCGAGGAACTGCCGCCAGGTCGGCGACGCCCGCCGCGGAGCCGGGCCGAGCCCGGCTCCGGCCAAGGTACGGCGGATCGCTCCCTCCCCCATCCGGTACCCCAGGCCGGGCAACTCGCGTTGAATGCGCGGGTATTCCCGGCGCAGGTGCTCCCGCGCCACCTGCTCCGCTCCGAACCCGGCTCACCGGACAGTCCGCGCGACGAGTCGCTCGCCGTTTCGCCGTTACAGCAGATCAGCGACGGCCTCGGCCGCCACGTCCGGAGGATTCCACAGGCCCTGGCGGCCCTTACACGGAACGGAAGGATCGACGGGAACGGCCGATTCAAGCGTCCAGTGGTGGTGTCCCGGCTCGGCCCACCGGCTCGGCGAGTCGGTAAGAATGTCGGCAAGGTACGCCAGACCGATAACCGCCCCACGCGCCTGGAATGCCGCCCTGGGCTGGCCGAACGTGTCAGGATCGGCCATGGTCCACAGCAGCCTGGCCGCACCAGCCTCATCGGCGTCCTTCGCCGCGTGAATCAGCAGAGGTCCGCGGTAGGCCGTCTGCTACCGGCGATTCTTTACGTCTTTGCCTGCGTAAACCACTGCCCAGGCCCACGGCTGGCGTATCGTCAGCGCCTTCAGCGCGGCGAATACCATCGGCACCACCGTCCCGTGTGGCCGCCTGGCACTGTCCAGCGCCTGGCGATTGTCATCGCCCGCGCGCCGCGTTTTGCTCCACCCAGTCCCGGAAACCCGGATGCAACCGCAGCTCCTTCATCTGGGTAAGTGTGAACCATCCGGTGGCGTCGGTCTCCTTACCTGCGTAGGCCGCGAACGGCGTGGACACGTCTGCGCGGACGATGTGAAACCGCCAGCCACCGCCGCAGTCCTGGACATCAATCCCGGTGATGCGGTACGCCGGCGGCGGCCAGATTTCCTCGGCGGCTTCTCGCCGGGCCGCCGCCTCCACTGACTCTCCGTCATGGATGGCGCCGCCAGGGATACCCCACGTGCCGCCCTTGTCGACCCACCGGGACCGCTCAGTCAAGAGGTACTCCGGCTCGCCTCTATCCGGCGCGTAACGCAGCAGCAGCCCGGCACCACCGTAGGCGCCCCAGTGAACGTGGCCCTGGCTGCAGAACGTCCAGCGGTCTGGGCTTCCCGACATGGGCCACACTCCAGTCGCTGCACGTTGTTCAAGGCGCTCCTGAGCTGCCTGGCTTACCGGGAGCGGGTGTACCCGGCTCAGTTCTTCCAGCCAGGGCCGCGCCTCCGGCCCCTCGATCGCGATCAGGCTGAGCAGAGCCTCCGCCCGCAAGGAGATATCGGCTCCTGACTCGACGACCATCCGCAGCGCCGTGGCGCTCTGGTGCGTTTTCACGCGGCCGAGCGCCCGTGCGGCCAGGATGGCCAGTTCTGGGTCCGGGTGGCCAAGCTCCCAGATGAGGATGTCCATCCTGGAGGTGCCAGGCGGCCGCTCGACTGGCTTGCCGCGCGCCGCGCAGGGGCCGGACGGGTGGTCGCTCGGCGCGTAGCAGTGGTAACACCAGAACATCGCCGCTACCACCCCGCCTGGCCCGGCCCCAGATACATGCCTGAGGAAGCATCACCGCGCAGCACCTGGATACGTGCATCCCGTCCCGGCGCACTCAGCAGCAAGACAGGCACCGGGCACGCCCGCGCGGCCCGTTCCGCCACCCGGCCGAGCATGCTCTTGCGCCGGCCTCCAGCACCATGCCGACCGAGGACGAGGAGGTCAAACCCGTGTTTCCCTGCGTAGCCAGTCACGACATTGCCAGGGCTGTCACCACCGGAGGACATGACCTGGACGCTGGCCCGGACCAGCCTTCCCGGAAGCGCCCCGCGGGCCAGCTCCCCCAGGAGCGCCTGTGCCTGCGCGCGCAGCCCCGCGCCGTCACTGCCCTCGCCGTTAGCCCTCGCAGGCAGCACCCGCTGTATCACGCAGAGCACCACCAGTTCGCCGCCATCACAGATAGCGATGCCGAACCGGAGCGCCTCGGCCGCGTCAGGCGAGCCGTCAAAGCCCACCAGGACACGGCGATAGGAACCGCTAGTGCTCACCCGCATTCGCCTCCCAAGCTCCCGGACACATACCGGACCAGGTAGAGGCCATCAGCGAGTTCGCAGTCATGGCGAGCCTCATCGCCACCGGCCATTATCACCAGGCATGCGCACCGCGACAAGCACCACTCGCCGGGCGCGGCGTTTCATGCCGGCAGGCGCAAGAGCCGGAAGTCTGCGTGCAGGTCACGAGGGCCACGAACAGGTCGCTATCACTTCCGCAGGGATGGAGGGCATCGTGCCGCGCCGGGAAGCGCGGTAGAGGCGGCTCTGCTCGCGGCCGTCCTCAACGGCGAATGCCCGCGTCCGGTGATCACCGGTCATCTGCCCGGCCCTCGACGCTGAGTACGCAGAAACACCCGCTGGCGCGGGCGATGTTCCCACTGTCGTGCAGATGTGCGGATGGCTGGGAGTATCGAAATCGGGCTATTACGACTGGAGGTCACGGCCGCGGAGTGCGGCATCGAAAAGACGTGAGCTGCTGAAGGCAAAGATCAGGGCGCTGTTCGAGGCCAATAACGAGGAGTACGGGTACCGGCGCATGCACGCCGCGCTGGCCCGCGGCGGTGACCAGTGCAGCCCGGAGCTGGTCCGCGGCCTCATGCGCGAGCTGGGCCTGGAGCCCTGCCAGCCCAGGCCGTGGCGGCACTCGCTGACCGAGCAGGACGGCACGGCCGGCCCGATCCCGGATCTGCTGAACCGCGACTTCAGCGCGGCGAAGCCGG
>Ga0335073_10010998_pt1 | contig 12726 bp, 19 predicted proteins | sample Lox_Sample_22_FD_207093 | JGI IMG/M metagenome (GOLD analysis project Ga0335073, IMG submission 207093) | Soil microbial communities from Loxahatchee National Wildlife Refuge, Florida, United States - Lox_Sample_2.2 | ecosystem: Environmental > Terrestrial > Soil > Wetlands | place: USA...
ATTCTTCTGGCGAACCACCAAGTTGACAGATACGTCACTGGAATTCTCACCCTCGTCAGAAAAGACCGGTACTTGCCTCATCCTCATGTCAATCAAAATAGTCCACTAATTTCTGTTTAGGGACGGCGAAATCCTCGATGGACAGTTGCTTCATTCTTCAGTGATGACTCTAACTACCTTGGGCCTTTACGAGTCTAACTTCGCTGTCAGACTTGCGACAGCAACACAAGAACACTACCGAGCAGAAGCCGAACGGTTAGCCTCTGAAATGACATTGGCAAACTACCTTCGCCACGTAGCTTTGAGAATCCAACAAGAAGAGTCTCGCTGTCTGAGACATAACTTCAGCGAACCCGACGTTATGAACGGGGTACACGAACTCATCACCAAAATATATAGGGATTTATTGGATTCTGGATTCAAAGAACTCGTCGATAAGAATGACGTGGATAGTTTAAGTACTTTGCACGAATTCTCCATTGAAGCAAATGAGAAGGAATCTACCGCCAAATTCTGGGGTGATTACATTAAAGTCTACTCTTCCTTAGGTTCAGACCTGATTGATAGGAAAAAGGTGAACAGTTGGTATCGAATCCGGACGATGATGAAAACATGATACCCAATTTGCTTGCATTCAAAGCCAAACTCGACACTATTCTCAAAATATCATTTGATTCGGATGACCTCTATTCACAAGTCCTACGAGAATCGTTTGAAGTTAGTATCAATCGCAGACGAGACAAACCAGCAGAATACATCGCGAAATATCTTGATACTCTCTTAAAAAAGGGAGATAGAGGCTTCACCTCGACGACCGGCGACTCAAATCATCTCACGGTGGAACAGGAACTGGAGCGAGCATTAGTCTTGTTCAGATTTGTTCATGGCAAAGATATTTTTGAGGCTTTCTACAAGAAGGATCTTGCGAAACGACTTCTTCTTGGTAGAAGCGCTTCCTCAGACTCAGAACGCAGTATGATAGCGAAACTCAGGACTGGTATCATCCTTACTCCATTTTTTGGCAAGGACTATCACTGACTTGGCAAGAATGCGGATCACAATTCACTCAGAAATTGGAGGGAATGTTCAAAGACATGGACCTTTCCAACGACATGAATAAGTCATTCAAAGAACAACGCCATGCCACCGCCGTGGAGAAGAATCTACACGTCAACGTCTTGTCACAAGCTTTCTGGCCTACGTATCTGGAAAAAGATGTGATCTTACCTGAGAGCATGCTCGCTGCTCTGGAATCGTTCAAAGAGTTTTATCTGAGGAAACAAACAGGACGGAAACTCATGTGGAGGCATCTTCTTGGCCACTGTATCCTTAACGCGCATTTCCCTTTGGTAATACCCTTCTTTTGTCTGCTTACGTTGCGTAGGGCAAGAAAGAATTGAATGTCAGTTTATTTCAAGGAGTTGTGCTCCTTTTGTTTAATTCAGGAGATAATTTATCCTACCCCTTTATCCAGGGAGCCACTAATCTCGGTACTTGGCATCCCATTGACTCTTACTAATAGCCAGAGGATCGGGAGCTCGAAAGGACGTTGCAGTCTCTCGCATGTGGAAAGTTTCGTGTCTTGACAAAATCGTCCAAGGGACGAGATATTCACGTAACCGATACTTTCTCTGTCAATAAGAACTTCACATCTCCTCTACACCGCATCAAAATCAATCAAATTCAAGTCAGAGAGACTCCACAGGAGCAAAGGGAGACCCTTGAATTGGTCGAGAGGGACAGACAGTTTGAGATTCAAGCTACGATCGTACGGATTATGAAGTCCCGGAAGTCAATTCGACATCACGAGTTGATGGTTCAAGTCATTGATCAGACGAAGAACAGGGGCACCTTGGATGTTGCTGAGATCAAGAAGAATATTGACAGGCTCATAGAAAAAGAATACATGGAGCGTGCTGAGGGAAGTAGAGATGTGTATAATTACATTACGTAGTAGATAGATACATGGCTTCATTCGTCTAGGTGTAATAGAAATGCACTTGAGACAAAAAGGAACTATTGATACTTTACTGAATCCACCGTACCGCCCAACCTGGGTAAGCAAAAGCCGATAAATAATAGATAGGCCACTCTCAACTATGACAGTGGTGAGAGTGGGCCTTCCAACCCCAGCAGTAATCTCCCTTTATCTCCTAGTCGACATCCCTCTGGGACGACAACATCCTCTTCAATAGTGGTTGACCATATGTCCCCCTTCACTCGTTCACCGATACGTTCAAGGCTGTCCATTGCCCAGAGACAATCCAAATGTTCATATTCCTCATCGATCTGACCTCGAATCATCACAACACCCTTCTCAATCTTAGCAAATCTGTCAATCATCTTTTTCCCATCCACAAGTTTATCGGAGCCACCAACGAAGAGCGACACCGGCGGCATCATTTCAGGATCGTACCACGGCTCCTCAGTGTCCCGGAAAACACAATTTTGCTTTGCGAATCCATCTATGAACTTAGATATCGCCAGTAATTGGTTGGTTACCTCTGCCAATCCACCATCTCATGGCCTCTGTACTAATGTATATAGGTGAGAACTGGAAAAATCGATCTCTGAGCCTCAGTTCCCAAAGTCGATCAGACCAGCCGAATAGATAATTGAAAACTCTGTATCCAAGCCATCCGTAAATTCTCCCAGGCATAGTAGAATGCATCAAGAGCATGAGTGCAATGAATGAATGCAGGCCAAAAAAAGTGTGTAAGACCCTCCGCCACATAATATGGACAAACCAAAACGGAGCGGATTTTGAGAGAAGTGTTCCATGATACATAGCTGGGGACAGGGCCATAACACACGAGAGAGATTTGCCTAGTTCGGGAAGTTGGCCTTTGGCGAGAGCAAGGAATGTCAATACTGTTCCCTGCGAGTGAGCCACCAGAGCGATCTCTTATTAGCCATCACTTAGTACATGAGATACCTTCGGTCGCCCTGTTTGCTCCTTGACATGATGTATCATGGCAGGAAGATCGTAATAAGCCATATCTATCAAGGTCCATTCCCAAAATTTTCTTTGACTTGGCTTTAGAAACCTGTGCTGGGGTTTGAAATATCCCCGATTATTTCCCAGCCATACATCATAGCCACTCTTGCACAAGAAGAAAGCGATAGATGAATCGTCATTAGTACACATCGTTCCTGACGCTTGTAATAATCCATGCAGGCACAGCACAGGGTATTTATCTGACCATCAGTAAGATCAGGTGAGATGATACGGTTGGACGGTACGGCTCCTGGCCTCTTGTCAATGAGGTGTTGCATAGTCAGTATATATCCGTCTTCCGTTTCGATCTTGAATTCTTCGCAATCTAGTCCTACCCGTCTTGCATAGTAGCCGATGTCTGACACGATTTTCCCTGTATCCATGTACCTCCGCTCTTTCTCTTCTTCATAGAAGGGTCTCCAGCGATTGGGATCTTTGAACTGGACATAACTCCAGATGGCCCAGGCCAAAACGGGGATGGCGCTTAAGATTGCCGGAACGAGGACGCAAAAAATGAGAAATAAAGGTGACAAGATGCTAGAGGAGATATTGAAGAGGAGCGCTTCGAAGGAGGAATATTGACGAGAGGATACCGGCGGGATTAGTAGTGTTGGTTGTGTCTCGTCGTCTGCCACCTTAGTTACGGTATCAACATTCTCAGAGTTTGGAGTTATCAGCAGGGACTCCAAACCGGGAGCTGCCTTGACAGCGCCTTCCTGGCCTTCTGTTGAACAGCCTTCGAGGAGCATTATTCTCTGCAGGGTGCCGTACTTTGCTGCGTTGGACTGAGCAGGTATGGTGCGAGGCAACCATCTTATACGGTTTTTTGGCTTTTGATCCAAAGCAACGAACAGCAGACACCTGACCTGCTACTACTATCAAGTTAAAAATACCCTTCGATTGTGCTTTTTCATGTGGCGAGGTCGGTTTACGTCGGCCCGAAAGCCAACTTAAATTCCGAATTTATTTATATTGCATTGCACCGCCATTGTCGCGGTACTTGCGCTGTTTGAGTTCTAGGGACAATCACATGCAAGAGCGAGGTTAGCGATCGCACTAGTCGAAGCTGCCCTAGAGATACGCAAGCAAAAGAGTTCGTGGACGGACCCTCTACATGAGACTTCAGATTCAATACTTCTGACTTTTGTAATATAAAGACCATTCAACCTCGCTATGCTCGCTCCTTGCAATTATTGAGGTATCAGATCAGCGGGGAGGATCTTCGCCTTGCATTCGCCAAATCCGACCCCCTCCCCAGCATATCCCACGAAAATAACTTCATCTCCATCTTCAAGGAAGGTGCGTTTTTGTCCAGCGACCTCCCACTCCTTCTTTCCATCATAAGATAATTCCAGAAAACTTCCTAATGCAGATTCATCTGGCCCGCTAATCGTTCCAGAGCCAAGTAAATCTCCTGTATTCATGGGGCAGCCACCAACAGTATGGTGCGCAAGCATCTGTGACAAGGACCAATAGAGATACTTCGTATCTGATTGCAAGACTTGCGTAGGTTTGGAGGCACCCTTGGGAGTAACCAAGACATCTAAGCGTGTGGTAAAGCCGGGTTTGGAAGCAGGATCTTTGAGATAATCTAGGATAGGAACTTGACGTTCGGGAAGTTCAGTTGCAAATAGTTCAAGAGCGTCGAATGTTACAACCCATGGTGAGATGCTAGTTCCAAAGTTCTTCCCATTGAATGGCCCAAGTGGAACATACTCCCATGCCTACATTAGACTCAATTGAACTAGGAGAAGTTACTTGTATATCTCTTGCACTCCAGTCATTCATGAGGACGACGCCAAAGAGATGATCTCTTGCCTGCGAGATTGGAATAGGCTCACCCATCTTATTAGGCGTACCAACGAATGCCGCAACTTCTAATTCAATGTCGAATTTTCTGCAAGGCCCCCATTTAGGGACCTTCTTCTCGGCTTTCATATCAGTGATCTGACCATTGGGACTTCAAATTAGCTGAAAAATGTGTGAATTATTACCGCTTAATATCGATACCGGACACAACGACAGAAGAAGCACGGCCGTGATATCCAACTGGAATATGATAATAATTTGGTTGCAAGGCATTTTGAGGACCTCGATACATTGTTCCGACTCTGAAAGCATGATCTCGTCCCGCATAAAAGTCTGTATAATCGCGAATGAACATAGGTATATGCATCGTAACATCCTTTTGAGCATGGAATGCGGACTGACGAATTGCTCTATTGTCTCTTAGAGCCGATGGATTGGAAGTATTTTCAGACAACAAGTCGATGATCGTATTTCGAACGGCCGATACAGTCTTCCGCCCAGTCGCTGCGAAAGCATTCAATGTAGTCTATTGTCAGTTGACGACATTAACGCAAGAACCTGCTGTAGAGTTGAGGCATCAAATCCAGGAACTTTACTGAATGCACCTTCCTTAGCGAGGACACTCAGATCTACGACGAAATCTCCGATGGCGGTTGCGGGGCGTGGTGTAGGATTGCTCTTCGACGAGAAGATTCCGAAAGGAATGTTCTTGATGGAGAAGTGACTGTCTTTGGCTACTTCAATATACGACATTGCGAAACGAGATAACACTGTTTTGAGAGGCTGCAGAATGATGGGCAAGCTTGAGGATGGGACCAAGGATTCAGGACGTTAAAAGTGGAGTCGTTGAAATGCGGAGATCACCGCCCACGTGACCTGCTTTCGGCAAGGGTAAGCAGCTCGACCCTAAATCTCCGTCTCGAAAGACCGTGGCGAAACATCCTCTTCCTAATTGACAGAGCTTGGGACGTTAAATAAAGTTCAAGCGAATTCTATAGTGCATTCGATATTTACGTTATAACATTGCGCTGTTACGATTTACATTGCTCCCTGCATTCCCCATGGGTCCTCCCTTCGGGATCTCAAGCCTCGGTCGTCCGCTAGTTGGCCGTCCGTGTATCAATTCTGCAGAACCAATCTCCAGATCAATAACAACACCAAACAATGTCTCCAAGTCGTCATCTGGACCGCTACCAATTCCCACACCTCGACAGATACTTCCAGGTGCCTCCTCTTCGTCAGCTAAAACTTGCCAAATTGCATCTGAAGATTGAACCGTAGACTTCAGTACTTGCAATCGCTTCAATCGAGAATATGTGTCCGGAAGCCACTTCTCTGACTTGACCAACTCTGGAGACGAAATCCAATGGTTGGTGTGCAATACAAATCCGTTTTTATCTTGCGGAATTATACCATTCCCAAGCGGCGAGACTTCGACTCCATAAGCTGAGATCGAATCTGCCACTAGAAAATGTGCGGTGCTCGCCACTCCAATCCTCATCAGTTGATTGATAGCCTCGCTTGCTGTCGGGGACTCCATGACGGTATATCGTAATGCAAAATGGATCGGTAACATCGAGTAATCGAGAGGCACACCTTTTGTTCGGATGGCATTCAAAGTAACACCCACGCAGTCAGAATTGAACCCTACTTTGCCCACGATTCCAGCCTCAGTAATAGTCACCACTCGAGTCCCGTCCAAATGAACGATATCCAAAACAATGACATTTTCAAGTTGATTCCGATGCCAATCCCAATTCTGAGCTAGAAGTTGTTTCCCTGTCTCCGGAGATTTATAGGCAATTGCGGAACATCCGTCTACAGAACCGCCCGTCAAACCGATCTCAGAACGACAGTTGAGAACAAGGATATCTTCAAACGGCACATTTGCAGCCGATGCAATTCCTTGCATCTCTTCGATAGACGAAGGAACATGCTTTTCAATTGCAGGCAGAAACCTCTTGGCGATGATCTGTGCATCGGACCATTTCAGCGGCGGACTCAGACTTTCGAATAGAGAGCGATAATTTGCGATTGAGGAGACGATTTGCTTTTGAGCGGCTTTGCCATGACTTTCTCCGATCTAATCATTAGAGAGCGAGTGGCAGAAGTATACTTGTTTCGAACTTCCTGAGCAGACAATGTAGTTTGCCATCGTTATCTTGTGTGGAGGTTCGCCGCTCGAGCGAAAATGGAAAGAAATTCCGACGCCAACTTTTGCGGGCAAAGACCTAGGAATTGGCCAAATTTTAAGGCACCGAAATTTTTGGCGTTGATTTTCGTTTGATTTTCGTTTGAAAAATGAAGCGGCTGCCAAATATCCTCATAACAGGAACGCCAGGAACGGGGAAATCTTCCCTTGCAGAACTTGTAATGCATAATTTCGATGGCCTGAAGCATCTTAATATATCAGAAGTCATCAAAGAACGCAAGCTAGGAGACCGTTTTAACGAGGAATGGAATTCCTGGGAATTCGACGATGATAAAGTTTTTATTTTTCCGTGAGACATGGCTAAGGATAGGTTTTGGACAGCATTGAGAACGAAGCAGAAGCTGGAGGTTGTTTAATCGATTTTCACACCTGTGACATGTTCCCTGAGGGTTGGATTGATCTCGTGGTGGTTTTGCAAACGGATCATACAATTCTGTGGAATCGATTGGAAGCAAGGTATACAAAACCAGTTGCTTTTGCTAACGAAAGGGGATACCCATTGCAGAAGATTCAGGAGAATAATGAAGCTGAAATAATGCAAGTTATTCTCTCTGAAGCATACGAGTCGTACAAAGAAGATATCATCATGGTCTTGTCTAGCGACAACGTCGATCAGCAGGAAGGAAATGCGGAGCGAATAGTGGAATGGTTAAATAATTGGGCCGCAACAAACATGCAAACCTAGATTTCGATACGTATGAATGATACCTGGTGTTCAAAAGAAATGCTCTAGTTTCGTGGGAAAAAGCAACTTGGAAAGGCTCGTTCCATTTTCCATAATGGGAAATTCTGTTCTTGAAACGTTCTGTGAATGGTTCAGATGCGAGTGATTCCATCGTTGCAAGAGAAATGCTCAAGGTTCATAGTGCTTACTGTCTAAGTCTTCGGATTTTGGCAGTCAAGTCTCCGAAAGCCATGCACATCTCCATGTCAGATCCTGATAATAATGTATTTTATTCAGAAGGAAATAAACTATGCCGTAGCGCCTGTTATGCAAATACCGGTTCCTAACCATCCGACATAACGATATCTAAGTCGCTGTCGCTGTCACTATCCATATCTTCCTTGGTCTCTCTTCTATTACCATTCATCCCAGCTAACACACCATCCAAGCTTATCTTCTTCCCCGGCCCAATAATTGGAGATACCTTCTTATCCGACAAAGGAACTTCTTCATTCGGTCGTCTCCGTGGATCAAATCCAATTCCTCGAAGTCTCTTCGCATCAAAAGCCTTGCTTTCCCCTCCGTCGGCCACCACAGGTGCAGCACTAGCTTTGATCTCTTCAACAGAATGGTTGGATGCTGGTTTAGCTGGGGCAAACACACTCAGCGCAGCACGCAAATTGCCCTCCTGTTTGAGATGCAACTTTGTCGAGTGGACTTTGTTCTTTTTGTCCAGTTCGGACGTATCAATGCTCACTGCCTTTGTGCCTGGATTATAAACTGCTCCTCCACCACCATCCCAGTTATCCGCAGCCACTGTTTTGACCTTCTTTCTCTTCTCTCCCTTATCCTTCTTTGGTGAGAAAGCCCGGTTTCTAGAGGTAAGAAATGAAAAGGAATGGAAGTACCCGACAGCATATTCCATTCTATTAGTTCGAGCTCGTTTAATAGCCCCTGAAACATGGTAGTCGCAAACCTTGCTATGCCGCGTATCAACCCAAGCATTACATCTCGATCGATCTGCCTTCGAAGCCTCACACGTTCCCCAATCTTTAGCAAATCCCACTTCTAACACTGATTCACCGCCCTCCCCAGTATCAGTAGGAACTTGTTGTTTCCCCAAGGGTGTTTTATTGGAACTCATTCTTAGTGCAAAACCCTTTCCATCCTTTCTTTGTTCCTTACGTCGAAATATTTCTGGATTAAGTAGTACTACAACCATCCCTCTTTGTAATTTCCACGTCCCTGTGAAAGCTTCGTCGAATAAATAGAGATCCACCTCGTGCTGCTATTAATCTTGTGCAAAAATGAGCGGAATTACCTTGAGGTCGCATAAAGTCACCATCATGAAATTTCCTCCGCTCTCTCGATTCACAGGTTTAACGCCAGATTTCCACGCAACGATCCCTGTCACCAGAAAATCCAGAGTATCGTATTCCGGAGGATCATACGAAGGTGGTCTCACCAGCTTATACAAATCCGAAATTGAGTACGTTGTTTTTCCCTTAAATTCTTCCTTCAATACACTTTCTGGTAACACTCTGCTGCGTAACGAAAACCGCGTGTATTGACACCATTCATCTGTTTCTTCTGGCGGAGTTGGATTCGGATTTGACTCTGATTCTGATTTGATGGTGCGTGCAGTCAGGGATGAAGCAATTGCAGTTGCAGAGAAAGATTTGGCTTTTTTGCGAGCACGAGTATCTTCAATATCGGCTTTCCGTTTGCTTTCTCTCGCTGCATTGGCGAGACGATCTGCGAAAGTCGATTTAGGTTTTTCAGGAGTCCGGTTAGGTGCTTTCCAGGGGTTCTTTAAGGATACATCGCTTGCTTTTTTACCTCGATCTATTCCCAATACCACACGTTGCGGTGATGTCGGAGCAGGTGCTAGGATGTCAGGCAAACTATGACACGTGGGGTAAATACGAGGTGCTTCTCGTCTAGCAGGTGGTGGTGGTGAAGGAGACGCTCTGACTTGTAATTTCGATGTATCGTCGACTGCTTTACTTTGCTTTGCCTTCTTTTTCAGAGCTTTCCTGAGCTTTATTTCCTTGCTTAGCTGCGCCAACTGTAAACGGAGAAGTTCTAATATTAGCACATGTCGTTAAACGGTCAACCAGGATCACTTTCGTCTTCAGAGTCACTTGGGATATTATTCACACTGAAACTATTGCGCAAAGGACTTGGCGAGGTAGGAATCCAACTCGTTCTCCGTGGCGGCGTATTCGGCACTCCAATAACCTTCCCTGGAGAAATGCTCGTTGCTATTTTCACAAAATTAGCATCATCCACATCATCGCGCAAATGCACACATATCCTAGAGAATGTACCCGCCATTACAGATGATGGATCCTTCCCTCTCCTGGTCTATGCTTTTGTTCGCTTTGGGATGGCGGTTGGTGGTGACGAGACAAGGAGAGGGGGGAAGGATCACCGGGAAGGGGGGCTAGATTTAGTTAGTTTAGCCTCGCCATTTGCCATATTTGGCATCTTGCGTAAACGCGTGATTTTGAGGCGCGTGACGAGGGTTAGGTGGCAGTTCCAAAGGCCCAATTTTAGCCGATGCAATTCCGAGATTCTTGTCAACAACCAGCACATATTGTACAAGGATGCTCCCTAAATTGATCATAAAACCCAATGGTAATGGTGGAAGCATCAACAAGAAACTGATTCTGTAGGAGAAGAAGGCATACAATCACAGATTGTGTCACTTGCGCATCCGAGGACCGGTACCAAGCGAAAAGTTTCTTCGCTAATTGGTAGGCGTGAAGACGCGGTATATGCTACAAGGCGACAAAATATTCTCAATCATGCGCATATCAACACCTCGTATAAAGCGATCTGTTTTTGCTGGGGAATTGATCATATCTGGTATTTGCATCCTTTGGGTGGTAATTGACCCTAGACGGGATGGTATATCTTGCAACACCTCAGGATACGTTATTCCACATCATCCCCCATGTCGCAAAGCTTACTGCACAACATTCTCTCCCATTACAAGACATCATTGACGCTCTTCCAGAACCTCTACCGTCCTGTACTCCTCCACATCTAATCACTGCCATATGCAACTGCACTCCATCTTCCAATGTCATCATCCCCGACACATACAAACTCTCACCGTCACGACTTCTGCGAATCCTAGTACGCAAAGTCGATGCTTTGATTTCAGTACTAGGAACCAGTCTCGTAGCAGAATTCGTACATAAACCACTTGCCCTGGTAATCGGTCAAGAACCTCCTTCAAACATAACCCAAATCACAGACTTGGCACGACGGAAATGTGCAATTGACGTCATCTCAGCAGATCTAGCAGACCAATTCTCTAACCTCCTCTACGAATCTACAGAGTATTATCCTCTTACAATTAAGCTAAAGTAGTTTTACGATACTGACTACGTATCTTGCACATCTAGAGCAATCGAGAGCAGCTGCTATTGCCGCCGCCTTAGAAATCCCGAACGGCGTTTCAGAGAAGCGACAAGCAAAAGAAGAAATTGAGCCTGAGACACAGAAGAAGCAGAAATTAAGTCAAGGAGTGAAAGCATTAGCAAAAGTAAATACCCGAGGCATGAAAGATATGCGATCATTTTTCAGCAAAAAGCAACCGGTCAAGGGATAAATAGCATGCATCATCATGTAATATAACAAACAATAATTATACAGTCCATACGCGATGCTATTCCAAATCAATGCTAGGTCCGTGAATCCATGACTAGTCCTATTGCGTAATCTTCCAAAGGTTTTCTTTGTAGTATTGTAATTCCATGATAGATTCCTTGATATCTTCCAATGCACGATGTTCATATTTCTTTTCGGGGGAAGCAGCTTTCATTTGAGAATTCCAAAGTTTAGTAAGGACTTTAATTGTGGACACATCTAGGATGAGATCAACACTCTCTTTCTGGGGTTTGATACCGACTATGCGATAGTGCAGCCAGTCAATGACCTGTGGGAATTCAATAGTCATGAATTCCTTGTCAAAGTGGACCGAGTTTCCAGCAAGGTATCCACTTCCCTTCGGAACATATTCTTTGATATATTCCAGAAGTTCATTTTCAACAGATTCAGCGGTATTTGTGGACGCAAGGACCTTAGCGGTTAATCCAGACTAGGTTTGTTAACTACGCACGTTGAGCATGAGATACGTTCCCGTGATGTTCGACACACCAATCGTCCATAGAATCCATAAGCTCTTTAGGACAGTGTACAATGCGTTCAAATCCTTCATGAACAGGTTTCAAACTCTTATCAGTAATAATACACGCAACCTCAATAATCCTATCTTTCCCAGGCTCAAGTCCCGTCATCTACCACAAAAGTCAGTACAAGCAATAACACGTATCAGAATACCTCGCAATCAATCCAGACAAGACGAAGATCAGGTTTGATCCTATATTTATCAGGTATCTCCCTCTCTTTCTTGTCATTATCCACAACCTCCAGTTTCGTTTCTGTGATCCCATTCGCGCTCGGTCCTGGGGTTTCAACCATACGTTCGCCCTGTTGAGACATTTTCAGACGTAATCTTGAGAAGATGCGAATGAAGTGACGCGAAAAGAAGGAGTCGGAAGAGTAGCGACGGGAAAACAAGGTAACAGCGGGTCTTATATGCACGCCGGCATGAAAGGGAAGTTTGGAAAAAAGTTTCCAGACTATCATGCTTTTGTGTACGGGTCTCGATCGGTTTTATAGAGATCGGCGGTCGGGTTTGTCGGCTCGAAGGGTGTCTTTATTGTGGAAATTCCAGATCTGACTTTGGCTGCGCTTCAACTTTAAGAGACGATCGAAGCTTGTGCAACACTGCACCTCCTCTGTATCAACATGTCCTTCGACTTCAGTGACCATACTCATCGTCGATTCAATCCATTAATAGGAACATGGGTAATGGTTGCTCCTCACCGAGCGAAGCGACCGTGGCAAGGGGAGGAAGAAGCACAGGGTGAACAGCTTCCAATCTACGATCCAAAATGTTACCTCTGTCCAGGCAACAAAAGGGCAAAAGGAAATGAAAATCCGAAATACGAAACGACGTTCATGTTT
>Ga0335073_10010999_pt1 | contig 12726 bp, 12 predicted proteins | sample Lox_Sample_22_FD_207093 | JGI IMG/M metagenome (GOLD analysis project Ga0335073, IMG submission 207093) | Soil microbial communities from Loxahatchee National Wildlife Refuge, Florida, United States - Lox_Sample_2.2 | ecosystem: Environmental > Terrestrial > Soil > Wetlands | place: USA...
CATGCCAGCACCATTGCCAGCAGGGCGAAAAAGCCCGATAGCCGGGCCATCAGCCGCTCCTTGAACAGTAGCTGATCGATTTGCGCGGATTCAGTGGTCACGTCGAAGACGGCGACATCCGGGTTCACTTGGGCGACGATCTTGCGCACGCCTGGCGCAATCGATTTGGGATCGACGGTGGTGCGCAATTCGAAAAAAGAGCCGCGCGAGGGCTCATAAATCAGCGGGCTGATCCTCTGACGCGGACCATACAATCTCGCGTTACCTACGACCCCAACGATTTCATAGCCTGTGCTGACTGGCTCCTGCGTGGTTGGGCCATGATCGCCGAATCTGACACCCAGCGGGTTTCCCTTCCCGACGAATTCTTCGACGAACTCCTGATTCACAATCACTGCGGCCGGCGTTTGGGGGAGTTTTGTACTCCCGTTTGTGACAGCAGGTTCGAAATCGGCCGCGCTGAAAGCCCGCCCGACGAGCAGAGGGATATGCATGGTCGAAAAGAAATTCGGACCGACTTCCAGGCTGCCCGTCTCGGACTCTTCGTCCGCGGGTCTCCCCGGCCAGTGGAAGACGATCCAGTCACCGCCATTCATTAACAGCGGCCACGCTGTGTCACTGACTGATTCCACGCCCGGAATTTCGGCAAGATGGCGCTCCAGTTCTTGACTCAGGACCCCCTCCTGCTTTCCGCTAAGCGTCGGCGGCGTCCAGATCCCGAAACTCAAGACGTGGCGTGTCTCGAATCCGAGGTTGATGTCGCGCAAGTTCTTGAGCGTGCGCAACAGCAGCCCCGCTCCCGCGAGCACTATGACCGCCAGCGCAACCTGCGCCACAACGAGCGCGTCGCCCATCCTTCGCCATTTTCTCCCGGTGAGGCTAGAATGCACCACGCCCCGCGCCCCTTCCTTGAGCGCCGGCGTCAAATCGACCCGGGCGTTCCGGAACGCAGGTGCCAGCCCGAAGAGAATTCCAGTGAGCAGCGTAAGCGCGAGTGTAAATCCCAGGACGCGCGTGTCGACTGCGGTGAAAACTTGGATGCGCAGTTGCATCGGGTCTGCGGACCCCGCAACCATTAGCTGAACATTCCTAACGAAAGAAACGATCACATGCGCGCCCACATAGGCCATTAGAATTCCCAGTGCTCCGCCAAGCAGCGAAAGTGTCACGCTCTCGGTCAGAAGCTGACGCACCAGGCGTCCCCGCCCCGCACCCAGGGCAAGACGCACCGCCATCTCCTTCTCCCGCGCACTGACCCGCGCCAGCATCAGTCCCGCCACGTTTGTGCACGAAATCAGCAGCACGATTCCGACGGCGGACAGCAGGGCATACAGCGGATTTGCGAATAACCCGCGGTATCCCATCAGGCCCGTCTGCGCGGAAGCCAATGTCAACTCCGGCTCACCACTTGTGGACGCTGACGGCCGAGATGTCCCTGCCGGCAAGCGTCCAGGCTCCCCTCGGGCGAAGAACAACGGATTCGCTCCATGAACTATCTCATTACCCAGGAGGCCGCTCATGGCGGCTCGCGCTTGTGCGCGTCGCTCTCCGGGCTTCAGCCTGCCAACAATCGTCAGCCACCAAGCACGCGCGTCGTGCACGCGGTTCTGTCTGCCCGCGCCCGGCGGCCAATCGGAAAGAGGAAGCCATAGTTCGAAATTTGAGCCCGGCGTGATTCCGGTGAAACCAGGCTCGGCAACACCGACAATCGTAAGGGGCATTCCCCGCACTTCGATGACGCGACCGACGGCCTCCCGAGAACCGCCGAACGCACTCTGCCAGAATCCATAGCTCAAGACGGCAACTGGCGCTGACGATGGAGTGTCATCGGTCGGCTCTATCAAACGCCCAGCGGATGCGTTAGTGCCCATCGCATGAAAAAAACCGCCGGAGACCGCTTCCGCATCGACCGTAGTAGCAGACCCAATCCCCGAGAGGTACGTCCTGCCTAAATCGGCAAAGGCGCCAACCCCGGAAAATATGTTGGCCTGCTCGATCTCATGTAGGAGCGGCTCGGAGAACGAACATCCCGTGTAAACGGCGCTCGCGACATGTCCTTGACGGCCAACGCCAAAGCCCTCCATCGAGCAAGCGCCATAGAACATAAGGAAATCGAGGTTTGGGACGTAACGCTCGCTCGCTCTCCACCCCAGCAGAACCAACTGCGAGGGATTTTTCGCCGGCAGGGGGCGCAGCATTACCGCGTCGAGCACGCTGAAAATCGCCGTATTCGCGCCAATGCCCAAGGCGAGGGTGAGGACGGCGACGGCGGTGAAGCCGGGAGATTTGCGCAACATGCGGAGACCGAAGTGCAAATCTTGCACGAAATTTTGAATCCAGTTCACGCGGCGCGTATCGCGGCACTGCTCTTTGGTCCGCTCGATACCGCCCAAATCTAGGCGCGCCCGCCGCTGCGCTTCCCCCGGCGCCATGCCTTTTGCGACGTATTGCTCGGTTGCTCGTTCGAGGTGGTCGCGCAGCTCGTCGTCCAATTCCTGCTCCGCCCGCGCCCCGCGAAACAATGATCGCAGCCGCAGCGGAATCGTGAATAGCCAATGCTCCGGTCGCATCGCCAACCTCCGTTTCGCGCCGCGTGACTCTCACGCCTCTTTGAGTTTGACCACCCGCGAAATCGCGCCGGACAACCTGCCCCAGTTGTCCGCTTCCCTTTCAAGCTGTCGCCGCCCCAGCCGCGTCAGAGAGTAGTATTTCGCGCGTCGCCCCTTTTCGGATGTTTTCCACTCCGCCGTAATCCAGCCCTCTTGTTCCAATTTATGCAGAGCCGGGTAGAGCGATCCGTCGCTCACCTGCAGTACGTCTCCGGACACCTGCTTTAACCGTTGACTTACAGCGAAGCCGTTCATCGGCTCAAGCGCCAAAATTTTCAGCAGCAACATGTCCAACGTGCCCTGCACGAGATCGGAAGGTTTGCTCATTACATGTCCTCGGTAACCGAGGCTAACACCTCTGCCCTCGGTAAGCAAGCGGAGGATCCACGGCCACAGGAGAACGCCGCTCGAATGGGTCGCCCTCCAGCTTGAGTATGCTGCGTTGCGGACGCGAGTGCGAAGGAAGGACGCGTTCTGACGCGGCCCGCAGAAAGAGAAAGGACGCCCGCGGAGGCGTCCTTTTTAGAAAATCGATTTATTACTGCCGAATCGATGAAGTGGCTAGGAGACCTGTTGCTGCTGCTCCAGGCGCTTCTGCTTGATCTCCTTGATCTTGTCGAGCAGGTCGTCTGCCTGTTTTTCCAGAGAAGCGCGCTCGTCCGCGCTTTCCACCATGTCCGCTTTGCGGCGATAGAGAAGGCTGAGGTAGGCCATGGCGTCGTCATAGTCCGGCCGCAAGGCGATAGCCTTTTGCAGGTCTGTGATTCCCTCATCCACCAGAGGGCCGTACTTAGTAGCGTATTCCGTGCGGACTGCGGGAGGAAGCGGATCCATGTCTTTGACTTGCTTCTTGATGTGATCCTTATTGTAGTCCAGCCTCATTTCGCCGTTAGCCCGGTAGGCCAGCGTCCAATCAATCACGCCAATCCAATAATATGGCTCCGGATCATCCGGTTTAATCTGAATGTGGCGCTCGTGGTAGGTCTTCGATTCTTCAAATCCCTTCTCGTCAAACGGAGTGCCCGCCATCTGGAACAGCAAGGAGCCGATGCCGTCAATGGCGCTCAAATTGTTCGGATCAATCGTCAGGATGTCCTGAAATTCCTTGATGGCCTGTTCGCCGCGAGCCTTGTTTTCCGCCGATGGAGCTCCAGGGATGTACAAACTGGCGTACGCAGTGGCCAAATAAAGGCGCGCCGTCATCAAATTCGGATCGAGTTCGGAAGCGCGCTTGAAGTCCTCGATGGCGGCATCTGACTGGCTGGCCTTGAAGGCGACGACGCCTTTGTTCAGGAGGTCGCGAGCCTTGAGCTTATTGCAGCCCGTAACCGCGAAGGTAAACACCAACAGCGCTGCCAGAGAAACGGTCCGGCGAGCAATGCGAACTGATGCATGAGTCATCGAAGGCATCCATCCCTGCTAGGATTCAGATCCGCCCCACGAGGGGCAAATCGTACACTATCTAGTGCGAATTATCGAGGTCCCGCGTCATCAGGCCCACCGAGACAATCCCCGAAGCACGCATTACGTCAATTGCGCGCGCGATGACCCCAAACTCGAGGGCCCCGTTTCCACGCACGAAGGCTACTCGACTGGCTCGCATCTTGAAAATCTCTTCGAGCCGGCGCTGTAAATCTGGCCACTGTACCGGCTCTCGGTTGATGCGAAGCGTCCCGTCACCGAGCACTTGCACAACAATTGATTCCGGCGGCGCTGGCGTCCTGGTCTCCGACGGCTGGGGCAAATCCACCGGAAGGCCAACTTGGTCTTGCGGACGGATCACCATAAAGATGACCAAAAGCACCAGCAATATATCGATCAGCGGAACCACATTCATTTCCGCGATCGCTCCGGGCTTCCCACCACTGGCCGAAATTCCCATGAGCCACCTCGCACGAAACGGATTCCCCGCGAGGAGGACTCTCACACCCTGCGCCGGCCGCCACGCGGCCGCCTAAAAAGAGCTTTGCTGCCTACTGGCCGGCCTCGAGCTTGGCCGTAATCAAACCGATATGGTCGATGCCCGCACCCTTCATGATGTCGATCGCGCGAGCCACTTCCATGAACAGCACATCGCTATCGCCTTTGACAAAAGCGGTTTTCTCGGCGCGGTCCTTAAAGATCGTTTCGAGACGCGGACCAAGCCCATCCCAGGTCGTATCTTCCTGGTTGATTTTCAGCTTGTCGCCGGTAAGCACCTGCACGACGATGGTCTTATTCTCCAGCTCCTGATTTTCTTGCTTGTTCGGATTAGGCTGGGGAACGAGAGCGTCCAAACCGTGAGGAGTGAGCGGTGTGATCACCATGAAGATGATCAGCAGCACCAGCAAAATATCGATGAGCGGAACGACGTTCATCTCCGCCATCGCACCGCCTTTATTTTCACCAACTTGCATTCCCATTGCAACTCTCCTATCAGCCTGCAAACCGCGAGCCTTGCAGGCCATCAGGCCGAGCCGGGTGGGATCCGGCGCGGCCGTCCTGACTTAGCAAACGAATGGTGCAATCGCTCCACGCGCCAACGGGACGCCTCTCCAGCGGATTCAGTCCCCCGCTGGAGAAGTGGCCGACGTCGGAGGCGGAGGCGGCGTCCTGCGTTGCTCATTCTCTTCGGTCAGAAGGCCGAGCTGATCAACGCCCGCGGACCGGATTTCGTCCACAACCGCGACAACGTCCCCGTACTTGGCTCTGGCGTCGCTCTTCACGTACACGGTCTTATCGAGACGGTTGGCTATCAAATCCTTGATCTGCCCGGTGATGTCATCCTTGGTGATCCTTGTGTTCTTCAGGTAGATCGTTCCGTCTCTTGTTACCGCCACGATGATCGCGTCATCCTTGTCCGCATCCTGCATTTCGCGCGCGTTGTTGACCCTGGCCATATCCACTGGCAGCGTCTTCTGCAACATCGGCGTGACCACCATGAAGATGATCAGCAGGACGAGCATGATGTCCGCCATCGGGATGACGTTTGGCGACGCCATCTGGGCTCCTACTTTTGGTTTGTACCCCATGGCTTACCTTATTTCTTCGCGCCGCGACGCAAAATGAAGTAGTTGATCAACTCCATCGAGGAGTTGTCCATTTCCACGTCGAAAGCTTCGACCTTGTTGGTGAAATAATTGTAGGCCCACACGGCAGGCACGGCGACGAGAAGGCCGAGAGCCGTGGTGACGAGAGCTTCCGCGATACCACCGGCGACCGCCGACAAGCCGGTCGCATGGCTGGTTTCAATGCCCTTGAACGCGTTCAAGATGCCGACGACGGTTCCGAAGAGGCCGACGAAAGGAGCCGTCGAGCCAATCGTGGCCAGCGCCGAAAGGCCGCGCTTCATTTCCGCGTGAACGATGGCGACGGAGCGCTCCAGCCCGCGCTTGGCCGCTTCGATCACGTCGGAGTCGGTGACTTGCTGGGAAGCGGATTGGAACTCCGAAAGGCCGGTCGCCACGACTTTAGCGATATGGCTCTTTTTGTTTCGCTCGGCGATGGCAATCGCTTCGTCCAGCTTGCCTTCCTTGAGGGCTCCGGCAACCTGTTGCACGAAAACACGCGACTGTTTGCGAGCCGCGCTGTACATCAGGGCGCGGTCAATCATCACGCCGAAGGAATAAATGGAAAGAATGAAAAGGATCCCAACTACGATCCGGGGAAGGGTGCTCATAGAAGACCACATGCTCCGGATATCCCAGGAGGTCGCCTGAGATTGCAGGAACAGGGTCGCGTGCATAAACAAGGTCGCTACCATTCGTTTTGCTCCTTAGTTCTGATGGCTCCGGGTTTCCCGGAGCCAACGCGAGAGTTTTTTCAAGCTTGCCGCCCGGACCAACGCGCCTGTCCCACGACCGGCGCGCCGGACCGCTTACTCATTCAGAGAGAAAATCACGTCGATCGTGGTATCCACTTCGACCGGCTCGCCGTTGAGGAGAGTCGGACGATAACGCCACTGCCGCACCGCGTCGAGCGCAGCTTGCACCAGCAGCGGATGTCCAGAGATAACTGTGAGTTCCTGCACCGTGCCATTCTTGCCGATGATTGCATGCAGGCGCACAGTTCCCGAGATGCGTGTTTGCCGCGCCAGCGGCGGATACATCGGCTGAACTCTATTGATGAGCATGGCTGCAGTAACGTTGCCGCCCTGCCGGATGCGGGAGACCGTCGGCCTCGGCGGTGGCGGAGCTCCGCCCATGCCGCCAATCACGCCGCCAATCACGCCGCCCATCGAGCCGCCAGGCACTCCGCCTGGAACTCCGCCTTGTACGCCGGCCATGTCGGGCGCATCTTCCTTGATGATTTTTACGTCTTTAGGAATTTCTTTCGGCTGCAATAATTTCCCCGCGTCCATCAAGTGAACTTGCGGCCTGATGTGCACCACCGCCGCCGGAGGAGGTGGGGGTGGGGGCGGAGGCGGGGGCGGGGGAGCGGTGAGCATCGTCGCCATCATCGTCTTCGGCAGCGCTTCGGTGTAGATCAGCGGAATGAGGATCAGGATGCCAACGAGCAGGGCTTGCAAAACCAGAGACAGCGCGACTGTCCATGGCTTGTTGGTCCGCTTCGTCTTTCCTGATAGCACCATATCTTCGAACATGGATCCTACCTCCTCCCGGCTGGAGCAAGACGTCCTGCGACGGCTTCGCTCCCTCGGGGTTTATTTCCGGCTGCGGGTCCGGTGCTAGCTACAACACCCTGGCCGCCGCGCCAATGATTCCAGGCGACGACCAACGGTGCGGCAATACCAAAACTGGAGTACGTTCCTACCACAATCCCCACCACTAGAGCAAAGGAGAAAGCGCGAAGCACTTGGCCGCCCATCAGAAAGAGGACGAGCACGGTGAGGAAAGTCAATCCACTGGTTAGTATCGTGCGGGAAAGAGTCTGGTTGATGGACGTATTCACAATCTGGATGAAAGGCTGACGCCGCATCAGACGATTGTTCTCACGAATGCGGTCAAAAATGACGATGGTGTCGTTCATCGAATATCCAACCAGTGTGAGCAGCGCCGCGATAACCGTCAGCGATACCTCAAAGTGCAGCAACGAAAAAAAGCCGAGTGTGATTAAAACGTCGTGAAACACGGCCAAAACCGCCGCCGCCCCATAGACCAGCTCGAACCGGAAGGCAATATATACCAGCATGCCTCCCAAAGCATAGAGGGTAACGTAGATTGCCTGGCGGCGAAGCTCGCCACCGACTTTGGGCCCGACGATGTCCACGCCTCGAATGGCGAAGGAACCGAGAGCATAGTTTTCCTTCAATAGGGAGAGGACAGCCGGAGTCACGCCAGGAACTGTCGCGAGCTCGTTGAAATTCGTGAGCACGCCTTGGCTGTTTGTGTCGCGATAATCCAAGATGGTTTTGGCGAGCTGCTGGTAGCGGTCGCCTGCATTTGTCGAGAGCAGAAGAGGATCATGCTGCGTGAGAACCGCAGCCAAGCTGGAAGGCGTTGCCGCGTTGAAATCAGGCTTGGACGAGTCTTTCACTCCATAAATCGCGTTGAGGGCCCTGAGGATTTGCGCCTTGGTGGCCTCGCCCGCGTCCTCGGCCTGCCCTTTTTGCCCGACAAAGATGAGCGCCTCGTTTGCGTGCGAGGTCGTGATATCGCCGATGGTTTGAATTTCACTGCCGCCGAGACCCTGCGCGGTCAGGCCTTTGCGAATCTGATCGATGTTGGGGGGTTGCGCAAAGCGGACGTCCACGTCCGTGCCCCCCGTGAAATCGATGCCATAGGGAATGCCGCCGCCTGCAGGGCCACCTTTAAGGAAAATGGAAGTCCAGCCTGCAAGGAGCAAAATAGCGCTAAGGGTATAGAAATACTTGGCTTTGCCCATCCAGTCGATGTTGGGCGTTTTGAATAACTCGATCATGCGGCTATTGCTTCCCTTCCTTAGACTCCACTGTCAGTACGTTTGTTCCCAAAGGACCCCCACCGAGATTGGGAAGTGCCCCTGGAAATGGCAACTAACCTCCCGTTCCGTGCTTCCAAATCTTTGGCCCTATGCGTCCTAGTACAGCCTAAATGCTTAGCTCAGCCTGCCGGTCCATCTTGGCCAAGTGATAATGGAAAATCGTCTTGGAGATATAGATGGCCGTAAAAATGTTGGCAATTAAACCGATGGTCAGGGTAATGGCAAATCCTTTAATCGGCCCGCTTCCGAAGATAAACAAGAAGAAGGCGGAGACGACGGTCGTGACGTGCGTGTCAATAATCGTCAGAAAAGCCTTATCGAAGCCCGCGTCCACGGCGGAAGCCGGCGACTTGCCATTGCGCAACTCTTCACGGATGCGCTCAAAGACGAGAACGTTGGAATCCACGCCCATACCAATGGTCAGGATGACTCCGGCGATGCCCGGCAGGGTCAGCACAGCCCCCAAATACGCCATGGCTGCGAGGAGGATGACTAAGTTCAGAATGAGGGCCAGTACCGCGTTGGCTCCGGAGATTCGGTAGTAGATCAACATGAAGATCATCACCACCAGCAAGCTCAGAACCGAGGCCTGCACGCCGTGGCGAATCGAATCCGCACCGAGAGACGGTCCAACCGTGCGTTCCGCGATGTACTTAATCGAAGCGGGCAGCGCTCCCGCCTTTAGCACGATCGCTAGATCGTGCGCGGACTGCTGACTGAAGTTGCCCTCGATCATCCCGGAATCATCGATCCTGCCATTGATCACTGGCGCTGAATAGACACGATGATCGAGCACGATGGCCATCTGCCGGCCAATATTTTGCTGGGTGAACGGGCCAAAGCGGCTGGCCGCTTCAGCGGATAGCGTGAAGTCCACAACCCACTGCCCCGGGTTGTTGGTATTGCGATTTTCCACCGCGCTGCGCAGGTCGCGCCCCGTGACGACCGCCGCACGGCTGAGGATATACCACCCCTCACCTTCTGGCTGCCCCGGCGACGCCGAGTTCGATTCCACACGCCCGGGTACAAGCTCCGTTCCGGGCGGCAAAACGCCGCCATGCTTGCTCAAGGCATCGGTTTCCGAAGTGTAGACCACCGGGTCCTCGACAAGCCTTAACTCGAGCTGTCCGCCTGCCTGAATCACCGCTTTTGCTCGCGAAGGATCACCTTCACCGGGCAGTTGCACCAAAATTTCATCGCTATTTTGTCCGCCGCGCAGTTGAATCGTGGGCTCAGTCAATCCAAGGGCGTTGATGCGCCGCTCGATGGTTTCCAGGGACTGCGTCATCGTCGTTTCTTTAATCTGCGCGATGGCGCTAGGCCTCATGCTAAGCGTATAAGCGGTAGGATCGCCGGCCGTGGGCGCCATATCCCAAACATTGCCGAATTGCTGGTCCACGTAATCGCGAAAATCGGAGAGCCGCGACGAATCCACATTGCGCACCAGAATGTGCGTGTCATCCACGCGGCGAACTTCGTCATAGCTGATGTTCTTCCCGCGCAGCCAGGTGGTGACGCGCTCGACCATCTGGTCCGTCTCCTGCGCGATGGCCTCCTGCACTTGGACTTGCAAGACCAAGTAGGTGCCGCCCTGAAGGTCCAGTCCAAGCTTGATCTGGTGAGCGAAATTGTCTTCCAACTGCGTCGCGGAGGTCGGAAACGTGGGGATCCCGATGACGCCGTAGATGCAGGCGACAATGACGAGAACGATGAATACCGCTTTCCACTTCAGATTAGGGTTCATAGTCAGGAAGTCAAACGCGTGATCCGGCGGCAGGAGCTATTTCGCATCTTCCGGCGCCTCCACTTGGGCTACCGCCGAACGCGCGATGCGTATTTTCACTTGGTCGGCGATTTTGAGAATAAGTGTGTCGCCGTCAATCCCGCTGATTGTCCCGTAGATGCCGCTGCTGGTCACGACCTTGTCGCCGGATTTGAGCGCGGCGATCATCGCCTGGGTCTTCTTGCGCTGCCGCTGCTGCGGCAAGATCAGCATGACGTAAAAAATGGCCATGACCACGATCATCATCACCAGCGGGTTGCCCAAAAAACTTGCGGGCCCTGAAGCTTGGAATAAAATCGCCGCGAACATCGTCAAGTAGTGTTCCGTTCCTTTCGCAAAATTCACGCCCGCCTGGCATCGCGGAAGATGGAATCAGCCCGGCGGGTTTAACTGCCCCGCACTCACCGCCCGCCGGATCCTCTGCTCGTGTAGCCGCGCAGGTCAGCCCCGGCCCGGCCGGAGCCGCACAGGAAGAATCTCGGACGCTATCCCGGTACAAAGTTCAGCCCGGACCTACAGCATAGCGCGCGTGCATCTCAGAAGAGAAATTCGCTAGGTTCCCAAACCCGATAGCCTCGCGGATTTGCCTCATTAAGTCAAGGTAAAAGTGGACATTGTGGTGGGTGGCCAGGATCGCCGCGGTGAGTTCTCCCGCAGCGAAAAGATGACGAAGGTACGCGCGTGTGTATCGGCGGCAAACGGAGCAGGAACAATTCGGATCAAGAGGCCGTTGGTCCGCCGCATAACGCGCGTTCTTGACGAGCACGCGTCCTTCGCTGGTATACAAACAAGCGTGGCGCGCGGCGCGAGTCGGCAGCACGCAATCCATCATGTCGATGCCCAGCGCCACGTAATCGGCGATCTGGTCGGGTTTGCCGACGCCCATCAGATAGCGCGGACGATCGCGCGGCAAGAGCGCCGCAACCTCAGCGGTCATTTCGCACGTCAATGCGTGGGGTTCGCCGACGGCGAGGCCACCAACCGCGTAACCGGGAAAGTCTAGCTCAAGTAATTGGCGAACGCTTTCGCGCCGCAAATCCGCGAACGTAGCTCCCTGCACAATGCCGAACTGCCATTGCGCTAATTCGCCGTTGCGATTGGCTTGTTCGAGAAAATGCTTTCGCGCGCGCGCAGCCCATTTCGTGGTGCGCGCAACCGCGGCTTCGGCTTTGTCGCGTGGCGCAGGAGTCTCGATGCATTCATCCAGCACCATCGCAATGTCCGACCCTAGCGCCAGCTGAATCTCCGCCGCTTTTTCTGGCGTCAGCAAATGTTCCGAGCCGTCCAGATGCGAACGGAAACGCACGCCTTCATCCGTCACCTTGCGCAATTCCGAAAGACTGAATACCTGAAAGCCGCCGGAGTCCGTGAGAATCGCACGCGGCCACGACATGAATTTGTGCAGCCCGCCGAGCTTGCGAACCGCTTCGTGTCCCGGCCGCAAATACAAATGATAGGTGTTGGCAAGAAGGATCTCGGCGCCAAGTTCTTCGAGCGACTCGTTGCGCAAGCCCTTTACCGTCGCCTGCGTGCCCACAGGCATGAAGAAAGGCGTCTGTACCGCGCCGTGCGGCGTCTTCAACACACCCCGCCGCGCCCCGGTTGGATCGCTAGCTGAAACCTTAAACGAAAACACAATATCGGCAGCGTATCACGAGAAAACCCACGCGATCGTGGTGAAGAAGAGGTCGAAGAAGATCAACATTCCAACAGCGATTCCGAATGCTTTGCCAAATGATAGCTTCTTCGGGTCCGAGGCTGAAAATCCTATTGCAACCAGGATAATCGCCCAAATTCCAAAAACATCGAGAGGCGCAAGGAGGGTGAGTTGCCAGATCGGCGCGTCAGATCCAAGAAATGCCGCCGGGTTTGAAGCCAGGAAATTCTCCGGATCAATTGCACTTGGGTCTTTCACGAGCGTGACGGGGATCGCAAGCAACTCCCGGAGACCCATCGGCAATTGAGCGAAAACGGTGATGCAGAAAGCAGTGAGAAAATTTGTGCGCGCGCCGCCGATCAGCTTGTACACGCCCCAATAAATGAGTGAAGCAAACAACGCGAGCAGCGGCCAGCCGACCACACCGCGAACATAACGGAAAATTTTGGCCCGGCCCGCCGCCTGTTCGTAGATTCGGTCCTTCTGTTCGTCTGAAAGATTGTCGACCTGCCTCGCCGCGAACTTGTTTTTCGCGATCTGATCCTTCGAGACCTGCACCCAATCCGCTCGTCGAACCAGCGTTACGTTCAAGCCAAACCAAATGACACAGAGAATAATCAGAGGAGCTGCCCAGGTTGGCCGGCGCACGATATCCGCAAATGTCGGACCGGGGCTGAAGAAGACGCCGAAGATTCGGCTGACTGCGCTCATCTGGGGCTGCGGCTCTGGAGCTGCCGGGGGAACGGCGGTTGTCGTTGCCATTGAAAAATCCTCCA
>Ga0335073_10011000_pt1 | contig 12725 bp, 11 predicted proteins | sample Lox_Sample_22_FD_207093 | JGI IMG/M metagenome (GOLD analysis project Ga0335073, IMG submission 207093) | Soil microbial communities from Loxahatchee National Wildlife Refuge, Florida, United States - Lox_Sample_2.2 | ecosystem: Environmental > Terrestrial > Soil > Wetlands | place: USA...
TGCCGTCGGAAGATCGCGCCGCCTATGAGCGCCACATCCAGCAATTCCGCGACGAATACCAGCCCGCCACTCCCACTGAATCCCAGCTCGTCGCCGAACTTGCCGACACGGCCTGGCGCCTCAACCGCATCCCCGCGCTCGAAGCCGCCCTCCTGGACCGCGCCGTCCATCCGCTCACCGAGGAAGCAGCCCTGGCCTTTGACATCGTCGACGCCCACCGCACCCTCGCCTCGCTCGGCCTCCACAGTTGCCGCCTTTCCCGCCAGTTCCAAAAGACCCTCGCCACGCTCCGCGAACTCCAGGCCGAGCGCCGCCAACACGAAGAGCGCAACCTCGCCCGGGCCGCCGCGCTTCTGGAAATGCATCAACACAAAGGTGTTCCCTACGACCCCGCCCAGGATGGCTTCGTTTTTTCAAAAGACAGAATCGCCGCCCACGCCCAGCGTCTGGCCCGCCTCAATGAGTCCCGCCACTTCGAACATGTGCTCTTCCACATGCCCCCGCCCCTCCATGATGGAAGCCGCTCCGAAGCTGCGAAAAACTATGGCCTCGTTTACTCGGCAAAGTTACCTTGACAAATCCCGGTTGCGTGAAGCTGTAGAATAAACACATGCCTTCTGGTCTGAACATTGAAGAGGGGGTATACATCGAAGAACCAGTGCGCACGCGCGTGGGTCTGCCCGTTATCCCGCGCGGCGGCGTTATCTTCGACGGAAAGAATGTGTGGCGGAAGCAAAATCGTCAGCCGTCGGCTGATGAGGCTATCTGGAGACACCGCACGGATTATGCGAAGTTCCGCTGCAACTGGTGTGGTTCTACCCAGACGATACAACTGAATCGCGAGACCGTCAGCCAGTTCTGCCCAAACTGTGGAGGGCCACGGTGACCGGAAGTCGCGCCTTGAATCATTTGCACGCGCGCTCGTGGGTCATGCTATTTTCATCTTCCCGCTAAAGCCCCACCACCCACTGAGCCGGAACAGCCCCCCAATGCTACCCTCAAACTAGATGGGGCTTTCCGATTCTTTCTTTGGCCAAAAATTTGGCATCACCGAGCAGGACCTCGATGCCTACCTCTCCGAAGCGCTTTCGGCCGGCGGCGAGTACGCCGATCTCTACTTCGAATACCTCGCCACCAGCAGCATCAGCATCGACGAATCCATCGTCAAAAGCGCCGTGCAGGGCGTTTCGCTGGGCGTCGGCGTCCGCGTGATCTCGGGCGAGCGCACCGGCTACGCCTACAGCGACGATCTCAGCCCTGAAAAAATCCGCAAAGCCGCGCGCGTAGCCGCCTGCATCGCCAATGGCCCATCCAAGGTCCAAAAGACCGGCTTCGAAGAAAGCCGCCGGCGCGACCTTTACCCGATTCTCACGGCCCCCAGTGAAGCCAGCCTCGCCGACCGCGTCGAACTGGTGAAGCGCGCCGATCGCGCCGCCCGCGCCGCTGACTCCCGCGTGTTCCAGGTGCAGGCCAGCTTCGCCGACAACTTGCGCCAGGTGCTGGTCGCCACCAGCGAGGGAGTCTTGAGCTTCGACCGCCAGCCGCTCGCGCGCATGGGAGTCGCGGTCCTGGCCCGAAGTGGCGATGGACCTCCGCAGCGCGGTTACTCCGGCGGCGGCGGACGCCTCGGCCTGGAGTTTTTCGAGCAGGAGAAAACGCCCGAGTACTTCGCGCGCGAATCCGTTCGTCAAGCCGTTGTGCAGCTCGATGCTATCCCCGCGCCGGCCGGCGAAATGACGGTCGTGCTCGGCCCCGGATGGCCGGGAATCCTGTTGCATGAAGCCGTGGGCCATGGCCTGGAAGCCGATTTTAACCGCAAGAAAGTCTCGGCGTTCAGCGACCGCATCGGCCAGCAGGTGGCCAGCCCGCTGTGCACGGTGGTGGACGACGGCACCATCCGCAATCGCCGGGGCTCGCTCAACGTCGACGATGAAGGCGCGCCTACGCAACAGAACGTTCTGATCGAGAAGGGCGTCCTGCGCGGCTATCTGGTGGACAAGCTCTCCAGCCGCCTGCTCCGCTCGTCTTCCACCGGCAGCGGGCGCCGCGAAAGCTACCAGTGCATTCCCATGCCGCGCATGACCAACACATTCATGATGGCGGGCGACGCCGACCCCGAGGACATCATTCGCTCCACCCCGCGCGGCCTGTACTGCGCCAACTTCGGCGGCGGCCAGGTGGATATCACCAGCGGCAACTTTGTATTCAGCGCTGCCGAAAGCTATCTGATTGAAGACGGGCACATCACGCGGCCGGTGCGCGGCGCAACGCTGATCGGCAACGGGCCGGAGGCGTTGAAGTACGTGAGCCAGGTGGGCCACGATCTCCAACTCGACGAGGGCATCGGAATCTGCGGCAAGGCCGGCCAGAGCGTGCCGGTTGGCGTGGGCATTCCCACCATCAAGATCGATCGCATGACGGTAGGTGGCACGGCGGGATGATCGATCCGGAACTCGCTCAACAGGCCGTGCGCCTGGCGCTGGAGGACGGCGCCACGGACGCCGAATGCACGCTCGCCGAAGGCGATGAGTTCTCCGCGGTGGTACGCATGCGGTCGCTGGAGAAACTGATCGATGCCGGCTCCCGCAGCGCGGGGCTGCGCGTGCTGATCGGTCAACGCGCCGGATCGTCGTACACTTCCGATTTGTCTCATGAGGGCATCCGAAAGATGGTGGAGTCGGCTTTGGCAGTGGCCCAGATCGCGACGGACGATCCCTACGCCGGACTTCCCGATGCCGCCGACCTCGGTGCAATCCCGGGAGACCTTCAACTCTATTCGAACGACCTCGACGCCATCGATACAGCCGCCCGCATCCGCGCGGCGCTCGAGACCGAGGAAGCCGCTTTCGCGGCCGACTCGCGCATCACCAACTCCGATGGCGCTTCCTTTAGCGCCGGAGCCCGTGCTCGCGTGTTCGCCAATTCGCGCGGCTTTGCGGGCGCGTATCGCTATACCAGCTGCTCGCTCAGCACCACGCCGGTAGCGCGCCAGGGCGATTCCATGGAGCGGGACTACTGGTTCTCCTCGGCGCGCAGCCATTCCAAACTCGAAACTCCTTCAGCCATCGGACGGCGTGCGGCCGAACGCACGGTTCGGCGCTTAGGCTCGCGCAAGGTGCCAACGCAAAAGGTCCCTGTGATCTTCGATCCGCTGACCGCGCGCTCGCTGATCGCCAATATCTTCGAGGCCGTCGAAGGCGACGCGATCTATCGCAACGCGTCCTTCCTCGCCGGAAAGGTGGGCGAGCGTGTGGCCTCCCAGCACGTCACGATCATCGACGACGGGACCATCCCCGGCCTCTTCGGCACTTCGCCCTTCGATGACGAGGGCGTGCCTTCGCGCCGCACCGTGGTTATCGATCGCGGCCTGCTCCAAAGCTATCTGCTGAACACTTACACCGCCCGCAAGCTTGGCCTTCGCACCACCGGCAACGCCGCGCGCGGCGTCACCGGAAACGCGGGGGTCGGTCATGGTAATTTCTATCTTGAAAACGGACCACGTTCGCCCGAGGAGCTGATCCGGGGCGTCCGTCAAGGCCTGTACGTCACCGAGCTGATCGGCCAGGGCGTCAACATCGTCACCGGCGATTACTCGCGCGGCGCCGCCGGCCTGTGGATCGAGAACGGCGAGTTCGCTTATCCTGTATCCGAGATCACCATTGCGTCCACGTTGCAGCGCATGCTGCTGGATCTCGAAGCTCCGGCATCGGACCTGGAGTTTCGCGGCTCGGTGGCTGCGCCGACTTTGCTGATTGGAGAGATGACCGTCAGTGGGCAGTAAGAGCTTGCTCATCACCTTGGCCATCGCGCTGGTCCTGGCCGGCGGCCTGTTGTGGTACGTCAATCGGCCGCGGCCCGCGGTTGGCCCTGCTCCGCTCACGCCCGAAGCTAAAGCCTACGTTCACAATCTGCACCTCTCCGATGTCGGCATGAAAGCCACCGAGAGCTACGTCAAGCAGATGGTGACGGAGATCCAAGGCAAGATCACCAACACCGGCGGCCGGACGGTCAAACAGGCGGAAGTATTCTGCATCTTCTATAACGCTTACGGCGAGGTAATTCTGCGCGAACGCGTGCAGATTGTCCAAAGTGAATTGAAGCCCGGCGAGACGCGGGCGTTCCGTCTTCCGTTCGACGATATTCCCGAGGGCTGGAACAACCAGATGCCGCAGCTGGTGATCGCGCGCATCGAGTTTGCCTGATGGCCCGCATCCTGGTAGTAGAGGATGATCTCGACCAATTGGGAATCCGGCGGCAGATTCTGGAGAACGCGGGGTACGAAGTGGTCACGGCGCAAAATGCCGCCGAAGCGCTGGAGCGGCTGCCGGGCTGCGGGCTCGTGGTGACGGACCTGCGCATTCCGGAGCCGGAAGACGGCCGGCGGCTGATTCAAGCTGTGTCCGGCCGGGCGCGCCTCATCGTTCTGTCGGGAGCGCCGCCGGATGAAACGCTGCCGGTGGACGAGTTCCTGGTCAAGCCCTGTCCGTCGAAGCGGCTGCTGGAGGCGATCGCTAAATGGACTTCCGAGTCAAAGTGATTCCCAAAAGTTCGAAGACCGAACTGGCGGGTTACTTGCAGGACGGAACCTGGAAGGTGAAAGTGGCGGCCGCGCCGGAAAAAGGCAAGGCCAATCGGGCGCTGTGCGAGTTCCTGGCTGAGAAACTAGGCGTCGCGAAGAGCCACGTTCACATCGTCTCCGGCGAGACTTCGCAACTGAAACGGATTCACGTGGACGAATGAACCGGTTTACCGCCGAAAGCCAGCTTGGGGGCGCCGCGGCGGACCACCAGCAGCACGATGCCCGCGACCAAAGTCGCCAGCGAAATCCATTGCGTGTAGGAGAAGCCGAAGTGCAGGCCCTGCTCGTGGTAGCGGAAGAATTCGATCGTGAAGCGGGCGGCGGAATACAGAGTCAGATACCAGCCCAAGATCGTGCCTGCCGTGTGTTGCTTGCCGATCCGGTAATACAAAGCGAGGAAGATGAGCGCATCGGCGAAGGCCTCATAGAGCTGCGCCGGATGTAGCGGCACACCCAAAGGAACGCCGGTCAAGTCGTGCGCCTGCGGATTGTGGAATGTGACGGACCAGGGCAGATTGGTCTCGGTACCCCAGCAGCAGCCGGCCGAGAAGCAACCGAGGCGCCCGACCGCCTGGCCGAGCGCGAGGCCGGGAGCGAATACATCGCAGGTCTCGAAGCCCGGCAGATGCTGGCGGCGCATATAGAGGATGGCGGTCACCAGCGCGAGCAAGAATCCGCCCTGATAGACGCCCGCGGCTTGCAGCGTGTTGAACGAAAACAGGGACTTGGGGTCATTCCAATAGCTCTGGAAATCGAACAGGATCATGAAAAGCTTCGCGCCGACGAGTCCGGCGAGCGCGCAATAGATCACCAGATTGGTGATTGGCTCGCGCGGCAGGCCGGCGCGCCTGGCCAGGTGCAGCGTCACGAACAGGCCCAGCAGGAACCCGATGGCGACGAGCGTCCCGTACGTGGGGAGAAAGAAGTTACCGATTGAGATTAGCTTCGGCAGCATGGCTGACTTTCCGCTCCTTGGCCCACCACATATCCAGCAGCAGCAGGCAAGCGCCGATGGTGATGGCGCTATCGGCCACATTGAAAGCCGGGAAATAATGCGGGCCGGCGTGCACTTCCACGAAATCCGTGACCGTGCCGTTCACAATTCGATCATACAAGTTCCCCAGCGCGCCGCCGAGGACGAAGCCCAGGGCGGCCCGGACAAGCAGGTCGTGTTTGGCGCCGGGCTTCAGCAGAACAAAGGAGATCGCCACAAGCACAGCGGCCGAAAATCCGATCAGGACCAAATCGCGCCACAGGCCGGATGCGTCCGACAGCAGACCGAAGGCGATACCGGGGTTTTCGGTGTGAACGATGTTGAACCAGCCCGGGATCACGGTCAGCGTCTCATAGGTTGGAATGTGGGCGTTGATGAACGCTTTGGAGATCCGGTCGAGCGCGAACACGACCGCCGCGAGAATAAACGGGAACGGCCGGGATTGCATATCAGTCGCCTAGGATCTCCCGAACCGCGCGCTGGCAGGGCTCGCAGAGAGTGGGGAACTCGGTGCTTTGGCCGACTTCATTGGTATATTTCCAGCAGCGTTCGCACTTGTCGCCTTCGGCGCGTTCGATCGCGACCGAAAGCGTGTCTCCCTTCTTTAATACTACCTGGGAGACGATGAAGATCGCCGGGAGATCGTCAAGATATTCCTGCAGCAAAGGATAGACTTCCTGGGGCGCGGTCAAGATGACCTGGGCTTCGAGCGGCTTGCCGATCTTCTTTTCGACCTGGCGTGCGACTTCGAGCGCTTTGAGAACTTCGTCGCGCACGGCCATGAGTTTGTCCCAGTTCGCGAGGCGCTCGCGCTGTGCGGGCGCGATGCCCAGCGTGAGTTCGCTTGGGTCCGGAAACAGCGCGAGATGGACGCTATCGGGCGAGCCGGCGGGCTTGGGCAACTCGCCCCAGACTTCGTCGGTGGTAAAGGAAAGGAACGGCGCGAGCAGGCGCACGAGCGCGTAGAGGATGCGATAGATGGCCGTCTGCGCGCTACGGCGGGCGCGGGAACGGGGCGCGGTGGTGTACAGGCGGTCGCGCACGATATCGAAGTAAACCGCGCTCAAATCCGCCGTCGTGAAATCGTACACGGCGCGATAGACCTTATGGAAGGCATATTCGTCGTACCAGGCGCGGCATTTCGCAACCATTTCTTCGGTCTTGGCCAGAATCCAAAGGTCAATTTCCGGCATTTCCGCGGTGGTGACGGCGTCTTTTTCGGGATTAAAGTCGTAAAGATTGCCGAGCGCGTAGCGGAAGACGGTATTGCGAAGTTTTACGTACGCTTCGGTGAGACGCTTCAGAATCGTATCGGAGAGGCGGACGTCCTCGACGAAGTCGACCGAAGCCACCCAGAGTCGCAGCACATCCGCGCCATACTTCTTGATGACCTCTTCCGGCTCCACGCCGATGCCGAGGGATTTGGACATCGCGCGGCCCTGTTCATCGAGGGTCCAGCCGTTGGTGGCGCATTCGCGGTACGGCGCTTCGCCTTTCAGGCCGACGCCAACCAGCAGCGAACTGTGGAACCAGCCGCGATATTGATCGCCGCCTTCGATGTACATGTCGCTGGGCCAAGGCAATCCGTTTTCGGGCGTGAGCACGGCCAAGTGGCTGGAGCCGGAATCGAACCAGACGTCGAGGATATCGGTTTCCTTGCGGAACTCGTGGCCGCCGCAGCGCGGGCAGGTGACCGGCCCGCCCATCAGTTCGGCGGCCGACTTGTCGTACCAGACGTCGGTGGTGTGCTCGCGGAACTGCTGGACGACGCGATCGAGAACCTTGCGATCGGTCAGCGGCTCCTGGCAATTCTCGCAATAGAAGACGATGATGGGCACACCCCAGACGCGCTGGCGCGAGATGCACCAATCGGGCCGCGTGGCGATCATGTTGTACATGCGCTCCTGGCCCCACGACGGAATCCATTTGACGTTCTGGATGGCCTTGAGCGTGCGGGCGCGGAGATCGTTGCGGTCCATTCCGATGAACCACTGTTCGGTGGCGCGGAAGATGGTGGCGTTGTGACAGCGCCAGCAGTGCGGATAGCTGTGGGCGATGGTCTCCTGGCCGAGGAGCGCGCCGTGCGATTGCAGGATATCGATGACCAGCGGGTTGGCCTGCCAGACGGTCTTGCCGATGATGGCTTCGGGCAGGCGTCCGGCTGCGCCTTCGGCGTGAAAGAAGCGGCCGGCGGGATCGACGGGGCAATAGACGGGAAGGCCGTACTTGACGCCGATGTCGAAGTCTTCCTGACCGTGGCCGGGAGCGGTGTGGACCGCGCCTGTCCCTTGCTCGAGCGTGACGTGATCGCCGAGGATACCGAGCGAATCGCGCTCTAAGAAAGGATGACGGAAGATGGCGCCTTCGAGTTTGGAGCCAGTGAAGGCCGCGATGGTTTTGGGATCGTTCCAACCGAGTTTTTCAGCGGTGATTTTCAGCAGTTCGAGCGCGACGATGTAGACGGCGCCGCCCACGTCGACTGCCACATATTCGAACTTCGGATGATAGGCGATGGCGACGTTGGCCGGGATGGTCCAGGGCGTGGTGGTCCAGATGAGGCCATAGACTTTGCGTCCGGCGAGCGCGGCGTCGATGAGAGCGGGGTCGGAGGTGAGGGCGAAGCGCACCCAGATGGAGGGGCTGGTGTGGTTCTCGTATTCGATTTCGGCTTCGGCGAGAGCGGTGCGGTCGTGCAGGCACCAGTTGACGGTCTTCAGGCCTTTGTAGACGTAGCCGCGATCGAGGAAATCGACGAACGCGCCCGCGATGACGGCTTCGTAGGCGGGGCTCATGGTGAGGTAGTAATCGTTCCAGCGGCCGAGGATACCGAGGCGGATGAAATCCTGGCGCTGGAGGTCGACGTACTTGGTGGCGTACTTGCGGCACTCGGCGCGGATCTGCGCGGTGGTCATGTGCTGCTTGCGCGTGCCGAGCGCGCTATCGACTTTGGCTTCGATGGGCAGGCCGTGGCAATCCCAGCCGGGGATGTAGGGCGAATCGAAGCCTTCCATCGTTTTGATTTTGACGATGAAGTCCTTGAGGATTTTGTTGAGCGCGTGGCCGAGGTGGATGTTGCCATTGGCGTAGGGCGGGCCGTCGTGCAGCACGTACAGGGGGCGGCCGGCGCGGGCGGCGCGGATTTTGGCGTAGAGATCTTCGGCGTCCCAGCGGGCAAGGGTGCGCGGCTCCATCTGGGCGAGGTTGGCCTTCATGGGGAAGCCGGTTTTGGGCAGGTTGACAGTTTTCTTGATGTCCACGCTGGTGGAGCTCATTGGGATACTTTTATCGTACTAGATGGGGGAAGGGGGGCCGGGTGGGTGTGAAGGCGCTGGGTCACAGGCACGGGCGTGCGCCCTAGGGGACGCCGGTTGCCAATGCAAACAGTCAGTGACGCAGCCCGGACTTACCGCCGAAACGTCTGTGGAGAGCCTTCGGGCGGTTGCACCTGAAGGCTGCCATTTTGTCCCGTCAGATGAGGAATCAAGGCCAGTTAGTATCGCCTAGAGATGAGTCCCGCCTTACCGAGGCTGTTTTCATGTGGAGTAATATGGTTATAATCATGCCTAGTAAATTAATTGAGCTCTCCGATAACACACTTGTTGAAGTAGACGTACCAGCAGGTAAAGCGAGGCAGATTTCCAGCAGCGCTGCTGACAGGGTTGGCTCAACTCTTGAGAAGGTGAAACCCATTCTGATCGCATTTTGTCGGCCACTCGGAGAGGCCTGGGGCCAGCTCAATAAGGAATTTCACGTCGAGGAAGCCGAAATCGAACTCGGTCTGAGCTTCGAGGCTGAAGGAAACTTGTACGTAACCAAGTCGAAGGGTGGGGCACACGTGAGCGTCAAATTCAAACTCAGGTCCAGAGTCTAGCGGAAGTCTGGGCTACTTGGCGCTGTTATGGATTCGTCGTCGATTGTTTTGGTTAGCGGGGACCGCCCTCAGCAGTTTGGGACTGGGTTCGTAATACACCAATCGGACGTCGCAACGTACGTCCTCACCTGCACTCACGTCCTCAAAGACATGAAGGAGCCTCGTGTAAATGGCCGACTAGCCAGCGTACAGGCTTCGGATGCCTCCACGTTCGGTTTTGACCTAACCGTCCTCCGCGTGGACGAGGTGTTGGACTTGCCGAGCATTAAGCTGAGCGCGCTCGCAAAGGCGGGAAGGCGCTTTATCGCGTTTGGCTATTCCGACCAAGCAGGCCAGTTGGTACTTCAGGATTTCAAGGGTGTATTAGGCAGGCCTTCCGCCTTCAAGAGTCTGAAGTACGGAGATAGTCAGGGATGGCAACTGAATGTAGGCACCGGAGGAAGACTTGAAGAGGGGTACAGCGGATCCCCAGTGGTCGACGAAGTTAGCGGTGAGGTCTGGGGCGTCGTGATGATTCGGGCAGGCGAGGAGACCGGCAGATTGGGTATTGCGATAGCGGTCGAAGCATTAGGTGCCATATGGCCTGACATGCCCCTGCAGCTATCTAGGAGTCTCTCCCGATTGAGAACGCCCGTGCCCGACGCCCGGGGACCCGTGATGAACCTATCAAAGGAGACGTCTGCGTTTGAGCGTATTGTCACCGGACAAGACGCTCTGAGTCGGACGATTACAATTAGCGGCCCTAGTGGGACGGGAAAATCTCATCTCCTTGAGATATACCGTCATCTTGCGGGGCGGGAAGGGCTCGACTTCCTCAGTCTTGGTTTGGCGCAGCAGATTACAATACAGACCTGCCTGTCAAAGATCGTTGGGCGGCTGCAACGCGAACACTTTCCCCAATACGAACGATACCTCGATTCTCTTGCTCGACTTCCGGGGGCTGGATCATCGAGTTCCGAGCAAAGCCTCACTCGATTCTTCTTCAACGATTTAGCTGATCACGATTACCTCGCTCCGCTGGTAGTTTTCTTTGACCAGTATGAGAAGGCCGATCCGATTTTCAGATCATGGCTATCAAACACCTTTGTGCCACAGGTCTCACCGAAAACGCCGCTCATTGTCGTAGTCGCAGGCCAGGAACTGCCTGAATCTGAAAGCAATCTTTCTTTCCGCCTCATCGGCTTGGAGAAGCGTGACTTTTACCGTTTTGCAGAAGAATCTGACAGCCGAATGTCCCGAGAGATGATTGACGCGATACATCGTGCTTGGGGTGGACTGCCCAAGCAGTTCGTGGAACTCGTGAGGGCGTACAGGAAGGAGGGTCAATGAGCGAAGAATTGGTGGTCAGGCTTTCGGGTGAGAGTACGGAATCACAGAAGACTTGGCTAGTCACACAGCTCGTCTTGAGTTCCCTTCCTCCGAACGCGCAGGAAGCAGCTTTGGCCTCCGCCATTCCGCATTGGTTCAACCCCGACATCCTCGCGGCTCTTCTCGCGGCCGGCCCGGGCGAGGCGGCTGAACTTGACAGGTCGCTTTCAGACCTATCGTTCGCCGAGCCTTTCGGCGGCCTAGGCCACGCGTTTCACGATTTGACTCGACGCGCGATTCTTTCACACCTGTTAGAGCACAACGTCGCTCTAGTTCGTACTGTCGCTCGAAGTGCGTACGAGTACTTTCGAAAATACGCTGACTCTCAAAATAGCGTCGAAGCAGATTATCACCTGTTGCTTATCGACAAATCCGGAGGACTTGAGAAATTCAAGCGGGATATGAGGCTGTACCGGCGCGCAGCCAATTTCAGCGCAGCGGACAACATGATTCGTAATGCGAAGGAGTTGTCTGAACTCGGCGCACTAGACGAGGCCGAACGACCCGAGATTGAATTGAATGAGTATCTGCTTGGTGCCACACGGATTTGGCGGAGCAGATATGAACCATCCGAGCGACGCGCGCATCTGAGGGAGGCTATCAGGATCTTCGCCCTATCTGATAGTCTCGGTTCCGAGAGTCGCCAGGGCGACGAAGAAGAATTTGCGAAACAAGCCCGGATCACTTTTGTTAGACAGAAGCTCAACGACGCAAGGCAAAAGGGCGACGATCGACGCCAACGGATGTGGCTCGTTGAGCTGGGCTCCGCTGAAGTCGAGGCCGGAAAGGCTCAAGAGGCACTCTCTCACATAAATGCCGCACTCGATCGGGACCCCGACAATGTCGAGGCCCTCATCGAGCGGGGCCGCACCCATCGAGCGCTGAATGAGCGGGAGGCGGCCGTGACCGACTTCAACCGCGCGATCGAGTTGGATGAGAAGGGCGATTGGGCGATCGCCAATCGAGGCGTGACTTACCAGCAGATGGGGCGTTTCGAGGATGCCCTGGCGGACTTCAACCGCGCCATCGCATTGGATGACAAGTACGCCTTCGCGATCACCTGTCGCGGCTTGACTTGCCAGCAGATGGGGCGTTACGAGGATGCACTGGCAGACTTCAACCGCGCCATCGCATTGGATGAGAAGGACGTCTGGGCGATCGCCAGTCGAGGCGAGACCTACCGGCGAATGGGCCGTTACGAGGATGCCCTGACAGATCTCAACCGCGCCATCGCATTGGATGAGAAGGACGTCTTGGCGATCGCCAGTCGAGGCGAAACCTACCAGCGAATGGGCCGCTACGAGGATGCCCTGGCAGACTTCAACCGCGCCATCGAGTTGGATGAGAAGGGCGATTGGGCGATCGCCAGTCGAGGCGAGACCTACCGGCGAATGGGCCGTTACGAGGATGCCCTGGCAGACCTCAACCGCGCGATCGAGTTGGATGAGATGGGCGATTGGGCGATCGCCAGTCGAGGCGTGACTTACCGGCAGATGGGGCGTTTCGAGGATGCCCTGGCGGACTTCAACCGCGCCATCGCATTGGATGACAAGTACGCCTGGGCGATCGCCAGTCGAGGCGAGACCTACCGGCGAATGGACCGTTACGAGGATGCACTGGCGGATTTCAACCGCGCCATCGCATTGGATGACAAGTACGCCTGGGCGATCGCCAATAGAGGCGAGACCTACCGGCGAATGGGCCGTTACGAGGATGCCCTGGCAGACTTCAACCGCGCGATCGGGTTGGATGAGGTGGGCGATTGGGCGATCGCCAGTCGAGGCGCGACTTACCAGCAGATGGGGCGTTTCGAGGATGCCCTGGCGGACTTCAACCGCGCCATCGCATTGGATGACAAGTACGCCTTCGCGATCACCTGTCGCGGCTTGACTTGCCAGCAGATGGGGCGTTAC
>Ga0335073_10011001_pt1 | contig 12724 bp, 14 predicted proteins | sample Lox_Sample_22_FD_207093 | JGI IMG/M metagenome (GOLD analysis project Ga0335073, IMG submission 207093) | Soil microbial communities from Loxahatchee National Wildlife Refuge, Florida, United States - Lox_Sample_2.2 | ecosystem: Environmental > Terrestrial > Soil > Wetlands | place: USA...
CGTAGCTATGACATATTTTGGCGGGCAGCTGGCCTCCAGTTCAGACTGGACAGTCTTAGTACCGGTGTCCGAGAGTATCTGGTCTCTCAAACCTGCCATCATTACAGGGTTAAGAGAATCCTTCTCGATCTCCATTCGCCAACCTGGGCTTAGGTCGCTCAAAATAGTATCCAGTTTCTTCCATAGACCGAGTTCCACGAGAATTAAACCCAGAGCAAAAATATCGAAAAATTTTCGGTAGCTTTGACCCGAAACACTACCTCGGTGGTTGTAAATTGCTGTTGCAGCAGAGCTGCCGGGAGCAGCTGGCTCCGAGAATTCCGTAATGTTAGCAGCTCGGGCATATCCATAACCTGCAAGATATGGCCCCTTCATTGTTGGCGTCTTATCAAATGTCTCAACAGAGCAAAATAGAACGTTATCTGAACGAACTCCTTTGTGCAACCAGCCAACTGTGTGGAGTTGTCGTAATGCTCGAGAAAGACAAAGTGCTATCGAAAGACGTTCCTCGAATGAAGGTTTCCCAACTGAAAGCCTGTCTAGCAAAGTCACCACTCTGTAAGCTTGTTCGTGCGCTACCAGATTCGAAGCGAAGGGGAGTTCGAATACGAATCCGTAACGATCAATTCCAAAGTCTCTGAAGAATCCAAGGAATGGCAATGATCCCAAGGACGTATCCGTTGCTTCACTCAATAAGAGCGCCAACGTTTCAATTCGATGTTCCAGTTTGTCCGCAAAAGTCTTGTCGAAAGGCTTCCATTCGATGAGAACATTTCGGTCCTTGTACATTCCCAGTTCGCGAGTTGATGACAAAACCGTGTGGGCAGTTACTTCCCCACTCTTGACCCGAAGTTGGCGAGGTACCTTGATGGTTGGGCTTGCCTTGTTCAAGTGAATTTCGTCCCCAACCAAGTCGACTCCTAGTTTTAACCTTAGTTCCTTGAGATTTTTGAGGACTTCCATCGTATCCAGGATCTCTGTGGAATAGTGGCTTGGGACTGGAGGCCGGAAGACACCATCAAGATCTTGGAAGCCAGCTCTGCTTGGTGTCTGGACGATGCCTTGTCGCAAGAGGAACTGTAGAGCTCGAACCATAAATTTGCGGTCACTCTCCCGTAAACAGTCCCATAATCTATCAACCAAGCTCGTTACATCCTTCACTAACAAGTCAATTTTCGATTCTCCGCTCACAGCAAACGTAACTCTTTTCCAGGGGTTTGTACGGGAATTGATAGCTTGTGCCGTTACAGTTGTTAAGGTGGGTTTCATTTTCCTCCGAATTCGATCGAATAAACTCCCTGGATCATGTTCTGTTGACTCTATTGCCCCTACCAATCCAACTGCGATATTCTCTGCCCTGAGATTGTACGCCTTCTCCAGTTTCTCACCATCAGTGAGTACAATCTCTAATTGTTCTAGAATACCCTTTATACGAATCCAGTCTAAGGTTCGTTGTTGCGAAAGAAGATCAATTTCAGCGCTGGAGACGCAATCGTGCCATTCTTCGAGCCTGTGTTTCTCCCACTCCAATTCCGCCCGAAAACGATCTGCATACTTTGCGAAGTTATGAGCTTTCGAAATCAACTCGATTCCAGCCGTACATGTCTTGATAGCTTTGAGGCTGAAGGTAATTAATCCGGTGACGCCAGCGGCGACATCAAGCCCTGTAGCCATGGCAGTCCTCTTTGCGAAGGCACCTCACTTTACCCGAGGCCTAGATCAAAGGCATGTGAGAAGTAGATTGTTAATCTGAGGTGGGTGTATTGATGATGGAAGTCTTCGTAGTTCAGCCATTTCAAGTCCAGAAGACATTGGCATCAGTTAAGCGATTCACGTGTCCGGGTCTCTTCATCTGCAACAAGTGTCTTGCCAAGAATGAGTAGAGTAACGTAATTAACCAACGCAACAGTTTTGACAGTTCTTTGCTACATAGCACAAAATGTCGTCCCAGCAACCCTCGAGGACGATTTCATTAAGGCCAGAACTCTCTCTGATCGCTTCACTCGCTCACCAAAATACCTACCAGAATCTACTTCCACCTGAGCTTTATGAACCAGAAAGTGTCGCAAGATCTGTGAAGATCGGCGAAGGAATTACGTTCACAGTCACCAAGAAGAAAGTATTTCACCCGCCACAATTAACGCAATTCATCAGCCAAAAAGGTAATATAACTGTCAGATCAACAACTGGTAATCTACGATACCGCTGTCCACCGATGGTGGTATATAAGATACCTGAGGTTGAGTTTGCAGCGGATGGACACGCGGCGCCAGGAGAGCGCAACGAAAGGAATCTCGCGAGCGTACTCCTGGAATTCTTCGTTCTTCTCCATGAGCCAATATGGAAGCATCCATTCTTGCCGAAGCTGTTGGGCTTTGCTTGGGGCCACAATCGATATTCCGTCAACCAGAGAATACCAATTCCGATACTCACCTATGCGGATCACGGCAGTCTCGCCAGCTTCCAGAAGGATCATCTGCTTAACGTTGAGGAGAAGAGACTCATTTGCTGGCAGGTTGGGATCGCTTTAACCTTTTTGCACGAGTGCGGCATAAGCCATGGAGATGTAAAGTCAGAAAATGTTCTACTCCACTACGCGGCGGCTGGAAGTGGGTACATTGCGAAGCTCACCGACTTTGGTCTATCGCACTTATCCTTTCAGGGCTCATTTAACTTCATGCCCCCGGGTACTCGACTATGGGCCGCACCGGAGGTCCGCTCTGGTGAGAGCATCATAGCCTTGGACAAAGCTGATACGTACTCCTTTGGACTGATGGTTTGGCGCACTTATTGCGATGGCCTAGATCCTCTTTGTCCTCTGTTTACCGACCCAGCGCCGAGCTTGCCCCGGACCATCGAAGAAGCTCAACGGCTGTCTTCTCAGCTGCATAGGCTTGAGGAAAGTCGATTACAGCAACTTGAATCACAAGATCAGGTTGTGTCGCGCGCGAAATCTCTCAACTGGAACGTGATTTTGAGGATTCGAAAAGCTTTCCTCCATCATGATCTTGATTCGTCACGAATCAGATTGTTACCAGAATTACTCTCCCAAGCCCTTCCCGAAACCGCGCTCTACGCAACGTCGCAATTCATTCAAAGTTCGTGTTTTGGGTGGCTGGTCTCTGTTTTTGAGAATAGTTTGTGTATATCTCCTCAGGAGCGTAGTCTTGCAAATGCACTTGTCCACCTTGCAGAGGGACAGAATTATCAGTGGTATGTCTGTCCCTTTGCTCTAAAACGATGGAATTGCTTAACCATAATAGTCCTACTGTCGAGCCCAAGAAGCTTTCCTTCGATACAAATAGAACTTTTCGACAGGCCGCCACAAATGGCGTGAGTATTTTTGGTCAATGATCTAATCGTTGGTTCCGGCTCACCATTATAGCATCCGATATCTTGGATAGCGATGAGGAAGCTGCAACCTCAAGTTAGTGACTTCATCTTCCGGCATCGGATGGAGCGAGCCTCAAGAGACGACGTCAATGTTACCCCATTTACCGGTCTCCACCTTGGGAATACTGCATGTCTCATCAGTGGTATGGGCTCCGATATGCACCATAGCATTAACGCTGGCCTCGACGAATTGGCCGTTGCCGCACGGCGTGGAAACAAAGAGGCCGGTGGAATAATCTATCGCATATACAACGCCTTTGAACGGAATGTCCCGGATGACATCGATTACGTTCGCAAGGTCCATGAAGCAGCGGTCTACGGGTCAGTGGCCGCCTACGAGGATCTCAAAGTTGTTGGTGGTGAGTTGGCCCAAAGTGTTCGAACAAGCCTTCGACAGCAGACTTGTGGCGTTGGTGCATCCTTCTTTTGGAATAACAAATGTCTCAATGGCTGGCGCTTTAGCGATAGGAATCAACTTGGTTGGATTGAAGACCTCCTTCAGAGTACAACGGAGCAGTCGGACTCTATCATTGTTAATCTGCACGGTGATAATTTGCTTCACGCGGCGGCTTCTTTGGACCTTGATTACCTGATACCGACCCTCCTCGACCAATACCGCTTTCAAATAGATAAACGGAATCAAGAAGGAGAAACAGCCTTGCTTTGCGCCATGCGATCAGGTTCTTATTGGATTGCGGACCAATTGTTGGAGAGGGGTGCAAATCCGTGTGTGATGAGTAACAGGGGCGAAACTCCAATGCACTGGCTCATTTCAATAACAGAATACGGACAAAAGCCAATGCTGGAAAAATTGATTGCCAAAGGAGGGCTCATGACTATTACTTGCTGGGCGCAGATATGTGATTACGCTGCCGTCGAGATACCCTCATTTCACCATTATGCGGAACGTTTGAGTAGAGGCACCCCATTGCACTGGGCAATCTGCCGGAAGAAGCCTTTTCTCATTCGAATACTGCTTGAGAAAGGTCTGAACGCTCACTCGAAAGGACCTTATTCGGATTATTACACTCCGCTGGAGCAAGCCGCGTATCTCCACGAGGTAGACCTGCTTCGTCTGCTGATTGAAAAAACTGCGCCTCATCCACGACGTGCTGGAATTGCGACTTCTGATCGAGGGTATTTGCATTCACATCCACCTGGTCAACCTCCATCGGACGGTGCGACAATCTTATATGGACTTCCGGAAATGGTCAAGGCTGCAATCGACGGATCAGATAGATATTCTCTACTTATCCGTCATGGCGATCGCTACAAGTCTCAAATGCGTCGTACGTTCAATCTTTTAGGTAAAGAGATGGAACATGTTTCTTTCGCTTCCGGTGTCGATCACGAAGGACGCACACCGCTCTACTACGCCGCTGTGGGCGGATTCGACGAGGCTGTAGAACACATCATTCATTACATGAACGGAACCGCGGATATAAATTCTCCCTATGGTACGTCGCAAATGACTCCCATCTGTCAGGCAATACGTAGAAATCACCGTGGCTTGTTCCACAAGCTCTTGGAACATGGTGCCAGACTGGATGTAAAAGTTGATAATCCTGCCATCACTGGCAATCTCGACTGGGGCCTGCTACACGTTGCTGCATCTTCCATAGTCGGTGGAGACTTAGCAATTGCCAAATATCTTATCGACCATGGAGTCCCCATTGAGGATTATAGGACAGCCGACGAACCTTCAGAGTCGCCCCTTGCAGTTGCCATTGAGGACAATCAATTCGAACTCGCCAACATCCTTCGAACCTCGGGTGCTCAAGTCAATGCCCGATCAATGTTCATATCGCGTCCAAGAGTAAAACTGCGATTACCCACCACCATTTTGGGTCGCATAATAGCTGCGAATATGCGTCATTCGGCCCAGAAACTGCGTTATCTTCTGTATCCCCAGAGTTCTAACAGCAACCTAGAACAGCCTTCGTTTGTGGTCGAACCTAACAATGGTTACACTGCGCTTCATTGGAGCCTTCTCTTTGATGAACACGTAGAAAATCTGGAAGAGGAGTTGGATACTGACGTTCGGAATGAAATCTTTGGATTGCTTCGTGAAAAGTACGATGACTATGAGCAGTTGAACGCTAGGACGCTTGATGGCGAGCGTACAGCGCTTCACATTGCGACGGCCAGGGGCAATCTCAAGGCGGTGGAGATGTTGTTAGAGTACGATGCAGATACCTCTTTAACAGACGGCAGGGGGAAAACGGCTCTTGAGAATGCCACCGATAGACTTGAAGAACTAGAGCAGCAGCGGGGAACTACGAAAGAAGTTGATGATGCCAGAGAGATCATCAAGAAGTTAATTGAGATATCAGACAAGCAAGAGGAATAGTGAAAGGATGCAGACGATCTTAAATAACCATCGCAGTATATATTAATGATGATTTTCACCTTAATCCATGTAATCATTACCGTCGTGTCATGCAAATTGTATAAGTTCCAATTTTGTGTTGCATTAGAACATTTTACTCCGTACTCCGTACGGTAACTTATTTCACAAGCGAGCGGCGGAACCCCACTAAGGCCCCTAAATCGGGTCGCTAATTTTAGGGGCCTACCCCGTACATTTAGTGGGTGCAGCGTTTGTTAGTGGGTCCAGAACGTTTTCCCAATTATCTCCAGATATACGACATCTCTTGCTTCCAAATTCAAACCAGACGTTTCCATTATGTGCTCAAAGGTGTACCGTATATTAAGTTTGGAAATTTTTCGTGCCTTTGTTGTGGAGATATTGCGGTTTTAATTTTGCAGTTTTTGGTGCGATTTCAGCTGCGCCGCTCGCTTGTGTGCGCCTTTCACTTGTGAAATACGTTACGATAACTAAATCTTTGGAGGCAATCCTTTACTCCCACAATAAACGCCCAAAGCCAACCCCCCATCCGAGTTGGGAGGCGAGTTGGAAACAGGTACGAGAGTTTACCTTGACATTCTAACATGCGCCTCTTCCTCTGTCAGGTGTCTCAACGTTCAACTAGATCCAACACTCTTCTCCGTCATCTTATCCAAGTGACTTGCCATGGATTCCGTATCTCGAGCTCCGGAAGAGCTTCTCAAGCTCGCCAACCCTAATCCCGAGTTTAAATCACACCTGGATGCCAACCCAAGCCCACCAAGATCCATACCCAGCGACGTCAATGTCATGCGGTATTTCTACGCTGGCGCGTGTGAAACCTATCTCGCGTCTTTCGGTCCAAATTCTGCGGACGGCGTCACCATCGAGAGCCGTACAGTTCCAGCCAGAGATGGTTATGCCATTCCAATCCGCACATACCGCCCAAACTCATCTTCAGCGCCTGGGCCGCTGATCATAGCAATCCATGGAGGCGGCTTGTGCATCGGTGGCCTCACAGACGAAGAAGGCCACTGCCGCAGCTTCGTCAAGGAATTCGGTGCCAGCTGTGTCAACATCGATTACCGACTTGCTCCCGAACACAAGAGCCCAACTGCCGCAAATGACTCGTGGGATGTTGTCAAGTGGGCTGCTGAACATGCTTCCGAGCTTGGGGCCGATCCGCGCAAAGGGTTTATTGTTGAAGGCCCATCCGCCGGTGGGCATCTCACAGACATCGTCGGGCATTTGGCGCGCGATGAGAAGCTAGAGCCGCCCATCACTGGGCTGTTGGAGATCTGCACAAGTGTTTGCGAAGCATCTGTTATTCCGGAAGAATACAAGGCGGAATTTCTGAGTTGGGATCAAGACATGTCAGGAAGCGTGCCCAAAGAAGGCATCAATCTGTTTCACTCGTGGACAGGAGGAGACCCAAAACACCCATTAGTTAGCCCGCTCCTCTGGCCAACTGGACACAAAGACCTGCCGCCTATCTTCTTTCAAGTACATGGCCGTGACGCGTTTCGGGACAATGCTTTGATATATGAGAAGAGGTTGAGAGAGGTAGATGGGGTCAAGACCAAGCTGAAAGTGTACCCAGGTCTACCGCATGGCTTCAATGTTGTATTTCCTCAATTCGAAGCGAGTAAACAACATGAGAAGGATACCATTGATGGCATCCGGTGGCTTCTCGGCCTTGTGCGACAACAGTAGACAGAAGAGTTCAATTTCATCAATACACGTAACTTCACGGCTGTCCTCGAGGAAGGCCTTTGCAGGAACAGCCACATATGTCCCACCATCCTCCTTTCTTGGGTTGTTATCACGCTTATTCCTTTTCCTTTTCACTCTCCGCATCATCGCGTGCCACATTCTCAACTCTCTTCGGGATTTGACCCTCTTTTTCCAAATTTGCTTCACGTCTAGCATCTCGTCCACCAGTGGGAACGGAGCTTCTCCTCCTCTGCGCCTCGGCATACTCCTCCGTATCATCGTACCGAATAAGAATCTCACCTTTCTTGCCGTAGCGTCTCGGAGTCTTCTTAGCGACCTTGACAACGTCAAAAACGCTGGTAGTGTGGTGGAAGATCTCATCCATTTCTTCCAAGGAACGATAAGCAGTCTCAGGGTAGAAGAAGTAGACACAAGGGATCATGAACGCGTTGATGACTGCGAAAACAATATACGTCTTGTAGCCGATGTTTGCGAATGCTGGTGGTGTGACCATGACGACCATGAAGTTGAAAATCCAGTTTGCAGTCGTGGAGATAGCATTCGCTGGTGCTCGAATGCTGAGAGGTGTGATCTCTGCTGGATAGAGCCTATGATAGTGAGCATGTCGCTTCGACTGTAAGTGTACTGAACTTACCATGTCATGCCGAGCCATCCGACGGCAAAGAAGGAATTGAACACGAAGAGGAAGACTGCTGCTGCGATACCGCTTGACTTGGTAACGGTTGATGTCGTTCCAGCGAGGACTGCCATGGCCATGGCTTGACCTGCGGCACCGAAGAGCATCAACTGCCGACGCCCAAAGCGTTCGATGGTAAAGATTGCAATCCAGGAAGCGATGAAGTATTCAGTTCCGTTCAAAGCAGCGAGGAGACGAGCGGTGAAGCTGGGCATGCCAATGTTGTTTTGAAAAATGGTGGCAGCATAATAAGTAATGATGTTGATTCCGCTGATCTATAGTACCATTAGTAAGTTCAAAACTGCAAACAGCTGGTGTAGTCTGCGGTAACGTACTTGTTGAAACATCTGGTTAACGTAACCGAGCATAGTTCGATGGAAGTTGCGGTTGCGGTTCATCTTGAAGCAGTCTTTGAAAGAACCTGATGCCATCTCTAATGCTACATCTCTGATCGCTTCGAACTCGTTTTGGACTTTAGGGTCATCTCTAGACTATTGTTAGATCGATGAAAGAATACAATTCATTGTCCGTACTTACGGAGGCAGATCACTCAATGCACTGAGCACTTCTAACGCTTCATCTTCTCTACCCTTCCACACAAGCCATCGAGGTGACTCAGGGAGGCGAGGAATGAAAATGAGGATAAAGAGAGCCAGGACAATTTGGAAGGCAATCGGGAACCTCCAAGCAACCTCGCTGGGCTCTGCAAAGGAGAGGCCTAGATCGATCCAGTAGCTGATCATCACACCGAAGATTATGATGGAGCCTTCGATCATGACCATCTGTCCTCGGCGATGAGATTTGGACGTTTCTGACTGCCAAGTGGGAACTGTAGATGTGTTCATGCCTGATATATGTTAGATGGTATACTCTGGGATTGCGGGGAGTGAAGGCATACCGTTACCGAATCCCGTAATCAGTCTAGCAGCTATAAGTTGTGCGAGACTGTAAGACGTGCACTGTAGAATGGCGCCGATTACCATTATGGAGGATCCAGTGAAGATAGTTCGTTTACGACCGAGTAAGTTTCCAAGCCAAATGGTAGCACAAGCACCGAAGAAGCACCCAAGAGTGTATCCACCGACAGTGATACCTTGGACGTTGGAGGCATGACTGGTTGTCCATCCTGGAGGTGGATTTTTGGTATCGATTTCTGGGAAGAGTTTTAGAAATGATGGAAGGGTAAGTAGTCCCTAGGGCAGAGGATGTTAGTACAGACGCAGAATTCCGCTGCGATCAACTGTAAAGCTTACTCCCATCACTCCCCTAAGAAAGACGTTAGCAAGTACTCCTAAAGCTATATCTAGATTCGACGTACTGATCATATCCAAATAAAGCAAAATCTGCTCCAGCGATAATGGCAATCGCAATATTGAGTTTAAGGCCTCGAAGGCCGTAGTACTTTTGCATGATGGAAAGTCACTCAAAGGACTAGAAGAGCTGGCGTCCCGAATTTGGCTACTGATTCAGAGAATTATATGGATACAAGGGATCAAGGAAGAAGTAAATATGGGACAGTTGAAAATGAAAAGGACTTCTAGAAGGAATACTGTGAAAGGAAGGAGTCCGGAGCGAGTAGGTATAGGTGGATACCCATGATAACTACGCACGCGAGTAGCCACCAACTCCTCTTGGGCAATATCCCAAATCCCAGCCTTTTCTCTGCGCCGTTGCATCTTCCTGCAAAATACGCATCGTATGTCACTGGTCAGTAAAGGCAAATTGTGTGCCGGCTTACTGTTATTGGCATTCCGACTCATATCCGTTGTTGATCCTTCCTCGAAGGGAAATCCATCTTGCCCACGGGAAAAACGTCAGCGGCGGCGCTCATCATCGGAAATGACAAACCACCATGACGAGAGGGAATGTAGTTGCCATTCGATGTGGAGAGAAGCGAATATTTGTGGGGAATAGCGATGGCGATGATCATCTCAAGCTAAGTAGGGTTTGCGGGGGACGCGTGCCATTAGACAACATTTTGTTTTGTGACGTAGTTAATTCATGAATTCGGTGATGTAGCATTACAGCCAGTAACATCACTCATATTTGAGGTAAAGAGAGAGACTATGGAGAATGAAGATTTCCAGTTCAAAATGACAGCGGCTGACGGAATTGGAGAGGATGAGATACTCGGAAACGCCAATGGAAGTACCCGTTGGGAAGACCACAGAATAAGCACGAAGTGGACCTGGAGAACCGTACGTATGCGGTAACATGAGTCGATATCTCTGCAAGGAATATGGAAATAAGACGCATTCCAATCGAATCGCTGTCCCAGGGTATAACTAGATCTTTTTCGATGTCCCAATTCATTCTCAAACATGCATAGCCTTGTAGAATTTGCGTTGATGAATATTCAGTCTATCCTTCTAACTCAACGCAAGTAGAAATGCAGCATATCAGACTCCTAGGCGCCCAGCGCCTTCTGAGCCATTCCGTCACGACCGTCTAGTTCCAGACATAGTCCCTAAGCTCCTCTCCAGACCTCAATCCTTTCCTTGACCTCAGCCGCGGACACAGACCGCAGCCATCAGCCCAAACTCCCTAGCAAGATGCAAACGCAAGCGTGCAGACCGCCTACGCCTTATAACCGCAATCCAGCGGATCGGGGCAACCCTGCGGAGACCCAGCCCAAATGACCGACGCGAACGGGTCCGACACTGTCGTGGCGGAACTGCCTTGGCCGGTGGTAAGTGTCGGCCATGAGCCATCCTGCCGCGGAACGATATCCCAGCAGTCGTCGCCGGTGCAGCCGTGGCCGAGGCCGAGACCGGGGCCTGGAGGGGGTACGGTTGGCGTTTCGGTGGCATACGGGTCGCTGTAGGTGGATGAAGCAGCTGCTGCGGTGGATGAGGAGGCTGCTGCGATGGGTGAAGTGGCTGCAGGCAGGGCGATGGTGGATGCGGCCAGCGCGATGATGAGTGCGAGGATAGAGGTGTACATGGTTGCGGTGTGCGACGTAGAGTTGTAGCTTTAATAGTTTATTGGGTTGCTGCTCTTGAGTGAAGATATGTCCTGGCTCTTTCCTGTTCACGATGAGGTTCCATGCTTTTATATAAAGAAATGAAGAACTTGTGAAGGCATAGCATCGACTTTACAATAGACCAACTACATGTGTCACTTCTCACCAGTGTTCGGCGGTCCCGCCAAGCAAGTCTTTCTCAAAAAGGATATACTACGAGTGCTCCCTGGGCTAGGTTGTAATGTGGAGTCTGCTGCTCTGCTGAGCCTCTCTTCGCACCGCAGAGGTTGATTAGGGAGTTGCCAATAGAAGGCCTCGGGATTGGTAGTAAATATTTTTACGGTGAGCCTCAATCATTTTTCTTCAGCCTGTAATCTCGGCCGTTTCGATGACCCGAGGCAACTTCATTGAGGCTGTGTTTGGGTCGAATGTGGCGACTGGAGATGAAATGGCGAAAAGGTGTAAGCAGAGCTAAGATGTAGTAAGCAGCTGAACATTCTGGATTCCGCGCAGTGCCTTCCCCCCCAAAAAAAAATCGTGCATTTACCATGAACCGAATAATGTAAAATTGAGGATTTTACCTTTTTACCTCTGCACTGGTAGACAACAGTTCGAAGGCATGTCGAATAAGTTGCCTTACCTTACATACGCCAGTTCAACACTGGTAAAGAGATGAAAGGGACGAAGCGAGAAGAAGCTGGCGGTTAAGAGTATCAGGAGGGCGGAAGCGGTCAGTGGAACTTGGTGAGGGCGTAGATGGATGTCCAACTCTACGTCGTCTTCAATGATTAATTAAAGCAGTTGAATTGTGGTAGTGTAAAGGAACTCGGATTGAAACGTCCTTCGGACTTGCAATAGTGGAGATAGCGTGAAGACGAGGCGATTTAGTGTGCAACTTAATGCAGGTACAGGTGGACCCAAAGAAGAATCGAAGAGGTGCAAAATGTTCAAGATCATCTTTTCATCGCATTTCGTAGTCCGAGTCCATCTGAGAAATGTTTATCAGTCCAGCCATTAAGATTGAGGTGTGCAAGCCAAGCCAACTTGCGAACGCAGAGGCTCGCAAGATGGGCAATTGATTCTTGCATCTGATGCTTTCGACATCTTCGTCTGTTCGTACTGGCCGGATAGCAACATGGATATCGAGTCCTGTTAGGTTACCAACAGACAATACGCCTTCCAGTCTGGTGGATGTATCGAGCGATACACTAATGGTGGTACCGAACTGTTATTGAATCATCGAAATCAGCAAATAGTCCGCAAGCTACTATGCCTTCCAAGCTCCTTTCAAGCCACTAGTTAGGCCGAGTGTAGAATTGGCGAGAGTAGAGCTATCGACGCTGCACTCTATTTCTAACCGGAAAGCAGGATGACGGAAATTATGGAACGTAAAAAGTGCGCGGAAAAGCAGTAGAAAGATTGACAGGTAGGATGGCTAATTTTCCTTCAATTTCGACGGCCAATCAAGGCGTTTTTGCGTAGACATTAGGCCACCGAGTGCGGTCGGGCCTGTCGTACTCGCGATGGCGACGCGAGGATGTGGACACGATGTGCGTGGCCACGAGATTAGCAGTGGGAGAGAATTCTGCGTGCTTACGCGAACGGGAGCGTT